>ENA-ORXM01001525-ORXM01001525.1-marine-metagenome-genome-assembly--contig:-NODE-1525-length-31993-cov-5.122728_pt1 | contig 31993 bp, 31 predicted proteins | sample MGYA00237867_ERZ511480 | MGnify/ENA primary metagenome ERZ511480 (study PRJEB26309, sample SAMN06266103) | marine metagenome | isolation source: Algal blade | place: United Kingdom:Sidmouth, United... | reverse complement strand
CTCCTACAGAAAAAGAATCAGAACCAATCCATTTTAGTTAAAAAACAATTAAACAAAGACAGAGAACTGATTGCAAATAATAAGTGGGTTAGCGCTTTTGAGTATACCTGTTACAAGGCGAGTAGAAACATAATCAATCAACTTCAAGTTGGAAACTTAGTTAAACTAATTTCCAGTACGAATCAACTAACGATGAAGATCCCACCGGAGAAAGAATGTGGGTATCCATATCAGAGATAAATAATGGTAGATTCAAAGTAGCATTGGGCAATGACCCATTTTATTTAAGTGAGCTTTATTTCAAGACATCATTGAATTTGAACACAAACATATCACTGTTACTTTACAGAATGGCATATCCTATTGATAAATAACCATAAATAACTTAAATTGGTGTAGCTGCGTCCGATATTTGTTTATTTTATGGCTAAAGATCAAGATTTAAAAACAAGAAATTTCAAATCAATTATATAGCTATGCTTAGCAAAATAAAAACCATTCTCTAATGAAAAATAAAGCAATTTTAGTTGTCCTTCTCACCACGCTATACACAATCGTTATGGGGCAACAAGTAGAGATTCCAGACGTCATATTTTATAATAAACTAATTGCAGAAGGTGTAGATGCAAACGGGGACATGATCATATCGATTAGTGAAGCATTGGATGTTGATTCTCTAGATATCAGTCCCAGAGAAATTAATGAGATCCATGAATTCACAGATACGATTAAATCTTTGGTAGGAATTGAACATTTTGAAAACTTACGATTTTTAAATTGTTCTAATAATAGGATAGCATCTTGTGATTTAAGTAATAATTCTAAACTTCAGGTACTTGAAATTATTTCAAACAATTTGAGATTTTTGGACATTGGCAGTACTGAACTTGCAATTTTATTTGCTTCGCATAATCAACTATCTAGTATTTCCCTCACAGATCAAGTCGAGTTAACAAAATTAGATCTTTCACAAAATGAATACTTATCTGAAGTTGATCTGACGAATATGCAAATGTTAACCGATCTAAATTTGTCTTATACAAAAATAGATGTATTAGATATTTCTCCCGATAATCAGATTACTACACTTACATTCAAAGGTTATGAATTCCCATCAATTGAACTCTCATTGTTAAATGAGCTTCGTAAGTTAGATATGGAATTCTCTAGTATAGAAATTTTGGATGTTCGAGCGCTGCAAAACCTTCAAACATTAGAAATGGATTGGAGTGCCTTAAAAAAATTCACTGCAGCAAACGAAAGTCTATAGTTTTTAGCAATAAATCATGCGAATTTGGAAGCGATAGATTTAACCAATTCACCAAATCTTATAGAGGTTAATGTAGTAAACAATGCACTGCAGAGTCTACAAGTTCAGAATTTAAAACAATTGAAAACTTTGAACTGTGGACTGAATGAATTATCTGAAATTAATTTGAATGGGTGTAAAAGTCTGTTTCATTTAAGTGCTAATGATAGTAAATTAACAAAATTAGAGTTTCAAGATAATGTTGCTTTGGAGTATATTTATATTAATAATAATAACTTTTCTATTTTTCCTGAGCTTATCACTTTGAAAAAGTTGAACAGTCTTGAAATTATGAGTAATAAATTCAGTGAAGCCCTTGTTCAAAATAGTTCGTTAAAATTCATAAACTTAGGCAGAAATGAAAATTTGCAATTGGTTGATATCTGCGAGGCTGAAAGTATTGATAATTTACAACTTTTTGAACTACCCCAAGAGGTAAGAGTTTATGTACCCAGCATTCCATTCCCTCCAGAGGACATGTCAATATTACTCGGAGATGACAACAGCCCCAATTTGGTTTTTAGTCAATGTACTACGTCAATAAATAACCAACTGGCACAAAACATTTCTGTCTTTCCTATACCATTTGATCAAGTAATAAATATTGAGCATGATAATATCACTTCCCCGCAATCCATATTACTTTACAATCAACTTGGACAGATAGTTAGACAATCAGATATTGAAACGGAGACTACAAGAATGGAGGTTTCTGAGCTACCAAATGGAATCTATTATTTAGAGTTGTATGGACAAGCGGAAAGGGTTATGATCAAACTGATCAAGGGGTAAAAGCCGATTGATGCAATATATGATTGGGGCTTAAGATTCTTACAAATAGAAATTAATAAATATGGAATATAAAATTTATGTAGGCACGGTCATTGGAATAAAAAAAGGTTTTCTTAAAGGAACCTTTAAGATTATGTATTGTGGGATGTCTAATGACAATGTATTTGTTTTGTCACCTTTTGTAACAAAAGGGTATCAAGGTTTTAGTCCGAATATTTATTATAATATAGGCTCAACTATTATTCAAGTTTTTGATCATAGCTTTGATGTCCTCGAGGTAAATCCAGAATATATTGTACTAAGGGATTGAATTGAATAATGATTATTTTTCTACTACAGCGACTAATGTTATAGCCCTCACTCAAGAAATTATACGTAACAGTTTGGCTTTTTTCCTAAGGGAGAAAGGGATCTCGCCCTTATTGGACATGACCACAAAATCTTTATCTACTTTATGGATGGCATTTATATTTATCAGGTGTGAATGATGTATCCTTAAAAACTGGTGAGGATTCAATTTCTCTTCATAATACTTCAGGTTTTTAGAAACGAAAATAGATTCTTTATTAGTAACAAAATTGGTATAGGCGCCCTCTGCTTGTAAGCGAATGATCTGGCTTGTTTTAACGACATGCTGCGCACGATTGGTTTTTAAAATAATATTTTCTTCACTATGAAGGGTATGGCGTTCTGATAGTAATTCTTTCAGTTGATCTTGTTCTTTGATTTGTTTGGTAGCTCTTTTTACAGCGAGCAATAATTCCTGTGGATTTATTGGTTTTAGCATACGTCCACATACGTCCACATACGTCCACATACGTCCACTTACGTCTACATATCTCCACATGCAGTGCCAATGGAAGGAATAGATGCAAAGAAGCACTTGACGAAGAATTTGCATTGTGAGAAAAAGGCAAAATTTTAGACGTCGTATAATTGTCTTGAAGGAGCATTTTCTTTTGAGGCGGCATTCTATTTGTATATTGATTATATTTGGATGTTTTCTTAGCATATGACAAAATGAATCAATAAAAAGGAGTACAGTACTATGTGGAATAGAATAAAGCAATTAAAAAAAAGATGGATCTTTTTACTCGTTTTAATCGTGGGTTTGGTTATTCTTAGAATTTTCTTACCTACCATTGTAAAAAATTACGTCAACAAAGTTCTGGCAGATATACCAGGTTATTATGGCCAAATTGATGATATTGATATAGCCTTGTTTAGAGGTGCTTATGTGATCAAAGGATTGGATCTTGTCAATACAAATGCTACTTCCAAAATACCGTTGATGAATTTTCCTAGAAACGATATCTCAATTGAGTGGAGGGCTCTCTTGAAAGGGAGGATTGTGGCAGAGATTTATCTATACGATCCTGAATTAAACTATGTAGTGGAAGATATGCAAGTCAACAGTGCTGATGATGATGACTGGACCAAGGTTTTAACAGATCTTGTACCTATTGAGATAAATCATTTTGTCATAGAGGGAGGCAAGATGGCATATATCGAACTAGCAGCCGATCCAAAAATTGACCTATCCGTAAAGAATCTCCATTTCACAGCGGATAATCTGAGAAATGTTATAGAAGCAGAACGAGTGTTACCTTCCCCTATTAAGGGATCAGGAGTATCAATTGGTAACGGAAATTTAGTAATAGATGGCAAGATTAATTTGCTCAAAAAAATTCCTGATGCAGATCTTAATATCAAATTAGAAAAAACAGAAATAGCTGCATTCAATGATGTATCAAAAAAGTTCGCTAAAATGGATTTTGAATCTGGCAATATAGATGCTTACTCCGAAATAGCATTAGCCGATGGAAATTTGACAGGCTACTTTAAAACACTATTCAGTGAAGTGAAATTTCATAGTGAGGAGGATTCTTTTCTAGACACCCTTTGGGAAAGTTTAGGTGTATTTTTTGAGTTTATTTTACAAAACAAAAATACACGAAACTTTGCTGTGAAAGCTCCGATCGAAGGAAACATTGAAGATTTAAGTGTCAAAACCTGGCCCACCATTGGTAGTATTTTTAGGAATGCATTTATTCAAGGGTTCAAATCTCAGATCGATCAGGAAGTTGATTTTGAAGATGCCATTGAAGAGGAAGAACGACTTCAAGAAAAGAGAGACAGCTTAAAGTGGTTTCAATTTAAAAAGAAAAAAGAACTCAAAGAAAAAATTGAAGAACATAGAGAAGAAGAAAATTTGAATGAGAAGCAGTAGTAGGATACCAAAATACCTGAACATAAATAAAAACCGGTTGGCAACAAACTAGCACCAACCGGGATTGAATTATCCATTTAATTAAACGGTATTGGGAATGAATCTTAAAGTGAAGCCTTCTTTACAGCGGTCCAATAAACTAAGAAATCTCTATAAGTGTTTTCTTTGTCATCTTTAAATCCATTCCTAAATTTTCCATCTGCAACATCAAAGTATGCAATTTTATTCGATCTAAATTGGCTGGAATTTCTAAATGTCCTTCTTCATTTTTTTTGATATCCTCCGAAGATAATCCAAGCTTTTGAAGACCGTCCATGACTTTTCGTTCTAGTTCGGAATTATTATTTATTTTATTTGAAGTAGGTACTTTATGAGTAAAAGAATTTGATACTGAAATTATCATGATTTATAATTTTTTATGTAAGTTAATTTATTTAAAAGTTAAATTTTTCTATTCGCCTTGCCCTAGAGAAAACCCTCGTTTGCCATGAAATTCATAAAGGTTTTCTGTCTTGATCACATCAAATCCTGCTTTGTTTAACTTTACTAACAACTGCAAGAGCGTCTCGTAACTTATTTCTTTATAATCAGGAGTTGTACTATTTATTACAGCATGGCTGGCAACAAATCTGCAACGCCAGTGATCTGTACAGTAAGTGTACTCATGACCTTTTGGAAAAACCTTAACACCACGGTTGGTTATCATTTTTAACTTCATCCATTCGTCATCAAGATTTGCGAGGTCATTTCCTATGATCTTAGGGTCAGATCCTTGCCAATCAATAAATATATCTACGCCGACAAGTGTTTTCTTTTCAATCTTTCTGACGTAGTCTTTGATCTTTATTTTTCCTTTTCCAGTGTTTAGATTACTAGGTATCAAATTGGTTGGAATTTTTCCCAATCTTGATATTACTTCATCGGCAAATTCTTTTGTACTTGCCTTTTCCTTACTCCATCCTTCTTTAAAAATATCTGCAGTGTGTATACCATCTTCAATGGTTGCCAACCAAGCATTTTTGATCTTGTCAGCTATGTCGGCTTGACCGATATGTGTAAGCATCATCACAGCGGCATTGATTAAGCCAGAAGGGTTGGCGATATTTTGTCCAGCAATATCTGGAGCAGATCCATGGATGGCTTCAAACATTGCGATCTCCTTTCCAATGTTTGCTGACCCAGCTAGTCCTACAGATCCTGCTATCTCTGCAACAATGTCAGAAATAATGTCACCATAGAGATTTGTTGTAACTACTACATCATATCTACTTGGGTGTGCAGCCAATCTTGCAGCGCCTATGTCTATGATCTCTACAGCAGTTTCAATCTTCGGGTACTCTATAGCGATCTCTTTGAAGACTTTGTGGAACAAACCGTCTGTCAATTTCATGATGTTGTCCTTTACCATGCAGGTTACTTTTTTTCGACCATAAACCTGAGCATATTCAAATGCATAGCGAATGATTTTTTCGCAACCTGGTCTTGTGATCAGTTTTAAACACTGGACTACATCTTGGGTTTGACGGTGCTCAATTCCGGCATAGAGATCTTCTTCGTTTTCTCTGATGATTACCACATCCATATTAGGATGGCCAGTAGTTACAAAAGGATCAAGGGCACTTACTGGTCTGACATTTGCAAAAAGACCTAGGGATTTTCTTAGTGTCACATTCAAACTCTTGTAACCCTTACCTTGAGGAGTTGTTATTGGTGCTTTCAAAATCACCTTATCATTTTTCAAGATCTCCCAAGTGTTTTTTGCGATTCCAGATGTGTGTCCTGTCAAATACTCTTGCTCTCCCAACTGAATATATTCAGGTTCTATATTTGCACCAGCTGCTTCTAATATCCTAAGCGTAGCTGACATAATCTCTGGTCCTATGCCATCTCCATGTGCTACAGCTATTTTTGTCTTTTTGCTGATATTTGACGGATAAGCTATATTATTTTTAATATCTAGTTGCATTTTTTTTTCTTTTTTTGATCCCTTAAGGAATGGTTAAGGCAAAGGTTTGAAATTTGGTTTATGGATTTATTGATACTAGCTCAAAACAAAATTATAGTTTTGCTTGTCCATTTCTATCTCTAATTTTTCTGACAATTTTAAATTACATCCTGCTGTTTTTGCTTCCGAGATCAATCCTTTTAATTCCTGTTTTCTGTTTTCTAATTGCTGAATTGTTGTCCTGCAAGATTTTTGATCACAATTGTTGTCGTGGATCCAATTTGATAGATTTTTTAATTTGTAAGTATTAATTTGATGGTCGATCGATGAAAGAATTAGATCTCCAACTTCAGATGGAGAAAAACTTCCACTTAATAATTCTACTTGGTTGTTTAATTGTTGTGATGACATGATAAGTGATTTTATTTTTACGAAATATGATTATTAATTAATTTAAGTTTTTTGATTTTTCTTCTGATCGTAGAAAAAATAGTACACCGATCAAGAAGGAGCATACAAAGGATTCACTTAAAAATAGATCATGGCTAATACATAGGCCTGACCAAATTGCTAAAAAAGTGAATGTGCTCGCACCAAACATATAAGACTTCCTCTTTGCTCTTTCAAAATGCTGTATAAGCAGACTGTTAGCCTTATGAGGCTTTGCCCTTTTTAATGTTGTGATATGATTACATTTTCTTTCCATTTTCATTATTTTAAGTCAAATGTCAGGGATTTTTTCCATATATAAAAATATATATATTTTATGCTATTGATAAAGAATATTTATATATGTATATTTGCTTATATATTTCAAATGACATTCCTTAGGTTGTGGTCGATGTAATGATCTGCTAATCAAAGGGGTATAACGCTAAGAGGCTAAATCGTTAGATAAGTTTATTTTATAAAAATTATGTTTTGAAACTTTATAATTCTAAATCTCATGAATTTCACCATCCACCAATTGAGAATATTTCTTGAAGTTGCCAGATGTCAGAGTGTTACAAAAGCAGCAGCAGAGATGTACATGACGCAGCCAGCACTATCTATCCAGCTTAAAAATTTTCAAACACAATTTGACATTTCTCTATTTGATAGAGTGGGGAAGAGGATGCATTTGACCGATTTTGGCAAATCGATTTCAGAGATCGCAGAGAATATTCTAAAAGAAGCCGATACACTTAGATATAAGACAAAAGAATATGAGGGCCTCCTAACTGGAAAGCTGAGAATATCCTGTGCATCTACTGGAAAATATGTTATTCCTTATTTCTTGAGTGGTTTTATCAATCAATATCCGGGTATTGATCTGACTTTAGATGTCTCTAATAAAACATTTGTTTTGAAAAACATTAAGGACAATGAAGTCGACTTTGCACTTGTATCAGTCGTGCCGGATAAACTTCAAGTAAACGAGGAATTGTTGCTAGAGAATAAGCTCTTTTTAGTTGGCAAAAAGAAAACTTTTGTTGAAGAAGATCCATTGATATACAGAGAAGAGGGATCTGCAACTAGAAGTGCAATGAGTGATTATTTGGGAAATCCTACCAAAAGAAAAAGTATGGAATTGACCTCTAATGAGGCTGTAAAACAGGCGGTTGTCGCCGGGCTAGGTTGTTCTGTTCTTCCTCTGATCGGCATGCAAAACGAGATCAACTCTAAGCAACTTTATATCATTCGCTCAAAGGGACTACCTATATCTACCTATTGGCGTTTGATCTGGTTAAAAAATAAAAAGCTGTCACCAATTGCAGCAGCTTATTTAAATTATATTCAAGAAGAAAAAGAACAAATCATTGAAAAGTATTTTCAATGGTATGTAGATTTTAAATATTAAGCGCATCGTATCCTTAATGATCTGTGCTGAAATGACCATGGTATAATTCAGGAAAATGATAATCCGCGCATCCAAACGATTAGTTTAGCAAATTACTTAAGAATATCTTTTTCTTAATTTGTTATCTCTCACCTTAATCTTAAGCAGTGGACTAAAGCTACAAGGGAATGAAGAATTAGAGCGTTTAAAATTTGATGCTAAGTGTATGCAGCTTGTTGTGGTACTTATCTCTTTTAGGTTAGTAATTGGAAACTACTTTCGTACATTTAGTAACACAAAAGTTAGCTATTGTATATGTAACCACTAACTTTTTGTTAATAATCGCTATTTATGAGTGGAGAGTTGTGTGTATAAGGTTGTTATGCTTCATTAAAAAATAGAAAATGACCAAGAATTATAAAATAATTTGTGACATTGGAGAGAACATAAGCTTCAATACAGGTGGACAAAGTAAGACGGTCGATTTTAACGAACTTGAAAAAGAAGAAAGCCTCAATAGAATTTATAGAATACAATTCAATAGAGCACCAATAAAAGACAACTTGTAAAAGCGATAAGCGATAAGCAGACGACATAAAATTGAACTATGTTTCATGCTAATTATCATGAGTTTGTAACATCTTCGCGGTTCCAGATAATATAAATTATTTGCATTGAAAAATATTCTACAGCTACTGCAAATAAATATAAATCTGTATTAAGCGCACGGTACAGTCTTTTAAAGCTATTTCGGTAATTACATTAATTTTTAAGTAGCTATATTTCAATTTTTTATTATATATAAAATTTCATATGAAACAAAAAGGATTCTTATTATTTACTTTATTGGTATTTCTCTTCATTGGGGAAGTAAAAATTGTGCAAGCACAATCGGAGAGTATGCGAAAAAGTAATGATGAAACAACTCTTACAAGAAAGAAATTAAGAAAGCAGATTCCAAAGTTTATAGCAATTGGTTTTGGTACAAACAATTCACAATTTAGGGATTTTGCAACTTCCCCCCTTTTTTATGGCGGACGACTGCTTCACATTTCACTCTCTCGCTTTAAGCTTAGCAATAAAAGAGAAGCTGAATTGGGACTATCTTATGATTTTGGATCTCTTTCAAATAATTACAATAGTACTTTTGCGAGCAGCGATTTCAATAGAGTTGAACTCTATTATTCTAAATTATATAAGCTAGCATTATTTGAAGCCATTGGAGTTAATACAAAGCTCGGATTTCTCCTGGCTGGTAATGGAAATTTTAGAATAAATAGGGCACTACAAAATAATGGGGTGGGGATTGAAATTTTTGCAAATTTATTGGGATCTATAAAGTTCACCAAAGATATCAGTCGCGTGGTTGCAAAAGATAAGAAATTCCTATTTATTAAATATAAGTTGAAAGAGAAGAAACGTGATCTAGCGTTCAGAATTAATATGGGTTTGATCAATAGTTCATATAGAAATGGATATGTCTACACAGGTCAATCGACTATTCTAAATGATGCGATGGTATTTGATGATTACGAATTTAATATTTTTTCAGGAATTAGAGTGAGCAGTAGATTGGACTATACTCGTAATCTTAGTAATAAAAATGCAGTTCAGCTCTCCTACATATGGGATGCTTATGCTACTGGAGGAGATTCAGATAAATTTGAAATTGCGCATCATATGATTAAGCTAACGCTATTGTTTAACACAAATAATCTATAATATATGTATTCTATAACAAAATATTTAATGCTCTTTATGGTCACAATAAGTACTGTAACTTGCGAAAAAGCCTTATTTGAAGAGGAGCTTGCTTCCACTGATCCCTTTGTTAATTTTAATTACCTCTGGGAAGAGTGCGATAAAAAATACGCTTACTTTGCAGTTAAGAATATCGATTGGGATGCTGTAAAGGAAGAATATTCTGCTAAGCTTTATAAGGGGATGACTCAGGACTCCTTGTTCAACGTCTTAGGTGGAATGCTTACTGAACTGCGAGATGATCACACTAACCTTTTCTCAGAATTTAATGTATCCTCTTTTGGAGTTTCGTACTTGGGGCAAGATAATTTTGATTGGCGTATTATTGTCGAAAATTATATTACCCAAGATCACTATAGAACAGGTCCTTTTCGCCATAATTTTTTAGACAATAAGGAAATTGGTTATGTTCGATTTCCTGCTTTTACGGGGGAAATTAATGGTATAAATCTTGACTTTATACTAAACAGATATATAGACACTAAAGGGTTGATTATAGACTTGAGGGAGAATGGCGGTGGAGCTGTAGCGGACGTATTCAATCTTTTAAGTAGGTTTGTAAGTTCTGAGACGCTGGTGAATTTTTCAAGAATTAAAAATGGTCCTGGACATGATGATTTTTCACAACCGCTTCCTGTTATTCTTAAACCATCTAGCAGACTTATTTATACGAATAAGGTAGCGGTCCTTACTGATAGAGGAACATACAGCGCGGGCTCTTTCACATCATTAGCGACTAAAGCAATACCTAACATGGTTTTGATTGGAGATACCACAGGTGGAGGACTTGGCTTACCTAATGGTGGGCAATTGCCAAATGGTTGGCAATACCGTTTTTCTATAACGCAGGCACTAACGCTAGATAAGAGTCCAGATTTTGAAAATGGAGTTCCACCGGATATTCGTGTGCTTATTGATTGGAGTGACTTGACTAAAGATGAGATATTAGAGCGTGCAATTTCTGAACTGCAATAGAAAATATTACGTCACGATGATTTCTGCAGGTAGGGTTAAGTACTCAGACTAAAACTCGCAAAATGACATAGCACAGGATTTTCAATCCTGTGCTATGTGGCGTTTAGATTCTCTATTTAGCGTGATTTTTAAGACAAGTCATTCCCATTTGCTTAGGATATTACCCTGTTTTCAAAGCAAGGGCTAGAATACTGATGTAAGCCAAACCTTTAAATTTCGTTTATAACTTAGTGTTTATACAGTTTAACTTTCTCTAGAATAGCTCCACATTATTAGTGACATTCTTTACAGTAATGGGTATTACTAAACAATTAGCTTTACCTTCGGCTTTCTTCAAATCAATATCAAGCATTGATCGATAAAGTAGCCGATAAGAAACCATTTATTTCACCCGCAGTACTTAGCATTTTACTGCTTGCTATACTCAGTTTGATCTGGGGCAGCTCCTTTATTCTTATCAAAAAGAGTCTTGTCGCCTTTTCTCCAATACAGGTATTCGGCTGTAGAATAGGAATTGCAGGTTTGGCTTTTTTCCCCTTTTTTCTCAGAGAAGTAAAAAAAATGAAGCGCAAAGATATGCCATACTTTATTACGGTAGGCATTTTTGGGAGTGGGCTACCAGCCCTGCTTTATGCCATAGGTCAGCAGCACGTTAGCAGTTCCATTGCGGGCTTGCTCAATTCTCTAACGCCATTATTCACTTTACTTTTAGGGATATTATTCTTCCAGACGCAGGTACAAAACAATAAAATAGTTGGTGTCTTTATTGGTCTTTTAGGAGCGCTTCTACTAGTGTTTTTTGGACAACCCGTAGGTGATAATAATAATTACTTTTATGCGGGTCTATTAGTAGTAGCCGCAGGCTGTTATGCTCTAAGTCTTAATACCGTTGGCAGATTCTTGAATACTTATGGAGCCATTACGATCAGTTCCATCGCATTTGGCTTAGTCACCATTCCAGCTTTGTTAATTCTATTCAGCACCAACTTTGTGGAAGTAATGCAAGAAAATAAAAACGCATATTCTTCCTTGGCAGCTGTCAGCGTATTATCCTTGTTAGGAACTTTTGCAGCTAATATATTATTTTATAAATTAGTCCAAATAACGAATCCATTGTTCTCTAGTATGGTAAGTTATATCATACCTGTGGTAGCTATAGGGTGGGGGTTTGTAGATGGAGAGTTGATTACCATTTATCATCTTATAGGATTTATTCTCATTCTGATGGGGGTGTACCTCAGCAAAACTAAAAAGAAGAAATTTTAAATGTCTCAAAGAAATCCACACCTCTATATTGCGCCGAGTGATATTCACGATAGGGGTGTATTTTGCGCAAAAGATATTAGCAAAGGGGAAATTATTGAAATATGTCCCGTACTAGTCGTTTCGGAAGAAGATGCAGAAAAGTTAGACGAAACGGTTTTGTTCAACTATGTTTTCATCTGGGGCGATGATGATCAGCAAGGAGCTATTGTCTTCGGCTATGGCTCCCTTTATAATCATGCGTACAAACCAAATGCAGAGTATGCCGCAGACTACGAAGATGATACTTTCACCATTTATGCCCTAAAAAAAATCTCAGCTGGTGATGAGATTCTAATTAACTACAACGGCAATCCTAATAGCAAGAAAAAAGTATGGTTCGATAAGTAGTACTTGTCTGATCGTATTGCTTACGATCTGTCTTAAAACTTTGTGGACTAGTGATGTGCAATGGTGGGCGACGAAGGAGCACAGTCCGGGCAGAGCCAGCGGGCAGGCAAAGGACCGAGCTGACTAGCGAGCCATGAAACGTAACGCCCATGACGAATCGCTTTTTCGCGATGAGACATGGGAGTCCCACAATATAAATCATTCCTCTTATGAATATACCTAAGATCGCTAACTATGCGTAAGCGTCCCTACCAATTCAGCAAATTCCGAAATCAAAATTCCCTCAAGCGTACCACGACGCATACATACCATAATTATTGGCAATACGCAAAATATTATGATTAAGCACCTCCGCCGCCATCTTCTTAACCTTCTTAGCAGGGACGCCAGCATAAATATAGCCAGACTCCAAGACAGAATTTTCCAGTACGACCGCACCCGCAGCTATAAGGCACTTTTGTGGGACGATGGTATTATCCATCACTATTGCGCCCATGCCGATGAGGACGTTGTCGTGAATAGTGCAGCCGTGAACGATAGCACGGTGCCCGATACTAACATTGGAGCCGATACGCGTAGGCGATGTCTGATAAGTGCAGTGGATGATGGCGCCATCCTGAATATTGGTATTTTCTCCAATTGTGATCTGATTGACATCTCCGCGGACTACAGCATTGAACCAAAAGCTACAATTGTCTCCACATGTGACATCACCTGTCAAAGTAGCATTATCAGCGAGAAAACAATTCTTGCCCAACTGCGGTGATATACCTTTGACAGACTTTATGAGAGCCATTTTTTGCTACTTTGAAATGCTGAGAGGAGTAAGTTTATAACCTTCTTCACGCAACAACCTGAGAACGCCCTGATCTCCACCAAGATGACCTGCGCCTACAGCGAAGAATGTAGGCATCTCCGCCATTTGTATTTTCATGATTGGAATCCAATTTCTATTTCTTTGGTTCAGCAGGATATCTTCAAACTCCTCCAGCCCAGCAGACTCGCTCTGCAATAGCTGTTGTAGTGCTTTTAGATCTTGATTCTTGTACAGCTCGATCATTTCTTCCATCTGATTCTCGATATTATTTAGAGTATCCTTCTCTGCTACGATGGCATCCACCAGCATCTTGGCCTGAGACTTGTATGGAATACTATCAAAAACACTCATCTGATAATCTACGGACTCCAAGCCAGCCGTTTGGAGTTCTTTATCTTTAGCTATTTTCATAAATTCTAATTCGTACGACGACATTCCATCCATTGCTCCGCCTGTAGAGTCACCCTGTATTTGATCATTACCTCCACCCAAAATATTTCCACCCATAAAATCAAAATCTTCTGATACCATCATACTCAGAAACATTGGCTTGATTTTATCAAGCATCATCTGTGGTAGTGGAAGGCTGCCATTCGAAAAGTGATCCGTTACCATCGTATACTCCTCCTCCGATATAAGGCTAGGTAGGGTGACACCGTCCTTCATAAAAATGTTCATCATCATAGACATTTGGGCTGCCATATCATTTTCTAGACCAGCCATATCTATTTCTAGCGTCAACCTTTCGCACTTATCCAAAGTCTCCTTAGTAGAAGCTGGCCAAAAGAAGTCCTCCTTTGGTATCATGTGAATAGTCCCAAATAGGTAAGAGGGCTGCTTTAGCTTTTTGCCATCTATTTTCCAAAGAAGAGATTTTGCGCTAAGGTTATTTTTTTGATCAAGCTTCTGCTTAGATTTTTTCTTAGTTGTGGGAGCTTTTACCTGACCGATTGCCACTATATGAGCAATGGTAAGCAGTATTATTAGGAACTGTTTCATTATTATTGTTTGATACAGAATATAGAACGCAAAATAGGCTACAATCGTTTTGGAAGATCAGATTAGATTGTAGAAAACTAAAGGTCTTAGACTTTTAAATAACCATCTTCATCGTACTTAGCGATATGTTGGCCGACTATCTTGCCGATGATATCCTTCAAGAAAGCATTTTCAAGTTTAGCTATACGCTTAAGCTTATCTAACTTCTTCTTCTCAAAAATGAAAGTAACTCTTTTCTTAGTGGACGTATAGTCAAAGTTATCGTCCGTAGTGCGTTGTATGAGCGCGTCGAGTCCTACTACGGGTAATCTTTTGCCACGTTTATTTCCTCGCTGGGTCCGTGAGCCAGCAGATGTATCGTATTGTGTTTCTCTGATTGGGTCAGCTACGGCTGCCTCGAATAGACTATCCAGATCAGAGGTAAAGTTCTTGGAAGATTTTGATCTCTTCGCCCTCACTTTCAGTTCCTTCTTGGAAGATCCTTTATCTTTTTTTGATGTACGTTCTAATAATGGACTATCCTCTGGCAATGAAGGTTCAGCGATAGCAGGACCTCCAAACAAACTTTCTAATCCGTCCTTAAATTTCTTTTTACTCACAATTTATCTTATCAGAGTTTCACTAAATTATTATTGTCTTACACAGCAGTAGTTCTGCTTCGCTTTACTGGGGCTACGGGTGCTGCATTCACTCTCGCGATGATCTCCTTACTCAAAGCAAGATAATCTTTAGCTCCATTACTTGATTTATTATAGTCAAATATGTCGCTTCTTTGAGCAGGTGCTTCAGCAAGAGCTACGTTGTCGCGAATCAATGTTTTGAAAACTTTCTCTCCAAAATATTTCTTAATAGTTTCGACAACATCTCTGTTCAAAACTTTTCGCTTATCGTACATGGTAGCGATCACACCGCCGATTTCCAAACGCTTGTTAAGGCGGAATCGAACTTTATCTATTACCTGCTTGATCTTCGTCAATCCCTGTAAAGCTAAAAACTCTGTCTGCAATGGTATATAAACGTAATCACTTGACGTCAGCGCGTTTAGCGTGAGCAATCCTAATGAAGGAGGACAGTCGATAATAATGAAGTCATAGGTATCTATGATCGGATCGAATAGCTCTCGAAGGATAAATTCACGACCAGCCTCGTTGATCAGCTCCATTTCTGCACCAGAAAGATCTAATGTAGAAGTTATTACATCCAAGCCCGGCTTCACAGTGAATGGAACAAGTTCTGATTCGCCTCGAACCGCTTCGTATATAGTATATTTTTGTCTAGGAATACCTAGGGATAAGGTTAAATTTGCCTGAGGATCCAAATCGATTAGTAAAACCTTTTTACCTAACTCCACTAATCCTGCTCCTATGTTGATGGTACTTGTAGTTTTCCCTACTCCGCCTTTGTGGTTGAGCAATGATATGATTTTTCCCATAGATTAATTATATTTCTAACTCGATTTTAATAAAGCATAATATTAAAGAAAATTATCATAAAATAAGAATGTACGTATAGAAATTATTTTACTTTATTCACGCGCATAGTCGCAGTATCAAAGAATTTACATGTCAGATTCTATCTCCCTCTCAGTTGATAAAAATATAAAACTAATCTCTCCAAATATGGATATGAAGGATGCTATGTTCGCATTAGTTGACAAGAATCGAGCATTCCTCAATCAGCACATTAGCTTCGCCGTCAACAAAAATACACCAGCCTCCATCGCCGCATTTCTTAAGGAGATCATCAACTTCAACTACGGCGGCCAAAAGTTCAACCTCATCATCGTGTATGACGATCACATTGCGGGTGTCATCGGCTACCATCGTATCTATCCGCAGGATGCGCGCGCAGAGATTGGCTACTGGATAGGGGAGTCTTATCAAGGCAGAGGCATCATGGCGAAGTCCATGCCCGTTTTTCTCCACTACGGTTTCGAGGCTATTGGGCTGCATCGCGTCGAACTTCTCACCTTTACCCATCATCACAGGAGCATTGCCTTGGCGGAGCGCAGCGGATTTACGAAAGAGGGCGTCCTCCGCGACTACTATTTTATGCACGACAAGTTCAACGATGCCGCACTGTATAGTTACCTCAAACCAGCATTTGTCAATCGTAAGTAGCAGCATATGGGCGAGTCCCTCCCCCTAGTCTTCACTACCAACCCACGGGACCGGGTCATCCGTTTGTACTCGGCACGCTGGTATGCCATTCCGTATAGTCGTTCTTTGTCTCCGCTCGTTCCTCTCGGAGCCTGCAGATCTCCTTACTTCATAGGCACCCCAGCATACCTCATATCACTGCTACCCCTCTCGCAAAAAAGAAAAGGATACAAACAAAACGGGTTTAGTTTATCGGATTGGTTTATTTGATGAGACAGTTGCGTAGCATCAGATATCTTTTTCGATTGAAGTCAACGGTATCGCATGTAAACATATGAGGCATCGAAGCAACCTTATCATGTACAAATACCGAAGCAACGCTATCATATTATCAAGTTGGTTTAGGATTAGAGATGTTTAGAAGTAAAAGCACATCATCACGGTGTAGCCCTTCCCGATATTCGGGAGTGAAATATTTATTAGCCTTGAGTTGATAACCCAGGTTTATATTCGTAGGAAGATCCAATTTGGTGTGATTTTTCAGAAAAATCATAACAAATTGCCAATAAGGATTATCCCGTTATCAGCGCAGAGTCTAGAAGAACGGAGCTATCCAGACCATTAAGATTGTATTGTCTCCTTGTAGTTTTAATGGTTTTTCTTCTTGTGAATATCCCTAGCATTATGCGGCTAGATGCATAGTCTTAGATACCTTGCTTAATTTGAGCTTAGTCTTAGGACTATTCCCGCTCGATGATTGTTTGATCAAGCTTGAGTGTCTAAAACAGAATAGCGCAGCCCTCACATTCACCCATCAGATTTCCGAAATCCTATATGATTTAATGTTTTATTTGTTTTAAATATGCAAAAATAACATTATTTGTTTTATATTTGCGTCATTCGTAATATAAACTGAATCAATGATACAGGAGGACAGAATAGAATTGAACGACAGATTTATCCATATTTTCTCCATGCTCGAAAGCAAAGGTGAAATAATTAAGAACGATAGAAACGGAAAAGGCGTAGGAGACTTAGCCGAAAAAATTCTTGGTAATAAAGCCTACGGCCACATTGTCCGCGCATTTCTCAAAGGAGACAATAAACGTGTCATTGATTATGGACAAGCTAAAAAACTATGTGAACTCTATAATATAAATGAGGACTACATGTTGCGAGGTCAAGGAGAACCTTTCGGAATGTCTTTAAATAATATGATGCAGGATCAAGCTGTCTCCAATCTTTTACAAGGAAATATCCTATTTACTAGTAAAGCCGCATTTGCAGGGTCTGCCGTCGATGTTGGCCAGTCCGAAGAGTTAGAATATTTCTCCGTTCCAGGTCTATCAGGTAATGGCTTGGTCGCCTTTCCTATTGACGGTAATAGTATGGAACCCGTAATCCTTGACACCGATATAGTTATCTGCAGAGAAATTTCAAATTTCAACGAGATTCGCGACAACGATATTTATGCCATCAAGCACGACGGTAGCCTTTGGGTCAAGTACGTAAAAAAGATCAAAGACGGGCAAGGAAGAATTATTAAGCTAAACCTAATTTCCGCCAATTACCTCGAACATGATCCATTCGAAGTAGACGTCAACCCCTACACTAAATTATATAAAGTTAACAGCAGAATAAATCAAATCCAACGATAAGAGTTCAGATATTTTAGAGTAACCCTACTTGCTCTGAAATATCTTTAGTTGGAAAAATCAGCGCAGCTCGATTGCCTATGATCTTTTTGATTTCCCTAAATTGAAGTACTAGTTTCAACAAAAAGATGTCAAAGACTGCTCCCCCGCTTTTAGCCACCTAACAAAAACCTCATGCATACCTCACGAGAATAAGGTACGCCAGTACTTTCCTTTTTCTTTGCGAACCTTCTTCTTTTATTTTTCTTCTCTGCGACCTTTACGTGAAAATATGTAAGAGCTGTCAAAGTCAGTTGAGCACCCCTAAAATCTATTAGTCCAATAAATCTTGGTTCGGACAGAATTTAATTTCAGCTCAAGAATATTGTCATTGTTGAGCAAGCGCAAAATTCAACACTCGTAAGTTTCGAATCAAAATTAACGAGATGCAAAATTATCAACAATCTTCTCACAAGCCTTCTCCAACATTTTAAACACCTTCTCAAAACCATCATCATCCCAATAAGGATCAGGTACCGATTGATTACTTTTCGACTCTAATTGATTCATAATTAAACTGACCTTTTGCTTATCCTCCTCAGAGGGCGCCAAGCGCATAATATTCTGAAAGTTTTCGCTGTCCATAGCAAAAATTAAATCGAAATTTTCAAAGTCTCTCTTTGATAACTGTCTCCCTCTTTGTTGCTCAATGTCAATACCATGATTCTTCGCAACAGCTATTGACCGAGGATCAGGTGATGCCCCGATATGCCATGAACCTGTACCAGCAGAATCAACGGTCCAATCCAATTTATGGCTCTTTACCTTTTTCCGTAATATCCCTTCGGCTAATGGAGAACGACAAATATTTCCTAAACAAACCATTAATACTCTCATTATTCTATTTTACAAAGGTTAAAAGTGAAAGATATAACACATAGTTCAAAGATTTAATGCTATAATTACATTGAAAAACAATCTACATAGAAGGCTGCTCTAGAACAATCTAGGCAGCTTTTTTGCTTGCAGTCAACTTAGGCATATTCAGGAGTAGGAGATATATACCCTGAAGGGGCTTAATATTATAGCACAGGTTTTCAACCCTTTGAAATTGTTGGGGATGGATCCACTGTGGCGTGATTTTTAAGAAAAATCATGACAAATGGCCTCGCCACCCAAAATGCTGGCGTAGAGAATTAAATTAATCTCAATCTCATCATTTATATTAGAGTGCACTCAAATTTGACAGCTATACTCTTAAACTATGTTAATACTAGTCTCAATACCTTTCAATAAAGTTAAAACAATACATTATTCGGTTTATAAGTTAGATATTGAGCGTATTGTTCACACCTAAAACTCAAATTGTATGAAAAAGATTTATGTCCTAGCTTTAGCTATCGCCTTTTGCACTAGTATCCAAGCACAGAATTTTCTTGGAATGAAAATTTTAAAATATGGAGTTGCGACTACCAATGACCAAGATAGAGTATCCGGTCTTGATGCGCAGTATTTCTCTAATCTCTCGAAAACCCCACTCACCTCAAAAATAATGGACGGAAATTTTCCAGAAGGATCAATTACTTCTATGACCTGCGAGAATCCGACAGTTAGAGCAGAAATTACCGTAATGCCTTCTTTAAAATATTCGAATCTTCAATTGAACTTAGGAACATCGCTTATGGCCAATAGGATTGATGCAACCTCTTATGATTTCTGGGATTATGACAGTCACGGAGATGTTGGAGAAATCAAATTTGATTCCTATAGTAATGAAGCAGCTTTAGATGCAAGCTTACTATATCATCAAAAATTCTTGTTCTTACACCTTTACGGTGGAGTAGGTACTAATCTTGGTTATACTTTTGCGGGTCACATGAATGTTTCAGGTACCTACACAGATACGGAAGAAGTTATTTTTGACGGTCAAGATGGGGGAGAGAATTCCACTACCCAATATATTTCTTTCCATGAAAACCATCAGATGAAAAATAGCTTGCACCAAAGAGCTTTTCTCCAAGGTGGTGTTTCTGTTATATTTTTCAAAAGACTAGAATTTGGTTTAGAAGCAAGAAGAGGTATCGGCTATAGATACAATGCAGGCAATCCAGCTAAATTTACAAATTTATTAGCAGCTGGTTTTAATCTAAAATGGAACTTGAAATAAGCCAGCAATTCTATTTATTTTAAGGGACTAAACAATATGGATGTATTGTTTAGTCCCTTTTTTGTAGCTACATTAGCTCTTCAGAAAGAAAAATAGCATGTCTATAATATCAAAATCAACGCTGAAGTTTATCAAAGATCTCGCAGCAAATAACTATAAAGAATGGTTTGAAAAGAATCGAGATCGTTACGAAATGGCATATGAAGAAATGTACACCTTCGGAGAAGCAGTCCAGAAAGAGATGTCGAAGCTGGATGAAATCGTACCACGTAGCAGAAAGAAAATAATCAAGCGCATTTATCGAGACGTTAGATTTTCAAAAAATAAGACGCCCTACAAAGATCATATTATGGGAGGGCTCCAGCGCGATACAGTATGGAAGAGAGGTGGCTATGCGTTCAGAATCGCTCCAGGTAATACGGTCGTAGCAGGTGGCTTTTGGGCTCCTCAGAAGGAGGACCTAAAATTGATTAGATCACATATCGCTCAAGACCCAACTAGACTTCGCAAAATACTAGCATCTAAGAAATTCAAAGATAATTTTGGAGAGTTAAAAGGAGAGCAATTGAAGAAAGCACCCCAAGGATATGATATAAATCATGAGGCAATAAAGCTACTGCGCTACAAACAATTCTTAGTGACCAAGAATTTCACCGACAAAGAAGTTACCGATAAAAATTTCCTCAAAGAAACAGTCAAGACTTATAAAGCCATGCGACCATTATTCGATTATATGAGCGAGATTTTGACACATGATCTGAATGGATTGCCGATATATTAGGTTGGTTATATCTAGCGTAAAGATATGCAACATACTACTTAGAATAGGGATATTCGTAAGAAGATTAAACTGTAGAACCATAGGGAGTTAATCAAAATATAAGGATTTGGATTACTCCATTTTTCTAAATTTTTCGCTAAAAACTGGGTAATTCTTGTTAGCAATTTGTCATGATTTTTTCCAAAAAAATCACGCCAAATTGGATCTAACTCTAATGATAATCCTGGGTTTTCAACCCAGGTCTATAAATATTTCACTCCCGAAAATCGGGACGGGCTACGCTGTGGTGATGTGCACTTACTTCTGAATACCCCAGACATAAAAAATCCAATGAACTCAGGGACTTACCCAGTTCATTGGATTTTCTAACATTGCTCATAGCTTTATATCAATGTTGAGCCTTATAAAATACCAATAGCCATATGGCTTGCTATATTTATATATGCTTTAGACGTAGAAATTATGGAATAGCCACAGCAATAGTGGCAATAGCATTATTTACTTGCTTAAATGATCCAGTATCGTCGTAAATCCTACAGGAAAATGAGCAAGTCAGCTTAACCGTTTTTTGACCTTCAGCGTTGTCTAGATAAGGTTCTACCTGTATAATATCAAAGGTTGAAATATCATTCTGCTCCCCTTTGGCAGAGCTAAAAGAAATACCGTTCTCATCAATAAAATTAAATTCGAAAGATTGTAGCGCTAGATCAGAACCTCCTGTAATTATTTTTTCTACTAGGTAGTCAAAATTAGCGTCATGATAAATCAAGCCTCTTACGGGATCATATTTAACTTCTACTCCTGCGCCCGTCCTTGTACCATCATTATCAGAAAGAAAGCTAGTAGCATTGCTAATACTTTTTCCCTCCCCTATTCGCAAAGTTATCTTACCAGTTTGATCTGTAATTAATTTAGGATTACGCCCATCCAGGTCTTCTATAGCCCATAGCGTAGCAGCTAAAGGCTCAAAACCGTCAGAAAGTGTATGGATTATTGAAAACTCAACACTATCACCCTCTATCTGTCTAAGTGCTATCCTTGATGATACACCAGTAATATCACTATCTAACTCTATTTCTTTATCTACAAATGATCTTAGACCTGTCGCTTCATCCACAATATTGAGCGCAGCAAAAACCTCTCTTTCATCCACCAAATTGATAACATGTACATCGGATAAAGACTGCTGGGTAATAGATCTATTATTTAAGTTCCAAGTAATTTGAGGCTTCGAAGCCTGCGTGGAGATGTCCATATGCAATTCTATAGCGTCAGTTGTAGGCGCAGCACTATATTTATAAGGATATGACTTAGCGCTGATGGACCTACTTACATCAAATTTGCTAACACCTACTTCAAAATTTCTTAGCTTAAGGTTAAAGCTGCCAGCACAAGAACTACTGCAGTCTGCCTTTGCTAGGCTACCATGGAAGGATAATACCTCGTCTGAATCAGCCGTAAAAGCCGTATGATTATAGATATCATTCTCCCCAGCAATTATGCTTATTGGACTATTGTCAAGATCCATCTCTAATCTAAAGACAGGGTTATTGCTGCTGCCATCAGGTAACACCAAAATATTTCTTTCACAGTTAGTAAATACTAGTGCAAGTATAAAGAAGGCAATTAGGGTTGTATATTTATGTGTCTTCACGTATTTAAAGGTCTATGGATTTATTAATAGAGTTTATAGTAAGCTTGCAAGCCAAAGTAGAATGGTTGCGGCTGAGCAATAGAAGGATTCTGCTGACTGAATAATGATGTAAACTGATCTCTCAGTCTATACCTTGCCATCAAACCAATTGATATTCGCTGAGTTATATATCGTTCGTAGCCAAATATCGCGGCAGTATTATGTCTATTGAAATTTATAGGATCAAGCCAGCCTTTTGCAAACTCAGCTACTGCACCAGCTGATTCTTTCACGTTTACGACTCCCGTCACTCCATCCATATAGATATAAGAGAAACCAATAGAAACTTGATTTCTATAATATCGCTTATCTAATCCGTCATTAAAATCAATATCACTACTACCGAAAGAATAAGTAAATACCAGCGGAATATGGATGCTTCTAATAGACTCAGCCTGAAGTGAGTATGCAGATGACCTCAAACCAAATCCGTAATCTAATATTTCATTCTTTTTAATAGTCGTATTCAGAAGTTTCTGGTAAGTATAATGTGGCTGTAATGAAATTGCCATCGTCCTCGCAACCTGAAAACGTGCAAATACTCCACCTTCGAAATCTGTAAAGTTATCAGGTATCAAAGCGGCTCCGCCTCTTAAACCAAAGGACCAATTATGTTTAGAACCAGATGTAAGAATACTTTCTGATGGCTGAATAGTCAATGGTAATAGTTTGCCAGGGTAATTGGATTCTGACTCTTCATAATGTATAGTGGACATCGGAAGCATTGCGAGCTTATTCACCTCAGGCAGATTTAAAAATTGAGCGTCATTATCAGCCTCTGCATTTACAGATTGCTTAGGGGAAGTAGCAGTAATTGGATTATAATATGTTGTAATGGGCTCATCGGATGGTCTGATGTGCTCTACTTCCCCATGAGCGATACCTGTTTGTTTAGTTGATTCGCTGCGATAATTTTCTTTTAGCTTACGCTGTATATCTTTAGTACTATTGATACTAGCATCTGCTGTACCATAAAATAATTGTTGTTTATTACGACCATTAGAGCTCGTTTGGATTTTTTCTTCTGCTACAATCGACAAATTATTTGCTCCAACTTCTTTTAAAGTATTTATATTCTGCTCACAATCTGAATTGCAGTTAAGCTTTGATTCCTTGGTTTCTGTATTCGCTATTTGTGCTGATTCTATAAAATTACCATTATTCATAGGTGAGTTCGGTAATGCACTTTTCTGTCCGAGATAAAAAGCTCCTGCGCTTATAATACCGACTAAAATAAAGGCACTAAAAAATAAGAACCACTTGTTACGTTTTCTTTTCTTTTCGTCAATTTCGATGAGCAGACGTGCATCATCCCAGCTACTTTCGTCATATTCGAAAATTCTGTTTTGCAGTTTATTTTTAAATAAGTTGTCTAACTGATTGCTCATTTATTAGATCGCTTTTTGAGAATTCATTTGATTATTAATAAGTTCTTGAAGTTTTTTCCTTGCAGAACTCACGTGCCACTTGGAAGTGCCTTCACTAATATTTAACATTTTGCCTACCTCTGAGTGGCTATATCCATCAACCGCAAATAGGTTAAAAACTTTTTGTGTAACGGGAGGTAAACTTTTGATCATGGATTCCAAATCGGAAGCATCAAAAACTTTATCTGCTTCATTATAGTCTACCAGATCAGTGGATTGCTTCTCACTAAAATCCGTGTAATCAATTAACTCTTGGACTTTTCTATTTTTTCTAAACTCATCGATAACATGGTTGATCATGATGCGTTTTATCCAAGCGTCAAACGGTATATCGGGATTGTATCGGTCTAGGTTATTTATAATTTTTAAAAATCCTGCATTTACGGAGGATTTTGCCTCATTGTGATCTACTTTATATCTGAGACAAACACTCATAAGAATACTGTAGCAGTTTTTGTGTAAGCTAAACTGCGCTTTCCTATCACCTGATAGGCAATCCTGTATAAGTATTTTGTTTACTTTCATCCTTAAAAAAAAGCCCCGTCGGGTTTCCCTCCCCGACAGGCTTTCGATTTGACTTATTAGAAAACATTCTTAAATCGGTTATGAGCATTAATCTCATGAATATCTCAGTTCTAAAAAAAGTAAACGGTTTATGGAATGTTGTAAATCGGAATACTTACTATATTTTATTAATCGAATTTTAAACATCCTTTCAAACATATACACGAAAAATAGAAGTCTGAGGTTGGGTTGATTTAAATAATTTATTTACATTTTATATACATTAATATATAATCACTATTATAATCAGCTAATTGGAGCGACAATTAATTTGAAATAAATATTAATTTATTTTCAGATTATCTGCCATAGCTTAAAAACTAGCTTGAATTCATAATTTACAGCTTTATATAGCAACTAACAAGTCGTTTGATATGAACGGAAAGGTACTGTGAAGTGCAAAGGTAAACGCAAATATGCTGAAAATGCGAATTTTAAGTCGTCGCGGAAGCGAAAGCTGGAGCTCGACAAAGGGACTGCGTAGAGACAAAGGATAGGAATGAAGATGCGCCCTTTTTTGGCGTATCGTAATGGATAGCCTGTGCACGTCCTGACATAGGCTTTTCGCCTTGTCAGGATCGTGATGGCCCCATATAAATTTGAATAAAAGTAAAAATGTGTAATTATGAATATACCATTGGCAGAGCGACTGCGGCCCCAAACACTAAATGACTATGTAGGGCAGACGCATCTAGTGGGTCCGAAAGGAGTGCTAAATAAGGCAATTCAGTCAGGACACATACCTTCTTTCGTATTATGGGGACCCCCAGGTGTGGGAAAGACGACGCTGGCATATATAATATCACAAACGCTAGATAGACCGTTCTATAGCCTGAGTGCGATTAACGCTGGCGTGAAAGATATACGAGAGACCATCGCGAAAGCAAAATCTAAGCAGTTTTTTAATCGAGCAAACCCAATACTATTTATAGATGAGATACACCGATTCAGCAAGTCACAGCAAGATTCGCTATTGGGCGCAGTGGAACAAGGTGTAGTGACGCTGATAGGTGCTACTACGGAGAATCCATCCTTTGAGGTAATTTCAGCATTGCTCAGTCGAGTGCAGGTATATATATTACAACACTTGTCGAAAGAGGAATTGTGCAGCATAGTGGATCATGCCATAGCTACGGATGAATATCTCAAAAAGATGGAGCTCAAGGTGGAATCTTATGACGCGCTACTGAAATTTTCGGGTGGAGATGCGCGAAAGTTACTCAATGTCCTAGAAATAGTAGCGAATGCAAATACAGAACATAAACCCATCACTAATGAGCTGGTCCAAGAGATCATCCAGGAAAATATATTACTATACGACAAAGCAGGTGAACAACACTACGATATCATTAGTGCTTATATAAAGTCGATTCGGGGAAGTGATCCGAATGCAGCGGTTTATTATCTAGCGAGAATGCTAGAGGGTGGCGAGGATATAAAATTCATCGCTCGACGCTTGATGATACTCGCGTCGGAAGACATTGGTTTAGCCAATCCTAATGCACTATTAATGGCAAATACCACCATGCAAGCGATACAGAATATAGGTATGCCCGAGTCGAGAATAATCCTTAGTCAAGCCACCATATATCTAGCTAATTCTGCAAAGAGTAATAGTGCGTATATGGCTATAAATATGGCTCAAGCGGAAGTCCGCCAAACTGGTAATCTATCCATTCCACTGCATCTTAGAAACGCCCCCACACAACTTATGAAGGATTATGGGTATGGTAAAAATTATAAATATGCACACGATTATGACGAGAACTTTGTGGCGCAAGAATTTATGCCAGCAGAGATTTCAGGTACTGTTTTCTATAAGCCAGGGAATAATAGCATAGAAGCTAGAGCATTTGCGACCCTCCATGAAAAGTGGAAAAAGTATTATGGCGAAGAGAAAAGTAGTTTGAAAAATACTTAGTTCTCAGATTCTACATAAAACTACAATTATTAAAAGCTTAGTAAAGAGCATGTTAGCAATTAAAATTTACCTATAATTGTAGGGCATGTGACAAAAAGCGGCTTATTTAGTCTAAATTAATGGGAAAACTGGAATTAGAGTAAAACTCTATTTGCGCTACCTGATTTATAGGCGCTCTGAGAATATATAATTAAACGACTAAACCAACGTACTATGAAGATCCGCACTTTCAAGACAAAGAAGAGCAACAAATTCTTCTTTAGCTTCCTAGATGATAATGGTCAAACTATCCTGAGATCATTACCCTTTGACACCAAACCTGAAAGAGACAAAGCAAAAAAAATGTCTCTGGAACATCTGGCCAGTCGAAAACCCATCCCCAATCAAAATGCTGGAGATAAATTTGGATTCACATTAGAGCTTAATGGTAAAACGATAGCTAATACAGAAGTAGGCTACGATAGTCAAGCAGAAAGTGATGCTGCCAAGGAGCGTCTATATAGTGCGTCTAAGAAAATGATAGCAGAGGATGAGGCAGAAACTGCAGCCGTAAAGGATCCAATACAAAAAACAAGTAATTCTTATAAAACGGATGGCAGTCAGGATGACTATAAACCGCTAAACTTCTATAGGGATCATGGTGGTAAGGTCGCTAATGGATTCGACTCATTTGAGCAAGATGGAGAATTTTATTTTTCTTACCGTATAGACGGAAGAATTCATCTAATAAGTGAAGGCTATAGCTCAGCTAAAGGTAGAGATAATGGCATACAATCTGTTGATAAAAATATAGTATTAGAGGAACGATATGATCGCAAACAACACAAGAAAAATAATAAGTATTACTTCGATCTAAAGGCTGGAAACCATCAAGAAATAGCGACCAGTGCCTGGTATGATTCTGAGAATGAAATGAATGGTGCCATCAAGGGATTGCAGAGTAATAGTGGTGGTACTGGTACTAATACTACGGCGGGTAGTGGTGAGGCTACAAGTTTTGTAGCGCGAGCAGGAGATTCAAAGACGACAACCTCAAATATAGCTGTTCCTGCATACGTTGCGCCTACGCCTACGGACGGTGATGAAAAAATAAAAAAGAAGCGCAAAAAGCGTACTACACCTAAAAAAGAAAAAGGAGAAAAAGTCATTTTAAAAACTGGTGCATACCCGATCAATGACGTTAAGTGGCAGATTTTTCAAAGCGGTGGAAATAAACGCTATTATTTTATACTTAGAGATAAAAATGAAAAGAGTGTATTCTTTAACAGCAATGTGAAGGGATATGATACAGAGGCGGATGCACAGGCAGGTCTTGACTTAGCTATGCGCTACTCCCCATCTGATGCTAACTATGAAGTGAAAATTGCAAAGAATGGAAAATATTACTTCTATGTGCAAGACGAAAAGAAAGAGAATGTAGGTAAGAGCTTTTTCTACAGTACAGAACAAGATATGAGGAATGCAATAGCTTTATTGCTGGGTGACTTTACCGGAGCTGTTGCGGGTGGAACAAAAGATGAATACCTCAAGTGTTCGTTTTACAATGGGGCCAACGGCTTCCATAAATTTGATGCAGAAGGAGAATCTTACTTCGCTTATAATCATAGTGATAAGACGTACCTGAGATCTGAGGGATATACATCTACCAAAGGTCGAGATAATGGAATAGAGTCTGTATTGAAGAATGCACCTCTAGAGGAGCGGTGGAAAACGCTGGAAAACAATAATGAATTTTTCTATATCCTCAAGGCTGGTAATAGTCAAGAGATAGCAAGGTCATGCCCGTACGATAGTGAAGCCAAAATGATGGCAGACTACAAATGGATTAGAGGTGATGAATCTACTATAGGTGCTGGCTCTAAAATGGTTGGCGCTTCTCTAATGTCTGCATCTATGCTAATGAACAAGGCAAAAGAAGAGGAAGCAAACAGATTAGCAATTATAGAAGCCAAGCGAAAAGCAGAGGAAGAGGCCAAGCGAAAAGCAGAAGAAGAAGCCAAGCGTAAAGCAGAGGAAGAAGCCAAGCGTAAAGCAGAGGAAGAGGCCAAGCGTAAAGCAGAGGAAGAAGCCAAGCGTAAAGTAGAGGAAGAAGCCAAGCGAAAGGCAGAGGAAGAAGCCAAGCGTAAAGCAGAGGAAGAGGCCAAGCGTAAGGCAGAGGAAGAAGCCAAGCGAAAGGCAGAGGAAGAAGCTGCTGAAAGTGCGTCTAAGAAGAAAGCCGCTGCAGCGGCGGCAGCTGCAGCGGCGGCGGCGGTTGCTGCGGCAGCTCTTGCAGCCAAGCTAAAAGCAGAGGAAAGAGCAGCTGCAATCGCAGCTCAGAAAAAGGCCGAAGAGGAGGAGGCAGCTCTAGCTGCTAAAAAGAAAGCAGAGCAGGAAGCAGCAGCTCTAGCTGCTAAAAAGAAAGCAGAGCAGGAAGCAGCAGCTCTAGCTGCTAAAAAGAAAGCGGAGCAGGAGGCGGCAGCTCTAGCTGCTAAAAAGAAAGCAGCGGCGGTAGCAGCAGCAGCGGTAGCAGCAGCGGCAACTCTTGCTGCAAAGAAAAAATCTGATCAAGAAGCAGCCATTATAGCAAGAAAGAAGGAGGAGCAAATAGCAGCAGCAGCCCTATTAGCAAAAAAACAAGAAGCTGAAAAATTAGCTCTAGCATCAAAAGCGAAGGTAGTAAAGACTGTTCCAGTCAAGGAACAAAAAGTTCAAAAAGTAATAGCTGCGGCACCAGTAGCAGCTAAGGGTGGAGCAGCTGGTTGTTTGCCAGGCTGGCTGATTGGCTTGCTTGGCTTGATCCTACTCGGAATACTAGGATGGTGGTTACTTAGAAGCTGCAATGGAGATACCACTACAGCAATAGCAACACCTAAAATAGAAAAGACCATCCCACCTGTGATAGAAACTAAGGAAGAGGAGAAGCCTGCCCCCATTGCTAAGACTGCTCTTTGTCCTAATGTATCCTCTTCTAAGTTGAGATTATCTTCCTCGTCTGTGGCCGGAGAGATTGCAGATTGCCTTTCTGATCCAAATTGCAACTTACCGAAAACATTCACTATGAAAAAAGCAAACTTTGATCTAAATGAAGCGCAAATGACGATAGGCGGTAAGAATGAAATACCAGGTATTGCTAAAGTGCTAAAAAACTGTGATAACTGTCGTATCAATATCTACGGGCACATAGATGCTGGTGAGAATGACACCTATAATGGCAAATACCAAGATGGCAATATTAGTCTTTCGGCTATTCGTGCAAGATGTCTTTACAAAAGATTGAATAATGCTGGAGTACCAAAGAGTAAGATGAATTTCAAGGGCTTAGGAAAGAGTAAACTGATCAATGAAGAGACGAGTGGCGCAGCGCAACGTAAGAATAGAAGAGTAGAAATAGAGGTATTGCCCAGATAATAATATTTAAGTAAAGTCTGTATTAAGTTTGATATACAGGCTTTACTTACTTTAAAATTTCATAAATTTACCCTCTCTTCTAGACAAAAGTATATAGGATTAAATTTTTTCTTGAATTTTATTGAAACATTTTAATAATCTTGAGAAACTTAAACATCTAAATTTTTCTAATTTGTCAGAAGAGACCCTAACTAATAGAGAACTTTTTGTATGAGTAACATTGCGTTTTTAGAATTGAAGTATGGAAATATCAATGGTGGTTATCCCAACTACTTTGTAATAAGCGATATATCCTTTCTTATCTTCGATACTGAGAAAAATAAGATTTTTATCGAAAGCTTTTCGGTAAATGAGGATATAGACGTGGTATTTGTAAATACGCGCACGGACGAGTTAGGACACACTTTAGCAAGACTGAAGTACGTGGTCAATCTTAAGACAAGAAAAAAGGCCCGCTTTGACGAGGAGCTAAAATTAGACAAAGAGGCATTGGACAAGATCTTTTTTAGAAGTAGAGGTATAAAGAAACATGTACAGGGCTTCTTCTGGAAAATTTTCAAAAAGTATCGTATTGATAAAATTGTAACATTTGATGGTAAGCGTGATATATTTCTAAGCGAGCGATCAGGTGCAGACTTTAAAGATATTGAGATATTTGATTTACAGCGCGCTTTAAATCAGGAATGTAACTATCTTTTTTCACTTAATAAGCTGGCCGTCATTTGCAATTTTGAGCAGAATCATACCTCTTTAAAATCTAATAACATAGAATACTTCTTACACCCAATAGCAGCGAAGCAAGTTAAGCCCAAAACAGCAGCCTTTGATTCTGCCAGATTATTGATGGCACATCAAGAGTTTTTAGAACATAAGGATGACTTTATCATGAAGGCTGCTCTAGTATTGAATAAGATACAGCTGAAGCAAAAAGAAAAGCAAAAGCAGGAAAATATAGCAAAGAAGGCTGCAGCAGAGAAAGCAGCAGAAGAAGAAAAGGCAAATCCAAAACCTAAGGAGCCAGTAGTAAAAACTAAAGATGATACGAAGCCTATAGATATTGTAGAAGAAACTAAGGCGGAAGACGCCGAATAAATAATTGCTTAAACTTATTCAAATTCTCTAGTTGGACAGCTATACCTTACGCGATATATTTGAAATGGATCATTACTATCGAGCCAATCTGATAAACGCGGTATCGGGCATAAAATCAGCAAATCTTATAGGTACTACGAATGCTGATGGACAAACGAATTTAGCCATCTTTAATAGTGTTATGCACATTGGTGCCAACCCTCCTCTCCTATCCTTTATCGTCCGCCCCCATAGTGTGGAGCGTCATACTTACGAGAACATCAAGGCGACTGGATATTTTACCATCAACGCCGTCAACGATATCCTACTCGCACGCGCTCATATGACTTCTGGGAAGTATCCGAAGGGGGTAAGTGAATTTATCATGTGTAATATCAAACCAACCTATTCGAACCTCCATCCCGCCCCGTATGTACAAGAGAGTCCAATACAATTAGGACTCAAATTAGAGGAAGAGCACCATATCAAGAGTAATCAGACGATATTAATTATCGGACGCATTATAGAGTTGAAAGTATCGGGTGGCAATATACTTGACGATGGTCACCTAAACTTGCCTAAATTAAACTTAGTTGCATGCAATGGCTTGGACACCTATTGCAAGCCCAAGAAGTTTATAAAAAAATCCTACGTGACATCTGCTTCTATAAAGTAGATTTTTTGGTGCCATCCACCACCTATCGGCGTGGTCGGGGCTTCCGTTACTACCGCAAAGAAAAATTTGCGATACCACTTCAGTCCCTTGTCTCTAACGCGCCCTTGGCTTGTCGAGCTTAGGTGCCGATGGCACTTCGCGCTTAGCGAGATATTTATTTGAATTCTACCTCTAACCTTGGGATATTCACAAGAAGAGTAACCTGTACAACCATAAGGAGATAATCGAAATTTAAAGGTTTGGATTACTCCATTTTTCTAAATTTTTCGCCAA
>ENA-ORXM01001524-ORXM01001524.1-marine-metagenome-genome-assembly--contig:-NODE-1524-length-31997-cov-4.648120_pt1 | contig 31997 bp, 21 predicted proteins | sample MGYA00237867_ERZ511480 | MGnify/ENA primary metagenome ERZ511480 (study PRJEB26309, sample SAMN06266103) | marine metagenome | isolation source: Algal blade | place: United Kingdom:Sidmouth, United... | reverse complement strand
GAGCGGTTTTCCGATACGGGAAACCCCTTTTTCCGTCAATCGCGCTACAGGCGAATCGGTCTGCGCGCACAACAACTTTGCAGCCTCTAACTTACCATTAGTAACGTGATCACGAATTTGGTTCATGAAGTTGCTATCGATTTTCGAGGCGGCCTTAATGGCAAAGATGCGCTCGAAATAAATATAGAGCGCAACGAACAGCATGATAAAAAGCACCGATATAATAAGTATACTGCCAGTGCCCCCGTTGAAGATCAAATCGATTACGGAAAGGGTCTTTTCTTCCGACATAACATCCCCAATCTGAGGGTCTTGCGCCGCATCTTGAAATAGCATCATAGAATTCTATTGTAAAAAAGAGGTTCGTTGTTGCCTTTATAACGGTAGTTTATCGATAAAATTATACCACTTATACAAATTGTCTCATTATAATAAAAACAATCGCTCCGGCTAGAAATCCGACAAGCGCCAACCAAGATATTTTTTTTAAGTACCAGAAGAAATCGATTTTTTCCATTCCCATAGCCACAACGCCAGCAGCGGAGCCAATAATCAACATGCTACCGCCTGTTCCGGCAGAGTAAGCGATGAAGTGCCAAAGGGGATTGTCCAAAGGTTCGGAGAACATGCCAAGACTGGCCGCAACCAACGGTACGTTATCTATGACGGCAGAACCCACACCAAGCAACAATACTACTAAATCGGAAACCCGAGTACCCGCCAATTCGGTACCCATCTGAGGTGTCGCTTCTTGCAGCCAAGTTGCAAAGCCGAATAACTGGCCCAAGGATTCCAAAGCCGCCACGGCCATCAAAATTCCCAAGAAAAACAGGATACTGGGCATTTCAATTTTCGATAGTGATTGGTGAACCGGGCTATGGTGGGCCGACATATGCTCCCCGCCCTCATCGTCTAGGCTCGTGATATTGAACTTACTTTTACTATAGATTTCAGCAAAAGTAGCTACAACACCCAAGGAAAGCATCATGCCAACATAGGGCGGTAAATGTGTAACCGTCTTAAAAACAGGAACGAAAATAATGGCGCCCAAGCCTAGATATAGCATGGTTGCGCTGAATTTATGGGGTTTACTGTCTTCTTCTTCGGTGTCGGCCAACTTACCTTTAAAGGCCGGTAGAAATGAGGCAATAAAAGAGGGCACCAACATGCAAATAAGCGAGGGTACCAAAAGATATACAATCAATTTTCCGGTTGTAACCTTATCCCCTATCCAAAGCATGGTGGTGGTAACATCCCCGATAGGAGACCATGCCCCTCCAGCATTGGCCGCTATGATGATAAGACCTGCATACCATATTCTGCTGTTTCTTTCGTGTACGATTTTTTGTAAGATGGATATCAGTACAATAGTAGCGGTAAGGTTATCGATAATGGCAGACAGTATAAATGCTAGAAAAGAAAAAATCCAGAGAATTTTACTTTTGCTCTTCGTTTTTACAAAACCCTTAATCGTAGCAAAACCATCGAAATAATCGATAATCTCCACAATAGTCATGGCACCAAGCAAGAATACCAAGATTTCGGCGGTTTTTCCCAGATGGTGCAGTAAGGTCTCTTCCATTAGATGCATACGGTCTTCATGACCCATCGCACCATAATTATCCACTAGACCATGAATACTTGAATCGAACCATGTGGTAAATCCGTCAATACCGAAAGCAATAAGTGCCCAACAAATGGCCATCATCACCAGAGCGGGTATCAGTTTATCGATTTTCAGATTATGTTCAAGGGTGATGGCCAAATAGCCTAGTACAAAAACGAGTATAATTACGGATTCCATAAAATGTAGTGGTTTATATTAGTTGTTTCAATGCGATTTCGAAAGCTGTTCGGCTGATATTATTTTTTGATGCATTTTGCTTAAAGATATTCAAAATTGCCTTTCGAATGGTATGCGAAGTATCATTAAATATCAATTCGTCGTCAATACCCACTCTTTTTTCCATGAAATAGGCGAAAACACGTGCCATACCGCAATTCGATACAAAATCGGGAATCAAACTTACCTTTCCATCAGTGTATTCCATGATAGGCCCGAAAAAAATCTCGCTATCCGCGAAGGGTACATTGGCACCACAAGAGATAACCTCTAACCCTGAATCTATCATGGTACCGATTTGGTCTTTCGTAATCAAGCGGGAAGCAGCACAAGGAGCAAAGATTTCGGTAGGAAGGTTCCAAATGCGCTCGTTGATTTCGTCGAACGGAATCATTTCATCTGCCGAAGCCATAAGATTGTTTCCCTTTTTGTTCAGAAAAAAAGCCTGAATTTCTTCAAATGTATATCCATCTTCTTTTATTACGCCACCGGCCCTATCCAAAATACCTACTATTTTCGCTCCCATTTGGGCCAAATAATAAGCCGCTGCACTACCGACGTTGCCAAACCCCTGTATAATAGCCCGTTTGCCCATCACGTTGCCTCCATAAATATTGTAATAATGGCGTACCGCTTCGGCAACGCCGAAGCCGGTAATCATATCGGCAACCCTATATTTTCTTGAGGTGTCAGGGGAATATTTAGAATGTTCCAGTGCTTTCAGGACCCCTAATCGCAATTGACCGATCCTGTTGATCTTATCGGCTTCCGTAGGCCTAAAGTGACCGTTGAAAACCCCTTCTTGCGGATGCCAGACCCCTGCATCTTCGGTTATGGGTATTACTTCATGAATTTCATCGACGTTCAAATCGCCTCCAGTGCCATAATAACTTTTCAATAAAGGAGAAACGGCATGGTACCAGCGTTCTAAAACTCCTTTTTTACGAGGGTCGTTCGGGTTGAAGTTGATTCCGGATTTTGCGCCCCCGATCGGAGGACCGGAAACGGTAAATTTCACTTCCATGGTTTTGGCCAAGGAAAGCACTTCGTTCATATCCAAACCTTCGCGCATTCGTGTTCCGCCACCTGCAGCCCCTCCCCTTAATGAGTTGATGACCGTCCACCCCTCAGCTTCGGTCTCGGGGTCTTTCCAATTAAAAACGATTTCGGGCGGTTTTGTTTCGTAGGTATTGAGTAATTCTTTCATTGAAATTGATTTAAAATTATGTGACTTCTACTCGTATTTCACTGGTAAAATTTCGTTTTACCTGATGCCCATGGAAGCTAATGCTGTCTCATAATTCTAGTTTTAAATCAATTTGAACAAATATAAAAATTTGGATTTGGAATCTTGCCTTTTCTCCGAAAGTGTAAGCAACAACGTAATCCACTAAAATCCTTATTTCAAGGGCATGAAAAGTCTTAGCCATAACCTTATATTTGCACAAGGATAAAACTAGAAGCAGATATGGATTTTTCACTATCGGAAGAGCATTTGATGATACAACAGGCGGCCCGTGATTTTGCCCAAAACGAACTGTTGCCGGGCGTTATAGAAAGAGACGAAACTCAAACATTTCCTAAAGAACAGATGAAGAAACTAGGAGAATTGGGCTTTCTAGGAATGATGACCGATACCAAATACAACGGTAGTGGTATGGACACCCTTTCATATGTTATCGCCATGGAGGAACTTTCAAAAGTAGATGCTTCGGCCTCAGTTGTAGTTTCCGTAAACAATTCACTGGTCTGTTGGGGGTTGGAAACCTTCGGCACGGAAGGACAAAAACAAAAATACCTTACCCGACTGGCTACAGGGGAAATCATAGGTGCCTTTTGCCTATCGGAACCGGAGGCAGGAAGCGATGCCACATCACAAAAGACGACCGCCATCGACAAAGGCGACCATTATATTTTGAACGGCACCAAAAATTGGATCACCAATGGCGGCACCGCTGAAGTCTATCTGGTAATCGCGCAGACTGACCGGGAGAAGGGGCACAAAGGCATTAATGCCCTGATTGTTGAAAAAGGAATGGAAGGTTTTGAGATCGGCCCCAAAGAAAACAAACTGGGCATTCGCGGAAGCGATACCCACTCCCTAAACTTTAACGACGTAAAAGTTCCCAAAGAAAACCGAATCGGTGAAGACGGCTTCGGATTCAAGTTCGCCATGAAAACACTCTCAGGAGGAAGAATTGGTATCGCAGCCCAAGCGCTAGGTATCGCAGCGGGAGCTTACGAGCTCGCCCTGAAATACTCAAAAGAACGCAAGGCCTTCGGTACCGAAATCGCCAACCATCAGGCAATCGCCTTTAAGCTTGCTGATATGCATACGCAAATAGAGGCTGCGCGGCATTTGGTATACAAGTCTGCTTGGGACAAAGACAACGGAAAAAATTACGACCTTTCGAGTGCAATGGCCAAATTGTATGCCTCACAGGTCGCCATGGAAACAACGGTTGAAGCCGTTCAAATACATGGGGGTAATGGATTTGTAAAAGATTATCATGTAGAACGCCTAATGCGTGATGCCAAAATCACCCAGATCTACGAAGGCACTTCAGAAATTCAGAAAATAGTTATTTCAAGAAGTGTACTTAGGGGCTAAGCTCCAATCTTCGAAGTTTAGTCGTTAATTGGTAGACGATAGATAGGAAAACTTTTAGAGTTTAATGTTCAACGTTCACGGTAGATTTCAATCGAGTTTATCCCTTGAACCAAAAAAAATACTGCTTTCTATTTCCTCCTACTGCAAACTATTCCAAGAGTGTTTTCCAGATACACTTCTTCACCCCCGTAATTTGCAGAGTTGTTTTCATAAATATCCGCCTTTGAAATTATAGTATACCTAAATCTAAAGGGTGGTTCGTGACAATATCGTTATTCTTTAATGACACCCCCTTAAAAAGCTTTCAAGAGTGTAACAAATTGGCTAAATTTATCATTCTGATAAAATGAACGTACCAAAAATCCATTTTTGAATATTTTTTAGCGTTTTATTCCAAACGTTGAATTTTTATTTGATTATTTCAAAATTGTTGTTAATAATTTATCATTAATGCTATTTTTGGAGAAATACCATAATCTATGAAGACGTTGAAGAAGCAAGGGTTATACCTACCGGAATTTGAACACGATAACTGCGGTGCCGGTTTTATATGTAGCCTAAAAGGAAAAAAATCAAATGACATCATCCATAAGGCCCTTGAGATACTGGACAAACTTGAACACCGTGGTGCTGTTAGCGCCGATGGAAAAACGGGTGACGGTGCCGGTATACTCATTGATATACCACACGATTTTTTTAATGCCGAATGTAGCTTCGAACTTCCAGAACCTGGCAAGTATGCGGTCGGGAATGTGTTCTTGCCGCAGAAGGAAAATCAACGTAATTTCTGCATCTCTTCTTTCGAAAAGAATATCAAAGAACAAGGGCTAAGGCTTTTAGGCTGGAGAAACGTACCCGTAAACCGGTCGATTCCCGGTCGAATCGCAATGGAGACCGAGCCTTTTGTAAAACAAATTTTTATCGCAAAGGAAAATGAAGAACAAGACGAATTCGACTTTAATCTAAAACTCTTTGTCGCCCGAAAGGTTACCGAACATGCTGTAATCAACTCCAAGCTTTCGGAAAGCAAGTTTTTTTACTTGCCCAGTCTTTCCACAAAGATCATAATTTTCAAGGGGCTATTGATGCCGAAAGACATCAGTTTATATTACAAAGATTTAATGGATCCAAGGGTAGTGACCCGTTTATCGTTGGTACATCAACGGTTTTCTACGAACACCTTCCCGACTTGGGACTTGGCTCAGCCTTTTCGTTATATGTGCCATAATGGCGAAATCAATACTTTAAGAGGTAACGTTTCCCGTATGCGTTCCCGCGAAGAATTGTTACAAAGCGATTGGTTCGGCGACGAAATAAAAAATATTCTTCCTATCATATTACCCGGAAAATCGGACTCGGCCACAATGGATATGGTCGTCGAACTTTTGCTGATGACCGGGCGCTCATTACCAGAGGTAATGATGATCTTGGTACCCGAGGCTTGGGAGAAAAACAATGATATGTCAGAGGCAAAAAGAGCATTCTACGAATACCATTCATGCATGATGGAACCTTGGGACGGACCGGCATCTATACCCTTCACCGATGGCAACTATATCGGGGCGGTATTGGACCGTAACGGACTTAGACCTTCGCGCTATTCAGTTACCAAAGACGATTACGTAATTATGTCGTCGGAAACCGGTGTCGTTGAAATTGCACCTGAAAACGTGGAGTTTCACGGGCGGCTGGAGCCTGGTAAAATGTTCTTGGTGAATATGGAAGAAGGGCGAATCGTGAACGATGAGGAAATCAAGGAAGAAATCGCACAAAGGCATCCGTATAAAACATGGCTGGATAATAACCTAGTACATTTAAAAGATATACCGTATAATGATTGCCCCCTTTTTCTTGGGGAAGCCACATTGGAAAAGCGTAAATCCGTCTTCGGTTATACCCTTGAGGATATCAATACCATTATTCTTCCAATGGGAAAAAATGCCAAAGAACCTATCGGTTCAATGGGATCGGATACGCCTATCGCCGTGCTTTCCGAAAGGCCGCAATTGATTTACAACTATTTCAAGCAACTGTTCGCGCAGGTTACCAACCCACCGCTTGATGGTATTCGCGAAGAGCTGATAACCGATATTAGTCTTACCCTTGGCAGTGATCATAATATCTTCGACTTTTCTGAGCTGCATTGTAGAAAGTTAAAAATTCAGAACCCTGTCATTTCCAAGGAAGATTTGGACAAAATCAAGAACTATGACGCCAGTCCCGATTACAAGGTAGTCTCCCTATCTACGCTATATGAAATCGAAAAAGGATATAACGGCCTTGAAAATGCCTTGGAGTCAATTTTAAATCAAGCTTCCAAAGCCATAGACGAGGGTGCTAATATCATCATTCTATCCGATAGGGGCGTTAACGAATCACAGGCCCCAATCCCTGCTTTGTTGGCTTGTTCTTATGTGAATGCCGGTTTGCAAAGATTGGCCAAGAGGAACAAGTTGAGTATTATCGTGGAATCAGCGGAGCCAAGAGAAGTGCATCATTTCTGTTTGCTCTTCGGCTTCGGCGCCAGTGCCATAAACCCTTACTTGGTAAACGAAATCATTCGGGAACAAATTGAAGAAAATGATATAACAGAGTTCACTTTTGAAGAGGCCGTTGAAAATTATAATAAGGCGGTAGGCAAGGGCATTCTAAAGGTGATGAACAAAATAGGGATTTCTACCCTGAACTCTTACCGTGGTTCGCAACTCTTCGAGTGTATCGGCATCAATACCAAGGTGGTCGAGAAATATTTTCCGAATACACCGACCCGAATTCAAGGTATAGGCCTTTACGAAATTGAAAAGGAAATCGCGAAACGGCACGGAAATGCATTTTCAAAAAAAGAAGTCGCAGCAACGTTGGATTTGGAAATCGGAGGCGAATACCGATGGCGTAGGGAAGGTGAAAAGCATATGTTCAACCCCTTGTCGATAGCCAAACTGCAAAAAGCGGTACGGGGCAACGAACCGAACACCTATAAAGAGTTTGCCGATATGGTCAATAAACAATCAAAGAACCTGATGACCATACGCGGCCTTTTTGAATTTTCGAACTACGACCCTATTCCTCTGGAAGAGGTCGAACCATGGACGGAAATCGTAAAGCGGTTTAAGACCGGTGCCATGTCATACGGTTCTATCAGTAAAGAGGCTCACGAGAATCTGGCAATAGCGATGAACCGTATTGGGGGTAAAAGTAATTCTGGAGAAGGCGGCGAAGACGAAGAAAGATTTTACAGAAATGCTACGGGAGACTGGAGAAACAGTGCTATCAAACAGGTAGCTTCAGGCCGTTTTGGGGTGACCTCGAATTACCTTACCAACGCATCTGAGATACAGATAAAAATGGCCCAAGGGGCCAAACCTGGGGAAGGTGGCCAATTACCCGGTCCGAAAGTGAATCCTTCTATAGCAAAAACGAGAAATTCCACACCTTATGTGGGTCTAATATCCCCACCACCACACCATGATATTTATTCGATAGAAGACTTGTCGCAATTGATTTATGACCTTAAATCGGCTAACCGGAAAGCACGGGTCAATGTGAAACTGGTTTCCGAGGTTGGTGTCGGTACTGTCGCCGCGGGTGTATCGAAGGCTAAAGCAGATGTGGTACTTATATCCGGTTTTGATGGAGGTACGGGAGCATCTCCGTTGACATCCCTAAAACATGCGGGACTTCCTTGGGAGCTAGGTATTGCCGAGGCCCAACAAACTTTGGTATTGAACGACCTTCGAAACCGTATCGTACTTGAATGCGACGGTCAGTTAAAAACCGGTCGCGATGTGGCCGTAGCCTGTCTCTTGGGTGCCGAGGAATTCGGTTTTGCCACCGCACCTTTGGTAGCATCGGGTTGCATCATGATGCGCGTTTGCCATTTGAATACCTGCCCCGTAGGTATTGCAACTCAGAATCCGGAGCTTCGTAAAAAGTTCGAAGGCAAACCGGAGCATGTAGTAAACTACATGTATTTCGTAGCCCAGGAGCTGCGCGAAATTATGGCCCAACTCGGGTTTAGAACCGTAAACGAAATGGTCGGCCAAGTTCAAAAATTGGATCGTAAGAAGGCCATTGAACATTATAAGGCCGCAGGAATCGACCTGACCCCAATTTTGTATCAAGTCGATGTTCCGACCGGCACCAAATTCTATAATACGCAAAAACAGAAACACGATGTCGATAAATCGATAGAGTTCGATATTATTGCCAAGGCCAATCCGTCTTTGTTCAGAAAGGAGAAATTGACACTCGATTTTCCAATTAAAAATACAGACCGAGCGGTGGGAGCTATTATCAGTAATGAAATATCGAAAGTTTACGGTGCACAAGGCCTTCCCATAAATACCCTGAAACTGAACTTTACCGGTTCGGCGGGGCAGAGTTTCGGGGCATTCGCCACGCGTGGTCTAACCATGACCGTGAATGGTAATACAAATGATTATCTGGGCAAAGGGCTTTCAGGGGCTAAATTGGTTATAAAAGTACCAGACGCGTCTACGATAGTACCCGAAGACAATGTGATTACGGGTAATGTAACCCTTTACGGCGCAACGGCCGGTAGGGCCTATATCAATGGTAAGGCGGGCGAACGTTTCTGCGTTCGAAATTCAGGAGCCAAAGCAGTCGTAGAAGGTATCGGTGATCATGGCTGCGAATATATGACCGGTGGTGTTGCCGTTATACTTGGAGAAGTGGGCAGAAATTTCGGCGCTGGTATGAGCGGCGGAATAGCCTTTATTTTTGACGAGAAAAAGACTTTCGAAAAAAGATGTAACAATGAGGCTTTGAATCTGTTACGTGTGGATGAAAAAGAAGACATCGATTTGCTCAAAGGCCTTATTGAGAGCCATTATAATGCTACTTTGAGTCCACTGGCTCAGCGTATCTTGGAAAACTGGGAAACCTGTTTGCCGAAATTCGTAAAAGTATTGCCCGAAGAATATCGTCAGGCATTGATACGTCTAGAAGAAGAGAAACTACAAACGACATAAATCGAGAAATGGGAAAGATAACAGGATTTTTGGAATTCGATAGAAAGGTAGAGGAATATGCTCCCGTAGAAGAGCGTGTAAAAAATTATAAGGAATTCACCAAACCCCTAAAAGAAGGAGAGCTTAAAAATCAGGGAGCGCGTTGCATGGATTGTGGCATACCTTTTTGCCATAGTGGGTGCCCGTTGGGGAATTTGATTCCCGACTTTAACGATGCAGTCTATCGAGGTAAATGGGAAAAAGCGGCGGATATTTTGCATGCTACAAATAATTTTCCGGAGTTTACCGGAAGGTTATGCCCTGCACCTTGTGAGGAAGCCTGCGTCTTGGGAATCAACGAAGACCCGGTGACTATTGAAAATATCGAAAAAAATATTGTAGAAACCGCCTTTAAAAAAGGATGGGTCGTTGCAAAGCCACCGACCAACAGAACCGAAAAAAAAGTAGCCGTAGTCGGTTCAGGTCCTGCAGGTCTTGCCGCCGCACAGCAACTGAACCGCGCCGGACATACGGTGACTGTTTTCGAACGGGATGAAAAGCCAGGTGGATTATTGCGCTATGGTATTCCTGATTTTAAGATGGAAAAACACATTATCGACCGAAGACTAAAAGTGTTGGAAGAAGAAGGTGTCGTGTTTAAATGTGGTGTAAACATTGGTAAAGCTATAAAAGCGGACGATCTCAAAAACGATTATGATGCCATTGTGCTCTGTGGCGGAGCTACCGTACGCCGTAATCTGCCCATCGAAGGTGCCGACCTAAAAGGGGTGGTACAGGCAATGGATTTTTTACCGCAGAACAACAGAAGGGTCGATGGCGTAAAAAAGTTTGAAAATGAAATCATCGCTACCGATAAAAATGTCGTCGTAATCGGCGGAGGCGATACGGGTTCTGACTGTATAGGAACTTCGTTTCGGCATGGTGCCAAATCTGTTTCCAATTTCGAGATCATGCCTATGAGCACTACCGAGCGCCCTGAGGGGCAACCTTGGCCTTTTTGGCCGATGCGCTTGCGTACCAGTTCTTCGCACAAAGAAGGGGCGGAACGTTTTTTTAGTATTTCCACCAAAAGGTTCATCGGTGATAAGAATGGGAATTTAAAGGGATTGATTACGGCTGAAGTAGAATGGATCAAAGTACCCGGGCAAAGACCACAGCTAAAAGAAGTTGAAGGAACTGAAAAGGAATGGAAGTGTGAACTTGCCCTTTTGGCTTTAGGCTTTACGGGCTCTGAAATGACCATTGCTGAGCAGTTGGGTCTAGAGGCCGATGGCCGAACCAACATCAAGGCTTCCGAAGCAAACTATAAAACCAATGTTCCTGGTGTTTTTGCAGCGGGTGATCAACGACGTGGCCAATCACTAATCGTTTGGGCAATCTCGGAAGGCCGTCAGGCAGCGCATCATGTCGATGCCTATCTCATGGGATCGTCTGAATTACCTTTAAAAGGCGAAGGCGATTTGCCAAGGGTGTAAGCAAACGTTATTACGAATTAAGTATTCTTTGGATCCAACCTGATTGCCGGGTTGGATTTTTTATTACAGATACGGTGAGCCCAATCCTTTTAACGGACTAATATGAAAATTGGAAAAGTTCTGTTGTACATGATTATGAGTGCCTTGGCATTCACAAGCATGAACGTTTTGGTGAAGTACCTCATTGGGTACGGCACATATCAAATTGTTTTTTTTCGCGGTCTTGGCTCTTTGATACTTACCATGGCAATCTTGTATCATCTAAAAATTCCTATGCTTGGCAACAATAGAAGATTGTTGTTTTTTAGGGCTTTGATAGGGACGGCTTCAATGACACTTTTCTTTATGTCACTGAAATACCTATCTGCGGGAACGGCTGTTTCCCTGCGCTATCTCGCTCCTATCTTTTCGGCAATTTTTGCAATTTTCCTATTGAAAGAAAAGATAAAACCAGTACAATGGACTTTCTTTCTGCTTTCTTTTATGGGTGTTTTAGTGTTAAAAGGGTTTGACTCCAACATGAACTCTATAGGTCTAATACTTATTATAGCCGCAGCAGTTTTAAGCGGCTTGGTGTACATTACCATTACTAAGATAGGCCAAAGCGACCACCCCATTGTTATCGTAAATTACTTTATGTTCGTCGCGACGGTTTTCGGTGGAGTAATGGCTTTTCACACTTGGAAAAACCCAATTGGAATCGATTGGCTTCTTTTTACAGGACTGGGCATCTTTGGTTTTTTAGGTCAATTCTACATGACCAAGGCCTTTCAGATAGCCGCCAACAACTTGGTTGCTCCCTTTAAATATATAGAAGTACTTTTCACGGGCCTGGTAAGTTTCATTTGGTTAGGAGAATTTTATAACTGGTGGAGTGTTCTTGGTATGATCATAATAATTACCGGGCTAGTGCTAAACGTTATTTATAAAGAACGAAGAAATAGGACTTAAAAATCTGGCTCTAATAGTCTTTTCCGCTGGCACTATTTTCAACTGATTCTTTCCATTCAAACCAAACTTCTTTCATCTGTTCAAGTTTTTTTGGCTGCTCCTGGGCTAAATCTATCATTTCTGATGAATCGGTCTCAATATTAAACAGCGAAAAATTACGACCCTTATCGCCGCTATATATTTTATAGGTATTATCAATCAAAGCGGCCTGTTTCTTGAACTCGAAAGCCAAAGGTTCAGATCGATATTTATAATCCCCTAAAACAATGGGAAGGATATCAACACCATCATACGGGCGTTCATATTTTTTTAAATTGACACCTAGAATATTAGCTATAGTCGGAAAGTAATCAGAAGTAAAACAAGGGGTCTGTACTCTTGTCCCCGGAGGTATCTTCCCCTCCCACTCCATAATTCCCGGAACGCGTATTCCTCCTTCATAAAGACTTCTTTTTCTTCCTCTTAGTCCATTGGTCAATCCTTGGGTTCTGCCGACGACCGATTTTCCTTCCGGCCCATTGTCACTGGTGTAGAACAACACTGTATTTTCAGCTATTCCCAACTCTTTCAAGGTGTTGCGCAGGCGTCCTACCTGATCGTCCAAAGCTGTAATCACCCCATAATAATGTTGTTGGTCTTCGGAAAGGTGAGCATAAGGTTCTCTATAACTATCGCCGGTCAAAACTGGCAGATGCGGGGTATGAAACCAAATAATTCTTAAAAATGACTTTTTACTTTCAATCACACGTTCTATAAAAGGAATGGCCCGGTCCATAATTATTCGTGAATCATCACCTTCTAAATTAGCCGTTTCTATTTGACCAGGACCTGTCCAATAAGCAGTATTAAAAGGCTCGCCTTCTTGCAGATTTTTATTTACGTCACCCGAAGAACTCAGAGGGGTTAGCATAGGATTCCAAGTTGGCACCTTCGATTCAGTTACAAAACTCACATCGAAACCGTGCTCCCACGGCGGGGCGTAATCTCCATCATATTCCGCGCGTCCTCCCCGGTTTGCATCAAGAGTATCACGGGTAAGTGTTCCCAAATGCCATTTTCCAAAATGCCCAGTGGTATATCCCTTATTCTTGGCCATTTCCCCTAAAGTAATTTCCTGCGGTTTTATATGACCGCAATTGGCATGGCAGATTCCATACCTTGATGGATGTCTGCCCGTCATTACGCTACCTCGGGTCGGGGAACAGACTGCAGAAGCGGCGTAAAAACGTTCAAAAACCGCTCCGTTAGCTGCCATCTCATCCAAATGTGGGGTCTTTAAGTGCGGATGCCCATTGTAACCTACGTCTCCCCAGCCTTGGTCATCGGCCATTAAGAGGATGATATTCGGCATTTTTTCTTTGCCGATTTCGGTGTTAGTATTTTTAGATTTTTCTAAACAGCTTACCAACATTAGTGCAAAGAAAAACAGACTTACCTTTAAATTCATGCTTCTCTTCATCTTTGAAATACCGCTACTTTCTTCACAAATCACATGACGTTCTTAAGGGCGGCCAACAACATATTTACATGATTGGCATCGGAACTCTCCCCCATCAGGCCGATACGCCATATTTTTCCGGCATAAGGGCCAAGACCTCCACCAATTTCTATATTGTATGCTTCCAAAAGTTGCTTTCTTACCTTGGCATCGTCAACACCTTTGGGTATTCGCACGGCATTGAGCATAGGCAGACGGTACTGCTTCTCCACTAAAAATTCAAATCCCATACTTTCCAGTCCGTCACGTAGCGATTCATGATTTCTACGATGCCGCTCAAAACGATTTTCGAGACCTTCCTCCAAAACGATTCGTAATGCCTCACGCATAGCATACATAGCAGATATGGGTGCAGTATGGTGGTAGGCCCTTTTGGCTCCCGACCAATAATTCTTGACCAGCGACAAATCTAGAAACCAACTCTGTACCTTGGTTTTTCGATTGTTAAGTACATCTATCGCAGCCTGACTAAAGGTAACGGGAGAAAGGCCCGGAGGTGCGCTCAGGCATTTCTGGCTTCCCGAATACAGGGCATCGATGCCCCACTCGTCTACTTTCAATTCCGTACCGCAATACGAGGTAACGGCATCAACTACCAAAAGGGCGCCCGACGCTTTGGTCAACTTGCTGATTTCTTCCAAAGGTTGCAAGACCCCGGTAGAGGTCTCCGCATGTACAATGGCCAATAATTTTGGCCTCTGTCCTTCCAAAGCTTTCTTTACATCTTCGACTTGTATCGGCGTACCCCATTCCGCTTCGACTTTGATTACCGTTGCGCCGCAGCGGTCTGCAATATCGGCCATACGGTTTCCGAATACACCATGGATACATATCACGGCCTCATCGCCCGGTTCGAGAAGATTTACCAGACAGGTTTCCATACCAGCAGTTCCAGGGGCAGAAACTACAAATGTCAATGGGTTTTCTGTTTGCAAGGTTTTTTGGGTCATGTATTTTATCTCTTCCATAACTTCCAAAAACTCGGGATCCAAATGCCCTACTAGAGGTGTGGCCATTGCTTTTAACACTCTGGGATGCACATCACTTGGCCCCGGCCCCATCAATACCCTCGTACTTGTTTTCAACTCATCGATTTTTTCCATTATCTCTATTTTGTTTTACTGAATCTAATTACGTACAATTAATTATTAAAAACGGCCTATGAATTTAGACTATTTATCCTTTACTGCCCTTATGACCTCTACGAAATGTTTTGGTTTGGCATTGGTAAAATGCTCTATCTGATGGCGACAACTGAAACCGCAGGCGACCAAATCACGATTTTTTGGCAACTTCGCTATGGCCGGGAACAAAATTTCACTTCCAATTTTTTCGGAAAGCTCGTAATGTTCCTTTTCATAACCGAAAGAACCCGCCATGCCACAACATCCCGAAGGGATTTCAGTAACTTCTTTTCCAGAATGCTTTAGCAAAGATTTCATGGAATTTGTGCCGTAAAGTGCTTTTTGATGGCAATGACCGTGAATGGTAAGGGCTTCGGATACAGGTTCAAAGCGAACATCCAAACGACCATTTTCAAATTCGTCGGCCAAAAAAACATCAATCATCATGATTCCGTTTTTTAATTGCTCGGATACTTCTTGATCCGTAATCAAATCGGGTAAATCATCGTTCAGGGCGGAAGCACAACTGGGTTCACAGACCACTACTTTCAGGCCATCATCCAAATAGGTCTTGAGCCCTGCTATGGTTTCTTTCCCATGCTTCTTGGCATCCCTTAAAAAACCGTGGGAAATTTTAGGTCGCTGACAACAGCCGACATTTGCTAAAATAACCTCGTAGCCGCAAGAATTTAATAGCCGGAACGCCGAAATACCGATTTCGGGCTCATGATAGTTCAAATAGGTATCGGCGAACAATACTACTTTCTTATCGCCCTTGTTGGTCTTATGGGCATTCTTGGCAAACCATATATAGAAAGGTTCTTTGGCAAAGTCGGGCAGTATTCGTCGTTTGTCGAATTTTACCGTTCGTTCTAAAATAGATCGGAACAAACTACTTTTTTGGATTTTATTTACCGTTCCCGATTTCCAGCCCGATATTTTCTCCGCTGCCTTTGTCGAATCTCGAATAAGTCTGTCTCTGAGTGTGGTGCCATTTTTATCGTAATACATCTGGAGTGTATCACTTTTCATCTTGGCCATATCCACGTTACTGGGGCATTCCGATTTACAGGCCTTACACGAAAGACACAGATCCATAACTTCATACAGTCGCTGGCTTGAAAGACCAGATGTACCAAACTGGTTCGACATGGCCAAGCGAAGTGCATTGGCCCTGCCCCTTGTGGAATGCTCTTCGTCCCTCGTGGCCTTAAAACTAGGGCACATGGTACCGCCCAGAACCTTGCGGCATTCACCAACGCCGGTACACATATGCACGGAAGCTGCAAAACCTTCCTCAACTTCATAGTTATACTCTGTTTTTATTTCTTCATCCAAATAATCGACACCGTATCTCAGGTTCTGTTCAATCGTTTGGGCCTCGACAATTTTACCGGGGTTCATTAAGTTCTCAGGATCAAAGCACTTTTTTATTTCCAAAAAAACATTGTAAAGCTTATCTCCGAAAAAGCGTCGGTTGTACGCGCTACGCACCAGACCATCGCCATGTTCCCCGCTCCACGAACCTTTGTATTTCACAACGAGCTCAAAAGTGTCTTCGGTAATCCGTTTCAATCTTTCAATATCCTCTGCCAACCTTAAATCGAGTATCGGGCGCACGTGAATTACGCCAACACTGGCATGGGCATACATTGCGGCTTCGGTTCCATGTTTTCTACAAACTTTCAAAACCTCATCAATATATTGGGGCAAGTGTTCTGCTGGTATCCCCGCATCTTCAATAAAAGCCAAAGGTTTTTTGTTTCCCTTTATACCTAGCATTAACCCGAGCCCTTTTTTTCTTATGACCCAAACATCTTCATAAGCTTCCCCTTCGGGAAACAGCGGATAGGCATAACCGAAATTTTTGGCCTTTAATTGGGCAATCATCTCCTTGGGCCTATCCAAGACCTCCTCGGGAGTATCGCCATAAAATTCAACGATCATAATGGCAGCAGGAGCCCCTTCGATAAAATGACAGTGGTGTTTTGTAGTCAGGTTTTCCTTACTTAACTGAACTACTGTACTGTCTAAAATTTCGACAGCGGACGGTTTGTGCTCGAGCATGGTCTCCACGGAGGAAATGGCTTCAAGCACTCCCGAAAAATGTACCACGCAGACCGATTTATGCGGAGGTAAATCGACCAGATTCAGTTTTAGCTCTAAAGTAGTGGCCAAGGTACCTTCACTACCACAGACCAATTTGCTTAAATTCCATTGATCGGTAGCCACGAATTCATCCAAATTGTAGCCGCCGACCCTTCGCATTACTTTGGGGAAACGGTCTTTTACCTCCTGAATATTGGCGTCTACTAATTTTTTGAACGACCTATAAATTTCACCTTCCCGATTGGGTTGGGCAGCTTTCCTTTCATATTCCTTTGGGGAACAATCCGCGAGGTGCATTTCCGTACCATCGGCAAGAACCACTAGAGCCTCAAGCACATGATCGACGGTCTTTCCATATAAAATACTCTTTGTACCTGATGAATTATTGCCTACCATCCCCCCCACGTTGGCCCTACTACTCGTTGCCGGATCAGGCGCAAATTGCAAGCCATAGGACTTCAATACGGCATTTAAATCGTCTCGAGCCAATCCGGGTTGTACCCGTACCCATTTTTCAGTCTCATTAATTTCGAGGATACGATTCATGTATTTTGAAAAATCCAAAATCATGGATTCCCCAACCGTTTGCCCGGCCAAGCTTGTACCAGCACCTCTGGGAAGAATAGTAATCTTGTTGGCATATGCAGCAGCAATCGCATTCTTTACATCTTGGGCATCCACCGGTAGCACCACTGCAATAGGCTTGATTTGATAAATACTGGCATCCGTTGCATACATGCCCAAAGAATAGTCATCGACCAGTACATCGCCTTTTACATCCCTTTTTAATTTCGTTAGGAAATCTTTCATTTACCAAATTATAATTAACCCTAAAGCACCCACTATCAACAAATAATATAAGGTGGGAATAATGGTCTTTCGCAATACCATTCCCTCCTTTCCCAAAAAACCAACGGTAGCACAGGCAGCAACTACATTATGGATGGCTATCATATTACCGGCCGCTGCGCCAACGGCCTGCAGCGCTACAATGATAAAAGATGGCATGGCCAACTTGGTGGCAACCCCAAACTGAAAAAGTGTAAACATCAGGTTACTTATGGTGTTGCTTCCTGCGATAAAAGCTCCGAGCGCCCCTATTGCAGGCGCAAAAAGAGGATACACATCACCGACATTGCCTGCTACCCATTCGGCCATGGCTATGGGCATACTGGGCAAATCCGTGGGATTGATACCCGAATTGATATAAATACGTACCATAGGTATTGTAAATATTAAAACAAACCCCGCACCCAATAACATTCTGGCACTTTCGGAAAAAGCCATTTTCACCTCTTTGATCTTCATCCTGTGGATTCTGATAGTAATCAGGCCGACCAGAAGTAAAATGGTACCCGGTAAATAGAGCGGACTGCTCGATGCAGAAATCGAAGTGCCTAGAATTTCATTCCAGTTGATTTTAATGCTGGTCAACCAGTTTTTGAAAGGCAATTGGCCGAGTCTTGACAAAACCAAAAAAAGTGCTAGAAGCACATAGGGCAACCACGCTTTTGACAAGGATATTTTTTTGGAATCTTGCTGCTGTTCCAATTTTACATTTAAGGTACCCATCCATATCTTCGGCCAATTTTTCTCTTTGTCGAAAGTCCATGTATTTCTAGGCATTAGAAATCCACGCTTCGCAGCATACACCACAATGGGAATTCCAATTAGCGCACCCAATAGCGAAGGGAACTCCGGACCTAAAAACGTACCCGTAATGACATAGGGCACAATAAAGGCAAGTCCCCCAAAGAACGTAAACGGTAGAACCGCGATGCCCTCTTTCCATGTTCTATTCTTACCGAAAAAACGGGTCATCATACAGACCATCAAGGTAGGTATGAATACACCAGCGACAGCATGTAATATGACGATTTGGGATGTGAGCAATTGAATATAATCTGAAAATTGCATCGCAGAACCCGACAGTTCGGCCGTAAACTCAGGACTTTGTATACCACCGCTCACCCCAACCAAAATCGGTGTGCCGACCGCACCAAATGTAACCGCTGTACTTTGTACCATCATGCCTAGCATTACCGCACAAAATGCGGGAAAGCCAAGACCTACCAACAAAGGGGCAACTATTGCAGCAGGCGTACCAAAACCGGCAGCTCCTTCAAGAAACGACCCAAACAACCATACGATGATAACGACCTGTATTCTTCGGTCTTCGGTGATATTTGTAAACCCTTCGCGAATGGTATGTATGGCCGTTGAATATTTTAGAAGGTTCAAAAGAACGATGGCCCCAAAAATGATATAAAGAATATCGAACGTGATAAACAAACCCTGAATACCGGAAGCAAGAATAGATATCAGGGAATTGTCCCAAACCACGGAAGCTATGATTGCAGTAGTCGCAAATGCAAGGGGCATTGCTTTTTTAGCAGCAACCCTAAAACCTATAAGAAGTACGGTGGCCAATAAAATCGGCGCAAAAGCCAGTAATGCGAGAAACGAAGGAGACATTAGAAGTGACTTTGTTAGCAGGGAAGCCTTTTAGGCACTATAGCCTTAAGCGACTGAACAAATTAGCATATTTCGGCACCTTTTCCTATTAATCAGCTTCAATTATACCAAAGCTTCCGATTTTTTCGGCCTGTAATCACCAATGACATGAACGCCGTATTAAATCAGTCTTTGGTTACCTTACTCCCCCACCAGTCTTCGTTCGGCTCAAAATCTTCGGATAAAAACTCCATACGCTGGGCTTCGAGGCCGGGCCATCTTTTTTCAACAATTTCCTTATGCCTACGTGCCGCTTTTCTAGCATTGAATTTTTCATCTTTTTCAGGCATGTTGGCCCCGACTTGCTGAAGCCACACCAATAACTTTTTACTGAGCTTTTTTGCAATATCAGGATGGACATCAATGACATTTGATGTCTCCCCAGTATCGGAGTCGAGGTCATACAGCTCTTCGCTGTCATCCTCCCAGTAATGGATAAGTTTCCAATTGCCCTTACGGATTATCGAAGATGGATTCCCTCCCTGATTTCCATAATGTGGATAATGCCAGTACAAAGGCCTTTCCGAGATCAACGAATCCATAGCTTTTCCTTCCAAAATCGGTTTAAGGCTTACGCCATCGATATGTTGTTCGGGCAGAAGGGCTAAATCGGTCAAATCTAAAAGTGTGGGATAAAAATCGGCCCCGGTTACAGGAAAATTACTCTGCGCACCTTCACTTTTCAGCCATGGCACTTTGATGAAATAGGGTTCACGGATACCACCCTCCCATTGATAGCCTTTTCCTCCCCGTAGAGGAAGATTTGTGGTAGAAAATGCGTCTCCAGAGGCTACTCCCCCGTTATCGGACGTAAACACCACAATCGTATTTTCTTCGATTCCTGCATCTTTCAAAGCCTTTAATACAACGCCCACCGCATCATCCATACTTTCAACAAGACCGGCATAAACGGGATTGTCCTGCACCTGTCGGATAGGGAGTACCCGCTCCATTTTATATCCTGTTTCAGCGATTCCTTGGTTCGTAGCTTTATCCCTGTACTTTTTCCATTTCTGTTCCGTAGTCTGTATCGGACCGTGCACCGCATAAAAGGAAAGAAACGCCAAAAACGTGGTGTCTTTATGCTGTTCAATGAAATCGGCGGTTTCGTTGGCCAAGCGCATGGAGAGGTTTTCACCATCTTTGTAAATAGGTAGTTTGGGGTTCTCCCAAGGGGAAAAATAACCGCCCATGGGGCTTCCTTTTTCCCAGCCACCCTTATTGATATCGAACCCATGATCTTCAGGATAAGAACCTACATTGCCCAAATGCCATTTTCCCGAAAAGAACGTTTTGTAACCTGCCGCTTTCATCGCTTCGGCCATGGAAATATCATTTTTGGGCAAGCTGTGCACATATTCCGCCGGAAGTAATTTATCGTGTCTATCCTGTTCGCGCCGAGCTTCACCTGATTTGGCTCCGATCCAATCGGTAATACCATGTCTCGCCGTAAACTTGCCCGTCATAATCGTTGCCCGGGAGGGGCTACAGACGCGACTCCCCGCATAGCCTTGTGTAAAGACCATACCTTCTTTTGCTATACGGTCGACATTGGGCGTTTCGTAAAAGGTACTTCCCATTACACTTAGGTCATGCAGGCCCAGGTCATCTACAAGGATGAAAACAATGTTCGGTTTTTTTTCTGTTTTCTTAACCCCTTTGGAGGCATCTTTGCAACTGGTCAGAAAAAGTAGTCCTAGCGCAAAGACACTGATTTTTTTAAAGCACATATTTATCATATTTTTTTGAATACCCAGTGCCTTTAGGTTTTCTGTTAGGCGTGGAGGATGTTACTCGAGACTCTCAACAGTCAACTGTTTTTCGATCCAATATTCCTCGTCCCTAAACTCAAATTTTGTGGGATTATAATCCCCTACTAAACTTACATCGGCTTTCTCGGGCACCTCCATATCCAGAGCCCAGAAAACTCCGTTTACCAATAACCGCCGTGTACCTTCAATAAGCATATCGTTGGCAGCGCCTACGGTCGATGCGAAGACCTTACCCTTTTTCCCTCCGGGAATTTGGTAGGTCTTTGTCCACGCTATGGGCATTAGAGGCCCATCTACCTTTTTACCAGCATTGTTCACTCTAGCCGCTTCACTATCAGTGGGTTTCATACCGAAGAAAATATCGCTCTCATCATATTCACCTTCCCGGTTCATTACTTGCCCCAAAATAATGGGTTTTGAGTCACCGGGCAATGGTAAGCGTACTTCGTACACATCGCTTGCGCCCCAGACGTCGCCGTCGGAAATTCCGTTTGCAACTCCAGATTCTTCAGCTCCACCGGCAACAATTCCCCGAGTACTTTGATGTTTATGATGGCCATGGTGGCTGACCCATTTCTCCCCCAGTACCAAACGGCCAAAACCATCTTTCCACTCCATTTTGTCCCCGTCATAGTAATTACCATAATGTCGATAATTCGAAGTCGAATCTTTGGCAAAATTAAAAGCGTGGGTCGCAGTTCTTATACCGACCACGGGCTTACCGCTTGAAAGGTAATTGTCTATGTGTTGCATTTGGGCATCGGGTAGCGCCCGGAACCTCGTGAAAATAACCATTAAATCGGCCGAACTCAGCTTATTGAGCCCCGGAATATTCTTTAAGTAATTGGCATTTACGATACCAAGCGCCGCAGGATCTTGTGCAAATAGAACAGTGCATTTGAAACCATGGTGCTTTGATAAGATTTTGGCCAATTGCGGTAAGGCTTCCTCCGAACGATATTCTTCGTCGCCCGAAACCAATACGATATGTTTTGCGTTTTCATCCCTTCCTTCGAAAGTCAACCATTGTTTTGGAATTTCATTAGCCTCGATCTGTTTTGATTCTTCGGTATTTTTTTGCTTTTGCTCCTTACAGGCCATCAAGGAAAAAAACAAGACGAAATAAAGTATGTTTTTCATTTATATTAGGTTAGGCGGTTGAAATTCGAATTTTAAGCGTTCTATTCATCAATGATGCAAATTGCATTACTTGTAAATTTAGGATTCTTTTGAAAACTTGGGTGATCTGCAAAGAAAAATACTTTTCAAAGCCCTAAAATATCTTGGTAAAGCAATATTGTAATCGAGATGGTACAAAAAATATTAGACTTTAATATTCAGATAGAGAACTCGTTTTGAGTTCATGTTTGGAACCGAGAATGAAGGCTTTTGTGGTCTGATAAAGCCATTTTTTGATTGCATAGCCATAGCTGCGGAAGAAAAAATGGTAAAGTCAGGACACGAAATGCGAAATTCGCAGGTAAAAGACCGACTCAAATCGACTCAAGACGAGTTGAGATTTAAGTTTATCTAAACTTAGGTCATATAGATCAAGAAACGATTTTTGAAATATGTAATTAGATTTCAAGTACCCGATAAAATTTCATAAATTTCACGAATGAGCATTTTTAAAAATGCTCGTTCCTTCAATGAAAATTATTATATCACGTGTTTATTGTTGGTGTATAAAATCATATTTACGGAGTTATCGGTAAGAACAACAGTTAAAAAACTGGATTTAATTTCAATTAATTATATAAACCATGAGCTTGACTAAAAAAGTCGCAAACGGAAAAGTATTGACATCACTTTTATTGATTATCGTGCTCTTCAGTTGTAATAATAGGGAAACTGGTCTTTTAGAATTAAAAAAAAGCGACAATATTGTCTTGATCGGGAACAATCTTGCCTCGAGAATGTTGAATTTCGGCCATTTTGAAACCGAAATGCATTTAAGGTATCCTGACAGTACGTTGTTTTTACGGAATATGGCTGACCCGGGCAATACCCCTGGTTTCCGACCTCATTCTTCTAGAAAATCGCCATGGGCCTTTCCAGGAGCAGAAAAGTTTTATAAAAACGAATTAGGAAACAAATCGGGAAGTATCGGTTTTTTTCCTACCGAAGATGAATGGTTGACCAATTTGGGTGCAGATGTCGTTCTCGCTTTCTTCGGTTACAACGAGTCCTTTCGAGGTGAAGCAGGGTTGCAAAATTTTAAGGATGAGCTTCAGGCCTTTGTCGAGCATTCCAAGAAGCAAAAATACAACGGCGAAACTTCACCGGCCTTGGTTTTGGTCTCGCCCATTGCATTTGAAGATTTGTCGTCTAAAATGGATTTGCCCAACGGAATCGAAGAGAATAAAAACCTTAACCTGTATACGGAAGCCATGCGAGAGGTCGCCATGAAAAATAATGTTCCGTTCGTAGATGCTTTTACAGCGAGCAAGGAATGGATGAGTTCGGAAAATGACATTACTGCAGATGGTTTTCAATTAAACGATGCCGGCTATCGAAAATTCGCCAAGCTTCTGGCGGATAAGGTGTTTGGAGAAGCCGATATATCGAACGAGGTGCCCCGCGAGGTGGTTCACGAGGCCGTCATGGAAAAAAACTGGTTTTGGCATAATGAAATAAAACTTCCTAACGGGGTTCATGCCTGGGGTCGTCGCTATGACCCTTTTGGTCCCGATAATTATCCCTTCGAAAAGGAGAAAATAAACCAAATGACCGCCATTCGTGATACGGCCATATGGGAAACGCTGCAGGGTAAAAGCTTTGATCTGGCCGCTGCGGATGCGAAAACAAAAAAGCTTCCACCCGTAAAATCGAACTACGACGATGGTATGGGAAATGTTGAAGATGGGTATAAATACGGGCAAGATGCCCTGGACATGATTAAGGCCGCTCCCGGATACAAAATAGAACTCTTCGCCTCTGAAAAAGAATTTCCTGATTTGGCAAACCCAGTACAACTCTCCTTTGATAACGAAGGAAGGCTTTGGGTGGGTGTCATGCCATCCTATCCCCATTACAAACCTGGAGACAAGAAACCCCAAGATAAACTCATCATATTGGAGGACACCGACAAGGATGGCAAAGCGGATAAGCAAACGACCTTTGTCGACGATTTGAATTTGACTATTGGCTTTGAATTCGCGCCCGAAGGGGTTTATGTATCCCAAGGAACCAATCTCGTCTTACTAAAAGATACCGATGGAGATGACAAGGCGGATGAAAAGGAGATTATTTTAAGTGGATTCGACGATCATGATACCCACCACACTGCGGGCGCTTTTGCAGCAGATCCCTCGGGGGCCATTTACATGGGTGAAGGGGTGTTTTTACACACCAATGTAGAAACGGCTTATGGGCCTGTTCGTGCAACCAATGGCGGATTTTACCGCTATAGCCCACAAAGACATCATCTAGAACGTACTGCGCAGCTTCCTATTCCAAATCCGTGGGGCATAGCCTTCGACGATTGGGGACAACCCTTTTTCGCACACACATCTGGCCCCGATATGACTTGGATGACGCCTGGCACAATTGAACCACGTTATGGGCAAGCAAATCCGTTACCCAAAAATCTGATAGAGCAAGATCATCGTGTAAGACCCACTTCCGGGCTCGAGTTTATTTCAAGCCGTCATTTTCCCGATGAAGTTCAAGGTGATTTGATTATCAATAACACTATTGGTTTCTTGGGTACCAAACAGCATAGCATCGTCGATGATCCCAATAGTTCTGGTTATTTGAGCAAACATCGGCAAGATTTGGTTACGTCCACCGATACCAATTTCAGACCAGTGGATATGGAATTTGCGCCTGACGGTTCGCTATATTTAATCGATTGGCACAATGTTTTGGTGGGCCATATGCAACACAATGCCAGAGACCCTTTACGTGACCATGTACATGGAAGAATTTATAGAATCACATACCCTTCAAGACCTTTGGTCGAACCTGCGAAAGTAGCAACTGCCAGTATCGATGAATTATTGGATAACTTAAAACTTCCGGAATTTAGAACAAAGTATCGAACCAAAAGAGAATTAAGAGGTAGGGATGCGGAAGCCGTATTGTCAAAACTTGGGGAATGGCTCGAAAAGTTGGATAAGGATCATCCAAAATATGAACATCATCTCTTGGAAGCACTATGGGTCACTTGGGGTCTGAACCAAATAGATACCGATCTGTTGAATCAGCTCTTAAAAGCCGAAGACTTTAAGGCGCGTGCCGCAGCAGTCAAAGTATTACGGTATTCAGCTCATCAAGTCGATAACCAAACAGACTTGCTAATGGCTGCTGCCACGGATGAAAATCCACGTGTACGCTTAGAAGCGCTGACCGCTGCTTCTTGGCTTGACAAAGAAGAGGGCATGCCCATCTTAGAGGCAGTAGGAGATATGACGTTAGATAGTTGGATGGAAAAACCATTTGAAGCGGCACTGGCACATATTCAAGATGTAAACGTGGGTCAGGATCCCGATGGCGGCACAAAAACCGATTTGGAAGGGGCCTCTAAAAAGTTATTCGTCAGTGGTGAAGAAATCTATAACCGTGAAGGCTTCTGCGTAACCTGCCACCAACCTGATGGATTGGGGCTGAGCGCATCACAGTTTCCACCACTTGCCAAATCTCCTTGGGTAACGGGCAATGAAGAAAGACTCATAAAACTAACTTTACATGGTCTCATGGGGCCTTTGGAATTGATGGGCAAAACCTATCCGGGTCAAGTACCTATGACCCCTTACGGCGGTATGTTGAATGATGAAGAAGTGGCATCCGTTTTAACTTTTGTGCGAAACGCCTTTGGTAACAAAGCATCACCTATCTCATCCGAATTGGTGAAAAAAGTGAGGGAAGCGACTAAAGATAGAGAAGGGTTTTATTCTCCGGCAGAATTACTGAAAGAGCATCCAATGGAATAGTTATTGACCATTTTGCTTCAGCAGTCGAACTTAGAACGAATCAACCTTGGGGCTCGAAATTTTTATTAACCCTCTGTATCGGACGATTTTATTGCACTCAGCAAAAGTACCTCGATAAAAGCAGCGATAGCCAGTGTCAAGAACAAAACAATTTCAATTTGTAGTATTCCTATTTCTGTAGGCACTACGCCAAGTTTGGCCAAAATAAAAACAATCAGCGCAGTCAAAGTTACCGAGGGCATTAGTCGTGACAGTTTTTTTGAACTCAAAATACCGACCAAAATCATAGGAGCCATCATCGCTGTTCCTGTAAAACTGGTTCTTGCCAATAATACCAAGTGTTCCGTACTTACGATGGAAAAGACAAGGGCAAGCAAACCAAAAACAAGAATGAAAATTCGGGTAATCGAAACGGCCCTTCTATCCTCAATAGTCAACAAAGACCGTAGTTCTGAACCCAATGCGAATATTTGGGAATCCGATGTAGATATGGCCGCGGCGATCAGACCGATCAGACCTAAGGCCGCTATACCTGAAGCTTGGTCATATAGCAGAACATGACCGATAAAATCTTGCGTAGAAGATTCTGGATACAATACTGCGCCGTACATACCCATAAACAAGGTCGGCAGAATAACCAAAATAGCGACTACACCAAGACCGATTGCCATCTTTCGCAATGAAGAACTACTTTTCATTATAACTACCCTTGTTGAAATCTGGGGCTGCGTAAATGGTAATGAAATAATAGCGATAGCGGAAACGATAAAAAACTGAGCCGTAAAAAGACCTTTCGGACCAGGCACCGATAACAATTGCTCATTAACGGACCCCACTTTTTTAAACATCGATTCGATACTCCCGAAATGCTCGATACAGTTGTACCCAATAATCCATATTGTGATAAAAAGAAGTATTCCCTGAAGTGTGTCATTATACATAATGGCTCTTAATCCTCCGGTTTCACTATACAAAATCATAATAGCTACGATTATCAAACTCCATGACCAAACGGGGATAGCATTGGGAAAAGCGGCATTCAAGAATATGGAGATACCGCTTATTTGTACTGCGATGTAGGGAATAAGGAAAACTACCGCCCCGCCAAAAGCAACATAACCCGCCAACTTTGTTTCATAAGTAGTAGCCATGAGACCCGACATTCCCTTGAAATCAAGTTTGCGGGCCTTTCGCCTTAATATTTCGCCCACTCTAATCAATGCATACACCATCATGGTATCGGAAACAGCTAGAAAAATCCACGCTCCTATGCCATGGGTTCGAAAGAAATCGGGCATGCCGACGACGGTAAAAGCACTGAATAAAGTCGCGGCGGTAGTAAATAATCCGATGACAAATCCGATATTACCACCACCCAATAAATAATTCGAAGTTGTTTTTTCCTTTACCTTAGTACGCCTGACCAAAAAAATAAGTATACACAAGTAAACGATACCAGCGATAATAAACTTAGTCAGCATGGTTATCTTCTTTATTCATTAAAGAAACTAGATATGCCAAGACAACAAAAACGACACTGACGACAAAACTCACCCACATTGTGAAGGGTATCCCCAGTAAATAAGGACTTGTCTGACCTTGGGGAATTACTATCGGGCTAAAAGTGGCTATAAATAAAAGGATGGCCAGCGCGTCTAAAACCCGTATAAAAATTGAACGTCGCTTTTTCATTTCTATTTTTTATAATCTGGGAATCGAAAGTCCACCATCAATTTTAATCACCTGTCCTGTACTATAGGGTATTTTGTTTTCTATCAGTGCCAAAACTGCTTTACCTACTTCTTCCGGGAGTCCTAAACGTGGCTGTACTATACCCCCGTTTTCCGCAAGTTTTTGATATTTGTCAAGTACGGCAGCGGTCATATCAGTTTCTATTATTCCTGGCCGCACCTCATAGACCGGAAGATCATATTCCCCTAATCGAACCGCAAAAAGTTTGGTCATCATACTCATACCCGCTTTTGACATACAGTACTCCCCACGCTTGACAGAGGCCGTTCTCGCGCTTATGGAAGACATATTTATGATGCAGCCTTCATAATTTAGGTCATTGTTTTTATTGGTAATCATATGGTCCGCAATTTTTTGGGTCAAAAAAAAAGGACCCCGTAAATTGATTCCCATCACGCGATCGTAACTTTCCGGTTCCATTTCCAAAAGGTCAACGCGTTCTTTAGGTCCAACTCCAGCGTTGTTGATAAGGACGTTGACCTTTCCGAATTCCGCCAATACTTTCCTGAATATCCGATTTCGATCTTGTTCGATGGAAACGTCACCTTGACTATAGATAACTTTTGAACCCAGGCCACTTAGTTCTTGCAGCACTTCAGTAACCTGTTCTTCTTCGCGGACGCCGTTAATCGCTAAATTATATCTGGCTTTTGCCAACTGCTTGGCGATACCCAAACCGATACCACGAGAACCTCCAGTTATCAAAACAGTTTTGCTCATAAGTCTGCGTTCTTTTTGAATTGTTTCAGTTCAGTGGCTTCAGGCATTTTTTTGTAATAGGAATCTAGAGGGAAACAGCCTGAGATCATACCGATTCTCGGGGCAGTGGTACAATCGGAAAAGGTTCTACATATTTTTTTGCGGACTAGCGGATTTCCCTTTAAGATATCGTCTGGCATATCTGGATAGCTCAAGACCATTCTTCCCAACCCAACGAAGTCAGCCTGATTTTCATCTATTACTGCTTCCGCTACATGCGGCAGCCATTCCTGAAGATACGAGTAGGCCGAACCGACAATTACCAAATTTGGGAACTTCTTTTTGATTTCATGCGTAATTCGAATTTGTCGTGCAACTCCGATCAAAGGATCCTCTGGAGGAAGATACCCATCCGAAGGGGGAAATATCGCCGGTCGCTGAATATGGGGTACATAATAAGGGCTGCCCGCTGTGATGCAGACCAATTCAATACCTAATTCTTCGAAATAGTCTAATAGCTCAAAAACTTCCGTAAGATCTATACCTGTTCCCGTTCCATCTCCTCCAAAGGCTTCCTCGTAGGGTACATCTCCTTTCTCAGGAATTCCAGTATTCGCATCATCTTTTGTATGTGGAATGAAATCAAAAGCGCTCAAACGAACGGCAACGGGAATATTACTAGTCGCTCGAATACCCTCGACCACCGAAGTGAGAAAACGCATTCTGTTCTTAAGGGAACCACCATATTTTCCTTCTCTTTTTGTTGCGCTAAGAAACTCATGCCCCAAATAACCATGGCAGTGTTTGACATCTACAAATTGAAATCCGGCTTCTTTTGCCAGGCCTGCTGCTGTAACAAAATTATCGACCAATTGATCGATTTCAGCATCGGTCATCGGCTCATGGGCGGTCGGCACATTGAACTTGTTGTCCAATATGGAATGTTTATATAATGTCTTTGGTTTTCGCGCTCGATCAGCATTCGGTATGGCGAATCTACCAGAATGAGTCAGTTGAAGACCTGTCAGTAAATCTTCAGTAGTACCGAACTTTTGCTCATGGTCCGAAATTATTCCACTATACAAATCCTTAAAAGCACCTAGATTGTTTTGGTTTATCAGAAGCTGATTTGGGTTCGCTCTTCCCTCATGGTTTACTGCAACAGCTTCGCAGCCCCATAGTAACTTGGCCCCGCTAATCGCAAAATTATGCCATCTACGTTTTGTAAGTTCAGTAGGAAGCCCTTCTAAGGTGCCGTCCCAGCCTTCCATAGGGAGAATACAAAAACGGTTGCCTATGGTAACGCCCGATTTTAACTTTAAGGATTTGCCCAAGGCAGATTCCCCCGGAGTGCTAAGACTATCCTTGAAGGGCATATCGGCGTTTACTTTAGCCAAATGACCGGTAAAATCTTCCGTGGATTTTAATTGCGCAACCCTAGTGAATTTTGGTTTAGATTTGGCCATACTAAGCTGTTATATCTTTAAAAAATGTATAATAAGATTCTCCTTTGATGACCTCGTTCAGATAATGGGCAAGCTCGCGAGCATGATAATCGCCCCACATGCTAGCCTCCCCATAAGGAATTTTACTGTTTTCAGGAATATAATCCCACCCGTTCGGACGATGGTAGATCGAATGTAAAATTAGACCTTGATGATCCGTATCGGCACTTAAATAAGGGTCGGCAAATAACGTATTAGCTACGGTAAGACCTGCCGACCAATACGTATCTGCACCTTTTACTTTTTTCTTTTTAAGATAATTTCCCAATCGCAGCATGCCTTGAGCACCGATTGCCGCGGCCGAGCTATCAATAGGTTCAAAATCGTTGAACGGATTAGAGTTTTCTTTTTGCCAATCGGGGAAATGTACCAAGCCTGGTGCACCGGTATCCCAATAGGGTATCCCGTCCTTTGCTGTATGGTTGATATAGAAATCGCAGGTCGCACGTGCGGCCTTTAGAAAAATTTCTTCGAGGTGCGCCTTACCCCCAAGTTCGTCAAGCTCAGGTAGGTTTTCTTGACTTTGCAAAAATTCAAGCTGCTCTGCAAACCCCAACATGGCCCAGCTTAGACCCCGCGTCCAAGTTGAGAATCCGCTATATCCTTGTTGCGTGGATGGCGAACGAAAATTTCCATCGTTTGTATTGAAAATAGCTTCATGAGCGGTTCGGCCCCATATATCATACGAATCACGATCTTCACCATAATATATCGAGTACTTTGCTGTTGCCAAAGCGTGTTGATACGCTCGTTTTAGGAGATTTATTTTGATATCGTTCTCTCCTGAAGATCGATGTCGAAGTAAATGGCCGACATTCAGAATCCGAATAGTACGAATAGTATCTACAAATAAAGAGTGTGGCCCGTTAAACGAATAGATAAAGCCTCCATCGGCTATTGATGTCCATCGCTGTGCCTGTACCGAGGCCGAAAGTTTTAAGGCTAGTATACAGAATTCCTTAAGCCAAGAATCTTGCGAAATTTTACCCTCATTCAACAGTCTTAGCAGATTTCCGTATGTACTTAAGTTGTTGAAAGCATGATCATGTACCCCAAAATGGCTGATATGCGAGGTCATTTTATCTTTTATGTTCCTAATTGCCAAATCAAGGTAAAATGAGTCGTCTGTTGCGTTGAACTGTAGTAATTCCGAACCGTATTGAAACCCTTGCGTCCAATCTGTCCAACTTCTTGCTTCATATACGCCATTTACGGTAACAACCGGAGATCCGGAAGTATTTTGCAAATGGGCGGTCATACTCTTAATCTTTTCTCCTGAATACGACCATAGTTTATTAATTTTTTCGGTGAGGTCTTCGGGTTTAAGCTCAAGATTTATTTTCATGCTGATATTTACTAGAGTAGTTTGAAGATAAAATGGAAGTTTTCCAGTGACTCTTCGGCTAAATATAGCAAAAAAGGCAGGATTCTTGGAAATATGTGTAAGGTTGTGGATGAAAAAGTCTTTCGCAAGTATGCTGCTTTTGACGGAAGATTGGCCACTTACATCCATAAAAAAAGGGGCCCCTTACGTAACCGTAAGGGGCCCCCGAGGAAGGCGGCTTCCTACTCTCCCACCTTGTGTGGCAGTACCATCGGCGCTGGCGGGCTTAACTTCCCTGTTCGGAATGGAAAGGGGTGGGCCCCGCCGCCATGGCCACCTAAAAAATAGGTCGGCAGTGTTCGGTGTCCGGCAACCAGTTTTCACTGCTTACCGCTACCGCCTGCTGACGACCGCGGCATGGCCGCAATTCTGTAGACATAAATAATGGGACAGGTATGAAGGGCGTAAGTACACGTATTTTCCGAACAGAGGTACCGGCGGAGGCAGTAAAAAAAGGATGTTGCGCCCCCGTTCCCGAGGGAACGGGGGCCCTCGCAAGCCCTACGGGCAATTAGTACCGCTCGGCTGCGCATGTCGCCATGCTTCCACCTGCGGCCTATCGACGTGGTCGTCTCCCACGGCCCTTTAAAGAAATCTCATCTTGCGGCGGGTTTCGCGCTTATATGCTTTCAGCGCTTATCCCGTCCCGACATAGCTACCCGGCGATGCCCCTGGCGGGACAACCGGTGCACCAGCGGTCGGTCCGGCCCGGTCCTCTCGTACTAGGGCCAGGTCCGCTCGAATTTCTAACGCCCGCAGTAGATAGAGACCGAACTGTCTCACGACGTTCTGAACCCAGCTCGCGTGCCACTTTAATGGGCGAACAGCCCAACCC
>ENA-ORXM01001523-ORXM01001523.1-marine-metagenome-genome-assembly--contig:-NODE-1523-length-32015-cov-26.914146_pt1 | contig 32015 bp, 18 predicted proteins | sample MGYA00237867_ERZ511480 | MGnify/ENA primary metagenome ERZ511480 (study PRJEB26309, sample SAMN06266103) | marine metagenome | isolation source: Algal blade | place: United Kingdom:Sidmouth, United... | reverse complement strand
AATGAAAAATTAGTCTATGTCTTACCAGTCAAGACTAAGAAAATAATAATCGGAAAAAGCCTTTTTGAAAAAGGTGAATATGACCTCTTGTTTTCATTAGCACATTCTAAGAAGAGCTATAATACCAAGATCAAGGTCTTCTAAAAATCTATCTTTCTTTAAATTATTTTTTTCTCAAAAAGGTCAATGACATATCGTCGTTGGCCTTTTTTTATTTATAAAAAAAAATCTAATTGGATCATTTGAAAATATCTTATGCAATCACAGAATCTAAAAAAATCTTCATCTTAGTCAAAGCATTATACCTATGGCTGATGCCATTCTTAATAGCATCTCCTAATTCAGAAAATGATTTATCATAGCCATCAGGAATGAATATCGGGTCGTATCCAAATCCCCCTTCCCCTCTTCTATCGTCGGTAATTGTACCATTAACTACACCTTCATAAGTATATGTCTGTCCTTCCCATATTAAGGCAATAACTGATCTGAACCTGGCTTTTCTATTGGCCTTACCTTTCATCTCATTAAGTAACTTCGTCATATTATCTTCAGAACTTTTATGCTCACCAGCGTATCTTGCTGAATACAATCCAGGTGCCATATCCAGTGCTTCGACCTCTAAGCCGGAGTCATCAGCGAAGACATTTTTCTTATAGTTATCATAGATTGTTCTTGACTTTATGATTGCATTCTCATTCATTGTATTACCTGTCTCAGGGATATCCTCCAGAAAGTTGATATCACGTAAGCTGAGTATCTTAATCTCATTGAGATCCAAAATCTCTCGTACTTCAATTGCTTTATGCTGATTTCCTGTTGCAAATATGAGTTCTGTCATAATTCAAAATTATAAAATCTGATTGATTCACCTAAAATGACAAAGGCAACAAAAAACCTATCCAAAAATTAAAATTTAGATATCAAAAAATGATGTTATCAAATCGATATAAATAAAGGCCTACTTATCAAGAAATGTTTTCTGAAGTGTAGTCCACAGCGCCTTTTTCTTTTGGGTGTCTGTATTTAACTTACCTAAGGCATGTGTGAGCATGATGGCATAAGATTCTGTCTGATAGAAATGATTAGCGACAAAACTTGCATTGATTCCGATATCTCGGATACCTAAGCCAAAAGAAAGAACATAGGCCGTCTTAGTTGTGATATGATTGTGTAGTGTACCCGACTCGTCATCTTCCAATAATATAAATATCACGTCCTTATCGACATCTAATTTTATAGCTTTAAGTATATTATTCAATAAGTCTTGGTGCTCGCTGTAGTCATTTTGGCGAAGTATAATGCAGATAGTCGCTGAATTTCTATTGCCTTTGACCGTGAGATCTTTCGAGGAGGGTATATTAAAAGTATCAATATTAAATATCGTATCCACCATTTATTATTCTAAAATAAAGAGATTTTAAAAATTATATTTTTTTCACCACCAAAATAATTGTCGTAAAAAGAATATTATAAAAATAATTAAATTTGTGGTACATTCTTGGATTAGACCAAGTATATACTATGCATTATTGAAATCCTTATGAACTAATTGTACTCCCCATCAATTACTAACTTATAAAAATCATGCTATGATCGAGACCAAATTAAAAATTCAAAATGTTGCTAACTCTAAAGTTGATGAACTTGATTTTGATAATATCCCATTTGGAAGAGTCTTTACAGATCATATGTATGTTGCGGATTATAAAGACGGAGAATGGGGAGATTTTAGAATAGAGCCATTTGCACACATACCTGTACATCCCGCTAATATCGCTTGGCACTATGGTCAGTCTATATTCGAAGGTATGAAAGCGACTAAGAGTAAGGATGGCATTCCGATGCTATTCAGACCAGAGATGCACTCTACAAGAATTAATCGCTCAGCAGAGAGACTCTGCATGCCAGCATTTCCTAAAGATGCATTCTTAGAGGGCCTATACGAACTTGTCAAACTTGAGCAAAACTGGATTCCTAAAGCAGAAGGCAGTGCTCTATATCTGAGACCATTTATGGTTGCCATGGATGAGTTCATAGGAGTGCAAGTTGCTAAGACTTATAAGTTTATCATATTCTGCTGTCCAGTAGGACCATACTACAGCAAGCCACTTAAGCTTAAGGCAGAAACTAAGTATATCAGAGCTGCCGAAGGAGGAACTGGTTACGCAAAAGCAGCAGGTAATTATGCCGCATCATTATATCCTACAGAATTAGCAAAGCAAGAAGGATTCGATCAGGTATTATGGTTAGATGCCAAGGAATTCAAATATTGCCAAGAGGTAGGGACAATGAATATATTCTTCGTCATCGGAGATACGATTATCACACCTTCTACAGAAAAAGGCACTATACTGGAGGGTATCACAAAGGATTCTCTTGTACACCTCATGAAGGCGAAAGGGCATAATGTAGAGGAACGTCTGATCTCTATAGATGAGGTCGTAGCAGCCAGTAAAGATGGATCACTTAAGGAAATATTCGGTGCAGGTACAGCAGCAGTTGTGGCTAATGTGGAGAAAGTAGGATATAAAGACGAGATGATTAATCTTGATATAGATTCTTATAAAGTTTCTCCATGGTTAAAGGATACCATTAATGGAATAAGAAGTTGTAGACTTGAAGATGACAATGGATGGACTGTAAAGGTTGTATAGACTTGGTCAAATTAAAATCGAGAAATAAGAATTCCAAGAATTAGAAAAGGGGATTGAACTCATCGTTCAATCCCCTTTTCAATTTATTGTCCTGCTAATTGGAATAACGTACATATAATTGCAGCTACATAAAGTCAAGAGAATTTCATTTATGAAAAAAACTGAGTAGAGAAAATAACTCCACTCAGTAATTCTAAATTATTCAATTTAAATACTATTATTTGAAAATGATCTTCTTAGTGCTTATAGCCTCATCAAAGCTAAGTTGCAAATAATATAATCCTGTCTGATTATCAAGTTTATTTATTCCTAATTTATTACTGTTGACATTATTGAATGATCTAACTATTTGTCCGTTAAGATTATATAATTGTGCCGTTTTTATTTCCATGTCACCTGTTTGTACTAATGAAGTAGATTGTACTGGGTTAGGAGTTACAGTTATGAAGCCACTATCTAAAATGTTAAGAGTAGAAGACCCTCCTTCTAAGTTCAATACTTCAAACGCTCTCGGCGCAAAGTATCCTAAAATCGTATCTTGATAAGCAGTCGCTTTTTCAAATGACATATCAGGATTACTTCTCTTAGATAGCAAATCCCAATTACAAAACTCAATAGGTACTCCCTCACAAGGTTGATTTGGACCATTATTGCCAATTTGACCTATAGGTTCTGTACTGTAAGTGGTAGAATCCCAAAATTCCCAAGGGGAGCCTTCTAAAGCTACTGGATTATCCATGCCATCATCAGTGATATCCCAATTAGGGCGAGGGAACGGGAATAATCCTTCTATTCCATCATTTCTGCCATTAGCCACATCCGTGAATTCATCAGAGATACCTGACATACCATCATTAAGGCCTAATGAATTAGCCTTATCCATTGCTGTGTAAGATCCAGCAACTTCTACTACAAGATCGCCTGTTGTAGGTACTATAAGTATATCTTCCATATAAGGTGCAAATGGATCTGTAGGAACGTGAAACCCAATCATAGGAGGATCATTACTATCCACCCAAGATGTGTCACCTAATGCACCACCCATATTCACACACAATTGGAATTCGCTTGAATAGCCAGGATTACTTGGAAGATTAAGCTGTGTCATAGTCGATCCGAATGGATCACTACTTATTGCCTCCAATACCATGGGATCTGGATTTCCATCACCATTAACATCAGCACCAATAAACTTAGGTAATACAACGTCTAAGTATTCATCCAATGTTGCTGCACCCATCGCTATATAACCTCCTGTACCAACTCCCCAAGTAACAATTTTATCTGGGTCTATTCCATAAGGATTATTATCTTCTGCAACAGATTTTCTGAAAAAACGTGCACAACTTGTAATGTCCTGTACTCCTCTATAAGCGGCATTGATTAATGTATTTGTTTTGACCTCTTGTGAAGCTGTCGGTAGTGGATTCCAGCCTAATCTGTAATTAGGTAATGCTACAACGTAACCCATTTTTACTAATCTCTCAGCTAAACTTACTAAGTAAGCATCTGATTTGTCACCATTTATCTGTCCATTGACAAATGTTGGTAAAAAATTACCAGTGTGCAACATGATGATAAGGGGTCTATCGACCTTTGTATCTCCATTCGGCGTCTTAACATCCATACCTAAGGGTTGGGCTATAGGTGGCATTTGTTGAAGTGCCGGAAGTACCGTAATATTTGTAGAATAATTAATATCTGTTTCTGTATCTACATCTGTAAATACTTCCGTAAGGTACCTCTGACCAGAGATATTACCCGCGAAAATTAAAAATAAAACAAAGGTGTAAATTCTTTTCATATTAAACTTTTTTAAACTTTTTTCTGAAATTCATATAATAAACTGGCATAAGCCATTCTTCCTACCCGTGGTCCTCCATAAGTCTGAAAGACAAAATTATTTAAGACATTAGAAGCCCCTAACTTAAATGTTACATTAAGTTTATCAAGCTTGTAATTAATCTGTGCATCAAGTAATCCGTAGTCTTCGATTGTTCCTGTAAATTGGGGTGAGCCCTCAAATATAAAACCTTGAATCCACTTATAATTAATATTAAAGCCAAATTTATTTTTATTTCCCTTAGACAAAAAAGGCATATCTCTACCAGAAAAACCAAGATTAAACTTATGTTCTGGAGTATTAAATGCTGGTATTATAGGATCATCGATTTCAGTATTCAATCTATTCCATGAGTAATTTCCATTGACTTTAAAGTATTGACCCACAAAGTAGTTAAGTCCTATACTAAAACCTTGGGTGGTTACTCGATTCAAAGAATTGGCAGAATATCTATAAGCTTGGGCACCTATGGGAATTCCTTGAAAAAAAGCTGGATCTACTCCGATATTAAAACCAATAAAATCATCATATACACTAAAATAATATCCTGCATCTACATATAATTTTTCAAATAATGTTGCACGATATCCTAATTCGATAGTTTTAACTTTCTCTGGCTGTATTGGTGCAATATTGAAATATTCTAATTCAGAACGTTGGTCAGCAGGGGCGAAGATATTTTCTAAGAAATCAATATAAGAATCAACAGTTACTAAACTATCTCTTCCTTCGAGATTACCTCTTAGTATAGCAGGCCCAACATTAAAATCTAAATACTGATCAGATAATGTAGGATTTCTAATAGCTGATGAAAGCGATAACCTATAGAAAGTAGTCTTATTCGGAGTATAAACTAATGAGGCTGCAGGAGAAAAAAGATAATCAAAATTTTGATTCTTATCCATTCTTAGTGTAGCACTTAACCTCATATTTTCTTGAACATTAACCTCAGAACCTGCATATAATCCATACTCAAAATTTGAAATAGTAACTCCTGTACTATCTATAAAAATAGTTCCTTCAGAGTTAGGTCTATACAATCGAGCATTGGATCCAACCTTAATAAAGTTAACATATTCCGGCTCAAACTTATATTCTCCATGCACATGATATAAGGCAGAGCGATCTATAATTAATGATCCTCCAGAAGGGTCACCTGAGGGAGTTGTAACAATTCTATTGAATTGTTCATCAAATCTATCCGTCCCAGGTTCATAAAAATCATTGGTGAAATCTTCAGTTGAAGGATTAGCAATGTTCGCAAATGCTTCTGATTCTGCCTGCCATTGGAATAGGGAATCTTGAAATTCAGAATTCCATATATCTAATGCTTCATTGTCAAATGTAAAAATTGGAATTCCATTAGCATCTGTAACTATATCGCCGTTTTCGTCTGTTTGTATAGTTAATTGAGGGTAGCCTGCTGCATCCATTCTCGGAATGATGTTTCTTTTCCAATTATTTATATATGCAGAATTCCATTGGATATCTGTCTTTGAAGCTTGCTGTAACAACAATGCAGTAAAATAGGGATCATAGGTATCACCTGCATCATCTTTAGTCACATAGGCCCTTAGAAAGTATTTATCCTTTTTAGTTAGTTCTATTTTAGATTGAAAGAATTGGATATTCTTAAGAGCAAATCTATTCTCACCTTGATAAATAGTCGTTCCATTAGAATATGACGAAGATAGTATTAGCTCCGGAGACTCATACTCCTTAGATGGCTTGAGTCTATAGTTTAATGATAAGTTAGTTTTTAGATTCTTTGTATCATAGTTGAGCAAATCCTCTTCTCGATATCCTGTTCTATGGTATATGCCTATATTCTTCGAGTCTTGATTCCAAGGGTTTGCTCCCAATTGATCAAAAACACTTCTGTATTCATCACCATAAATATTAACTCCATCAAATCTTCCAGGATTATCTTCTCCTGTTCGTGAATCAAAAACTGGTGTATAGTTAGTAGCTTCCCAATCATTTGCTGAGAAATACATTGCATTAATTTTAAATGCAAATACATCGTGTCCATCTTTATTTTTTAACGCATCTGCATATCTGAATCCTGCATTGGTCATATTACGTTCTCCTACTTTCACTAATCCCGAAAGACCTTTTTGAAAAAACGGATTCTTCGTCTGCATAGATATAACTCCATTAAATGCATTTGGTCCATAGAAGGCAGAACTGGCACCCACAATAATATCTACTTTAAGTACATCAAGCTCTGATGAACCTAAAAAGTTACCTAAAGAAAAATTAAGACCTGGTGCTTGGTTATCTACACCATCTATTATTTGAAGAGACCTCACAGGACTTGTTGAATTAAACCCTCTAGTGTTTATAACTTGAAAGCCCATACTAGCAGTTGTCATATCTACACCCTTAAGAGAACCTAATCCTTCGTAGAAACTTGCCGCTGGAGTTTCCTTTATAGCCAAGATATCTAATGACTCTACTGTAAGTGGTGATTTCTTATTCTCTTCAGAAATACGACTTCCCTTGACGACAACTTCAGTCATAATATTACTACTCTCCACAAGTAGTATTTTAATTTTAGAATCATCTATGATCTCTATAATCTGATCCTCGTAGCCAATGTAAGATACAACTATATTAAAAGGAACTGATCTATCTGGCATAAATTCAAAAGATCCATCCCAATCAGAAATAGTGCCGACAGTAGTTCCTTCTATGACAACATTAGCTCCAATTACTACATCTGCAGATGCAGCATCTTTTACAGTTCCTTTAACAATGGTCTGTGCATTTATGCCAAATCCAAAAAATAGCAATGCTATTATCAGTAGGTATTGAGGTTGTATAGTCATGTATTTTTTTAACGTCGAGTAAAATAAGTAAAATCCCATGGGGAGCTGGCATTTATACTATATAATGCTTCTAAATATAGAAAATCAGTATCGATTTAAACGATATATGCAAACATTAATATCGAATTAGACTGCAAAAGCCTCTAAGTAATCAGTTTTCGCCCCTAACCCAAGCTTTTCTTCTGTTTAAGAAATATGTTAATTTATACATATCTAATTTTCTGATGCTTGGGGTCTTACTCAATAATTCGGCTTCGATTGTAGTTTTTCTTTTATCATAGTATAGTAAATAATCTTCATGAAATCCCGTATCATATAGCTTATTAGCAAAGCTTTCGATATTAGTAGGTATAGGGCTATTTTGGGCATACTTAAGGTATAAAAGATTATCTATCGCTAGCCTTGTTTTCTCTAAGAAACGGACATTCTTCTCTAAGCCTAAATGCTGCACTGCATTGTCGACATGCACTATAGAAATACCCTTATCTTGAAGCTGCTGAGCATAGAGCAGATCTTCATATCCATACTTGTCTAATTGCTCCTCGAATGGATTATCTAAGATCACCTGTCTCTCCACCATGAAGTTATTACTATGGAAATATTTGACTGGATACCGCGATCTTATTTTTGCAGGCTTAGATTCTTTTTTGGTACCATATAACCAGTGTAACTTCTTTGTGTATGCTCTTGGGGGCTTCTTACTATATACCCGTCCACCAGATATTACAGGTGCAGAACCCATAAGACCATGATATTTTTTTATGAAATCTTTCTCTACAATCTTACTATCACAATCAAGGAAAATAAGCGTGTCGTAACTCGCAGATTTTGCCAACCAATTCCTGATTTTTGCTCGACCCAAATTTCTTGATAGCTCAGTATAATTAACTCTAAAGTAATCCGCTAATCCACTATTCGCTTTTTTAAATTTAGGGTCAGATTGATCATCGAAGCAGAGAATCTCATAATTGATTTTGGCCTTGACACATTGCTTCTGTAGTGCATCCACTAATGGGACAACTTTATAATTGTATATGGGTATGAGTATGGATAACATCTGTATGCAAGGATACGGTTTCTTTGTGAGGTATGAGTTATGAGCATACAGTTATAAGTACTACTACATTTTTCATCTTGAGGGAGGAACGAGTCGAAAGATCTCCGTTTTAGAATCGCAGTAAGTCATTTTTTTTTCGAGTAAGTATGAAGGATTGTCAGAGCTTATCCAAAACTTTGTGTTTATCTATCTTGTTAATAGTCGAATTGAGAAATTCTATTTAAAAAATGAATATATAATTGATTGTAAATCTGAGCCCAACCGAAACGAGACTTTTCCCATTATCTCCTGATTGACATAACTGCAAGATATATTGATTTAAGTACAGCATTATCTTTAGGGAAGAGCTTATCCAAAACTTTGTGTTTATCTATCTTATTAATGGTCGAGTTAATCTTCTGCAATTATTTCTACTCTACGGCTTTGCTTCATGCCCGTATCATCTTGTATCGTTACGAGATATTCTCCTGCTGTAAGATCTAATGCAACTTCATGTATGTCTTCTGTCATTTTATGAAAGCTGCCATTGATGTGCCAGTAGATTTTACTCTCGGCATCTTTATGGCTGGCCTTGAGGACACACATCTCCTTCTCACCATCCATATCTTTGGGTAAGAAAAAAGAACTGTTCTCTTTAGGATAGATGAAGACCATCTGATCAGTCCTATCATTATACTCATTACAAGCATCATCAAATTGAGGTAGCGGTATGTAGCTCGGGTGATACTGCTTGTAATAAGATGCCACATGTGGCGCTAATACAAACCAGCTGGTGTCTGTAATATTATAAGTATCAGCACAATCTTGGTATGCCAATAATCCTGATTCGGTATTGACAATTACAGGTATATGATAAGGACAAATTTCCGTCAGTTGTGTGTGATAAGAAACGTGGCGCTCTTCTGAATGAGAGCAATACTCTGAAGCTATATGTCCACTTACTTTACATATCGGTAAGGTAACCATATCATCATAAGGTATTTCAAAAACCTCTGTAACATCCAAAGCATTGTAGACATCAAATAGTAAAGTCCCAGCAGCTTTGACACCTATAATATCTCTCTGCCCTTCGCCATCAGAATTACCGACCCATATACCGACTGTGTATTGAGGTGTTACGCCGACGGCCCATGCATCACGATTACCATAGGAAGTACCCGTCTTCCAGTGTATCCGCTTACTGCTGGAGAATTTTTCCCATTGTCCATCTGCAATAGGTCGCTCTACATCAAGCATGGCTTCTAACATATGCCAGATAGCACTTGCTGATAATAAAGCTGGATCTTCCACATACTTAACAGAAGTTTCAAGTATACCATTTGATATAGATATAGAAGGCCGCAGATTAATATCATAACGTGAACTCTCACTTGTGTACGTCGTCAAAGATTTAGCTAAATAGCTATAGGCTTGTGACAGCTCCCAGAGATTAACTTCTCCCCCACCCAGTATCAAAGGTAATCCATAATAATCAGCAGAATTATCAAAACTTGTAAAACCTAAAGATCTCAGATCTAATAGAAAACGATCAACATTATATTCTCTAAGAAGATTGACACTTGGTACATTGAGAGACTTAGCAATGACCTTATCATATGGTACAGCACCGTAGTGCTGATGGTTATAATTCTTAGGACTGAATCCATTGATGCTAATCGGAATATCTTCTGCTAATTGCTGTGGCGCTATCAATTCATCTTCGATAGCAAGGGCATACAACAGAGGCTTAAGTATGCTACCAGTACTTCGTGGTCGCTGTATCATATCATTGTACTTCTCATGATCTATCCCTTCTGTATTTCCATGATAACTAATGACCTGCTGTGTTTTATTATCGACAACTATCACTGCAGCATTCTGGATATTTTTCTGCGCATTAATAGTCTGATGATCTTTTATTATTGACCTGATAATCTGCTGCAAGTTCTTATCTAATGAGCTCGTATATCTTTCTTTATTCGCTTTCCTAACATGCTCTAACAAATGAGGTGCAAGATCTGGCAGCTGCCCAGGACGAGATATAAGTGGCTCCGCTAATGACATCTCATACTCTATAGAATCTATAATTTGATTATTCAGTAATTGAGTCAATAATCGATCTCGCTTAGCAATTAATGCATTTCTGTTTCTGCCTGGATGTATCAAGCCTGGAGCATTAGGCAATACCGCCAGTGTGCTTGCCTCTGCCCATGTCAGAGCTTCTGGTGCTTTATCAAAGTACCTCCAACTTGCCGTCTCAAATCCTACAACATTGCCACCAAAAGGCGCATGTGTACAATAGTCTAAAAGGATATGATCTTTACTATAGAATAGCTCATAGCGTATTGCAAATGCTGTTTCTTTTATCTTCTGAAGTATTGATCTCGGCGCTTTAGGATAGTGCAATCTCATAAGCTGCATTGTTAATGTACTGGCTCCACTGACGACTCTCTGTTCTTTGATATTCTGGTAGCTTGCTCTCACTACTGAACTTATATCGACACCAATATGTCTATAGAAGTCTTTATCTTCAAATTGTAGAAGAGCTTGAGAAAATCTATAGGGGACTTTCTCCATACGAGGAAATCTCCATTGCCCGTCTTCCGCAATACGAGCTCCTAATAGCTCTTCATTCTTATCAAATAAAATAAAGCTTGTAGGCTGATCATCTAATGACGATACCATAGGCCAGACTAACCACGCCAAGATGGTGATAGTTAGAATTAGTAATATTTTATATCTCTTTTTCATTTAGGTTTATGTTCTCAATCTTACATATCACATACCATAGAACTTGTTTTTGATTTGTCATCATTTTTGGTCAAAAATGCCGCCAAATCAGATCCTTGTTTATCTTGGTACCAAGGACGATGTCCTTGGCTACTAAAATGGAAGACCTACGGCCTTCTGCTGTATAAAATTCCTTTCGGAATACTTCCACAACTCAATTCCACCCAAGGGAATATGTTCCCTTGAATTAAAAAAATTATTCTCTAAACTTTACAAACAACTTGCATTCTACTTTAATTTTCGTTTTTGATTTGTCATCATTTTTGGTGAAAAATGCCGCCAAATCAGATCCATGTTTATCTTGGTACCAAGGACGATGTCCTTGGCTACTAAAATGGAAGACCTACGGCCTTCTGCTGTATAATATTCCTTTCGGAATACTTCCACAACTCGGTTTCACCCAAGGGAACATGTACCCTTGAATTAAAAACCAATTCATTCCTATTATTATCAGCGTATAACTTCTACCCAAGACCCTGTGACACTTGCTGCAATATCTTCATCATACATGGCGCCACAGTGCACATTAGGCATAAAGAATTTTCCTGCATAAGCTGCTGTCATTGCCATTCTGAAAGTCTTACTCTTGCCTGCTTTCAAATCAAAGAATGTATAGGCTCTGTCATCACGTATATCTTGATACTCAAAACTACTGTTACCCTTAACTTTAATACCGCCGGTCCTAAGGTTCTGAATTTCCCAACCTGATGGTAGTGTATGATTAAGTGCCATTTCTTCATAGTCCATTCCAGTAGAAGAAATATTTCTTACCGTTACGACAGCTACGAAATCAGTTCCTAACTTTAACTTATTAGGATCGACAGATTTTCCATCTTCGTCTACATACTTAATTCTGAGATCTACACCTTTCTTGTAACTGGGCTGGGGTTCTGGTAATGGCTTACCAGAATTGACAACGCGAGCATACATGGGTGCACTAGAATTATTGGCGACAGATAATTTGTGAGTTTTCTTCTTAGTGACATCTAACTGATATACATCCATCACCGTTGTAGATGTCTGCGTAAGCTTCATATCATTATTATGATTAAGTGTATAATTAAGTTCATCTTGCTTTTGCCCATCAATAAACTCGGCCAATGACATCAATGCAAAGGCTGTCGTCTGAGTACTGTACCAGCTCTTCTTAGATAACTCCCCTGCTATCTGCGTAGCTAATCTGTAGGCATTAGAGTCATCCCCTTGATGCATTAGACTTAATAGTATAATAGATCGATCACGCAAGTCAGAACCGTAAGTATACGCTAATGAGCGATAGCTTTTTATATTATAATCTAATCCCTTAATAAGATCAGCAGCTATATCATTCTGATTAATCAATGCATAGGAAGCAGACAGCAGATATCGCGTTACTTTATCGAGATACTTTTCTGTACGCAAACTATTCATCGCTGATAGCTGAGCATCTCCAGCTAACGCCAAGGTGTACAATCTATACGCTTGCTGTACTTGGTAGTAATTATCTTTTTGATACCTATACTTACGGCTGGCTTCTTTCTGATACTTCTTCCACGCTATAAAAAAAGCATTAGATACATAGTAGCCTTTCTTCTTAGCTTCGATAATAAAATGACCCGCATAACTTGTACCCCAATCACTTATAGAATTTCTGCCAGACCAGTAAGAAAGTCCTCCATTACTATTTTGAAAAGATTGTAAGCGCTTAATTCCTGCAGTGATGTTCTTCTTAACTTTTGATTTCTCAGCTACTGACAATTCCATTAAATCATCTAAATAGATCTGTGGGAATACTGAAGATGTCGTCTGTTCCACACACCCATAAGGATAGCGCATTAAGTACTCTAAGCGACCCGCCAAGTTATAATCTGGAAAATTACTCAACTCTACATAAGCTTCATTACTCCCCACCGTTCCGATAGTAGAAAAATCAAAAGTAAAGTTCTGACCTTCTTTAATAACTTCGGTGTAAACGTCTGAAATTTTTGGAGAAGGATTCCTTATTACTATTTCGAGATTCTCATAAGCCTTGAAGCCACTTGAATAGGAATTTACTTTGACTTCGGCTATGCCTGTCTGCTCCATAACCTTCATATCAAAGTTATATAATTTATCTCCCTGCGATGTAAATGACAAGCTACCTGTATCATCGCCGACGACCTTAAGATTAGAGCTTACATTCAAATTTAAATTAGCTTTCTTAATCTTGTCATCATAGGCAAATACATTAACAGGCAGTGAAAGTGACTCGTTAGGTGCCATTACTCGCGGCAGCGTTGCCATTAACATTAACGGATCTTTGACAGTTACATTTTTAGCTTTATGACCAAAGCTACTTCCAGACTTAGCGATAACCATCACACGTAATGACCCCACATAATTAGGTATATCAACGCTGTGACTTCTGTTCTCTCCAGGCGCCAACTTGAACGGGCCCATAAACCTCACTACAGGCTTAAATCTATTAGCCTGAGCATTCTGCTGTGCTTCCAGATTAGCAGCATCACCACCGATAGAGATTATGCTTTCTATCGCTCCACCATGCCTATTCAATACCTGATCGAACACATCCCAAGTTTTGACACCCAGAGATTGCTTAGCAAAAAAAGAGGCCCATGGGTCTGGCGTTTTAAAATTTGTGATGTCTAATAATCCCTCGTCTACTAATGCTAATGTGTAAGCCATCTCTCTATCCTGAGATTCACTTATCGTCACCTCTGCATTGCGATTAGGTCTTATCTCATCAGCTATATCTATGACGGGCTTAAGCACAGAATTGGGATCAACAACACTTACAGAACTTATGCCATAGAGTCTGATTGGTAGATCGTTATTCTTTTCAGTACCTTGGAGCAATGATACATGTAGGTAGATATTAGGCGTCATATCATCGGTGACCGATATACTCACTTGTGTTGTTTCTTTTTTTCCATTTAACCAGAATGAGCTTACGACTTTATCATTATCCTCTACGGAGACATATATTTTGGACTGCTCATTAGAAGGAATCGATAGCTCTATACTTTCACCCAAGTTATAAGTGGCTTTATCCGTCACGATATCCAACTTAGCGATTTCCCCTTCAGGTTTTTTATTATAATTATAACTACTCGAATAGAAAATCGTACCTGAGCAGTGTCCAGATTCTGTATCACAGACTCTAACTAAGTAGCTGTCATGCCCCTGAAGACTTGGCACATAACTCACCCTACCAGAGGCATCAGTCACTAAGTCATTCTTATCTATTGCTCCTAAGTGATTGGTAGAATTAAATCTATATAGGTTATTATCAGACCTGTTATACCACCAATTCCATCTTGCCTCGTATACACCTATTGATAATTTTCTATTCTGTGCAGGCTTTCCATTTTTATCTATAGCGATAAATTTTATCGCTTCGTTCTCTTCTACATTTAGGACCTTACCACCCCACGATGTTGTAGGAATAGATACTCCTACATAGCTACTGTATGGATTGATATTTACAGCCGTATAATCTTCGCTAAAATTTCCGGACTTCTCATAGACGCGTGTCCTTAGCTGTGCATCCACCAAGCCTGGCGGCTTAAAGTCTTTTCCAAAATTAATCGCAACTTTCTGCTCACCCATAGCATCAAGATTACCAGAAAAAATACTGGACATATCACCTGCTAACTTCCTCGAAGGATCAGTAAATTCATAGTCACTATATCCTGCAAAAGTCGTCGCTCTGTTATTATACTTTATGTCGACATCAGCTTTAAGACCGCTTGCAGGAGCACCGTGCAGCCATTCAGATTTTAAAAGAAAAGTCTCCTTTTCTGTCACATCTATCTCCTCATCTTTAAATTGCAGATCCACCTTAAGACGATTAGGTTTTATAGTTTCTACTTTTAATCTTTGGCTGTACTTGAAGTTCCCTACTTCGATATCAGCCTTCCATAATCCTGTCGGATCTCCAGATGATGTCGGCACTTGAAATACGAATATACCCTCCGTATTATCAGTTGTCACTTTACTATACTTTGTGTTGCCTTTACTGTCTTTGATAGCAAAAGATACAGGTTGTGAGTCAGCAATCGTATTCTGATTATCGATAAGCATAAAGCTTAAGTGCAGTGTATCACCAGGCCTCCATACTCCCCTCTCTCCATACAAGTACCCTTGTATACCATCCTGAGTCTCTACGCCACTTACATCAAATTCCGAGAGTGCATTGACCTTATTATCTCGTAAGCTTAGGTAAGCATAATCGGCACCAGTATGCGCTATGATAAAATTGGGATCTCTGTCTAACTGACAATTAATTACGCCATTCTTATCAGATTGCATCTCTAAGAGAAGTTGCTTCTGAGCATCATAGATTTCTACCTTTGTATTACTGAGCGCAGAAGCATTTCTTATATCAGTGGTTACCACATTAAGCGTATTGCTTTTTCCTTTCTTTACAATCATCCCCAGGTTACTTGCTAAGATATTTCTATAGATAAATTTGTCATTATCATAGTATTCATTGAAGCAAGGGTTAGTACGGTTATTATAATTATGTCTATTATAGAATTTTTTAAAATCAAAAGCTGACTTACGGTCAATAACATTCTCACTCTCGACCTCACATGTGTAGTTGACATAAGACTTCATAAATCCAAGTCTGATCTGATAGATAGCACCAGATTGAATATCTGTCAACTGCTTAATATCTATAGCGTATCGGACCCACTCGTCAGCATTACTCTTGTGAGATATACGCTTAAGAGGGATCTTTTCATTATGAATTACTCGACCGAGATATTCACTTGCCTGAGCATTATCAAGTTCGTAGTATCTTAAGGACTCATAGACATTATTTTTAAATATCTGAAATACTTCTACTTCGATTGTATCTAAGTTAATTGCCTCAAAGGGGAAAACAACTTGATCGCTATTAGGCACAATGTTTCCTTCGGCAGTAGATCTAATAGCAGGTAATGTATGAGCAAACAGTAAGTCCTCTCTGTATGATTCATCTAAGCCACCATCAGCATTGTTTTTTATTTTACTATTGACATTAACTTTATGATTGCCAAAAATTTTCTTGTCGAGATAGACATGCAGGATATTACTCACAGCCTTGTACTGATAAGTACCTGTATAACCTTCGACGGTTACGAGTCCATCATATTTTTGCTTCGCTAAAGAATTAGAAAAGACTATCTGGAAGTGAAGATTATCAGCATCAGACATCCTTAAGTCCATTACAGAAAAATCATTGATCGAAGGAATCTCTCTGATAATACTGCTCTTAATTTTTGCATTTAGATCTTTGACATTCCAGTCGACCTTTAATTTAGACTTCTTATCTTTTTTTGAGATTGGCCCGGCTTTGATAATATAATTTTCATTACCATTATATGTGAGTTCCATATCTCTGAGAGAATGGCCTCCATGTAAGACACTAATTACATCAGAGCAATTATCCTTCTGCAAAAGAAAATTAGTCTCTACTCTTATGTACTGATACAACTTATCAGAACTTACATACTCTAACTTATCAAGATCTACCTTAAAGTACATCTGATCCGTATGCACATCAAATACATATACCGGATCTTCTATAGCTGCCGTATTAAAGATCTTATCTAAATGTAGCGATATACTATACTTCTTATCATACTCTAATCTATCATCAGGTATGAACTGAATCGTCTGATTATCTTGCCATATGAATGCACCGTCAACGTGAGGGTCTATAGTTACAATACTCTTATCTAATACCTGATCGATCTTAGACTCATCAAATTCCATAGACCTTAATCTTACGAAAGGATTGTCTATTGGCTTTATAAAGTTCTTAGAATGATTAACGATATATTCTGATGCTTCAAAATCCGTAATCGAAGAACTGGGTGACTTCTTGCAACTGATTATAATTACAAGTGCTGCTAGTATAAGGAGGTATGATCTCATGTTCTTTTGTTTTTAGTTGGTATAAAGCTATACCTAAAGTAAGGATTACTTACCAAAAGTGAGTAGTTGTATGGATATACCTATTATCTGTATGGAGATATCAATAATTCGTATTGGATTACGTATGGATCATAAGAGTGGGAACTGATAATTAATCAGCAGAAGTGTGCTTGCTGTATTCTTCTAAGATCTGATATATTTATTTGGGATATCTTCCCAATCATCGCATTTCTTATAGACCTCTTTTCTAAAGGTCTTATAGATAGCTCTTGCATTAAAATCTTGATCTGGAAAATGCTCTTTTACAGTTAATTGTAAAGCTTTTCTGAATTCATCTTCTAGCTGATCCATTAGGGATTCTAAGTTTATTTTGGCCATTTTCGGGTTTTAATTAGTTACAATCATTTTTTTAGTAAGTATACTATTACCATCAAATAGTTTTAAGATATATACTCCACTACTCAACCCAGTAATATCTAATCGAAAACTTTTCTTAACACTATCTAAAGTTCGAGAAGAAACAAGATCTCCCTCTATGTTGAGAATGATAACTCCTAATTGCTCAAATTCTTGTTCCTCAAATTGTATAAAGATGTAATCTTTAGTCGGATTAGGAAATATTGATACAAATTGGCTGGAGATAGTACCATCGACAGCTGTTGTAACAAACTCATCTACAGCAACACTTTTTGTGGTGTTAGTTACTATTGCAGGATTATGATCGAAATAAATTTCTGCATTATTAAGAATAGCAGTATTCGTAGTGAGGTTATTCTTTACACTGATTTCATACTTAACAAATCCATGACTTTCTGCTTCGGATTGACTTTCAGGTGGTAAATCAATATTCTGAAACCTAAAAGTCACAACACCATTTCGATCGATATTTACTTCCAATGGATGAGAGTGTGAAACGACTCTGAAGGATTCTAAGTCCAAATTAGAATCTAAAGAATCTATGATTACAACATTTTTGGCTTTGTAATTTCCAAGGTTTTGGAATCGAATTGTATATTTTAATTTATCCTTCTTTAAAAATAAATCTCCTTGGGTTTCTCCACTTGATTCTACCAATTTGTCGTTGGGATCATAAGAACATAGAAAGATTGAGCTATCCACAGAGGTGATTGTAGATGCTGAAACAAATGAAGTTTTAAATGCAAATTCACGACCAAGTACTCCTAACGAGGTTGTATCAATATCCGATGTATCAGCAAATACAATCTCCCATCCTGGAGCATTAATGACAGTTGAATATGTTCTATTCTGTAATCCCGGAACTACCATATCAAACCATTCAATCTCATCATCTTGTACAATATCAGGCTGAGGCAAATATCTTATACTTTTGAATAATTCATCGTGCTCAAAATTAAGGTCACCATGAATCATCTGTAAATCATTATTACTGACATTAAACCAAAATTTCAATTCTTCAGAACAGACTATAGGTGTCATGGTAACATCTAATTCTGGTACTGCAAATGATTCTGGATTATACACGCCAAAAGTAATACCGTTCAGTTGATTAGATGTACTCAAATCAAAAGCAACAACTTGTGGAGTTGTAGATTCCCAACCAAGAGGTAGTTGAATTTCAAGCTCATATTCTTTATCAACATCCAAATTAAAAAAGGAAAAAGCTCCTATAGAATTTGTAATAGCAGTTTCTTCTATCGGATAGATTTTAATCTTTTGATCCGACAACCAAGGCTCATCAGCTTGCTTCTCGCCATCTTGATTATTATCAAAAAAGACCTTTCCTTTTACAGCAGGAGAATTCAACATATTTCCAGTATATAACTTAGAAAGACCATAACTACCTAAAATCCACAAATTACCTTCTTGATCTAATTCTAAATCTCTTAAGTTATTAGAGATGACATCAGAATTAGTAATATTATAATTAATAAAATCATATCCATCCCAATAAAAAAGTCCTGCATAACTCGTAGATATCCAGAAGTTACCGTATGAATCTTCTACCATTTCTACTGCAGTATCAATATTATATACTGGTGGTACATCTAATGGATAATGCGCCCATCCAGATCTATCAAACTTAATCATACCAGCACCCATAGTAATCCAAATATTACCTTGAGAATCTTCCATCAGATTATATACTAATTGATTAACAGGAGAATTAGCAGATGTATAGCTTTTCCAGACCCCATTCTTAAGTGTAGCTACAACAGAATTACGATCCTCATCTTTCCCAATAACCCATAAGCTCGAATCAGAAGTCATAAGGCAACTTCTGGCATCTTTGAATGGAGAATTATAGTCATTGTACAAAGTTTGAATATCATCACCAGAAATATGCAATAAACCCTCTCGATAACTTGCAAAATACACTCCTCCATCTTCTTCGAATGCCATATCATCTATAGATAAAATTGGTAGGCTAAATTCAATTAGACTATCATTTTCGATCTTAAAAATACTACTACAATTATACTGTGAAGTAATTGCCCATTTCTCGCATGTATGTGGATTAATATGTACATCCAGTCGTCCGCAATAGTCTAATGGTGTATCCAATTTTAGAGCTTCCCAAGCCATACCATCGTACTTATGCAAACTACCCTCTGTGGAGCTTCCAAAACAATAGATATTACCCTCACAATCCACTTCAATATCATTTGGTATTTGTACAAGAAAACCACCTTTTACATTACCACTATATGGGGTGAACTCTCCATTATAATATCGATATCGCTGCGGATTAATATCTCCAGAATAGGCATTATACCAAACTCCACCATCATCATCAATATTCAAAATAACTAAATGGTATTCCTGTGTATTTTCTATATGAGGTAATCCATCAAAAGATATTGAGGAGTGATTAAGCGTATAATCAAGTTCAACTAATGCATATTGTTTATCAAATAAAATGTGAATTCTCCCATCAGAATTTTCAATAAATACATTCTCTTCATTATTATTTTCAATTCTATGCCATTCAACTCCATCATATGCATAAATCCAATCTGTAGTACTAACCCAATGCCGATTCTGGCTATCAATATAATAATCGCTTACAACACCATTAAATTGAGCTCCCATGTCAGGTATATCAAATCTAAAAGTAAGAGAATCAGAATTGTACTGATAAATACTACCTTCATATATAGAGTATATTTGTCCAGAATGATCAAATTCTATATGTTCACTTTCTGATAATAATGAATCTTTAAGATGACACAATTCAATTCCGTCGAAAAAAAATAATTGATCGAACAGAGGCATTCCGTTATCACTTAAATTAGTCCTAAAGAAAACTTTATCCTTAAAAGCTACTAACTCATTGACAGCTTCAAATTTATGTCCTATTCCTGAATCATAGTAGTGCTTAAAGTCTTGGCCATCAAAATAAAATAACCCTCCCCTGTATGCACTTATCCACATAGTACCATCATCACTAATTTCTATTTCACTGGTACCTGCTCCTTGTAGTCCACTATTACTTGCTGTAAGTCGAGAATTTTCTCCTGTATTCAGATCATAGATGTCTAAACTCCCTCTATTACATATATATGCTTTGTCATCATAAAAATCAATTTCTCCATTCAAATTAAAGGATGTGTGATTTTCCCAATATGATTGCGAAAAGCCGATAGAATAGAATAGTACTGTGAAGATAAAAGTAAGTGATTTCATAGTTAACAGTTCCTACTAATACAATGTAACAACATAACTAAAGGTAAGAAGTATTCTACAAATAATATTTCATTTTTCATTTATTGCGATAACAAAAAACACTTTACATGTAGCCTAAGACTTTACATATCCAACATATGCCCTAAGCTATCTTTCTTAGTTTTTAGATAATTTAGATTCATACTATTGGCTTTAACTTCGAGAGAGACTCTATCTACTACTTCGATATCGCTCTCATCGAAAGCTTCGATTTTTTCAGGATTATTAGTTAATAGATTGATGGATGTGATATCAAGATCTTCTAATATTGCTATCGCTTTACTATAGTTTCTGTCATCGATAGATAAGCCTAATGCAATATTAGCTTCTATGGTGTCCATACCTTCATCTTGCTTGTTATAGGCTTTTAATTTATTAATGATACCGATACCTCTACCCTCTTGTCTGAGGTAGATAAGCACACCTTTGTTTTTAGAAATATAATCCAATGCCTCTACCAACTGCTCTCCACAATCACATCTCTGAGAATGAAATAGATCACCAGTTATACATTCAGAATGTATTCTTACAGGCACTGGATTTCTGACATCTATATCAGGATGTACGAGTGCTATATCTGGGCTATACTCAGAGACCTCAGATATATAGGCAATCATATCGAAGTCACCCCATTGTGTAGGTATCGTGGCTTCTGCTTCTCTTCTTATCTCGGTAGACATATTGATAGTACTTATCTAATAATTAGTATAACTAAGCTGACTTATATTTGTTTCGATTCATAAATAACACTTTGTAATCCTTAAAGTTATTTCTATTTAAGAATAATATCAGGATACTGACTACGATACACTGTACTATTCCGAAAGCACTATAACTGTATCCATAATCTAACATTAACCACTCGATGATAAAGATAAGTCCAAATACCATCACCGGATAGATGATTATCGTCTTAAGGTCATATCGAACAAAGGTAACTTTCTGCGCAGCGATATAAAATAAGGTAGCTAAAACCACATTTGCCAAAAGCGTAGCATAGAGCACTCCCCATATCTCATACTGTGGAATCCAATACGTGAAGCCACCAATTAAAAACACCAATGCCACGAATGAAAGTAAAGTCGCCAAGTCAGACCGCTTTGCAAATATCAACTGCTGATAGAATAACTTCACATATATAAAAAAGAAAACCACCAAACATGCAAATGTCATGTAAGGTGCTATACTCTTGTACTCAACATCAGACGTGAATAAACTCATATTGGTCCCTACTAATATGACGACGGGAACTGTGATAAGGGGTATAATAATAATCATCTTAGTCAGCAGACCTATCTGTAGTAGATCGCCATGCTTCCCTAATGCAAATTGTTCAAATAGAAACGGACGGATTCCATTAACTACAGATTCTATACCTAAGATAATCAACTTACTTATAACCATCATCGCAGAGAATATCCCTACTATTACTAATGCAGAGTCGTCTTCTAATGTGGTATTACGCTCTAAGAATACTCTCCCTCCCTGTAACAGCAGCCAAAAAATAGCGATATATGGTATTAAGGTAAAACTAAACTTCAATGATGAAGTTACCATAGACCAATTAATCTTTAGGGTAAATATACCCCTCTCAAAAAGGAATATTGCTGCCAGTACAATAGACCACCCTATAACCATTCCTAGTAGGGCACCATACACTCCCATACCGTAGTATTTAATCAGAAAGATCTGAAAGAATACTACCGCCAAAGTTTGTATGAGTATAAGCACGCTATACTTGACGATTTCTTTTTCGTTCTTGAGGTAGGTAATGTATACCGTCCCTACCTCTGTCATGGCTGCGTATATAATAACAGTTATTCCATAAGGAAAAAATGCAACCAATTCTGACTTAAAAATAATAGGAAACAAAATAGGTCCTAAGAAATAAAGAACTACGACCATCACAATCCCTAAAAGAATGCTTGCACTAAAAGTACTGGACAAGTATTCCTTTACCAACTTTCTATCGTGACTATAATTATAGTAATATGTGAGCATCGCAGAGGAAATTCTAAAACTAACGATAATCATAGCGAATGCTCCCACATCCAACATCAAATTATACAGACCATACTCACCTGTAGAGAAATGATTTAAATAAAATGGAAATAAAAGTATATAGATTGCAGGTCTTAAGAAGCCCAATACCCCATACACAATCATACCGATAACGGGCTGTTCTTTAGCTAAGTTATTAAACTGTGAAAGGTATGATTTGATGGTACTTAAAATTTAGGGCGTTAATGAAAAACTAATCTGCCCTCTCATTGATATATGCTCTTAAGTCTTGTAATTGCTGGTCACTCATTTTCTCTATTGGATACTGAGGCATATATGATCTCCTTCCTGACACTGACTTTACACCATATCTTGTGACTTGATATATAGAATGATCTGTGTAAGAATCCTCTTTTCTCTTAAGATATTTAAAACTTATTTTGCTATCATCAAGATGGAAATAAGAATACCTCTGATTCTCATGACAATGCAGACAGCTGTTGTCATAGATTAATGCACCGTTTTCCGTGTTACCTTCTACACTTACTGCTGCTTCTCTTGATTCTTGAGCTGTAACAAAGTGAGCTGGCGAGTAGTCAAGATATCGTGACTTTATCAATGCAACAGAAGAATCTTTTAAAGATCTATTCTTAAGAGCTCGATCTACAAATGATAACTGATCATCATCCATGTTTAAGTCTGATATCTTAAGATCTATAGTCCAGAGATAAGCCAATACAGATTCTATTTCCCAAGGCTTAAGTCTTCTTCCTTGAGCACATTCTACTGCACATAGCTGTATTGCTTCTCTTATGTTATCTCTCGCTGGCACTACAAGGTCGCCATACTTCTTATAGTAATCTCCGTTATAAAATTTCTCTCTATTGACTGCTCCATAGAGACTGGTACCTTGTAAGAAAGGGAGCCCTTTGGATGCTGTATATTCTAATCTTGCTTGTGGATCTGAGAACCTAAGATCTGGATCTTCTTTCTCTACATTATGACATGATGTACATACGAAGTGCTTACTCTGTTTTCTTGTCTTCCCTCCGCCTGGCCTTGTACTCAATCCCTCTTCTACTAATTGTCTCCCTCGCTTAGCTGATACACCAAAAATTTCTGTGTCAGGAAAATGATCTGTTCCATTATGTCCCAAAGATTCTAATACCTTAAATACGCGATCTGTATTATCTATAAGAGCAGTATCATCTGTTATAATAAGAGATGCACATACTATGAAGCACAATGCAAGGAATGCTACTAAGAAAATTTTGAACCTCAATATCATAACTTAAATTGTCTTGAAATTGTAAATCCTAATCGAAATCCACCATCAGTCCATGAAGAGGTTGTGTAAGGAATATAATCTGTTTCTACCAGTCCGCTTGCATTAGTAAAGTTGATCTGAAATACGTGACCTCCACCAGTCTCCCACTCAAATCCTATTCCTAATGGATTATAATATGCTCTACTTCCATCAGGAGAAATTGCATTTTCTCTAAATTCTGAAAATGTAAATGTTGCATCGATGATGATACCGAATACTTTAGTGAACTGATACTTAAGAGCCACTCCTGCATTGGGTAAGTCATTCTGGTCTTGGAACTCTACATTATTACGGTATGTCCATCCGATACTACCTTGTAAAGAGATACGCTCATTAATCTTACTTGCTATCAGACCTTGAAGATTATAGCTGAATCTATGAGCTGATTTTTCGAAAAAACATAATAAACCCGGCGTACCACATTTCTGCATCGTAGAATAGGACGCTACACCCAAAAATGCAACGCTAAAAGGATTTCTACCTTTCTGCTGAGTCATTACTCTATACTTGAATAAGGAATTTACATTTTGCTTAAGAGGACCTGCCCCTTTAGCTCTACTGATCCCTATCATAAGATTATCTGATAGACCATATTCAAAACCAATAAGTACATCTGAAGCTGACTCCAGGCCATAAAAAGTAGGCCACCCTCCTCCTTCTCCAGCAAAATCTCCAAACCTGTGTCCAACTCTAAAGTCTAAGTGTCCCTTAGGCAAAGTCTCTACTGAATGGGAGTTAATAACCCTTGTATCCTTAAATGTCTGATGCACTTTCTGCTGGCCCCATATCTGTAAACTTATAAGACATGTAATGGCTATAAATATAATCCTCATCGCTTTATCTTAATTTTCTGGATAGTCTTCTTCGATCCAACAAATAATTAAATCTAATTCATCTTGCGCTAGCATCTTAGGGCCTAATGCATATGACGGTGGCATATCTGCTGCATTTACAACTCTATCCTCAAATTTACCCGGATTGCTATTTACATAAGTCTCGATACCAGCATAATCTAAGAAAACACCAGTTTCTGTGCCATCATGACAGTTAGAATAAGAGCAATTTGTATCTATTATGGGCTTTATGTTGGTATCATAACTGGCTGCACCCTCACAGGTAATCTCTGGTGCCGAATCCCTAGTACAAGAAAGCACTAATATAAATACAATAAAAAAAGTAATAATAATTGAAATCTTTTGCATATCGATAATTGTTGTTAATATCGTACTACAATAATATTAATAATAAACGTATTAATCTAAACCATAATATATGTATCCTATTGAATTAGTCAAGCCAATGTCTCAAGATTTAACAGATTTTGGATTTTCTGGCCTATCTACACCAGAATCTGTAGATGAAATCTTAAGTAATAAACAAGGAACTGTCCTCTTAGTTGTCAATTCTGTATGTGGTTGTGCTGCTGCAAATGCAAGACCTGCAGCCAAAATGGCCATAAATAGCGGCAGTAAGCCAGATAAAGCTGTTACAGTGTTTGCAGGAGTGGACAAAGCTGCTGTAGATAAGGCAAGAGAATACTTACTCCCTTATCCTCCTTCTTCTCCAGCAATTGCATTATTTAAGGATGGAAATCTTGTGCATATGATTGAGAGGCACCACATAGAAGGCAGAACGGCACAGATGATCGCCGAGAACCTTAATGCTGCAATGGATGTCCATTGTGCTTAAACGAGCGTAATAAAGAATAAAAGTAAAAGTCCTATAATTCATTTGTTATAGGGCTTTTTCTTTGCCATCTATTTGATAAGAATTATTCTATGTAGATACATTGAGATATACAGACCGAGAATGATCTATTTTTACATATCGCGTTAAGATATCTTCTTCTCCTACAGTCACTAAATGATTTATACCAAATTTTGACAAAATAGTGCCATCAACCATTTTTGCAGAATGGTATAAATTCCCCTCATAATCATAATACAAGCAAACTCCGTCATCCTTAAGGTCGGCTATATCACAGGCTTGATATCCATTATCTGATATTAATATCTCAACAGAATTATTGTCTAACTCAAACCAAAATTCAGCATTAAGAAATGTAAATCCATGACAATTATAATTATCGTTAAATCGGATTTTGCTGCGAATGTCAGAATGATACTTTGAAGGTATGTATTTATTGTTATGATCTAAGAATACTTGCTTAGTTGCTTGTTCTCCATTCAGTTTTTGCAGTGCTTCTAAGACGGTATTTTGATCGGTGTATACATTACATATCTGATATGCAGAATGGTAGATGGTTTTAATATAAGGCCCAGTTTGTTGATCAAAACATTTGAAGAAATACCTTTCTGGCATTTCATTAACCTTATAAATTCCAGTTTCAAAAAAATCAATGTTAGAATAAACTCTTTTCACAGAATGGACTCAATTTTCATAAAATCGCTAAAATATAAAACCGAGAAAAAAAGCAAAAAAATTATCGAGAAAATAACATTTCCAATTACCTATTAAAAAAAAATAACCCCATGGTAAATTAATACAATGGGGTTATTTTCTAACAAATTGACTTTAATTACTATAATTTGGAAATATGGATATTAATGATTATTCGTAAATTTTTCTATATTTTTTTCTTAAGAAGGCTGCTTTAACTATCACACATATCATATATATAATTCCTGTCACAACTCTGTCCTCTCCGAGATACATTGTTATTTGAGATTTCAATAAATCGTAAAAAAATATTAAAATGAAAATATCAATTATAAAAAACGTCCTAATTTGAGTTATACTTAAATCTACTTGAATCAATGTAACAGTAATTACAACTGAAACAATAATTAAAAATATTAAAATATACAACGACATCATATTGCTATTAAGAATATGAATTCTATTAGGGTAGAATACAAAAATGAGATTAAATTATTTAATCTAATGTACCCCCCTCCCCATTAGAATTCCAAACACATCACGAAATTTAACATTTCGGATATTACAAAAAAAATAACCCCATGACAAATTAATATCATGGGGCCTCTCAACTTCCTTGAATGGAATTCTTTATTACTCTCTTACGAGAATAACCTTATGTATCTCTTCTGTCCTATTAGTCCTTACCCTAAGTAAGTACTGCCCTGACTGTATTGTATTTAATTGGATCTTGTACGAATGCCATCCTGCATTTTGTGGTGCATCTGCTGACCATGATTCTAATAGCTGTCCACTTAGGTTATAAAGATTAAACTGTGGTATCTCAGCATCAGTTTTAGCTCTTACCTTAAGTGACATCTGTCCATTCGGTATCGGATTAGGGAATACTTCAGAAATATTAGGACTTCCATTTTCTAATAATCCACCATATACATATCTCTCGACTGTCTGTCCTGTAAGATTAAAGATCTTAGAATATCCATCAGCATCTACGTCCGAATCTATCTTATCATCTAATCCTATATTTCTGTCAGAAAAGAACATATCAGGCTCAGAAACAAATTGTACTATGTAAGGCCCGTTAGGAATATTAGTGAATGCGTATCTACCTGTAGTTCCTGTCTCCGTCTGTTCTAATAAGTTAGTATTACCATCAAGTAAAAAGATAGTCACACCTTCCATAAGTTTCTCGTCCGTTGTGTAGAGACCATCTTCATTATCATCCCACCATGCGAGACCTGATATCTCATTAGTAGGTCTGATTAGTCCAGCATTGATATCTGCTCTACCGATTCCGCTACCTACTGAGAATAAATCAGTAGTCCCATCAGAATTAACTTTGCTATCATTGTCTACACTACCATCTCCTTTTGTTGTAAAGGTGAAATTGTCAGGTATTCCGAAATGTACATAGTAGTCGCCTGCAGCAATATTTGAAAATTTATATACTCCTTGATTATTACTTTCGACATCGTCAATGAAATCTCCTGCAGCATTATAGAGTGTAACTGTTACATCAGATACACCTGGTTCATTAACATCATAAAGTCCGTCAGAATTACGATCGTGCCAGATTCTATCTCCAATAGAGAGACTTACTACCACTCCTGCATCGACATCTAAATCTGTCTCACCAGCAGATAATTCAAAAATACTTGTACTGCCATATCCCTGAGAATTATCTACGTCAGAATCCTTACTGTCATCACCGCCTTGATCCTTGATACTGATGTCCATATCACTCGGTATATCAAATACGATATAGTAATTACCAGCAATAACATCTTCAAATAGGTAGTAGCCATCTTCTCCGCCCACATTAGCTGTAGTTGTTGTCTGAACAAGATTATCATTTCTATCATACAATTCTACATCAATATCATTGACCCCTCTCTCATCATCATCTTGTATACCATTAGCATTGACGTCTGAGAAAACAAAATCACCGACAGTAGCTGTTGCTACAATTAGACCTATATCTACTGAGTTATCTACCGTTCCACTTTGGATATATATTAGGCTTGTCGTACCTATTCCGTTAGCATTATTAATATTGGTATCAGAATCCTCATCTCCCCCATTACTCGGCGAGAATGATATGCCTAATTGGAAATTAACTTTCACATAATAGGCTCCTGGTGACAGATTGTTAAACCTATAAGCACCGTCGGCATCTGAGAATGTAAATCCAATCTCTTGATCATTAACATCAAATAACTTGATAAAGAAACTCTGTGCTCCTATTTCACCTGCATCTTGTATACCATTACTATTAGAATCATTCCAGACGAAGTCACCAATAGACCCAGCATAGAAGTAGCCTGCGTCTTGACTTACTGTAGACTGACTTACTACAGAGAATGCATCTGTTACATATTCTGCTATCAACTTAGAATCTAATCCTTGCGTTGTTATTACCGCATCGTCATCTAATTGAAAAGATAAGGTATACTCTCCTACTTTTATATCATTGAAGTTATAGTAACCTGGACGGCCTAAGTCTGGATCGTTAATGGTTGTCACTTCCCTTACTGTGATTCCTTCATCATCTACTAAAGAAACTCTTACACCATTCTGACCTTCTTCATCACCAGATCTTGTTCCGTCTGCATTCAAATCTTCCCATACGTATCCGGCAATATTACCCAGACCAGTATTGACATCTTCTTCTACCTTAATCATGCCAGCATGTACTGCAAAATATTGTTGGCCCGCGTTAATGTTGAATTCGTTGGTATTTCCTAAATCGACATCTACGACATCACTGTTATAAGAATTGATACCATCGACTTTTATAAGTGTAAATTTATGGTCAGCTATTAATCCAAAGTTGACATAGTATCTTCCGGCTTGAAGATTCTCAAACTTATAATCTCCATTTGCTGTGGTTACTGTAGATCCCACGAGGTCATCATTTCTATCATACAAATCTACTTCTACAGATTCTATACCTAACTCGGTATCGTCGAGTCTGCCATCTTCATTCTCATCTAACCATACACGGCCTGCAATGATTGTATTAGGAGTCTTCACTAACCCTGCATTAATATTTATTAATTCTTCTCCCGGAGCGATAGGTATTATTGGACTTATTCCATTCTGTCTGTATACATGAGAATAGATATCATTATTGACACCCACATAAGCCGTTGCATGATCATAATCATCACCACTTATAACTTGAAGCTTATAATCTCCAGCTATAATATCTTCAAAAATATAGTCACCTGAAGCATCAGATACAGCAGTTTGTACTATGTTATTATTACTATCGAGAAGGTTAATTGTTATTCCTGAAACACCGATCTCATCAGGTCCATATAACCCATTATTATTCTCATCGTTCCATACTGTACCTGCCATCGAGGACAACTTATCAACAAGGCCTACATGCATGTTATTCACTACATCATTACCAGATATACTGAGCATATCCGTTCTTCTGTCTGCTTGATTAAAGTGTGATTGTATAGCCGGGTCGTTACCTACTAATGCTGTAGTCAGATCGTAAGCAGCTTCATTCATTACTTGTAGTCTATAATCTCCAGCTGGCACATCTGAGAACTCATAGTTACCATCTGCGTCTGACTGGCTACTTTCCATAATAGTATTATCATCCCTTAGAAGAATGATAGTCATATCTTGCAAGCCTCTCTCTACTGTGTCAAGTAATCCATTTTTATTTTCGTCCAGCCATACTCGACCACTGACTTTTGCTTGTGCATTACTCGTCATTATATCGATAAAGCCACCATTGATATTTTGGTATAAATTGCCTGCCACTATATCTATAGTAGCAGAACGCCCTGTAGCAGGATCGAAGTGAGAATATACTGATGGATCTCCTCCAACATTAGATAACGTCAGCTCTAATGTATCATTAGCGACAAGCTCTAAACTATAAGCCCCCTCTATCGGATTAGTAAATGAATACGCCCCATCCAGATTAGACTGTGTAGTCAATGCTATTACATTATTCTGATCTATTAAGTTAACAGTCATATTACTAAGACCTGACTCAGTAGGATCAAGCAATCCGTTTTCATTAGCATCATACCATATCGTACCGTTCACTAAGGTACTCTGCTCATAAGCTCCAGCATTTATGTGATTGATGATATCATTCTGGGTTATAGTTATTATATCTGTTGTTCCATTGACTAAGTCTGTCACATCAGAATCCAAAACTTCATTAGTGCCTTGATTCGCAAGTGAAAAAACATAGTTAGCTGGTGCAACAAATTCTACATAGTACTGCCCTGGACTTATATCACAAAAACTATACTGCCCATCAATATCTGTAATATCAGTATCGATTATTGTACCATCTTGGGCAAATAGGATAATCGTTGCATTATCTATTCTTCTCTCTTCTGATAACCTTAAGTTAGCACTGTTACCGTTGGCTAAACTACCTGCTGCATTATCAAGGATGCCATCTCTATTAATATCATCCCAGAATACTCCTGAGATACATCCACTAGTTATTGCCAGTCCCGCATTAATACCTTGAATTATATCTCCACCAATAACGGAGAACGCATCTGTACGACCATCTAGTTCAACAACATCTGAATCAAACAATTCGTCAGATCCAATATTAGGCATCGTATATAGGTAGTCGTCAGTGACATCAAACTGCACATAGTAGTCACCTGGTACGACATTAAAAAATACATATATTCCATCTGCATCAGTGGCTAAACTTTGCGTAAGCGTACCATTACTTGCATACAGGTGAACCGGAATGCCTTCTATACGATCATCGCCATTACTTAGTATTCCATCAAGTCCCTCATCTAAGAAGACAAGACCACCAATTATAGCAACTGGTATATACCCTATATCTATAACAACTGGATCAGTATCTACTACAAAGCATGTAGTGGTACCGTCACCATTACTATTATCTATATCAGAACTACCTCCTATTGCGTAAATAGATCCTGGCCTATCATCTACCTTGACATAATAAGAACCTGCAGCAATATTATCAAAAGTATATTGCCCTGAAGAATCAGTAGTCGTAGTTGCGATTAGATTATCATCACAATCAAATAGTGATACTGTAACTCCTGATATTCCTGGCTCATTTTCGTTGTCTAATGAGCCGTCGTCATCTTGCCATATTGTACCTATTACAGTTGTTGTGATTGTATTACCCGCTGTTATGAGAGCAACTTCTATACTAAATCCAATAGGATCAGTATTAAGACAATCCGTAGTACCTGGCCCATTAGCTTCAGTGATGATGCCTCCGGTCCTAACCTCAAATCCCACAGGAGGTATCACCCTTATATAATAGTCTCCATTATCTATGTTATACTCCCATACTGCACCTACGTTATTAGTTAAAATACTTGCTATAAGTCCTGTTGTACATGAGTAGATTTCTACAGTTGCATTTGGTACTGCAGGATCATTAGTATCATTAATACCGTTATCATCTACATCATGATATACATACACGTCGATCTGAGCATCTGACTTAACGAGCCCTATCTCTATATCAATGCCATCA
>ENA-ORXM01001522-ORXM01001522.1-marine-metagenome-genome-assembly--contig:-NODE-1522-length-32048-cov-56.308811_pt1 | contig 32048 bp, 29 predicted proteins | sample MGYA00237867_ERZ511480 | MGnify/ENA primary metagenome ERZ511480 (study PRJEB26309, sample SAMN06266103) | marine metagenome | isolation source: Algal blade | place: United Kingdom:Sidmouth, United... | reverse complement strand
GCACACCACAAGCCGATAGACTAAGAATAATTACGATTCCAGTTAAGAAAACTAACTTCATAAGAATTGCATATTAAAATTTTAACAAAAAATAACAACTGACTACTTAATCTCAATAGAAGTAATCTCATCGCCTCCTCTGATATCGTTGACGACACCTTGGTCAGCTTCTGAGTCTACCTTACCAAATACAGTATGTTTCCCATCTAACCAATCCGTAGCTGTATGTGTAATAAAAAACTGGCTACCATTAGTACCAGGACCAGCGTTAGCCATAGAAAGGATACCGGCGCTATCATGCTTAAGCTCTGGGTCGAACTCATCCGCAAAATTATAACCTGGACCTCCAGCACCTGTCCCATTAGGACATCCACCTTGGATCATGAAATTAGGGATGACTCTATGCCAAGTCAATCCATCGTAGTATCCCGCCTTAGCTAGTTCTAAGAAGTTATATACTGTCTTAGGTGTCTTAGTACCATATAATGTGAGATTGATATCTCCCTTATTGGTATGGATACAGACCTTAGTATCTGATTCAAAATTAGCTGTTTCCATTCCCATATTAATGAGACCTACATCTATCTTATCTATTGCTGACATTTTAATTAATTTTCGGCAAAAGTATACCTTTTTTTATCATCAGTGAAATGTATAAATAATGCATGCCACAGATGATAAATACTTTGCCCAGAGGAGTCCAGTTTTTCCTATACTTTTGGGACATAATGAGAATCATATCTACCGTACCTTCCCTGACAGAACTCTTATACGACTTAGGTCTAAGAGATGAGGTCGTAGGCATAACTAAGTTCTGCATCCATCCAGACATATGGTACAGATCGAAGACAAGAATAGGCGGTACGAAAAAACTAAACATAGAGAAGATAGTGTCGCTTAAGCCTGATCTTATAATAGCTAACAAAGAAGAAAATACGAAAGAAGAAATACTATCTCTATCTCAAGATCACAAAGTCCATGTGACTGATATCAAAAGCATCGAAGATAATATCGATCTCATAAAGACGATATCTGAGCTTACGCAAACAGAAGAAAAAGGTCAGATCTTAATGCAAGAGATGAGAAGCTTCATACATCAATCAAAAAAGAATAATAGAAAACAGAAAGTCCTATACCTAATCTGGCAAAATCCTATGATGTCTGTAGGTAGAGATACATTTATACATAGCATGATCGAATATTGTGGTTATCATAATATTCTTGTTGATACTAATAGATACCCTGAGGTTACAGAGGCAGATATACAATCTTATAATCCTGATGTCATCATGCTAAGTTCTGAGCCATTTCCATTTAAGGAATCACATATGGACTATTACAAATCAATACTCCCTAACGCTAAGGTCATACTTGTGGACGGAGAAGCATTCTCATGGTACGGAACAAGAGTCCTGAAGAAAGCAGATTATTTACACTCATTATAGGGTCTGTAGGTGTAGGATTTTTAACAAGTTATTTCACTAACACACATTTCTCAAATATATCAGCATTCTTATAACCCTGATTCTTATCCTCTCCATCTACATATATAGAACCTATAAAATTCTCTCTCTCCTCGCTATGGTCGTTATCACAGTATGCAATGGCAAAACCTATTGTGTGACCATCGCTTAATTTCGTGTATTGACTATCCGAATTCCGCTGGAATGTATCATCGTATAGATATATGCTTGCTTCCCAAATACTCTTATCACCAGCAGTCGTCCTCGCATTATGGACATGGGAATAGTAATGTGGCTGCTCATCCGCTCCGAAGTCTACAACCCTCCCGTCTAATCCAATATGGTAAGCGAAGGCATTGTAAGAAAACTGATGTCCGCCGCCAGATGCATCTTGATCCACAAATATCTCAAGGCAATCATCGTCCCAATATCTGTCCAGTCCATTTGTACGAATATCTATTAATGTGTCATCAATGATTTCTGCTAGGACATACAACCTTGTATCATCCCAAAGCACCTTGTACTTACCAGAGAAATCCTCTGCGGTGTAATCTTCTCCTAACCATTGTTGATCCATGGGCCTCCATTCTGTCTGTGCCCATGCCGCATCATCAGCGATACCATCTATTATAATCTTGGAGTTCGCCCTATTAATGTGTGTGTCACTTGTTTTCGTGTTACAAGCTTGTAGAATAATTGTTGTGATTATAATCAATGTATATAGTCTACTCATACAAGTAAAACTAATATAATTAAGAATTGATATATTATTTGTAGATAAAAAAAGCTCGCTAAATCATACAACTTAGCAAGCTTTTAAAAAAAACTCTACAAACCAACTTCTAACTAATTTCTTCTGTATTCTAAGAGGCTAAGCCTACTTGTAATTCTATTTTTTCTCCTTGAGCTCTAAAATGATATAGTCCTTGACTCAGATTTTCTAAACTGATGGTAATGTCTTTCTCTACTACATTTCCACTAAGTGATACATCTCCATTATCATCTGTCATAAACCAACAATATCTGGAATTGTGAGACTGATTTGTTACTCTTATAACATTATGGTCTACATCAGCCTGTATCTGTATAACTCTCTCTTTCTGTAAGTCTAAATTTTTAATCGTTTTCATCGTTCATTCTTCGTTTCTACTTTATTAATGTAGCGGTTGATCTATTGGTTACTGTTTAAGTATGATTTTTAATTAAAACGTTACCCCTCTCCAATCTGCTGCAACTGAAGAGCTTTAATTATAATACGATTCATTAATAGCATCTGGATCTTAATAATCAGTTTTATTTTATAATTGTAATATGATAGCAACAATATTTAATTATAGAATCTCCAGTGGGATAAGTATATAAGAGGAGTGGATTAGTCTATACTTTATCCTGAAAATTAAAATATTGGCTATATTTCCATTAGAATCAGAAAGTGTCGATGATATTTCAATATTAAGCCGGCGGGATGATTTAAAATAAAATAACAAATGAAAAGACCAACTTGGGCAATTATTGTAGGTGTATTTATGCTATTATTCGGTGGGTGTGGGGCACTCAGCAAGGTAGGTGATATCAAAACACCTGAAATGATGGAGCTCGTCAATGAAACTATAGAAGAAGCCGAAGCCAATTCTAAAGCTAATACCGATAGCGAAATAGAAGAAGAAGAAGAAGGTGACTCGATCCAACAAACGAAAGTGACTGAACTTACGGATGACGAAAAGAAAATATTAGAGATGTTTTCTGATTCTGTAGAAGTCGATAGTATGCAAAATGTCGATTTTGAAACCACCATGAAGAACTCATTCAAATTTTCTGAATATCGCCAAACTTGGATGGTTAGATTTGGTTATATGGGACTCGTTGTGGCTTTACTATTTCTTATCGGAGGAATTATGCTTTTGGCATCGCGTAAGTATACCATACCAGTTGTTCTAACTACGCTTGCAGTAAGTCTTGCCTTCGGTATATTACAGTTAGCTATCTATGCAGCGGATGTCGGAACAGGAAAAATGATAGGCAATCTAAGTAGTATCGGTATTTACTTCAGTATAGCTCTGGATATTGTATTCCTTATTATCGTCATGGTCTGTGACAAGACTTATTTCCAACCTGCAAAAGTTATAGAAGACTACTATGATTAATCATTAGCAATTAGCAAATTAAGTTAGAATAGTAATCTTTAAGTTTAGTCAACTTTACACTATTAAGAAATGAAGAGTAGGCTAAGTAAGTCAATAGGAATCTGACATCTTTCATCCAAGGTGGTAAGTACTTAGCTGGCTCGATTAGTCCCATTTCACGTAATCGGATGACGACATCGATATCCTCCAGATCCATCTTACCTGCAAATAATAATGGTAGCAAATCTGCTTTGCCAGATGAGACGACAACTCTTAGAAAATTATGTACTCTCAGTAATCCATCGAGATAGACCATATCTTTTGTGAATGGTGCACCGCCAGTTATAACTCCTCCACGAAATACCCTTCTAGCACTCTCATAAGCATTCTCTTGATGCCCAATCTTATCTAAATAATATCGGTATACTTCTATAAAGTCAGCACCATCTACAGCCATCTGAATTGCCAATACTCTATCCGATAATCTTCTGATCCTTTCCAGATCGATATGACCTGTGATGAATTCTGCAAATACAGCCAGGCCTTCCTGCGTCTTTGTCGTACCAGGATGGCTAGCTCGCAAGATCTTAAGAGACTTCTGCTGATAACCATTTATAGAAGTCGCTACATGTATGAATGCCTCATGATGTATCAGCTGATCTATATCATTATCATCAAACATGGCTGTAGACCTGACCCGTATACGTCGCCGCCCTGCAATCACCTTACTAGACACCTCGTCATCGATAATAATCTCTGGAGCATCTTCACCAAACATCGTATTAACCTCTACACGCATACGATCAGATATATCTTTAGCGTCATACGATTCAGGATATTTCGCTTCTATATTGAGTGCTTCTATATTCTTGTACATCTCTTCGAAGAACAATGCCAGATCCAGAGAATTAGTCTCTCCATCAGGTAAGATATCCTTCGGTGTGCCGTACAATCGAGCAGAGTACTTATAGAAATCACTCGTTCCCATAGAAGATAATAATCGAGCACCATTCTCCAACTTATCCGCAATACGATTACCCCAATTTTCAAAAGGAGAATTATCCAAGATCAATGCACGTGCTTTATCTATTAGATGAAGGGTCTCCGAAGGATCATAGTCAGGATAACTTACTTCTGGTAAGACTTGTGCACTCTGCGCAAAAAAATCAGCCCTCGTTTTTTGGGACCAATTGACTGATCTCAGAATCCTGATAGACTTCGATGCTTCATATAGAGCATCACTTAACGCTATGATGGCTTGCTTTTCGATAGTATAATTATTGTGGTGGCAAATATAGCTAAACCCTATTATCGATTCAATAAGAAAATTTGGTTCTACATAGACCTACCTAAATACTTCGTCATGCACCAGGCTAACAGCCTTCTCTAATTGGCTCTTATCCACCACGAGTGATATATGCTCGCCGCTTATACTATTACTGATCAGATACATCCAGATACTATTCTGCCTGAGTGCACTTATGGCTTTTTCCAATGCATAATTATGCCTTCCTATCACAGAGACGATGCCGATCTGTTCATTAATTCTGATACTCGATATTTGGCCCAATCGCAGTTCGTTATGGAATTCTTCGTTGAGGATCAGCTCTGTTTTCTGTACGTCACCAGAAGAAATCACAAATCCAATTCCTCTCTCAGAAGAAGCTTGCGAGATCATTTTAACGCTGACTTCTTTTGACCAGAGTGCAGAGAATATTCTTGCATCTATTCCGACCTTCTCTGACAACTCACTTCCTTCTATTGCTACCATTGCGATATCCTCTATCATCGTCACCGCCTTGATATTTTTATCTGCACCTGTATGATTTATCGTAGTTCCAGAATCATCAGGGTGCAATGTACTTCTTATAACCAGTGGGATCTTAGACTGCATAAGAGGCAATATGGTCTTAGGGTGCAATAGATTAACACCAAAATTCGCCATTTCATTTGCTTCCTTATAACTCATGGTTTTAATCTGCACTGCATTGCTGACGACATTGGGATTAGAACTATATACCCCTCTGACATCCGTCCAGTTCTGCACTTCCTTAGCATGTATATAACTTGCGATTAATGTTGCCGTATAGTTGCTTCCATTTCGACCAAGCGTTACTGTCCGACCTTTCTCACTACTGGCTATGAATCCTGTTATGATAGGCACTTGATCATCCATATATGTTGCAAATAATTCTTGTGTAGCTGTTCTACTTTCGTCCATACATACTTCGAAGTTATCAAAGACTTTTCTCGTATGAATGATACTTCTTGCATCTACAAATGTGCTCTTGTATCCATGAGTTTGTAATACCTCCACAATGCACTTAGCGCTAATAAGCTCTCCATATGCGACGACTCGATCGTATGCAAATTCGTTATCCTCTTTAAGGAGGTGTATGGCATGCAAGACAGCTGATAGTTCTTTTAACTCTGCCGCAATATTTACATCCATGCCATCTTCCCTCAGGTAACTTTCAAATTCTACAAATTTATCATTAAAATCGATACCTTCCTTAGCTAAGTTATATAACTCTATCAGCTTATCCGTACTCTTACCTCTTGCGGATACAACTATTGCAATGGGATCATGAGATTGTGCTGCCTTGATGATACTTATGACATTATCCAGTTTGTTTTGACCATACAGCGATGTTCCTCCGAACTTGAGTACGACCCTCTTATTTTTTTGCAGACTGAGGTTATTATTTTTATAAAATTGAGAGATTGAATGACTAATCCTATCGGTCTCTTTTAGAAATCCATCATGACCATAGGGAGATTGCAGTTCTTGCATAATGGCATTAGGAATATGCTCAGCCAGAAATTTCTGAAACCGAACAGGGACTAAAGTATCCGAAGTAAATCCTATGACCAAAGTAGGGATCTGAATATTCTGCAGCGCCTTAACTTCGCCACCTCTGTCACGACCCATATTATGGGAATCGATACACTTGGTCAGATAGTAATAACATAATGCATCGAAAGATTTGACGAATTTATCACCTTGATAATTGATATATGATGAAGCTTTAAAGTTATCTAAAGTCTGATCATCATCCGTCTGATTATCTATCAATTCTTGGCTGGTCTTATAAGTTAGCATAGCTATTGCTCGAGCTGCTTTCATACCAGCAAGACCGCCGTCTACTGATCCAAAAGTATTATCAGTTCTCATCGCTATACGCTGCGACTCATGTATCGCAATTCCCCATGCAGACTCCCGAGCACTTGTCGCTAATAAGATGAGATGCCCGATTCTTCCAGTATAGCTATGTGCAAATTCTAAAGCCTGATAACCACCAAATGAGCCGCCGATAGCTGTATGAATATTTGTTATTCCAAGGTCTGACAATAATAGCAAATGAGCCGCTACAACATCTCTAACTGTAAAGTTAGGAAAGCTCAAGTCTTCTGGTTTAGAAGATCCAAACGGAGAACCTAAGGCATTGGCACAGATAATAAAATAATTATCTTCATTATATATGCAGCCTGCCCCAAATAATCCTGGCCACCACTTCATGACATTAGAATCTCCAGAGATTGCATGGAAGACAACGACTACATTATCTTTAGCAGCATTGGTCTTCCCGAATGTCTGATAGACAATGTGCAACTGATCCATCGATTCACCAGACTCTAATGAGAAGGAGCCGTTGTGTATATATTTTTTCATATAAATAATTCTATGTATTGATACAGGTCAATGTCTAACTGATAATACTTAACGCTTGATCTATATCTCTGGTGAGGTCATCTATATTTTCCAGACCTACCGATAATCTGATATAACTTGGTGTAATGTCCATCTTAGACTGCTCTTCCAGAGTAAGCTTAGAATGAGTGGTAGAAGATGGATGTGTGGCAATACTTCTGGCATCTCCAAGATTAGCAGTTAAACTATGAATCTTCAGAGAATTTAGAAATTTCTTTCCTTCTTCTAAGCCTCCATTGATTTTAAATCCCACAAGCCCCCCACCTAATCGCATCTGCTTCTTAGCTAACTCATACTGAGGATGTGACTGTAAGAATGGATAAGAAACATCGTATACTCGACTATCAGTCGATAACCATTCTGCTATTGCTAATGCGTTAGCACAATGTCGGTCCATTCTCATCGCTAATGTTTCTATGCTCTTAGATAACACCCATGCATTAAATGGGGACAGACAAGCGCCAGTTCTTCTTATAAAATCGTAACAAATACCAATCTCAGCCGTCTTACCGATTATTGCTCCTCCCAGCACTCTTCCCTGTCCATCTATATACTTAGTCGCAGAATGGATCACTAAGTCTGCGCCAAAATCTGCAGGCCGCTGGAGGTAAGGTGTCGCAAAACAATTATCCACAAAAAACAAGATTCCACGAGATTTGCATAAGTCACTCACATAAGACATATCTGCAATCTTAAGCGTCGGATTAGAAGGCGTCTCGAGATATACAATCTTAGTATTATCTCTTATAGAATCTTTCCAAGCCTGAGCATCGTCTACATCTACCAGTGTATGTTCTACACCCATCTTAGGTAAGATCTGAGTAATGATATATTGTGCATTTCCAAAAATATCTTTGGAAGCCAGGATGTGATCACCTTGCTGTAGGTGAGCGACAAAACTTGTATAGACGGCTGCCATACCAGATGCCGTAGAGACCCCTGCTTCGCATCCTTCCAGCAGACATAGCTTATCCACAAATTCTTGCGTATTGGGATTAGAGAATCTGGAATATAAATTACCCTTCTCCTCTCCACTAAATATAGCGGCGCCTTGCTCTGCATTTTCGAATACAAAACTGGAAGTCAGATACAACGGTGTAGAATGCTCTCGATTATGCGTTCTCTCAGATTGTGTTCTGATGGCTTGCGTTTCAAATTTAAAATCTTCCATTTTTTATTTACTTTTTGGATTGATGGTATAACTGATTATGAATGGTACATCTTGCCGCATCATGTGATAGACAGAGCAATATTTATCTCTGCTTAAGTCGATCGCTTTCTTGAGCTTATCTTCTTTTATATCCCCACTTATATATACATGAAAATTAATAGAAGCAAATATGGAAGGTGTGTCATCTGTCCTATCTGCCTTAACATCTACTCTATAATCTGTCACTGATTGCCTTTGCTTCTCCAGTATCATCAGTATATCAATAGACATACAAGACGCCAGAGACATCAGTAAGGTCTGCATCGGTCGATAACCGATGTTACCCTTTTCTAAAGCGTCACTTGCACATATGTTAATAGGTGTTACCTCTCCCTCGCTGGTAGCGAGAAATGCAAAATTTTTGTCTGTTTTTGTAATTGAAATTTCCATCTAAGTAATTGTCTATAATTATCAAAAATGGAATGGAAGGAAGGCATAATTAATATGCATGTTCTCATCTTTCTCTTAAATATATAAGAGTTAGGAATTAGCACCTTATCCTCATAATAGGATGGTTGCTAAGGTATCAAAGGGCCTGTCCCTCCACCTTTCTCGATAAGTAATTATGATATAAAGAACTTCTGTAAGTGTAAAGCTATGAATAATCTTTCTATTATTCTTCCATAGACTTAAAATCATTATTGTCTAAGACATAAAATATCTTGAGGAATACTATTAGCTTGTAAATGTAGATAGCTATTCCGAGAGAACTAATCTGTCCATTTGGCTCGCAAGACCATAATGCTCTCCGACACTATTCTTTCTGAGTACATTACTCATCAGAGCTACCATGTACTTCTTATTAGTGCTATCTTGCTTTTCTACAATAGCAATGCTATTCATATAATTATAACGATTACCTGCGTATGCTTTCCTGACGAATCCTGGCTCATCTTTAAAACTATATAAGCTTCCACTTTTGAAATAGACAGCATCGTCTGCTATGCTGCGTGACGAGGCATATCGGATTCTTCTATCAGTGAGGTACATCAGTCTCTTTATCTCTAAAGAAATTCTTTCATTGACAATCTTACCTTGCTCCATGGCGAGCATATATTTCATAAGTCCCTTAGTCGTACCGATACTGCCACCCTGCCTCGGTACATATGGTTCTGCACCTCTTGTAAAAAAACCACCTAATCGCCACTCGTCCTCACCAATTCCTAATTCTCTGAGAGGACAATTCATAATGTCTTCACATAGGTCTGCTAAAATTGACTTACCAGTATTTTCAAATATGGCATCCATCTCATCATATGTGGCACAATCATAATAGCTATCCATCACATGTACAAGCATGGCCTCCCTCATGAGGATACTGGCGGCAGCATTACTACTCTTAGACATCATATGATCTAACCATTCGTAGAGAGTAAACTCATCAGAAGGTACGATCTTACGCTTAGTATACTTGTCTTTTTCTATGTCATAGAATGGTACAGTATGATGGTTAGGTACTCCCCATGGACCAGCCTTAACCTTCTTAGTATATAACACAGCGTGGATCTTATCCCAATCATTATCATATACACGTGCCAACTCATAGAATAATGCAACTGTAATGGCAAGCTTCCCTACACTGCCGGGTTGGTAACCGACGTCCTCTCTCATCGAGGCGTACTTAATATTGTTAGGTTCAGATATGTCCATTATACTCAGACTATACTGAGGCTCCAAGGATCTAAATATATTATTAACAGAATTTTGCATTGACTTGTCATCCGACTGATTCCAATTATAATTCTCACCTACTAATGATAAGTGTATATCCTCCATCATGAGGAAAGCACCACCCTTAAGCTTTGTATCTATAGTAGAATCCTGATAGATTTTCCAGTGATACATGAGCCTATCGATACCAGTATACTTGTAGCCATCTATAGGGTATGCCGTGGTCGATTGTGCAATACATAGGGTAATGAGAATGAAGAGGTATTTCATATGTGTAAATCTTAAATATCAGTCTAAAGGAATTAATTTATCATCGAACTTAGGGTCTAATGACTCCAGATATAGTGAAGCGTTGGCTTCTTTATTTTCTACGAATGGCCTAACCTGAAACAACCATATCTTGCCATCTTTGATACCTAATTCAATATCATATGGTCCTCCATTATCGGTGACGGCATCCATCTTTCTACTAATGTCTTTTGCCATGTTATTAAGTGCTACTAAGTCTACTGGTGTAAGGACTGGATCATTCAATGCACTATGCTCTAACTTAGAACCACCGGTGGATGGTATGACTCGGTACTTAGTCTCCCGACCAGGACTTATTAATTCTACATAGCGACTTTGGTGTATCACGTAACTCTCTGCGGACTGACCTTCTACGGCACCCCCTACACCCTTACTGAATGAAATGCTTATCGCATTTTCATCACCACTACTGACACCCTTAGTAATGATGACTCCTGACTTATCTACATTGACACTGGGTATAATTAATATACTCGGATATACGTCCTCAGGATTCTCTAGATATTGCTGTCTCCACTGATAACTTCTTTCGCTATATGGAGAGGCCCACACCTTCTTAATGCCCTCTAAGATCTTATCTCTACTCAATACATTAAATAATGTAAGATTAAGTCCAGCACCTGTAAATTCTGGCAAGTCCTCCATATTCGTATCACTTCGAAGGAAGACTGGCACTTGTCCCAGCTTATCCGAAAAGATATCTTTAAATTGTTTCTCTACGTTACTTACAAAAGTATTCTTGAGTGGCATATCCTCTATGAGAGATTGCAGATAGGATAACTCTTGCAGAGTAATACATTCTACCTCTTTACGATCTACGCCTTGGTGTAAGAATTGCTTTTCATTAGAGAAGATACGCTTCAGATACGTCCAGTAACTCTCACCCAGGTCAGGAATCTTTTGCTCCATATGATCCTTAAATACGCCGAAGGGAATTACGAAACCTTCTACAACATTATCAGGAAACATTTGCTTAAGTTGACCGAGATTAGCTGCCTTAGGCCCACACCACTTACCGCTGTAACTGGCATCTATCTTAGACATATCTAAGAGACTGTCTGCATGTAATATTATTTTAGAAGTGCTGATAGATATTCTTTTCTTATTCCTATCCTTACTTTTGAATATTTTTTGCTCTTCTCCAGTCATATCATCGGCTAACTTAAGCTTGATCGTACCCTTAGGGGAGACGGCATAGAAGATTTCTTCTCCGTCATACTTCTTAAGGTAATCTAATACATCAGAGCTTATCAGACCGTTAGGAATTGCAAGATTACGAGCCAGTAATTGTACATGGCTGACAGGGTTACCTTCCTGCACATTGAGTATACCCGCTACAGGCTTAAGATCTGCTGGCGGTCTATCGAAGGCATAAATCTTGTCAGCATCTAAATCGACATCTTCTGGCAACTGTGAGATTACTTCTAATATTCCCTTAGCGATCCCAGGATTAAGACCTTGTATGCCTGCGACATTTTTCTTAGAAATAATCACGGAAGCTCTATCGGCGTAGATATTAAATATTCCCTTAAGCTCGGATACCATTTTTCCCACACTTAACACTATGGTAGACCTAATCTTATCATCTACAAATCCTCCAACCAATGGCTCGAATTTTCTAAAAGCATTAACTGGTTCGGAGTAGATGGACTGCAACATCTGAGTAGACCACAGGACAATTTTCTGTGTATTATAAATGTATAAGCTTAGATTCTCTACACTGACATGAGTACCATGCAACCATGATAGGTCATGCTGCAACTTATCGTATTCCCATTTTTCTATATAGCCGCAACCGTATACAGCCTCTGTGAGATAGCACATATTATCTCTTATATCAGCAATCGATTCCCTATCCCAATCAGCGATATTTCTCATCAGAATTTCTTCGAGATAATTGCTTAAGTCTATAAGTTTAACCCTGGCGACACTCCACTTAGTATCATATATATCAGACCTTATCTTAGCTAACAAGCCGCATATCTCGATACTGCGCAGGTGCTCTGGGCTATCTACGTGATTATCGCTGAACGCCCTTATATGAGCGTAAATGTCCGATTCTTTAGGAAGGTAACGGAGATAATTGTTGACATCTTCTGTAGAGAATGGCTTATACATAATTCTCATATCATCTATGAGTGATTGTGTATAATCGTTCTCTTGGGTAGATAGATTTTCTTCGTGAGAGGATCTCCAATTTTCTACACTGCCTATATCTGATCGATCGGGATTATTATGGATCTTTATTCTCAGATTCATAAATTTTGGATTGGCTTCTGCAAGCAGCTTAGAGTAGGCTCGGACTCTCTGACTGACATTACTTTCCTCACCATGTGGTATATCTTCTGCTGCCATTCTTATTAGCAGAAAATTTTCTCGCAATCTACTATCGCTACTTACCACCCACTCTAAGAATTCTTGACCCCACTCTTGCTCATCTTCTGTCTGCTTAGCACCTCTATAATTCTTTGCTTTCTCTAATATCCATCCGTCATCTGAGGTATAGAGAAAGTTGGTGATTTGGTATTGTTTGAGTCTACTGTTTTGCTCTTTCTCATTCCAGAAGTCCTCGTACTCAGTACCCACTAATATCTGATCCAGAAATATATGATCTCTTTCTGCTATGCGAGACACATTGTCTTTGTAGCGAGCATGCTGTACGCCTTCCATAGGTTCGGGACATGGGTCTCTTGCTTCTCGGATGCTGCCGTCATCACAGAACCATTTGATATCCTTGTAAGGTCCTCTAATATCTTCTTTCAGTTCTGATATCAAAGCCTGAGACAGCTTCTGTGCTATGCTGATCTGAGGAATGACACACAGAACGAATCCTGTAAATAGTAATGAGAATAGACCTAATCGCATAGAAAGTTTTCTTCAGGAATAAAATATTAAATTAATAATACCATTTACATTATAAAAATGTCGCATAAAAATTCTGAATTAAATTAGTTAAGATCAAGGTAAAAAATGCAGTCATAACCGTAGCTACCGCCGTGGGCGGCACAGGTAATGGCGAGTCTACCTGCCTACTAAAAGGTAGGTATTTTTAATACGCTGAGATTCCTTAATTGCAACAGACTATAAGCGACATTCTAATGTGTCATTAGTATAAGCACTAGAACCCAAGGATACAATAAATAGTTCGTAAGTTTCATTTACATTAACAAATTCGTAACCCATATCAATGCTTAAGATAATTATCTTTGTAGGATGTCTAAGCTAGTTACAATTTATTCAATTTCATTCATATTATTGTTCTTATCATCTGTGGTCTCAGCCCAATATAGATTCAGTACCGGCACTTACCCCTACCCTTCAGAACTATACCAGGAATTAGATACCCAAATAGACGTGTTCCTGCAGAACAAACTTATCAATAAGATCTCAAAAAACAGAAATTACCGAAGACTGCTAAAGCAAAAGCGTATGGCGGTAGGTCTTGTAGATCTTAGAGATCCTGAGAATATCAAGTATGCGACAGTCAATGGCAATCACATGATGTACTCTGCTAGTCTTCCAAAAATTGCTGTGTTGCTATCAGCATTAGAATGCGTCAAGAGTAATATCTTAGAATATGACGAAGCCCTAAAGAAGGATATGCGGCTCATGATTGCTAAGTCAAATAATGCAGCGACAACGAGAGTAATCGAAAGAATGGGATTAGACAAAATAGCTCAGGTCCTACAGAGCGACGATTATAATTTCTATGATATCAATTATGGCGGCGGCTTATGGGTGGGAAAAAAGTATGCTAAGGCCGATGTCAGAAAACCTGATCCATTATTCGGAATATCCCACGGCGCTACTGTACATCAAGTTTGTCGGTTCTATACCATGCTCGCATACGGTAAGCTGGTGAGTAGTGTGTACAACGAAGAGATGCAGAAGTACCTGGTCAGACCTGAGATCAATCATAAATTTGTCAAGACTTTAAAAAGATTGGATTCCAACCTGCTGCTATATAGGAAGTCTGGCTCATGGAGAAACTTTCACTCTGACAGTGTACTGATCGACGGTAAGAATGGACGAAGATATATCTTGGTGGCACTGATAGAAGATCCTGGTGGATCCAAAATATGTAGAGACCTTATTAAAGTGGCAGAATCAGTTTTGGGGATAGGTAAGAAACCTGCTCCATTAATTATAGACAAGGAGAAACCCATTATGCGTGAAGCCAAACCATAATTACTGCTTACATTAATTATTTATATCAGAGGCAGTTCTTACATACTTCTTAAGTGCCTCTTTAAGTTTAGAATCCGTCATAGAATTTATAAATTTATATACCTTCCTCCTTTTGGGAATCTGGATACCTAACACTCTAAGATCGTCGATATCCCATTTTTTACTTACTGTCGCTTCCAGTATAGGTACGATTCTTTTTCTCCACTTATAAGGTAATATACTGTCTAGTATATCTAATGCAGATTCTTTGCGGTCATCTTTCATTGCACTATATATCGCTCCCATGTCATCTCGCTCAGTCACTAAGCCTATATAGATAAATACTCTCACTAATGCGCTATTAAGTTCTCTCATCAGCCCTCGCTTGATGTTAGGCATATACGCATTATCGTGAGGAGCATTAGATATGAAATAATCCGTAGCTATTAATTTTTTTAGATACCGAATCTCTGATAGTAACTTGGCTTTGGTTCTTAGATTATTATAATTGAGGTAATCGAAATTTTTCTTCAGATAATTAATTGTGTATAGTGATTTTCTTCTGATTCTAATGTTCTTATGATCTAACAATCTGAATAAGAAGTTAACAGACTTCTGACTATCGATATAACTACAAGCCGGTAAATATTGTAGTAACACCTTAGCGTTGTGGATATTAGATCTTAGCAGATGTAGTAGTCGGGAAGGAAACGTGGCAAGACATCTGTAGTAGGCTTCCTGATTAGAATGATGTATATCTTCTATTCGTAATCGTTCGAAGAAGTATGGATCAGCACCATAGGATATCGCTTCTATAGCGGCAAGCTGCGTCTGTGGTGATATCTGTGTAAGAAGCTCTGCCTCTATATGCGGATAGAATTTTTCGTATCTCGATATGACTGCCGCTTTATATAACTTATCGATCGCCTCATTTATAATATACTCATCATTGTAATGTTGTTCCATTATTTTCTCATAAGTCTGTTCTATCTTTTGATGGACTTTATATTTTCGAATTTGAATCTTATGATTTAATGCATCCGCAAGTGCCTTGATAAGATATGGCTGATCGACGAGTGCCGTCTTGATATATAAAGTATCAATAAGCTGAGGTGTCTTAGACCAACTCAATATAATATGAAATGCTTCCTCTTTCAGATGACTATTAGATGATTGTGCCATGTCATATACCATCGATCTATCACTATCTCTATATCTCTGTCCATACTCACGCAATGCAAGTACACGTATACTTTGGTTTTCATGATTGGTCAGCTCTTTGAGAGATGCCTTGACACTTATGCCATTATTTCTATTATTATTAACGTAGGATTTTATATACTCAAGATTGCTTATCTGATTCTTCCCCTTAACCTCAGTATGACCCATTTCTATCTGTCTAAGCAAGACCTTGTTATAAGTCTTAGATGATCGAAAAATAAAAAAGATCCATGCACAACATATACCTAATGTCAGCAAATTAATACTTACAAAAGATAGTCCCTGCACATTGCCTACGAAGTATATTAGTACCCCTGCAATGCCTGTAGACAAGCTATCCACTACGACATCAATAAATGTCTTAGCCTTACGTCTCAGGCTGGGTCTGAGTGGCATGATTACCAGCTCCGTACTAGTCTTATACACACTTTGCTTAAGACTTCCGTCGAATGACTTAAGCATTATTCCGAAGATCAGCACTGGGAAGAACAGAAGTAAAATTAATCCCACCAATAGAAAAATCGGCATTCCTAACAAACTCTTAGTGACACCATAACGATCTATTACAGCGTGTACAATAAATAGCTGAATGATAAAACCTATTACATTAATTGTAGAAAACCAAAAGCCAAAAAATGATGCTAAGTCATCACTTGTCGCTACATGCTCTAGCGCAAGGTAACTAAACTGATAATCCACTAAGCGGCTGACAATGACTCCTAATCCCATCAGCATCGCTATATTAAAAATATGGTTATTCTTAAGCAATGATATTGCATGAGGCACGACCAGTTTCTTAGCTTGCCTTACGAAGTCTAACTCCAGGTCTTCCGTGTCTAACTTATTAATATAGTAATATATAACAGTGATCAAGACTAAGAAACCAGCACTCAGATAGAGGAGTCCTGACTTACCAAGTCCTTCTATCAACACATTAGTCAGATAACCTCCTGCTATACCACCAGCAATAGCTCCTGCACCGATGTAACCATATAATCTCTTGGCATCACGTATTGTCAATATAGACTGACAGTACTGATAGAAAAATGAGACTGTCACTACGGCATATAAGGAGGCATATACATATAGCACAAGATTCATCCATCGAGGTACTACTCCAATATGTATGATGAGACCTATGCCAATGAGTATAGCAATATGCACAAATTGATTAACAAGGATAGAAGTAAATAGGGATTTTCCAGACTGTAAGACATTGAGAGCGACGTGCACCACCACAGCTGTCACAGCTATCAGAACAAACGCTAAAGGAATGATTTCTACACTGTAAGCAGAAAGCATCATACCAGAAAAGAGGGGCTTAAGTATAAGTAATACTGAAATAATAAGACAGATACACATCTGCAAGAGAAAGACAAGCAGTCGCTCACCCTTTCTTAAGGCTAATCTCTGCGTTAGAAAATTATCCAGCGCATTATATATCCAGTTATTCTGACTATTTATTCCTCCATTCACAATAGAAGCATAAAGCTAAACTCTCTGACTTAAGTTCGGGCATGATTGTCGGAAAAATTGATTAGGTGGGGAAATGTTTTAATCTTCTACATAATTCAATTTATACAGTTCCTCTCTCACGTTCTTAGATTCTCATAATTTCATGACTTTAGATTTGGAAAAAAAACGAAACTATATTATTGCCCATTTCTGTATAAATACTTAATTTCCAACCAAAGTCTATAACTACCACCCCATATGTGTACAATTTATTAATTATCTTACTCGCATAAGTATACATCTATGACAAAAGCTTTAAAAACCAGTTTTCTATTTTTGGTAGTTATTCTGTTGCAATCATGTGCAGAAACAACAGAAGATAAGACGGAAGAGATAATATATAATAATGATGCAACGGAATCGGTCAAAATAGAATTAGACCTTAACCAAGCCAATAGGTTATCTAAATTACCACTCGATTGTATAAGCAATCCCTTGCCATATAAAGCTGGTCATGTCATTGCAAAATCGGAAGACCTCGATATGCCTCAGGTGCATCATCCAGCATTCTATGGTTGTTTTGATTGGCACTCTGCGGTACATGGACATTGGTCATTAGTCTACTTGCTTAAGACATTTCCTAAGTTGGAGAATCGGGAAACCATCATCAAAAAATTAGATCAAAATCTGACCAAAGAAAATATAGAAAAAGAACTTACCTATTTTTCTATGAATAAATATACCAAAAGTTTCGAGCGAACCTATGGTTGGGCATGGTTACTCAAACTGCAAGAAGAACTCTATACTTGGGATCATCCTAAAGCAAAATTATGGTACGAAAATATGAAGCCTCTGGCAGATTATATCTCGACATCTTACATAGAATATTTACCTAAGCTCGTATACCCTATACGAGTGGGCGAGCATAGTAATACAGCATTCGGATTAAGTTTTGCAATCGATTATGCTACAGCCACTAAGGACACTGATCTAACAAAATCTATCAGAGAAAACAGCATTAGATTCTACAATAATGACCAAGGCTGCCCGATCTCTTGGGAACCAAGTGGCTATGATTTCTTAAGTCCGTGTCTGCAAGAAATGGACATCATGAGAAAGGTACTCTCACAGTCTGAATATAAAACTTGGAGTCATAATTTCTTACCAGAGCTCTATTCGCAAAAGATCATTCTCGAACCTGGAAAAATATTAGATCGATCGGACGGCAAATTAGTACATCTAGATGGACTTAATTTCTCGAGAGCTTGGTGCCTCTATCCTATTACTGAATCTTCTATGGCTCAAGATATTGCTAATGAACACATGATATATTCATTAGACAAAATTACAGATGGAGATTATGCAGGCCAACATTGGTTGGCTTCATTTGCCTTATATGCATTTAAAACCCAAAATGAATCTCAGGAATCATCTAAGAATTAATAATGAATCTGAGTAAATATTTTGGACCCAGCACGCTTGTCGCAGCAGCATTTATAGGACCAGGTACTCTGACTACATGTACGATGGCAGGAGTCAGAAGTGGCTATACATTACTATGGGCTTTATTATTTTCTATTGTGGCTACGATTATACTACAAGAAATGGCTGCACGCTTAGGCTATGTGAGCAAGTCAGGATTAGGAGAAGCTATTAACCATCAGTTTCCAAAAGGAGTCAACAGAATCATTGTTTTCTTTCTTGTCATAGGATCTATCATCATCGGAAACGCAGCATACGAAGCAGGTAATATTTCAGGTGGTGTCATGGGTATGGATTTACTATTAGGCGAATTCCATCTTTGGCCTCTGATCATTGGGTGTATCGGATTTGCTATTTTATTTTTTGGAGGTTACAAGTGGTTAGAGAAGATTCTGATTGCACTGGTTATCACCATGAGTCTATGCTTTCTAATCACAGCAGTAATGGTGAGACCTGAGCCATTAGAAGTGCTCAATGGATTCCTGCCCTCTGCAATAAATGACAGTAACTACCTTCTGATCTTAGGTCTTATCGGTACGACCATAGTGCCTTATAATCTATTCTTACATGCCTCGACAATATCTCGTAAGTATAACCAAGCCAATGCACTCAGCGATATAAGAAAAGAAAATATTGTAGCAATTATGATGGGCGGCACTATATCGATGCTGATCATTATCACTGCCGCCGCATCACAAGAAAAGATCAGTGATGTACAATCAGCAGCTGACTTAGCTGTGCAGTTGCAACCATTATTTGGCAATGGCGCTAAGTACTGCATGGGCATCGGACTTATGGCTGCAGGACTCAGCTCTGCATTGACGGCTCCCATAGCAGCAGCATATGCAGCCCGAGGATTATTCGGATGGGAAGACAATGATCGGGATAAGAAATTCAGAGCGGTATGGATAATTATCTTGCTGATAGGTGTAGTAGTCGCTACAACTGGGATCAAACCCATTCTTATTATAAAGTTTGCCCAAATCACGAATGCCATACTCCTACCATTCATAGCGATATATTTAATTTACATTTCGAATAATAATAGAATATTAGGACGATACACCAATGGCTGGATCAGTAACCTACTGAGTATAGCTGTCGTCATAATCACATTATTGCTTTCATTAAAGTCCTTGTCTTCTTTCTTATGATAGAGAAAAAAATATCCAGAATAGATCTCAATTGCGACATGGGAGAATCTGATGATAAGACACTCAATCATGACGGAGATATCATGCCTTACATCAGTTCGTGCAATATCAGTTGTGGATATCATAGTGGCAATCCAAGTATCATAGAGAGAACAATCTCACTCGCTGTACATCATAACGTATCGATCGGTGCACATCCATCTTATAATGACAGAGCTAACTATGGACGCAAGGTTATGGATACACCTATGGACATTCTCAGAGCAGAATTGAGATACCAGATCTCAGCGATCAAATCGATGACAGAATCCTTAGGCGGGCAACTGCATCATGTCAAAGCTCATGGAGCTCTCTACAATGAGATGAGTCAAAATAGGATCTTAGCAGAGAACTATATAGAAATTATCCAAAGCATAGATCCCGATATGATAGTCTATGCTATGGCAGATAGCATCGTAATAGATATATGTAATGATAGAGGTGTTGCACACTCTCAGGAAGTTTTCGTAGATCGAAATTACATAGATGGGCGTACCTTAGTTTCTCGATCAGAAGAGAATGCCCTCATACACCACACTCATGATATTATAAATAGAGTAGATGATATTCTCTCACAAAATATTACAGACATAAACAACCAAACTCACACAATAACACCGGAAACAATCTGTCTACACAGTGATACTCCAAATGCAATTACATTAGCGAAGTCTATCCATCATCATCTTATAAATAGTGGAATTGAAATATCTTCACATTGATAATATAGAATTAGAGCTTCACAATTTCAATGATGATTTTATATTATTGAAAAATGGGTCTATAGATTGTTTGCCACTTATTGGTCAAGCAATATTTGATTCTAAATTTGAATTTGTAGAAGAAGTCATTGCGACACATGTGGAGATATATTTAAAACTCAAAAGCCAACTTACACACGAAATACTAAATAGTTTATCCCAAGTAAAATGGAAAAAATCGGAGGAACCAAAAGTTTTTACTCTACCCATCTACTTTGATGATAATCCTGACTGGATCGAAATAACAACCGCGACCAATCTTACACGCCTAGCCTACATAGATCGATTGCTTAATTGTGAGCTAAGAGTCATGATGTATGGATTTATGCCAGGGTTTCTATATCTCGATGGTTTAGATGCAGCACTAATGGTGCCACGCAAGACAAGACCCAACAAAAGAATCCCAGCTAACAGCTTCGCCATCGGTGGACCATATGCAGGAATCTACAGTCTGAGTAGCCCAGGTGGATGGCATGTACTCGGATCATTAGCTACTACTCTATATGACCAGTCTGTAACCCAGGCCACTCCCTTCACTCTCAAAGTCGGACAAACAATCAAACTTAAATCCATCACACAATCCCAGCTGAAAGAAAGTCGATTAACTCTCAATAACTGTCTGTATCACTCAATCAGCACAGATAATGGGTAGTCTTAAGATAATAAAACCCGGTCTTATGACAAGCATACAGGATGCCGGTAGAAACGGCTTGGCATACTATGCAGTACCCCACTCAGGAGTCATGGATAAGGAAAGTGCTGACCTTGCTAATGTATTATTAGGAAACAACATTAGCTATCCAGTCATAGAGTGTACAAGTATAGCTCCGAGTATAGAATTTTTATCTGATGGAATAATTGCAATATCAGGTGCATCATGTAATTACAAACTTAACAGTTTGCCTATAGACACCAGTACTGCGATCCATGTCTCCAAAGATGACATCCTAACTAGCGGCCCATATACAGATGGACTTAGAGGATACATAGCTCTCGACGGAATGATACAAAGAAAAAAATGCTTAGGATCACTTTCATATAACAGCTATCCCTACAACTCCATCATCGAAAAAAGCTTACTTAAGAGAAATGACATCGTAGAGTGGAGATCAGAAAAGAAAGATACAAGTCATATCATGATTAAACAAGGAAAAATATCAGATGCAAGGCTCCAACTTATTGCAGGACCCGAGTACCATTACTTAACTGAAGAAGCTAAGCGTTCTCTAGTTACACAGAATTACTGCGTAACGAATGATAGTAATCGTATGGGTATAAGATTATCCAGTGATAGTTTAATTGCTGAAATAAAAAAACTAAAGCATAGCGTCCCTGTATTCCCAGGCATTATCCAACTCACAACTGAAGGCCAACTTATAGTCATCATGCGAGACGGGCAGACTACAGGTGGCTATCCACGTATTGCCTATATGCGAACCGAAGAAATGAATAAATTAAGTCAGGTGAGGATCGGCGAGGGAATCAGATTCTCTTTCTGAGTATAGACTTATATTCTTACTAAGAAATCTTCTAATTTCTTAACGAAAGCAGTCCAAGCTCTTTTAATAGTGTGATGATTCGTTTGTTTCATTCTTTTACTAATTATCCAGTATATTCTATAACGTAAGGGAAACCTAATATGTTTCTCTGTGCAAAATTAAATTATGTTAAACTAAGAAAAGTTACCTAATTATTATTTAAATACTAACTGTCAAGTACTTATCTGAAATATAATTGCGAAGGTATTACTTGATAAATACATATTATAATTTTTATTAATATATTAACTACCTTAGTTAATATGAAGGCTAATACATCTATTAATCGAGCTATATTACTGATACATTGCGCAGATCAGAAAGGTATTCTATCCAACATCTCGCAATTTCTATCAGATCACAATGGCAATATATTAAGTCTGGATCAGCATGAAGATTCAGAGGACCACCACTTTTTTATGCGAGTAGAATGGGATTTGCATGAGTTTACAATAGAGAGAAAGAACTTACATGAGCGAATCGATCTATTCATGAATGAAAAATTTACTCATATACACTGGCATCTTGCATATAGAGATTGGGTTCCTCGTATGGCCATATTTGTATCTAAGTATGAGCATTGCTACTACGACTTATTATCGCGGTACGAATCTAAAGAATGGAATATAGAAATTCCTCTCATCATCAGCAATCACGATAAACTAAGAACTGCCGCAGAAAGACTTAATATTCCATATTACCATATTCCGATCACTAAGGATAATAAGCAAGCTCAGGAACACAAGCAATTAGAATTGCTTAGGCTACATAATATAGACTTAGTGGTATTAGCAAGGTACATGCAGATATTATCTAAGAATTTTATCAGTCATTATCCTAATAAGATTATAAATATTCATCATAGTTTCCTTCCAGCCTTTATGGGTGCCGATCCATATCGAAGTGCTTTTCAGAGAGGGGTAAAGTTCATGGGAGCAACAGCACACTATGTAACTTCAGATCTTGACGAGGGACCCATCATTGCACAAGATGTAATTTCCATATCTCATAGAGACAGTATCAAAAGAATGAAACGTAGAGGAAGAGATATAGAAAAAATCGTTTTCGCAAAAGGCATATGGTCACACATCAACAACAAGGTCATATCGTACAAAAATAAGACTGTGGTGTATGAATAGTTAAACTAAACTATCACATATCTAACCATTCCACTAAGAGGTTCTCCATATCATTAATTGTTAAGCATTCCTTATATTTCATACCCAAGATATTAATGCAGAGTTATTTCGTAATTTGCATAATCAGTCATATAAAAAATATTCTTAATGAAATATTGGATCATAATTGCAAGCCTACTAATAGGAGCGACCTTAACTGCACAGATTACCATTACGACGGCTTCAATTCCAGAGATCGGAGACGAATTAAAATACACAACTTTTGCTGATTATCAAGATACAAAAAGCTATAGAGCATCAGGTGAAGATATGACATGGTTCTTCGATAACTTTGTCGGAGTTGCAAGTAATACAGAATCCTACTTCGACATAAGTGGTAATGCTCTTGCAGATACATTCCCGGAAGCTAACATGCTCCTTGAGTTTGGCGGATTTGAGTCAGCTGCCGTTAGGACTGATTCCAGTATTTCTTTGATCGGAGTTATTGTTAACGACTTCACTGGACTGGGTGTAGAAGCTAATGTTAATCTTGAGGAAGGATTTAAGCTAAGACAAGCACCATTTAATTTTGGCGATAAGATCGAGGATGCCTTTACAGTCGTGCTTGGAATAGATGCTACCGTTATACCAGGATTAGATTCCTTAGATCTTGGATTTCCCGGAGCTGAGTTAGATTCCATAAGAGTAACGACAGACATCAGCAAAACAGAAGAAGCAACTGGTTGGGGTACTGTAAATATATTAGGTAACAGCATAGATGCACTTCAGATCAGACAGAATGATATTACCACTACAACCATCGAGCTCGGTATACTACTATTCGGAAACAGATTATGGCTTAATGCTGCTGATGTACTCGGTAGTATGGTAGATGATTTTGGTGGAAATCAATCATCTACAACATATAAGTATATGAGTGCAGATAACAAAAGAAGCATTGTAGAATTCAACGAAAATACAGTTGTCACTGATACATTAGGCAATACGATGCTTGTAATTAATGGTCGGACAAGTGCCGAATTATTAACAAATACAGAAGAATTATCCATCGACAATAGAAAGCTAACATATTACCCTAATCCTGCAACTGACTATCTCTATGTCACTACAAATCTGATATCCGCTGAAGATGAGTTATACCTCTACAATGTGCAAGGTCAGCAAGTATTATCTGTGCAGTCCTCGTCCGATACTAATCGCCTCGATATCCAACATCTGCAATCGGGAACATACACCTTACACTACAGAACCTTAAAGGAAACTATAGCTAAGAAAATCGTCATCATTAGATAAAGCGAAAAATTTACATTTAATATTATTTAGTGGAAACTAATACAAGAACTCTTGTGTTATTCCTTGGCAATTGCTACAAGTAACTGTCATGTTTTCCGACATTTTAGTATTATCAGAATACTATTCAGGACACTTAGCTTAGAGGCTTATATCTCTATTGTTAGTACACAAGTTACTGTGGCAATCTATATTTATAATATAATAACAGAGGATCCTTATGGGCTTAAGTACGATAGAAAAATTAGAAATACTTAGTGATGCAGCTAAGTATGATGTCTCATGTGCATCAAGTGGAAGCGACAGGAAGAACACCAAATATGGTCTTGGAAATAGTAAGAATATGGGTATATGCCATACCTATACGCCTGACGGAAGATGTGTATCATTGCTTAAGATTCTCTATACGAATTTCTGCATATTTGACTGCGCTTACTGCGTGACGAGAAAATCTAATGATATAAAAAGGACCGCCTTCACGGTGCAAGAAGTCGTAGATCTGACGATGAATTTCTACAAGCGTAATTATATAGAGGGTTTATTTTTAAGTAGCGGAATATTTAAAAGTGCCGACTACACTATGGAAAGACTCGTCAGGATCGCCAAAAAGCTGAGGACCGAATGTGACTTCAATGGATACATACACCTAAAAGCGATCCCAGGAGCAAGTGATGATATATTATACGAAGCAGGACTATATGCTGACCGTCTAAGTGTCAATATAGAAATGCCTTCTGAGATGAGTCTCAAAAAAGTCGCCCCGGAGAAATCATTTAAAGATGCTTTGGAACCGATGGAATATCTGAAGGGAGTCATCAGTGATTCAAAAGCAGAGAGGAAGAAATCTCGTAAAGCCCCTAAGGTCTCACCTGGTGGGCAGAGCACACAATTGGTAATAGGTGCCAGTCCAGAGAATGACAAACAGATATTAGAACTATCGGACGACTTATACAAAGGGAAAAACCTTAAGCGGGTCTACTACTCAGGCTATGTTCCGATATCTGATGACAATCGATTACCGACGGTAGATAAGACGCCAGTGATCAGAGAAAATCGACTGTACCAAGCAGACTGGCTAATGCGATTTTACGGATTTAAAGTAGAGGAGATCGTAGATGATGCTTTCCCAGATTTAGATTTAGAAATGGATCCCAAATCTTCATTTGCTTTGAGAAATCTTGATCTATTTCCAGTAGACATTAATAGAGCTGACTATCATCAGATACTGCGTGTACCAGGAATAGGTGTCAAGTCAGCTAAGAAAATTGTATCTGCGAGAAAATTTACAAAACTTCGAGAAGAGCACCTTAAGAAAATAGGTGTCATCTGGAAGCGAGCTCAATACTTCATTAATTGTCAAGGTATGACGAATCAATTAATCACAAAACCAACCGAGCTAATCGCAAACCAGCTGAAGCCTGCAAGATTGCAAAAGAAAAATCCAAACCAACTGAGCCTTTTCGGAATTGGATAAAGTAATACTAACATATGATCGATCATTCGAGGGATTTCTAAGCCTTGTATTCCAGATTTATAACAAGAAAATAGAACCACTTAAGATAACCACATCGGATCAGGCTACGGATTTATTTTCTAATCAATTATCCTATACTACTGATGGCCATTATGCAGAAAGAGTGCTCGCAGGACTGACTAAAAGATCGTCTAAGAAGACGGTAAGATTTATCTATGAATGCTTCTTAAGTGAATTAGAAGGAACAGAAATGAAATTACTCCACCTTATCAGACTGATCCTCAGAGGGCAAGCTAATAAGATTCGAGATTACTCAGACCCTATCATTATGGACTTACATAAGATCAAAAAAATGATCGGTAGAGAAGTCCATAGAATGCATGCATTCGTAAGATTTCAAGAAACTAAAGATGATATGTGGGCTTGCGAGATCAATCCTGACTTCAATGTCCTGCCGCTCATCGGGAAGCATTTTGTGGATAGATACCCTGCATTAGAATGGCTGATATATGATACCAATAGGCAATACGCCATACACAATGATAACCGTAAAATAAGGTATGTTACTTTCGACTCTAATCAAGAAAACCAACTTATCACGAAAGATGCCATTACTGATGAGGAAGTTCTGTACCAAGATCTATGGAAGCAATATTTTAAAAGCGTAAATATAGAAGAGAGAAATAATAAGAAACTGCACCTTAGACATGTTCCTAAGCGATACTGGAAATTTCTCATAGAGAAACAGTAATTCCTCTATGCAACAATCACTTTATATTCTTAAGCAGATATTTTTCCGATGCTGATAAGCGATGTGACATACCTTCCTCATCTACAGGAGTCCATGAAATAGACTGATCTGAGATCTTACCTAATATCGCAGGATGTATGTAATATGACTTGCATATAGTAGGCGTATTCCCGAGTTCGTCAGCAACCATACGAAGAAGTATATTGGTAAATTTCTTACGAGGGTATTCTTTCTTTATTCTCAATGCATCAGGGTATAATTCAATTGCTAATCTAGAAGCCACCCAAGTTCTAAAGTCTTTACTGGAGAACCCATTTCCCATATGATCTCGTATCCATTCATTGACATCATCACTGTCTACGGTCTGCCATTTTCCATCCTCATCTTTGTATCGGAATAATTCGTAACCAGGCATCTCGCTGGACTTCTTGATAAGTTCAGATAGATACGGATCATCTATCTCCACTTGTCTCTCCTGGTTACTCTTTCCTTTGTAATCAAAACTGACAGAATTACTTTCTACTTCGATATGCTTACGCCTTAGCGTAGTCAGACCGTAAGTTCCGTTGCGCTCAGCATATTGACGATTGCCTATCCTAAGACCCGTCTCATCGAGGACCATAACAACTAACGACAATGCCTTCTCCTTAGTCCATTTGGTTTTCTTGATGTGTTTGAGATTAGCCTTTCGTATAGATGTAAGTTGCTTCCCAAAAGAAAGCATACGGTCAAATTTCTCTTGCTGCCGTGCCTCCTCATATTTGGAATGATAGATGTATTGCTTTCGACCCTTAGCGTCCCTACCTGTGGCCTGGATATGTCCATCATCCCACTTACATATCATGACATCAGACCACATAGGAGGAATAATCAGACCTCTCAGGCGCTTTAGTAAAGGTTTGTCCTTTATTACCTTACCTTTCTCATTATAATACCTGTAACCTCTACCATATGCTTTCTTACTTATACATAAATTCTCTTCGGTTACTTGTTTTATTTTCTTATTCATATAAGGATATCTGCCGTCATTAATAATTCCAGATTATTTTGATGATTGACCTGAATGTGTAGAACTCTTTAGTTACAATAATTATCATTTTTTGTTTGAAGAGAACCATAATTTATATTGATAAATCCTTAGTCTACATAGCTAGCAGTGTCATAGATATGAGATTAATTATACATTGTAACTCTACTTATTTGTAACATTAATATAGATGGCAAGACCACGATACCGATGACTACGCATATTACCTATACAAAATATTAGGCTTATTAACGGATAGAAATAAAGATTTTACTTAAGACATTTGCGTATCAAATAAGCGTAATATGTTACATACTAATGAGGTTTCTCCCGGTGATAACAAGATCGCCATAAGCAATAAAATTCTCTCGGAGTCATCGCCATTTATAATCCGTGAGATTAGTGACACCTGCTTACTTCTTATTTTCTATAACCCATTTGAGAAATCCAATCTTAAGATCAGTGCACAACTTATCATAGATGCCGTAGATCAATATGATGCTGATTATATCATCGTCGATCTTAGCAAATTTGATAGCATAGATAGACCCACAATAAGTCAACTTAAGAAACTCAACAAACTCTTACACTTATTATGTATCAAAGTCATCTACTGCGGTATACAATCACAAGTCGTCTCCGAAGTAGCCATGACTGGTATATCCAAGAAAAAGATTACAGTAGAAAAAGATCTGAAAAGAGCCATCATTAAAGCTTACCAAAATCAAGGTATAGAATTAATGCCACTTAAACATTAGAATGTCGGAAATATTATAAGAGAATTAGTCAATCTCTGCGTTAAAAATACTCGTGATAGCTACGGTTATGACTGCGTTCTTTGAAAGGACTTGCCGAACAGCTTATAATGACAAGTCATGTGCCTTTATCTCTCCCTATTATTTTTACATTTATACTATGAAAAATAATTCTGAGGGCTTAGAATTCCTATATAGATTAGTAGAATCCTTGCCCGATGGTATATTGATTATAGACGAAGAAGGTATAATTACACTTGTCAATAAAGTCTTATTAGATAACCTAAATATAGATGGGCGTATAACTGATTACTTAGATCAACATGTCTCCACTCTCATCACACAATCCGATCTATCTACACATATTAATTCTGCTCTCGATTCTGGCCATTACGAATTTTCCATAGAGCACTTGAGAATTAAGCATAGATACTTTGAGATTATAGCTAAAAGTGTGCAAAACGGTATGATCATTATCATGCACAATATCACTCAGAATATCAAAACCAAAAACACTAATCTCAAGAATATATTCAAAGGCCAAGAGATAGAAAAGAAGCGTCTCTCTAAGGAAATACACGATGGCATAGGCCCCGTCTTATCGAGTATAAAATTAGGTGTAGATAATGTTATAAATAAAAACCCGGACGAAGCCTTATCTCAAAGCCTTCGTAATATATCAAACCAAATATCAGAAGTCGCCCAAGATATTAGACAGATATCACATGCCCTTATGCCCGCAAGCCTTACAGACTTTGGGCTAGTAACAGCTATCGAGAACCTGATAAGTAGAATAGCTGATTCTAATAGCATCCACTTCACAACTAAGTTTGAAATAAGTGATGATGATGAAGTCTTCACAAAGGAACAAGAGCTCAATCTATATAGGATAATCCAAGAAGCCATCAATAATGGTATCAAGCATGGAAAAGCTAAAAATTTCAATATAGAAATATCAAATAAAACAGCTCATATACAACTCATTATATCTGATGATGGGACAGGCATAGAACTTACTAAAAACAGCAAAGACGGCATCGGTCTAAAGAACATGCGGAGTCGTGTAGCCAGTATGAATGGAAGATTCAGCTCCAAAGCTATACGCCCATCAGGATTACAGATCAAAGTCAAATTACCACTAAATAAACAATCATGATAACTGTAGCTATAGTCGATGATCATAAGATGTTCAGAGATGGTGTGATCGCCATCCTTAATGATACCAAAGGCTACAAAGCCATATGGACAGCAGCCAATTCTGCTGAGACAATGGCACACATTGAGAAAGAAACGCCAGACGTTATTCTCATGGATCTCTCACTCGGAGAAGAAAGCGGTATTAAGCTAACTAAGTCACTACTTGATGCCAATCCCGACCTTAAAATATTAGCTATCTCCATGCATTATGAGGACAGCTATATTGTGAAAGTTCTCGAAATGGGTGCCAAAGGATACCTCCTCAAAGATGCAGGCGGTAATGAGATGATCAATGCCATCGAGACCGTATATAATGGAGACACCTATTACAGCAATCATGTGTCACAAGTACTTATAAAGCATATCACCAAGGGCACGAAACCCAAAGATAAAGACATCCAGATACCCCTAACTCAGAGAGAACAAGAGATTTTGACGCTTATCGCAAAAGAATATTCTAACCCCGAGATCGCCAAAGAATTATTCATCAGTATAAGAACAGTAGATACACATCGCAGAAATCTGCTCGATAAGCTACAGGCTAAGAACACTGCTGGACTTGTTAAGTTTGCTATTAAGTTTGGGCTGGTGGAGTTGGATTAGGGGGTTTGAATAGTTCAATTTGCTTAATGCTTGTAAGTGATTGCATTTAAGCTCTAATAATATTCATTAATTCACTCATTGATATGATAATATGAAAGCGGTCATAGATCTTTAAATCTAAGCCCGCTTATCTAAGTTTTTAATAGCCTAATCGTCCTGTGGTCTTGGACTAAACAGTTTTTTACTTAGCGTATGTCACACCACTACAACTTAATCCTGCACCTGAAAGTGTTACCTCAAAATTATCGTTATCAGAGAATGCTCCGGAAATGCCTAAAGTATACGATGTGAAAGGTCCTTCAGCTTCAATGTTTCCATTTATTATAGTACCATCTATTGTTGCAGTACCTGAAGATGATGATGCAGTAAGTTCAATCTCTGCCAGGTTTCCATTAGAATGTCCTGCAATAGATATAGATTCTATATTAGCTGTATTGCTAGTTGTACCACAAGTTGCATCGACGATACTATAATCGCCGAAATAAACACTATTAGAATTTATTTCGCAAGCATCACCTTCCAGACCATCTGGGCAGTCACAGGTCCCATCGTTACAAACACCAGGACCGCATTCTACGCCATCACAATTGTCTCCACAAGAATACATTCCTAAAACAAGAGCTAAAATTAAAATTCGATAGATGTTTTTCATAATTATTTAATTGGATTTAATAAGAGTTTTTGAGTAGCAAAGCTAAAGTTAATCCTCTTATTGTCTATAGAATTATAGATAATATTTAATATTGAAAATTGAAAATCATATTTTATAACTCAATTCGATGTGAGTATTTCTATCCTAAAAGTATTAATCATGGAGTATTTCCTGCTCCTATTTTTGCCAGTAATTACTTCAATTAGAAATTTTATAGACCTGTTGCTATCTACATATAAATGCATCAATGAAACTTATTAGTTTTAGAAATACCAGTAGCTTTATAATTAACAGTATTATTGATCGTATATAATTTTTACTTTGAAAAGAGGTATAGCTGAAATATATAAATATTAATTTCTTCATCAGGTCTCAGTAATTGTTTAATAGTATTTTTAAATGAGTCATTCCCTTGAAGATATTCATAGTCAAGAATTTCTTTATGTTTCATTATATCTAATTATCGATCAATCTAATATATGCAGAATTAAAATTAAAAAGTTAGCTGTATAGCCTCAATCTTGCACTAAAACCACCCCAAAACCTAAAGAAAGAAAACCAGCATATCAACCTCCACTATAGGTAACCCATAGGTAAAACACCTACACCTAAAAATACGTTTTTAGCACCAGCTATACTACTGCTCTAACTGTGATATTTGTATAAAATAACAACGATGAAAAATATCATATTCTTAGCATTCTTACTTACAATATCAGCATCTGCGATAGCACAATCTATAGTAGTCACAGGATATATTAAAGACGACAAGAACAACAGAAAATTAGACGAGGTCGAAGTCTCAGTATTTGACTTATCAGTTGATGGTCAGATTATAACGACACAATCTACTAA
>ENA-ORXM01001521-ORXM01001521.1-marine-metagenome-genome-assembly--contig:-NODE-1521-length-32048-cov-213.375465_pt1 | contig 32048 bp, 10 predicted proteins | sample MGYA00237867_ERZ511480 | MGnify/ENA primary metagenome ERZ511480 (study PRJEB26309, sample SAMN06266103) | marine metagenome | isolation source: Algal blade | place: United Kingdom:Sidmouth, United... | reverse complement strand
TACAAGCAGAGGGAGGACGACTTATCGTCTGACCTTGTGCATGTTGAAGAATGAGCCGGCGACTTATAAGTAGTGGCAGGTTAAGGTAAAGAATACCGAAGCCAAAGTGAAAGCGAGCTTGAATAGAGCGTCAGTCACTATTTATAGACCCGAACCCGGATGATCTAGCCATGGCCAGGGTGAAGCTTAGGTAACACTAAGTGGAGGTCCGAACCGACTGATGTTGAAAAATCAGCGGATGAGTTGTGGCTAGGGGTGAAATGCCAATCGAATCCGGAGCTAGCTGGTTCTCCCCGAAATGTGTTGAGGCGCAGCGGTTGATGCTTAAACTTAGGGGTAAAGCACTGTTTCGGTGCGGGCTGCGAAAGCGGTACCAAATCGAGGCAAACTAAGAATACTAAGTATGTTTTCTAATAACCAGTAAGACAGTGGGGGATAAGCTTCATTGTCAAAAGGGAAACAGCCCAGATCACCAGCTAAGGCCCCAAAGTGATAGCTAAGTGGCAAAGGAGGTGAGAAGGCAAAGACAATCAGAAAGTTCGCTTAGAGGAAGCAATCTTTAAAAGAGTGCGTAATAGCTCACTGATAGAGCCTTCTTGCGCCGAAAATGAACGGGACTAAGTTATCCGCCGAAGCTGTGGGTTACCGTTTTAAAACAAAACGGTTGCGGTAGAGGAGCGTTTTGCTAAGGGTGAAGCGGGAGCGTGAGCTCAATCCGTGGACAAAGCAAAAGTGAGAATGTTGGCTTGAGTAACGAAAATATAGGCGAGAATCCTATACCCCGAAAACCTAAGGGTTCCACTCGCAAGGCTCGTCCACGGTGGGTTAGTCAAGTCCTAAGATCAGGCCGAATGGCGTAGTCGATGGGAAGCAGGTCAATATTCCTGCACTTATATCTTTTAACTATACAGAGGGACAAAGTAGAAGTAGCGAGAATACAGACGAAGAAAAACGTTTGTTACGGCGAAAAAAAGAATATTTATTCTATGAATTAGTATTTTTGAATTGCCAAAGTGTGAAAATCTATTTTCGAGAAAAGCTCTAACTATGGACGTATTAAGATTAGCGTCAAAATACATTAAAATTTATAACTTGTACCCTAAACCGACACAGGTAGGTAGGTAGAGAATACTAAGGGGCGCGAGATAACTCTCTCTAAGGAACTCGGCAAAATGGCCCCGTAACTTCGGAAGAAGGGGTGATAGTGTTAATTCGCTATTCGCAGTGACCAGGCTCCGGCGACTGTTTATCAAAAACACAGGTCTACGCAAAGTCGAAAGACAATGTATGTGGGCTGACGCCTGCCCAGTGCCAGAAGGTTAAAGAAGTCGGTTATTTCTCTTCGGAGCGAGAAGCTGACGACTGAAGCCCTGGTGAACGGCGGCTGTAACTCTGACAGTCCTAAGGTATCGAAATTCCTTGTCAGGTAAGTTCTGACCCGCAAGAATGGCGTAACGATCGGAGCACTGTCTCGGAGAGAGACTCGGTGAAATAGAAATGTCTGTGAAGATACGGACTACTTGTACCAGGACAGAAAGACCCTACGAAGCTTGACTGGAACTTGATATTGGGTTCCGGTTTCTTTTGCGCAGTATAGGTGGGAGGCGGCGAGAGGGTATTTTCGGATGCTCAGGAGCCAACAGTGAGATACCACTCTTAAGAAACTAGAATTCTAATAGGACGCCTTGAATCAGGATCCTAAACAGTGTCAAGTGGCTAGTTTGTTTGGGGCGAATACCTCCCAAAAGGTAACGGAGGTGTACAAAGGTTCCTTCAAGCTGGACGGAAATCAGCTGTAGAGCGCAAAGGCATAAGGGAGCTTGATTGTGAGACCAACAAGTCAAACAAGGGCGAAAGCCGGTCTTAGTGATCCGACGGTACCGTGTGGAAGGGCCGTCGCTCAACGGATAAAAGTTACTCTAGGGATAACAGGCTAATCTCCCCCAAGAGTTCATATCGACGGGGAGGTTTGGCACCTCGATGTCGGTTCATCGCAACCTGGGGCTGTAGTAGGTCCCAAGGGTTGGGCTGTTCGCCCATGAAAGCGGTACGTGAGCTGGGTTCAGAACGTCGTAAGACAGTTTGGTCCATATCCGGTATAAGCGTAAAAGCATTGAGAGGATATTAACATTGTACGAGAGGACCCGAAAATTCGTATCACTAGTGTAACAGTTCTTTAAAAGGGATAGCTGTGTAGCCATATACGGAATGGATAATCGCTGAAAGCATTTAAGTGAGAAGCCTACCTCAAGATGAGTGCTTTGTCGCCACGGTAAGACAAGCCGGTAATTGGTATCAGGTAGAAGATTAGCAATAATTGGAGCCGAGATATTCAAAAGGCGAATATATTTGTTTACTTTGTTGTACAATAATTGTTCTAAAACAATTATTAAACATTTTTTTTTGACTTTTAACTTTACTTGTAAAATTAAGTCATAATTCGTTTTATTAAAAAAGATAACTTAACGTTTACCCAGTATGCACGCTAAATGAAATGGACATGAAACACAATACCATAACGAACTTAAATGTGAACTTGTTTAGAGATTACGATAGTTAGGGGGTGGCCCCTTGTAAAAATATTCCTATGCTGGGTGTCCTAAATAAACCAAAATTAAATTAATTGGTTTATTAAAACGTAAAATGTTATTATAATAACTAAGGTTATTATAATATCTAAAACCTATTTTTGAGTAAAAAAAAAAATAGACTTTCTACATAAAAATAGCGTATGCTTGTGAGCAAAAAAAAAGCATATTCCATTTTTTATAACTCAGAAAACAACTGAGTGATAGTGAGTTAATTTTAAAATGCTTATGATTTTTTAAAAAACTTACTGTCGTCAACCCTAGAGGAAGGGGAGTACTAGGAATTTTCTCCTGAAACTTTAATTATGGGGGGTTTACTTCGTTAGTCAATAGTATAACCTCACCTTTTTTATTTAATATAAATATATGACTAAAAACAATGCAAATATGGATGCTTACGATGCCCGTGAAAAATATGAATTTTTAAAACGGCAAGATTGGGAAGGATACTGCAAATCACTTGAATATTCTATGGTGTACTTCCACGGATTCAAAGAATTTGATTATTGGATCCATCCGGCTCAACTTACTCAATTAAATCATATTTTCTTGAAAGATCAGAAACAAACAAGAGCAAAGATGAATTTTTACAAAAACCACTGTGAGTACAACGACCGAGATTTTGAATCTTGTATGATATTTTATCGTAAAAAACAATTCAATAAATTCAAAGAAATTCTTGACTTTCAAACAATATTATTAGCGAAATATAACGAAAGTGATCGAAGCACAGTGTTGAAAATTCGTAGTTTAATGACTCCTCATTGGCGATCGTTTCTACAAAATTATAAACCATGTGTTGAACGTGCTCAAAAGTTACCAGATGATCGAAGATTTTTTTATAGACGTGTGAAGTACAAAATTTCTAATACATTAAATTCTTTTTTATCCCGTATTAAAAAGTTTATAAATCGTATTGATTTTAAAAAAGCTGTTTTATTTTTAATAACCTTTTTGTTAAGCATTATTTTAATTTTAAAAGCGATTAGTAGTTCTGAACCAAATCAAACAAAATTAGATGATGAGGCATATTTAGTTTATTCATATAACGCAGAGACTAATAAAACATTATTTCAAGATGAATCAGGTCAAGTATTTCAGCTGTACGATGATATAGATTTAGATTCTGAAACCTTATTAGGAATGACAAAAGATATAGCACGAGGAATTATTCAAAGTCAAATTAATCAATCTTATAATCCGCAATTCGCTATGATAAACGCTTCAAATTTCAACTTAAAAAAACCTACGCAAGCGTCACAAAAAACCGATAACGCGAAAATAATTCCTCGTTTCAATCAAAAACCGGATTTATCACCATCAATACGGCAAGGTAATCGAAGCGATCCATATGCGACGTATATTTAAAAAAGATTTTAAACGAAAATTATTTAATTTCTGAATTAATAAGAATTTTATTTAAAAAGGATTTCTTATTTTTATTCCGCTGCTTTGGGGTTCAAATCCGTAAAGCGGCGTTTCATATTTTATAATGAAAAAACTAGTCTTATTAAACGCAATAGACTATAATAAAATTAGAATTAACAATTTAAGCAAAAGTCGGTGCCCGAGTGGTTAATAGGCGCGGATTGTAACTCCGTTGGTTATCCTACGCTGGTTCGAATCCAGCCCGGCTCAAAGTAAAAAGAACTTAATTCAATTTTTAGTTAAAATTTAAAATAAATTTAGTGAGAAATAATTTTATAACATAGAATCTACGAAATTATTTTATTTCTGTTTTTTGAGTTTATTAAGAATAAAAACCTATTTAATATTATTAAAAAGCTTGTGCTATATAAAAAAATAAATTTTAAACTACTTGGCTCTGAAAGCCTTCTAGCGGAGTCGAACCGCTAACCTTCGGTTTACAAGACCGATACTCTACCAATTGAGTTAAGAAGGCTAGCTATTAAACTTAAAAATACTAAGTATAATTACGTTCGGTCTAATAGTTATGATTAGGCCCAATCGGACTCGAACCGATGACTTATTGCTTGTAAGGCAACCACTCTACCAACTGAGTTATGGGCCTTTATACTATTGACTAAATAGTAATATTATTATAAATTAGAAATATAAAAAAAACAAGGAATTAAAACTTTATTTATTGACCAGCTTGTTAAAAACAGCAAACTTGTTGTAAACCAATAATTTTTAAGCTTATTTCAACGTTTATTTTTATCGTTTAATTAAACACATTGGTCTAGCAAAGTTAAAAAAATGCCTTTGGGACCAAAGATGAACCAAAAGTTTGTTTTTACTTCTAGCTTAAAGATTAAGTTAAACTTGTATCTTCTTCCGGAAATGTTTTTGACCGAAGGTTTATCTGTTGTAAAACTCTCGGTTAAAAAAAATCGTTAAAGAAAACAACCGAAGTAAACCAAAATAAAAGCAAAAAAACTTTTGGTCTAAAAAACAAAAAAAAACAAAATTTTTTAAAAAAGAAAGTTTTGTTTAAAAAACGTTAAAAGAAATCTAAAAGTTAAATAATTGTTAAATGAAAAAAGAAAAAAAAAGTAAAAAAGAAAAAAAAGAAAAAAAAACTGTTCTTTCTCCCATTAGTAATAAAAATAAAATGATCGAAAGTACTTTGAATCAAAAGAAAATTTCAACAGCGAAATTACAGAAAAATCTTTTTTTGTCAATTAATCAATCTTTGACGCAGTTTAGTGATGAATTAAACTATGAAAAGCAAATCGAAAAACGGAGTGAAGAAAAGAAAAAAGAAAGCTCAAACCTGCATTGTAATTATAGAGTTCCAACCGGTTTTTCTGTACCTGATTTTTTAAATGGTCAAAAGCAAAGTTTCAAAAATTTTTTAACGTATGGTTTAGTTCAAGAATTAAATTTATATGGCTGGTTTTCAATGCGTTTAGAAGATATTTCTTCAAATTGGGCTTTTTATAATCCTAAGCAAGAGTTTATAAAAATGCCTTTAGACAATTCCATTGATGTTTTATTTCATGGGGAATATTATAAATTAATCAAACCAAAGTTAAGTCCAAGAAAAGCGATTTTATCTCGAGAAACCTATAGTTCACAATTATATGTGCCGATTCAAATCAATTTACATTGGACCAGAGAAGTTTTTGTGCATTGGTTTTTGCTAGCAAATTTACCAATGATGACAAAAAAAGGTCATTTTATTATTAATGGTATTCCGCGTGTAATTTTAAATCAAATTATACGTAGACCAGGTATTTATTTTAAAACGATTGAAAAAAAAAAAAGTTCTATTTATGTAGCCGATATTATTGCGCAACGAGGAACCTGGCTAAGGTTAGAAATTGTACGTAATCGAACAAATCCATCTACAGGTAAAATCTGGGCCAAATTAAAAAAATTAAAAAGGTTTCCTGTAAGTCTTTTAGTCAGTGATTTGGGTTTAAGTCAAGCTTTTTTTGATAATTATTTAAAATCTACAAGTTTAGTAAGTCGTTTTAAACAAGATACTATATTTCAAAATACATTTTCAGATAAAGTTGCGAAAGTAGAAAGTTTTCTAAAGCCGCAAGTAAAAAAATGGGTTGCGCGTTTAAATAGTCGAAAAGGTTATTTTCGTAAAAAATTTTCTAATCCTTATGCCTATAGTTTATCACAATCAGGTCGACAAAGTTTAAATCAAACGCTAGGATTAAATTTACCAATAAATCATATAACATTAACAGGCGAAGATGTTTTATTAGGTTGTTGTCAATTGATTGATTTTTTTCATGGTAGTCAAAAACCAAGCGATATTGATGATTTAAAAAATCGTAAATTAAGGCCAACAGGTGAATTAATTCAAGATCAACTAGGTGTCGGTTTATTGCAATTAAGAGAAAAAGTACTGGAAACCTTAAATAAACAAACAGATAAAACTGGTGCTTTATGGAAAAATAGAGAAATTAAACAGCATTATGGGGAAAGAAAAGCGTATGTTCAGAATTTAATTTCGAACGCGCCAGTAAATACCGTATTAAAAAGTTTTTTTGCAACAAATCCTCTTTCTCAGTTTTTAGATCAAACCAATGCTTTATCTGAGTTAACTCATAAACGTCGCATAAGTTCTCTGGGAGAAGGTGGAATTCAACGGGATACAGCTACTATGGCGGTTCGGGGGATCCACCCTAGTCATTATGGAAGAATTTGTCCAATTGAAACGCCCGAAGGTCAAAACGCAGGGTTAGTGAATTCTTTTACAACCTATGCAAAATTAAACTCGTTAGGTTTAATTGAAACGCCTTTTTATACTGTTCATAAAGGTATGGTATTAAAAGAGAGAGCCACAATGTTTTCTTCAGAACAAGAAAAAAATTTTGTTATTGCTCCAGGTGATGTATCAATAACGAAGGATCATTGTTTATTACCTAAAAAACAACCGGTAAGACAAGCCGATAGCTTTAATCGTGTATTACCCAGTCAAATAAATTTTATGGCCGTTGGTCCTTTACAAATGATTTCTATTGCAACGTCTCTTATTCCATTTTTAGAACATGATGATGGTAATCGGGCATTAATGGGATCAAATATGCAAAGACAAGCGGTACCAACCCTTATTGCTGCAGCACCAATTGTAGGTACTGGTTTTGAGTCCCGTGTTTTATCCGACAGTTGTGTAGGAATTCAAGCAAAGTCCAGCGGTTTCGTAAGTTATGTAGACAATCAAAAAATTGTGCTATATAGTTCGTGTTTAACAAAAACACAAATGCTAAGAACGAAGTTTAAATTAACACGTTTAACAAAACAGAAGTTTAAATTAAAATCTATTGAAGTACAAAAGCAACTCATTAGCTTTATGAAACCGGTGTCTAAAATTAATTTATTTGACCATCAAAATAAAAACAATCAAATTAATTTAAATCAAATGCAGCTTTATACGCATTTTGATTTAATTCAGCATCATGCTTGCTTTAGTTTATGGTTAATTTTTTCAAATATTGCTAGACAGAGCATCGTAAAAAAAAGAATTTTTAGTCCAGTGCTGACGCAAACCGCATTAGTAGTATTACAGCAAACGTATAATGCCCATTATTTTAATCATTATTGTATCTTATTATTACATCAAATTTTTTCTGCGGGTTCTTCAAAAACGAGTCAATGCAATCAATTGTTAAACTCAAATGATTTAAAACCAGTGTTGAATTTTATGTTTTCAAAAACAAAATCTAACTCGAAACAAAATTTAAAACGATTACTAAAAAATAAAACCAAACCTTGTTACAAAAAAGTTAGTCGTTTTACTCCTCAATCTACCATAAAGACTATCATTACGCCATATACTAAAGGCCCTACAGAAAAACGGTTAAAGGCAACCTTAAACCATCAATCAAAAATAACAGCTTCCCCAAATTTAAAAAGTTTTTCCGCTTTTTACCATTCAAATAACACGTTAAAAACCAGCTGGAGTTCTAAAATAATAGAAAAAAATTTAAATAAAATTGTAAATAGCGATTTCGAAGCGGATGCGTTTACGAAACCTATTTTTTCCAATGGTTTAGCTCAAATGTTTTATATGCCCTTATTTGAATCAAATTCGCCATTTGATTCCAAACTGAATCATTCAAATCTAACAACCATATCAGAGTCTAAACCGGAATTAAAGCAAAATTCAGTCAATGCACTTAAACAAAAGGTTATGCCAACTAAAACATTAGTGCCTAATCAGTATAACTTACTGCCTTATTTTCGTTCAAACCAAGATACTCCATTAGCTCAAAAGCCATTGGTTTCAGAAGGGCAATGGGTCCAACAAGGAGATGCATTAACAGACACTCGTTCAAGTTTAAACGGAGAACTAGCAATTGGTCAAAACTTATTAGTAGGTTATACACCTTGGGAAGGTTATAATTTTGAAGATGCTGTTTTATTAAATCAAAGAGTGATTAGTGAAGATTTATTAACAACACTTCATATTGAACGTTATGAAATCAATATTAATGATACTCGTTATGGTCCCGAATTTATTCCAAATGAACTTCAACTTTCTAATGAGTATCCAGAAATAGATCAAGAAAACGCCCTATACCTTGAATCTGGTATTATAAAAGTTGGTACGTGGGTACAAGAAAATATGCTATTAGTTCGTAAATTCACACCCATAGAAGAACCAGTTATTTCAACTTATGAAAGATTAGCACATAAAGTGCTGCAAACATCTGAGCTAGGTATTCGGGATACATCTGTGCGTGTTCCTGCAAATGTTCATGGACGTGTTATTCATGTCGAAATTAAGGATACGTTTAACGAGAAAAGTTCTTTAAAAAAAGCTAAAAAAGCTAAAAAAACTAAAAAAACTGAAAAAACTGAAAAAATTAAAAAAATTGAAAAACAAAAACCTAACTTACTACCAAAGCGCCTAGGTTTTAAAAAACGAAATTTGCAAAAACAGAAAAATTTTGAATTTGAATTAAATAGTCAAGCTAACCAAGATGCTTTTTTAAATAAAGTTTATAATCGAAGTCAAATGAGTGACAATCGGCATTCTTGGTCTAAATCCTTTGAGTTGAAAAAAACCGAAAAACGAAAAAAAATAGAAAAAGAAATTGCATTTTTAAGTAAAAAACCGACGAAAGTTTTAAAACGTATAAAACTTTTTTCAAAAAAGAAAAAACGCGATTTTCGAAAAGTCAGCACTGAAAACATTTCAAAATTATCAGTCAGAAAAGTTGAAATTTATATTGCCGAACAACGAAAAGTTCAGGTCGGAGATAAAATTGCCGGGAGACATGGAAATAAAGGAATTATTTCCGCAATTTTACCAAGAGAAGATATGCCTTATTTACCAGATGGAAGTGTGTTAGATGTAGTTTTAAATCCATTAGGGGTACCGTCACGAATGAACGTTGGACAAATTTTTGAATGTTTACTTGGTTTAGCTGGAAGTTATTTAAATCAAGTGTATAAAATTCAACCGTTTGACGAAACTTATGGTATTGAAGCTTCAAGAAGTTTAGTTTATTCGAAATTATATGAAGCAAGACTTAAAACGAATCAATCCTGGTTATTTAATCCAAATTATCCTGGTAAAGTAAGATTATTTGATGGTCGAACAGGCCAATGTTTTGCTCAACCAGTAACTGTCGGCAAAGCTTATATATTAAAATTAATTCATTTAGTAGATGAAAAAATTCATGCTCGTTCAACTGGACCTTATAGTGTTGTTACCCAACAACCGTTAAGAGGTAGATCAAAACAGGGAGGGCAAAGAGTTGGAGAAATGGAAGTATGGGCTTTTGAGGGATTTGGGGCGGCTTATATATTACAAGAATTATTAACCATTAAGTCAGATGATATGGAAAACCGAACAAATATTAATTATAATATTCTTAACAATGAACCTTTTACTTACGGTTTACCCGAAAGTTTTAATGTGCTTATGAATGAATTAAAATGTCTTTGCTTAAACACAATTGTTGGAAAATATCGCAAATTACCTTTAATTGATAGTGGCTTAACCCTTATTAATAAAACAGCGCTACGGAAACCCACAAAACAATGGCCTTTTACTTAATGGCTGCAATACTAATCATACTTTTAAGTTTTCATAAATTTAAAATATATTTTTTTATACAGGCGAATTTAACTAAACTTTGAAAAGCTAACGTTTATTTAAAAATGCCAGGAAAACTAACCTTTGTTAGTGTTGTTCTTACTTTACGGTAATCTGCTCAACGATTATCCTCTGTTTTTCACTTTATTGATGCATTTACATCATTTATTGCAAAAACCCGATATTGCTTTTCGACTTCGTTCTATTGGTTTATGTTTGGCTTCACCAACAAATATTCGAAGTTGGGCTTTTAAACTAGGTCCAGACAACAAACCAATCATTGGAAAAATTAAAAACGCAAAAACAGTCAATTATAAAACTTTACTACCGGAAGAAGGAGGTCTATTTTGTCCTACTGTTTTTGGCCAAACAAAAGATGATCAGCGTCATAAGTTAGGTTATGTTAAATTAGGCGCTCCTATTACTCATTTATGGTATTTAAAAGCAACGCCGAGCTATATATCATTATTATTAAATAAAAAAAGAAAACTTATTCAAAGTATCGTTTATGCTCAAGCTTTTGTTAGTTTTTCAAAACAAACGTTTGATTTAAAAGAAACGAAATTGACGTTTAACAACCTTAGCTCTTTAGTTAATTTAAAAATGATTCAAACCCCCTTTAATCATTTGACACCATACAATCGTTTTATAGCTAATTCTGAATTAAACTCCTTTCCTTATCTTTCTGCTCAAAATAAATGGTTTCTGGATGCTAAAGATCATCCGTTAACTTTAACATCAAAACGATTCAACAACTTAGTAACAAAGCATACTCGACCTACTGATAATAACATTTTACCGTTGTTTTTTTGGAATAAACGCGTGGTAAATAACAGAACGAAAACAAATAAGCCAACAAAAGTAACAAAAGTAAATAAAACAAATAAAATAATTAAAACAAATAAAATAGTAAAAAAAGAAGTGTACTGCAATAATATCTATACTTCTCATTTTTCATTTTATTCAATTACTAAAACAATTAATGAAGCTCAATTAAAATTAAAACAAGATGTTTATTTTCGATTCGCCCGAAATAAGAATCAGCAAATAAAACAAGTAGAAAACTTATCTCCTTTATTACACCATTTTTATCAAACAAATAATTGTACATCCTTCTATCAAACAGTGGAACCAAATACCTATTTTGTTCCTCATGAAAAATTAAATTCTACTTTACAAGCCTATTATGGAGTTTATAAATCACAAGCAAGTATGCAATATCAAAATTATTTTTGGTTAATCTATGCCCATAAAAATTTTATTAAATTATTATTTTTTTTAAATTTAACGCATCAAATTAAGCTTTATCATACATTACAAAATTTTATTCAATTCTCTATTAAAGCAGGTCATTTAAACCAGCATTTAATCGAGAATTCTACAATAATTATTGATTTATTAAACACAGCGAATAATCTTAAACGATTGCATAATTTGACAAATAATCAATTTGATCATTTTAATAATGAAATATTTAAGCAAGCATTTCAAGAAATTTTTAATAAAAAGATAAATAAAAAATTAAATAAAGCAATAATTGATAAATTAAATGATTTAAATAATTCTAAAAATAAAAAATGGTTAGAAAGTAAATGGGCTACAACTTATTTGAACCAAACCTCAAAGAATTTACAAATTTCGGCGAAACTGAAGCGTGATGTTGGTTTTAAATTTAAGAAATCTGAACTAAATTGTTTAGTTTTAAAATATTGGTTAAAAAATAAACATATAAAAATTAGGCAGTGGAAACTATTAAAGGAAGCTTATGAATTACTATATCAGGTTGAAGTTTTATTGTTTCAGCTACCATCACTGAACCTTATGAAAAGGGCTTTAAATTTACACGCTTCCTTAAAAAGTCAGTCCTCTAAAAGCCAAAAACAAAACGACCATACGAAAATTAAAAAAATTTTTAATTTTAAAAAACGAAATGAAAAACTTAAAACAGTTTCAAATGCATTGACTTATAATTTAAATAAAAAATTATTATATCTGTATCCATTTACTGATAAAATGACTTATCTGAATTCTATTAGAATAGATAAAATGGAGGCTGTAGAGCTAAAAGAACACCATTTAGGGTTTTATGTTCCGTTAGTGAATAGTTATCCTTATGTTCCTATGTGGATGCTTTATCAAGTTAATGGAAATCAATGGCTAACATTAAAAAAAGATTTTTTTCAATATTTGAAAACTTATTTTATTAACACTAATTTAAATCAACTAAAATGGGCAAGTTCATCTAAATCATTAACTATTTGGTTAAAAACGTTAGAGTATAAACTTGTCAATGAAAATCAAATCTGTAAACAAGCTCAAACGAATGTTAAGTTAAATAATAATTTTAATTCAAAACAATTTAATTTGTTTAGTTTCAACAAAAAACTCAATATCACAATGAATTCACTAAAAAGCAAAAACGTTTCTTTATTGCAATTTCAATATGAGCTGCAAAAAGGTAAATTCGATCAAATGTTTTATTTTTCGAATCAATATTGGTTTTCGACGATGGCTTTGACTACTAGAATAAACCCTTTACAAAATGGTGCTAAGCCTTTTAAATTAGAAACGGTTTTAACTTATAAAAAAATCAATGAATTTTGTTTAAGGAAACAACTTCAATTGTTTAAAGTCCCTTGGCATCCTATATTAAATCAAATGGTAGCAAATGGACTTCCATGGGATGAAAAAGATCAACATAACTATGAACGGGTATTTAAAGAAAATGCACTCCAACTAACAAGAAGTAAACTAAATAAAACGCGAAAATTTCAAATGAAGTATTATAAAGCTTTTAATAAACTAAAATTTATTAAGTTTATGAAAGCCCTCGTTTTGGGAATGTATCCTGTGAAGTATCATAAAGCTTTTAATAAACTAAAATTTATTAAGTTTATGAAAGCCCTCGTTTTTGGAATGTATCCTGCTGTTTTCCCGCCAAGAAAACCAATCAAAGACCCAAACAAAGACCCTCGAGTTAAACGAAGAATTTTAACTTTAGCAGGCTGGTTCAAAGTAGCTTTACGAGCCGATAATCTTGCATTTTTTTATGCTTGGCAAAATGGGCATGAACAGAGTGTTACACATCACAAAACCATCCGTCTTAAACAATGTTTAATAAAAAATGTACATTCGTTTGAATTAGATTATATTCCGTTAACTTATCGTTATAGTCATATTCAAAAAACTTATATGCCATTGATTTATCGTTCCCGTTATAGTCAAAAAGTTTATGAGCGTTTTAAACGTTGTTCTTTAAAAAATCCTTTAGGCCATAAAAATTATCGTCAATTTGTAAAAGAAAAATTTGCCTTAAGTGTAAAAAAAAGCATTTGTATAAGTCAATTAAAACATTATTCAAAAAGTTTATTATTTGAAAAAACTGTTTTAGCGTATCATTTACGCAAAAAAGCAAAAACGTTTGAGTTTGCTTTAAATGATGATTATAATTTTTTAGAAAAACAACGTTTTATTTATTTTGTACTTATGCATCTTCAAACAAATAGAACACCTTTTTTCGAAAAAATTAAAACAAATAGCACGTTAACCATAACATCATGGTATAGCAAGTTAAGTCAATATCAATTATATTTTTTATGTCCGTTTGAACGTTTTAATTATTTTAACAATAAACAAAAATTTAAGGGATATTTGTATCCACTTTTCAACACAAACTGTATTTTTATACAAAAACCCCAAAATAATTATAATTTTTTAAAGGTTAGGTTACCGTTCACTAAACCTTTAAATGAATCATTTACTGAATTATCTTCTTTAAATGCTTCAGTTTCAACTTCAAATCTCAATTATAATTATAATAAAAATGTGCCTGTTCAAAATAAAATAAAAATTAATAATAGTAAAAAACAAATTTTTTCTTTAAATAATAGATCATTCTTATTAAATAAACAAAATTATATTAGACTTGCTCAGTTGCAAAAAATGTATTGGAAAAAAGAATTGGAAATTTTTAAACGCGTAAACGCATTAAAAAGCCGATTAAATAGTCTGTTATCATCCATTAATCATAAAGTAAATCTTTTTTTACTAGCATGTAAACCATCATTAGCTCTAAATATAAACGAAATATTAGGATTTCATTTAAAACCCCCTTCTTTATCAATTCCAATAACTTCTATTTGTGGCGATTATGCTCAAAGGTTTGACGAACGTCGTAAAAAAACTCGTGACTATAAAGACCGTGTTCGTTTTTATGGGCAAAAAGCCGTATTAAAAAAACTGCATATTGATTTTCAACAGAAGTCAAGTGAAATTGTTAATCGCTGCGCTAATTATTTTTCTTTAAAAACTAAATTAATTAAAGCGAAATCGGTTCGACTTTTACTAGCTTATAGATTAGTCACCCGTTTTTCAAGTGCGGCAGCGAGTTTAAAACAGCTATTATGGAATTTAAATTTAAAAACAAAAACGTTAGACAGTAATAAATCAATTTGTGTAATAGAATTAGATTATTTACTTTATAATCGTTTAATGATGCGTAAGCGTATATTACCGATTAGTCCAGTAAAACATTTTATTGGTAAAACATTAGAAAGGTTTCTAAACCATACAAGAGCTCCAAAAAATACGTATTATGTAGTTGAACAAGGATTTGCCTGGGTTTTTAATACTCATTATGATATTTTAAATTATTATATGAGTAGAAAACCTCGACCTGATGATTTTATTATTCCGGCATATGTTGAACAATGTATTACATTTGAGCGTCCGAGAACGGGAAGCTGGGCAATCCGTTTGTTATTAAATAAATTTAAACCGGCTCCTGAAAGAACAGCACAATTACATACTAAACTAATAAAATTTGAAAACAAAAGTTCATTATTTCACCATTACTATAATAGTTCAGTAGCTAGACTATGGTTTTTGAATAAAGAAGTAATGTGTTACAAAACTTTTTGTCGAAAAATCGTGTTTTTACCGTTTCCAAGAAACCCGGTAGATTGGTTTGATTTTCAATGTGATCAAGAGTTATTTTATAATCCTACCCACTTTCGTTTTAGACAAAGACGAGCTCTTATATTCTATAAACGTCGAATTAATAGGATAAATGTAAAACGAAATGTCATTAATCGTCGTATAAAATTCTTGCGTCCATGGCTAAAGGTTGGAAGTAATCCGACTTTCATGACATTAACTTTAGTACCCGTTTTGCCGCCCGCATTAAGACCTATTTTACCGTTAAGCGGAGGTCAGTTTGCTATGGCCGACTTAAATAAGTTATATCAACAAGTTATTTATCGTAATATCCGTTTACAAAGGTTTCACGCGAGGGTGTGGTCGAAATCACGTGAAGAAGGTTATATGGGCTTTGGAAAAATTTTACGCTTTAATTATCGATTGATGCAAGAAGCAGTAGATGCTTTAATGGACAATGGAAAATCCGATAGTAAAGTCATATTAAATAATCAAAACCAACCATTAAAATCATTAAGCGAAGGCCTTCGTGGTAAAAAAGGGCGTTTCCGTCAAAATTTATTAGGTAAACGTGTTGATTATTCAGGACGTTCTGTTATTGTTGTGGGGCCTCAATTACAAGTTCATCAATGTGGTCTTCCTAAAGAAATGGCTCTTGAACTATTTCAGCCTTTTTTAGTTCAACAACTAATTAAAAAAGAATATGCTATTAGTTTTACGCGAGCTAAAAAACTTATTAAATTAAAAGCGCCTATTATATGGACCGTATTAAAAGAGTTAATGTTAAGTCGACCAGTTCTCTTAAATCGAGCACCAACCTTACATCGTTTGGGTATTCAAGCATTTCAACCTTTATTAATTTCAGGTCGTGCAATTTTATTACATCCACTGGTTTGTAGTGCGTTTAATGCAGATTTTGACGGAGATCAAATGGCAGTTCATGTACCTTTATCTTATGACGCTTGTTCTGAAGCATGGAAGTTAATGTGGAGTCGGAATAACTTATTTTCACTAGCAACTGGGGAACCAAACTTAACACCAACTCAAGATATGGTTTTAGGATGTTATTATTTAAGTGCTTTTGATAATATAAAAAACCAATTTACTTTCACTGAACCGAATCTGAACATCTGGTTTAGTCATTTGAATGAAGTAATTCAAGCGTATGATCATAATTATATCGATTTACATCAAATTATTTGGTTAAAATGGTCAAATCAGGTTGAGTTTGATTTAGCGTATCAACCCTGTTTAGAATTTCAATTAGATAATAAAGGCCATAAACGTGCTTATTATACAAGTTATTGCCATTATTATGATCATTTTTATTGGATTCGGACAACCGTTGGTCGAATACTACTAAATCAATTAATATTTGATTTAATAAATTAAAATAAGTTAAAACCGCTATTTAATAAGTTTTTAAACACTTATTTTTATAAGTTTATTTTTTTGTGAAACTTTAATTCTGTTTAAGTAAAAATTCTATACAAGTACACCTCTTTAATTTTATTTTAAATTTTAAGAAACTTTTGATGATGGTTTTACTGTTAATTTGAATCTAACTTTTAAAATAAACTCAACCATTTTTAAAACAAAAACAAAATAACTTATTTTTTTATTTAACAATGTTAAATCCAAAGCCCATTTATAACACTCAAAGCTTGATTGAATTTCAGCGATTTGCTGAAATTCAAACCAAAGTTTTAAATCAAAATTTAATTTATGTAAACCGACCTTTTGATAAAGGACGATTAAAAATTTTATTACATTGGTCTTTTTCTCAACTGGGCGAGAAAAAGACCATTGACTTAGTTGAACGTTTAAAATATTTAGGTTATTCCTATGCTACAAAAGCCGGCCTAAGTTTAAGTATTGAAGATTTACTTATTCCACAAACCAAAAAATCTTTATTAACTTCAACTCAACAAAAACTACAACAAACGCAAGAAGATGTAGAAAAAGGATTTTTAACATCTATTGAATACGTTGCTCAAGTTTTAGATAGATGGAATGCAACAAGTGAACAACTAAAAGACGAAGTAATTACGAATTTTCAATCCAAAGATACATTAAATCCTGTTTATATGATGGCGTTTTCCGGAGCGCGTGGAAATATAGCACAGGTAAGACAATTAACCGGGATGCGGGGTTTAATGGCAGATCCGAGTGGTCAAATTATAGATTTCCCTATTGAAAGTAATTTTAGAGAAGGTTTAACTTTAACCGAATATATGATTTCTTGCTATGGAGCAAGAAAAGGTGTTGTTGATACCGCTTTAAGAACAGCTACTTCGGGTTATTTAACAAGACGACTTGTTGATTCCGCACATCATGTGATTATTAGTGGTGTTGATTGTGAAACGAATAAAGGTATTGTATTATCAACCCTCAAATCAACCAGTAAAACAATTTTAAACCTAAAATCTCGATTACTAGGCCGCGTTCTAGCCAAACCGGTCTATGACCTTAATTATCAAATCATTGGATCTCGCAATGAAGAAATTAATAGTCAATTAGCAACACGCCTAACGGATTTAAAAATACCCATTCTTTTACGCAGTCCCATGACGTGTAATGGCAAACGGTCGGTTTGCCAACGATGCTATGGCTGGAGTTTAGCCATTAGTCGTCTCGTAACTCTTGGTGAATCCGTTGGCATTATCGCAGCCCAAAGTATCGGAGAACCCGGTACACAATTAACAATGAGAACTTTTCATACTGGGGGGGTGTTTTCTAGTGATGTTACAGACCAAATTTGCGCGCCTTCTAACGGTACTATTTTTTTTCCACAAGCAATTTCTGGCTATTGTGTTAGAACTAGCCATGGACAAGTTGCCTTTTTAACCAAAGAAGCAACATGCTTTTTTTTTAAAGCAAAACAAAATTTTCAAATTTCACTTGAACCGTACAGTTTACTTTTTGTTAAGCAAAATCAAATCGTACAATATAACCAAGTATTGGCTGAATTTGCTGTATTACAAAAAATAAATCAGACCGTTAATGCTGTTTCAACTATTTATTCAACATTAAGCGGAGAAATAAAATTTACCAATGCCCAAACTGTACACCTGAGTCATGACAGAATACTAAAAGTCCCTCGACCGCCTAAAAAAAAGAATGCAGACAATTCGTTAAAAGCAAAACAAAAACCAAAAATTCAAAATTTAAAAGTGAAATCTATTGAAAAGCAAAAAATTCAAAATTTAAACGTTTATCCTGGAGAATTTTGGATTTTGGCTGCGCAAAAACAAACGTTTTTAAATAAAAACGATTATACTATGGTTCAACAAGGGGATTGGCTACAACATCAAGCGGTTTTAATGAGTTCAAACAAAGCACGTTTTAAATTAGATTCAACGGTTAAAACCCTAAGCCCATTTGAAAAAAAAATAAACACATTTAAAACAAGTATTTTTAAATCTTTCATTATATCTCAAAAATTCGGTCAACGCTTCCAGTTGCAAAACTCTTTAAAAACAGGAAGTCATAGAATGATACAACATAGCTTTTTTCAATGGAACAATGGAATAAAGAAACAAAAATCTTCTAGATTAAACTTAAACTTAAATCAAAGGGATCAATTTAAATCTTTTGCTAGTATCAATCTTAAATTCATAGTCGCAAACCCAATTAAATTTTTAAAAAAAACTTTTAGTTCATCTTCCGTTAAAATTTTAACTAAACAAAAAAAACAAAAGTTTAACCCAAATAAAAAACAAACCAAACTTGCATCAAAAAGAATTCTGATTAAAAATATTTTATTTCTAAATAAAAATTTTTTTAATCAAAATAACCAAAACAAACTCAATTTTATAAAAAATATTCGATCATCTGGTTCTTTTCATTGTAGCCAAAAATGTTATAGATTTTTTTTAAACAAAGTAAAAAAACAAAAACAAATGTTTTATAAATTATTATTGTTTAAAACAACTTATTCTTTTACATGGAACCAAGGGTTTTTAAAACGATTAGAGAGTCCTTATTATATAAATAATTCAATGACCCCTTTTAATACCGCAGTTCAAACAATTATGACCAAAAATTCGTTGAACACAATACAGCTAGAAGATCAAAAAAATTATTTAAATTTAATCCCTACTTTTGCTAATCCTCTTAATTTATTTAGTAGAACCTATTCACCTTATAGCTGGAATTATACAGGTTTTTATATCGGTTTCTTAAATACCACTAAGCAATTAATTTCAAATTATATGTGGTATTCACGTTTAAAGTTAATGAATCCAAAAAACTGGTTTCTAGTTCCATTTTTTATTGGTTATTCGATAACTGTATTTAATTTAGTGGCCCTAAAACTGATTCAAACATATTCAAAATTTATTTTAGAATTTATGTTTTTTAAACAGCGTCTAAACAGTTATAAAACAACCATTCATTCACACATTAAAATATTAAAAAACTATCGACAAACGCGAGTCCACAATTTTCCCATTGATCATAAATTAATTCAAAAAACAAATTTAAAACAAATACATTGGCCTTTTTCTAAAACAAATATTCAGATTATTAAACCTTTCAAAAAAAAGTCAGAAATAAATAAAGGATAACTAAATAAACAAAATGAAAAAAGGAAATCTAAAAAAAAAAAAAAAAAAAAAAAAAAAAAAAAAAAAAAAAAAAAAAAAACCCAAAAAAAACAAAAAACGCAAAAAAAACAAACAAAACCAATAAAGTCAAAAAAGCTAAGAAAACGGAAAAAATAAACACATTTACATTAAATTTAACAAAAAAATCAAATAAGAACTTAACAGCTTTAGTAATCAATCAAAACCAACTTTTAAATTATTTATTTCATTTACAAATAAAATATCAAAAGGAAAAACTGCATTATATGCTAAATCCAGAATATTTATTTGTTTGTCATATTCTGCTATTAAATGCAACATTAAATACAATAAAACTGTGGGTTTCAAATCAAAAAAGGTGGCAAAAATTAAAAAAGGCATTGAATGATATTTCAAATTTAAAACAATATTCCAACTATAAATTAAATTATGGGTATCATTGTTCAAATTATATAAAACCAATGTTTAATAATCCACATGAATATTTGACTGATGAAATAAAGTTAAAAGCAAAATTAGCTTATTTTTTAAATGATTTAAAACAAAAGCATTTAAAAATTAAAGCTGTAAATTCATTTGCTTGGTTAAATCCTGATCAACCGAAAACATTTAATTCAAGTTATTTGAAATTAACTCCTTTTTATTTAAATTTAAAAGTTCCAGTATGCCAAATAAACTCTATTTTAGCTTTACAATGGTATGATTCTAGAATAAAAAATATTATGACTTTAAAAAAATCTCATTTACTGAAACCAAAAAAAAATGACAAACGGAGCTTACCATTCACAATTAAAACTTATAACTATAAAGAAAGAAACACTTTATCTAATGAATCTTATCTTATAAAAATTCTATTTGAAGAAACCAAAAAGAAAGAAACCTTAAAATTAAAGTTTAAAAAAAGTTTAGACACTTCAAATGATTATAAAAACTCGCTTTTTAATCATTGGTTCCTACGAAAACCGATAACAAATAAAAAACTAATTGAACGTATGAAAAAAGTTAATACTAAAACCATGATAAACTTAACTGAAACTTATTCAAATCAAGTATGGTTTGAAGTAAATGCTAAAAAACAAAACAAAACAAAGTTAAAAAAAATTATGCCAAAAATAAATAAATTAGATATAACAGTTCATAGTTTTGCACTATTACCTTATTTTAGTCTTTTATCCGATATTCAAAACTCATTTTCTTCTATTCAATTGGCGCGTTTACAGTTTTTATTTATGTTAAATTTACAAAAAAAATCGCGAAATTTAATTTATAAGTTTGATTTAATACGGGTTTTAACGTTGGATAAATTAGACAATCATAGGCATTGCTTACAATTAAAAAGGAAATTAAAAAGAAAATTAAAAAACAACTTTAAAAACAAAAGACAAAAAGTTCAAACGAATTCAAGCAAAGCGAAAATTAAAAAAAATAATTCTTTGGTTTCGAAAAAACTTAAGAAAAAAAGTTTAAATGTAAATAGTTTGGTTAAAACGCCTCTTAAAGCGAATGCTAAAATAAATAATAAAGCCAAACTAAAAACCGTTAAAAAAAATAAACTATTGGCAAAAAGGTTTAAGTATGTTTCTAAAATTTTTGACACAAATCAACTAAAAAACCAAAAACATCAAGAGCAATTTTCTTATGCCAATATTAAATTAACTCAATATTATGGTTGGGTTTATGCAATGAAGAATCTTTATTTTGATCAAAATAAATTCGCATTAATGGGTCTTACTGGCTTATTTGATAATCGATTATTAATTCGTCGAAATTTTGCATTAAGTTCAAATTTAACAACTTATCAGTCGAGTTATGATGATGTTTGGAAAACAATGCTTTTTCCTACTTCGATTTTCGATAATCAAACTCATTTTCGTCAAAATAAAATAGAAATGCTGAAACCTCTTTTTAGTGCCTATGTCAGTTTATTTACAAAACAATATATTGAAAAAAATTTGATTAATTGTTTTAGTACGGTAAATAAAACCAATAAAATTGCTTTAACTTATGTTTATACTTTAGCCTTACGATTTTATTCTGATGTTATTTATTTAAAAAAAACAACTTTGAAATTTAATAAAAAAGCAATTGATTTGAAATTTAAATTAAATATTAAAAATAAAGTTAACGAAAATTTTGTAATGCAATTAAAAAATGAAGCTAAGAGCGACAATAAAAATGAACTAAACATTAAAAATAAACGTATTAAAGCGCAGAAAAAACTACAAAGTAATCAAGGACCTAGGAAAAAAACTCGAACGTTAAAAAAACCGAAAACAAAAAAATTAAATCAACTAAAAACTTCAACTTTATTAGTTAATAAGACTAAAATATTAAGCAGTAAAACTAAAAAGAAAGCGCACGTTAATAAGTTAAATCATAAAAAATTAAAAGCTTTAAACTTATACTATCGTCTCTTTTTTTTTAAAAGGGCAAAAATACCACTGATAAACTATAAAACTAAATTTAAAACTTTGCCTTGTTTAACTGTTGATCGTATTTTATTATTGAATTCGTCAAAGATTTACTACCATAATTATAGTCGTTATCAACCTGAATTATTATTAAATAAATTATGTTATAAATCAGCCTTAAAAACAAAAAATCATTTTAAACAAAATAAACAGAATTTAAATGTTTTATTTAAAATGACTCAACTTTTAGCAGTTATACAAAAACCAGAAGAGATTTATCCTCAAAGCTTGGTTTCTGAGCATCGTTATCAGATTCAGAAACAAAACTTTTATTTAAACACTAACAAAAAAACATTACCAGTTCAAAATTGGTTACCAAAATCAAAATTAAAATCAAGCTTTAAATCCCATTTCAATAATTATTTTTATTATACAAAACCGTTTAAAATGCATTATTATTACTATGCATTTTTTACTTATTATCAAGCTTTAGAAAATAAATCAAAGCCTATAAAATTGGCAACAGTACCTCAGCTTAAAAATTATAGTAAATGGTTTATTAAAATAGAACGCCCTAAAACAAAAATTTATAAAAAAAATATGTATTATAGTTTTTGGACGCGCTTTCGTTACAATGTTCTTTTAAATAAATTGACAATAAAAAAACACAAATTTAAAGGATTTAAAACACTAAATTCTTATAATTTAGAACCTTTTATGACAAAACAAAATTCCAAAATACAACAACATAAATTTTCTAAAACTAAATTACAAAAAAATTTATTTGAAGAAAACGTTGAGTATTTTTTACGTTATAATAATTTTTGTTTTAAAATGATTTCACTGCAACATTTACGTCAACTTCCATATAAAAATAGATCTAAAAAGCAATCGAAAATTCAATTTAACCTCTATTTTAAATTACATTTTAATGCTAAAAAACGTTTTCAATTAGACAGTGTTCTTTTAAAAGATTTTTTAACACCTTTACATTGTTTATTATTATTAAACTTTAAAAAAACAGTAAATTTAACTAAAAATCCAAAAATAAAACCAGAAACTGTAATTAAAAAAAGAGTTAAAATGGTTAAACGAAAAAACGCTGGATTAGCAAAAGCAAAAAAAAAAATTCAAGCAAAAGTTTTAAAACTTCAAAACAAAATGAAATCAAACGCGACCAAAAAATTAAAACATAACTCAAACGCGAACAACAATGCTTATGGTCAAAAGATTAACAAAAAGAAACAAAAGAAAAGCAAACCAATGTTTACTATCGCATTTAAAGATCGAACACCTATTTTTTCAAATAACAATAACGTAATGTTTAAACAGAGGCACCATTTACGCTGTCAACAAGATGTGTTTCAACCAGGACTCAATATCGTGCATTATCAACCTCACACTAACTCAAAAGTTTCCAAATTGGACTTTATATCAAAAACTTTAGCAAATCAACGTTTTAAATCACCCTTTTTAAAATCAAGATTAAACAAACCAAAAACAAGACAAATCAGTGCAAATGAAGGCGAGGTATTAACATCTATGAGCCATTGGCAATGGTTAGACTCCTGGCATCATAAAACAGTTAAAAAAACAAATAATATTTTATTTCATAGTAAACGAGTTTTTAATATTGACATTTCTTCTTTAAATTATAACGTTAAGCCTATTACTGAAATTATTACATTAACTAATGAAGATTTATTAAGTTATCAGATCGATTCACAAATGCATTCAAATACGTTGGAACTAAGTATTGGAGATTTTGTACCTTTCGCTAGTCCATGTTTTTCAAGTCATCGTTTTTCTGAATCAGGTCAAATTTTAGAAATTACAAAAAAGAAATTAGTTTTACGTCGCGCGAAAAAATTTGCTTTAAGTGCAGGTTCTAGTTTTAGTTTAGAACATAATAATTTTGTTAATCAAAATGCTCCCTTATTAAAATTAAATTATAAACATATTGTTAACGAGGATATCATTCAAGGAATTCCAAGAATTGAACGATTATTTGAAGCACGCTCGATTAAACAAGGGTTTACATTAGCCCATTTATTACAACAACATTTTCGCGTCCTATTTCAGAAGTATCGTCAATGGGGCCGATTATCCTATCGTCGTTCTGCCGCAATAGACGCGGTTGAATTTATTCAACATTATACATTAGATGCGATTCAAAGTGTTTATCAAAGTCAAGGCGTTACGATTTCAGATAAACATGTAGAAATTATTATTAAACAAATGACATCAAAGGTAATGATTACGGAACCAGGAAAGAGTAGCTTTTTACGGGGTGATTTAATTCACTATCATATGGTTTTAAAAAACGATTTATTAAAAGCGGCTAATGTTGAATATCGACCGTTTATTTTAGGTATTACTCAAGTCTCTTTAAAAGCTGATGGATTTATTTCGGCAGCAAGTTTTCAAGAAACTGTTAATATATTAACACAAGCCACGTATTTTCGAAAAACCGATTTTCTACTAGGTTTAAAAGAAAGGGTTGTTTTAGGTGGTGTAATACCATGCGGTACAGGTCTTCCTATTTCCGCTATAAAAAAAACGTACTAGTAAAAAAACACTTAAAAATTTGTAAAATGACTTAACGTCTTTTAAAATTAAAATCACTATAAATTAAAGTTATTTTAAATTAAACTCACTTAAAACTAAATTTAAATTATTAAAAAAAATTTTTTTTCTATACACCGGATTCTAATTTTTGGGTTACTATTACTTTTAACCTACAATAATGTATAGTTAAATGAAAATTTAACAATAAGATTAGATTTACTTAGTATACATAAATTAATCGGTGCGTTTAAGTTAATCCTTCGATTCCTAGCTTATACAATAAAATTCTAAAGTGTTTTACTTTATTTTGTTTTTTCAAGAAGTTCTTGTTTTAGACAATTAATTTTTGAAAAAACAAAACGAACTCATTTTATACTCATTTTTAAGTGGCTGTAGTCTGGTAAAAAATAAACGTTTTTTAAATTTGCGTCTTTGCATGTGATAATTATTTAGCGTTTGGGTTTTATGTTTTGGTCTTGAACTTTTAGGCTTTAGATTTTAGACTTTGGGTTTATAAAAAGGATATCAACTATTGGGTCTTAAATAGATTTTACAATCTCGACAAAATCGGTTATATCGACAATGAGTTTCATTGATATAATTGGATTTAATTTATTAACAATTTAAACACATTAATGACAGAACAAGTGCAAATGGAAAGTCGTCCAGTATTCCCTTTTACAGCTATTGTTGGACAAGAGGAAATGAAATTAGCTTTACTTTTGAATGTAATTGATCCTAAGATTGGCGGAGTAATGGTTATGGGAGATCGAGGTACAGGCAAATCGACCACAGTAAGGGCTTTAAGTGATTTATTACCCGATATGACGGTTGTAGCTAATGATGCCTTTAATTCAGATCCTGAAGATGCTGAATTAATGAGTGAGGAAGTTGCAAAAAAAATTTATGAAAATCAACCGTTAGAAACAGAATCAAAAAAAATTCCTATGATTGATTTGCCATTAGGAGCAACCGAAGATCGTGTTTGTGGGACCATTGATATGGAAAAAGCATTAACAGAAGGTATTAAAGCATTTGAACCGGGTTTATTAGCTTCAGCAAACCGAGGAATTTTATATGTAGATGAAGTTAACTTATTAGATGATCACTTAGTTGATGTTTTATTAGATTCAGCAGCTTCGGGCTGGAATACAGTTGAACGAGAAGGAATTTCAATTAGTCATCCCGCTCGTTTCATATTAGTCGGTTCCGGAAACCCAGAAGAAGGTGAATTACGTCCGCAATTATTAGATCGTTTTGGTATGCATGCAGAAATTGGTACGGTTAAAGAACCAGAATTACGAGTACAAATTGTTGAACAGCGAGCTTCTTTTGATGAAACACCAATTGATTTTCGCAATGCTTATCAACAACCTCAAACGTTATTACGTAATAAAATAGTCAAAGCAAGACAATTATTAAGTTCAGTCGATTTAGAATATGATCTTAGAGTTAAAATTTCACAAATTTGTTCTGAATTAAATGTTGATGGTTTACGTGGTGATATTGTAACTAATCGAGCGGCTAAAGCTTTAGCTGCTTTTGAAGGACGAAATACAGCCGAAGAACAAGATATTTTTCGTGTAATTCCCTTATGCTTAAGACACCGTTTACGTAAAGATCCGCTAGAAACAATTGACTCTGGAGATAAAGTTCGTGATACTTTTAGACGTATTTTTAGCTAAATTTTTTGAATTTATTATAACACATTTTCTTTATATATAACTATGAAAAACTTTTTAACTTATCTTTCAACTGCCCCTGTAATTGCTTTTGCTTGGATTAGCTTTACGGCCGCTTTATTAATTGAATTTAATCGTTTCTTTCCAGATCCCTTAATTTTTTCATTTTAAAATTCTTTTAAACCAATAAAAGTCATTGGTTTTTAAATTCAAAAAATAATTAATTCTTTTTCAATTGAATCAAAAAGCAAACTTAAATTTGCTTGCTTTTTAATTTTAAACACTAACATTTATAAATCTTTTTTTATTTTGTTTTATAAATAAAAACAAAAAACAAATATTTAAACAAATTTTACTATTTTCTTTGTTATGGTTAAACTCAAAGTTTAGCCATAAAAATAAAACTTTTTTACGCTAAAAGTTTCGTTTAACTAACTATGAAAAATTAACAATTTACTTATTAATGAACTTGACATATTTGTATTACGTTTTAAATGTTGCATTTTAAAAAACCCAAAAGTATCTTTTATTTAAAGCAAGCTTTGTTTTGATCAGTGATTATTTAATGCTTTTTAAACAAAATCGCTTTAACTTGTTATAAAGTTAATAGAAACCAACGGTTTGTTCTAAACTTTTTTATTTTTCCCCTTTTAATTAGTTACTATTTTTTTGTTTAGTAATTTATTTTTTAACTAGATTTTAAAGTAACTATTTTTATTTTAAAAACCCTTTTTTAAATAAAACTTTTTTTAAAGATAAAAATATCTCCTTTAAAGATAAAAACACTCTATTAAAATAATAACGATGACATAAAATAGAAAACACTTATTATTAAATAAACTATATAATAATAAGTGTTAAATCAAAAAGAATAACATTAAACGTTAATTTTAATTTTAATTAAAATCACTTCGCTTTAACATTTTTAGCAAAAGTTTATAATACACAAACAAAGACATCGACTAAAAAAATATCCTAAACGAGTTTATTAAAACAATATCAGCAAGTAATTTTTTCGATATTTATGACTTATCTCTTAAAAAATTGTATTTAGTATTTTTGCTTCGGTGATTATATAATAAATCCAGATAGTAAAACCCCTTGGAAAGGTGGCAGAGTGGTTGAATGCTTCGGTTTTGAAAACCGATGTACCTGTTTGGGTACCGGGGGTTCGAATCCCCCCCTTTCCGTTTATTTAGTAATATTAAAACAAAAATTACAAGAATACTTTATGCATAGAAAAACGATTGAATTCGTAAATTTTAAAAACCTACTACTATTCACTATAAAATTTAAACATTTATTAATGAGTGAAAACCTTTGTCTTTGTAAAAAAAAATGTATTAAAGATTAAATTTACGCTTTTATAAAAGAATAAGATTTTATTATTTATAAACGATTATATCAAGATAATAAGTTGTAATAAGTTCTATAATCTGTTAAGAACTACTAAACTAAATTTAATACATTTGTTTATTTTATTTTTTTTTATACTGTTGAAAAAATTCAAATGCTTTTTTAATCACTAGGCTTTAAATTTAAATTTCCGAACCATATCTCAAATTTTTTTATCATACAAATAAATCAAATGATTATATCACAGGGTTAGTGATTTATTTATGTTAATGTTTAGTGATAATTCTTCTTTTGTTAACATATAGAACGATTTTAACGAAATAAAAAAAATAAAACTGCTAGAAATTTCAAAAAAATAAAAAAATATAAATAAAAGATCCTAGGAGGCTTGAAATTTTAACAAGATACAAATCTATACTCAAATGATAATCGGAATAAGTAAACCATTTTAATTTAACTTTAAATTAAACGCAAACAATACATTAAGCTTAAATTAATTTAGTTAAAATGAAGTTAGTTAAAAAAGCCTTGAAACGTTAATTCTATTATGATAATTTTCAATGGGGCTGATAATATCTTTAATTTTCAATAGGGCTAAAATTATTGTGTAAAAATTTTGTATTTTAAAACAAACGATAGCAAGTCTTCAAATTTTTTTATTCAAACCTAAAACAGCATTTTGTAGTTTAGTTATTTGAAACTAAATCGAAAAGTTTTGCTATTCATTTGCTCTCCGAGGGACTCGAACCCTCAATCCGAAGAAATAGTTCCTAAAACTATCGCGTTTGCCAATTTCGCCAGGAGAGCTCAATAATATTATTAAATTATAATAAAATACGACAATATTATCAAATAAAAAAAATATAAATCGGAGAGAAAGGGATTCGAACCCTCGGTATAGAGACAATCCATACAACCGATTAGCAATCAGCCGCTTTCGACCACTCAGCCATCTCTCCTGTTTTTATAGTTATTTTTAATTATAACTGAAAAGGAATATAAAATCATAAAAAAGCAGAAAAAATAGACAGTTTTTTTTCATTTATTAGAAACCAAAGTTTACGTTTTTTAAACACCGTTATAAACACAGTATAAACGCGGAGAAGTAAGTTAGTTAACTTTTTTTGCACTTGAAAAAATAGCAAAGAGTGTCTATAATAAATATTGACTTATGTATGCATAGTACATTGAAAGTCATCCGCTTGTTAACAAATATATTAAAAAAAGATAGGATTATTATTTAATTAAAGTTTATGGGTTTATGTTTTCGGCATCAAGTTTTAAAGCCCAAGCCTAATGAACTCAATTCCAGTCTATCTCAAAACGAAGGTTCGATGTTTTTTCCAAAAAGACATAAACAAAAATTTCGGTTTATGAAACCGAATTTTAATATTTTACATTCCGATGCAAAAGCATTAAAGTTACTCATAAACAACCGTGTTTATTTAGGCCATAAAACAAAAAAATGGAATCCTCAAATGAAACCTTTTTTACGTAAAAATTATTTAACCCTTTTTGTAGGAAAAAAACGGCAAGCATATGCTCATATACTTGATCCACTAAAAACATTAAGTCATTTAAATTACTTATCTGTTTGTTTAAGTAAAGCTGTTTTTACCCGTAAAAAAATTTTATTTGTAGGTACTAAAAGTCAATACAAAGGTTTAATTTCAAAAGCCGCTCATTTATGTAACAGCTATTTTATCACTGAAAAATGGCTGGGTGGTTTATTAACTAATTGGCAAACAGTTAGTACTTTAACCATTTTACTTCGAAAATACGACATTTTGATTGCACAAGGAGTTATTGCGGGTATGTATAAAAAAGAAGCAGCCCGAGCCTATAAAGAAAAAAATAGGTTACAACGTTTATTAGAAGGTGTTAAATATATGAGCCAGAAGCCCGATTTAGTGGTTGTAATGGGTCAATTAAGTGAAACGACCGTTTTAGACGAATGCAAAAAAATCCATATACCAAGTATTTGTTTAGTCGACAGTAATTGCAGTCCCCGAATTTCTAATTTAGTATTGCCAACAAATGATGATTCGACTCGCTCTTTGAATCCCCTTTTTGAAATCGTTATTAATAGTATTAAAAGAGGTCGATTACTTTTTTTAGATAAAAACAAACCAAAAGAATATAAGTTAATTTATCCAAGTAAACTACATATTCCATTGACTCCGGGTCCTTGGGCAAAGAAAAAGAAAAAGTATCAATCAAAACCTAGACCAAAATTTAATCAAAAACTTAGTTTAAATTCTAGTACACAAATACAATTAAGAGCGAAAGATCAAAACGAGAGTAAATTCAATGAAGAAAACAATAGTATGTTAAAGTTTTCAAAAAATAGAACAATAAACTCAATTGAAACTGTTCAAAAAGGTTCATCTGTACTTCCAAATGGTTTGCCTGAATTTTCGACAAATTTAACCGCTTTACCTAATGATTTTTCAGTACTACCCAAAAAATTACCTAAAAAAAAACTTCAAATTCAAGGCCTAGGTAACGGTGAATCACAGGTTAAACAAAAAGCGAGCGGAAGCGAAAGCAATAAAACTCAAAAATTGAAAATTGATAAGGACAATGGCAATCAAATAAATAATCACACGTTAACTAACGATGAATTTGAAATAACGTAAGACTGAAACAAGGTTAATGGACAATTAAATTGTAAAATTTAAATTTCACTTTATAAAAATCAAAGACTCGAAGGGCAAAAAAGGCAAAAAAATACGAAAAAAGGCAAAAAAGGAGTCTCGAGTCTCGAGTCTCGCGAAAGGAAGGAGAGGGAAGAAAGAAGGTAAAGAGAAAAGGTAACGGGAAAGAGCGAAGAAAAAGAAGAAAGGGGACAATAGATATATTATGGTTGTTAAAAACGTTTTTATTCAGTATTATTACTATATGAATCTCAATACTACTTTTTTATTTGATTTAGCGTCGCTTTCAGTTGGTGAGCATTTTTATTGGAGTTTAGGGGGTTATACTGTCCATGGGCAAGTATTATTAGTTTCTTGGTTTGTGTTTGCTTTAATTGCCATTGTATCTTTTTTAGGCAACAAACAATTAGATCCGGTACCAAGAGGTTTTCAAAATATAACGGAAAGTTTTACTGAGTATATTGTAGATTTAACAAAAACTCAGGTTGGTGAAGAGGAATATCAAAGTTGGGTACCTTTTATTGGTACTTTATTTTTGTTTATTTTTGTTTCAAATTGGACAGGTGCTTTAATTCCGTGGCGTGTACTTGAAATTCCAAATGGGGAATTAGCAGCGCCGACTAACGATATTAATACAACAGCGGCTTTAGCTCTATTAACATCTGTTAGCTATTTTTATGCCGGAATTAATAAAAAAGGTTTAGGTTATTTTAAACGTTATGTTAGTCCTGCTGTTTTTTTATTACCAATTAATATTTTAGAGGATTTTTCAAAACCGCTTTCTTTAAGTTTTCGACTTTTTGGTAATATTTTAGCGGATGAATTAGTGGTTGCCGTTTTAGTTTCATTGGTTCCTTTGGTTATCCCAATACCAATTATGTTACTAGGATTATTTACTTCAGCCGTTCAGGCCTTAGTGTTTTCAACTTTAGCGGGCGCGTATGTAGGAGAAAGTCTGGAGGAACACTAATCAATGACAGTATATTTAAATTCAGAAGTTGAGTTTCATGCAAGCCGTGAAGTGATGCTGAAAAAAAGACGGTTAAAAAAAGGTATAAATATACCTAGTGTGCAGGAAAGTTTTCATCGTAGTCTAAAAGAACACGCGCTCGCCCGAGACCCAAACGCAAATGGTTTGCGGCTAGAAATAATAGACAAATTTTTACAAAAACAGCGGCGTGCTGGCCTATACGTGTTTTCAAAAAATCCGCTAAATTCAATGGTTAAAGAATGTAATTCTCAAACGCAAATTATTATTGAAGATTTTAAAACTTCGTTTAATAAACAAAACCCTAAAACCAAATATTCAATTGTGTTAATAGGTGGAATAATTATAGGCGTAGTAATTTATCATTATTTACCGATTTTATTAGGTGCTCTAGCTCAATTGCTTGAAGATTTAAGCACAGACCGAAACCCACCACCATCTGATTTTCCTTCAAATAGTGATGGGTCGAATAATTCTGATGAACAACTCTATGGGCATCCTTATCCGAAAGCGCCAGATGGACAGTTAACTTGGAAACAGCTTTTCCTTCTTTCTAGTGCACGTGCACTTTATCTACATTTTTTTGGTCAAAATAGAAATTGATAAATAAAAGTTGTATTTTATTAATATTCAACGCTAAATTTAAAAACTGCGTTTCTGCGTTTTATCCTAAAAGTTAAACTTTTATACAAACAATGGTTGTTATGATAAAAAATATAAATTTTATTTTATTATATTATTATGAA
>ENA-ORXM01001519-ORXM01001519.1-marine-metagenome-genome-assembly--contig:-NODE-1519-length-32120-cov-4.715944_pt1 | contig 32120 bp, 28 predicted proteins | sample MGYA00237867_ERZ511480 | MGnify/ENA primary metagenome ERZ511480 (study PRJEB26309, sample SAMN06266103) | marine metagenome | isolation source: Algal blade | place: United Kingdom:Sidmouth, United... | reverse complement strand
CACTGCTTTCATCCGTTGCTCTGATGATTATACCTAATTTTTTCTCTATTTCCGCCATGATTTTACCAGAAATAATAATAGCCTTGTCTGTATTATTTGGCTTGTATTTTTGTTACAAAAAGCATTGGTTAAGATATTTTATTGTTTGCGCAATTGGTATACTAACTAAAGAATCTGCAATAGTGATTCCTGTCGCATCGGCATTTTTTGTTTTGCTATTTTCTCAGTATCGGACTTTTAAAAATCTATTATTTAGCTTATCACCACTTTTGGTTTTTGCTGGATTTTTGATTATTCAAAAGATACAAAATGGCTGGTATCTTTTTCCATGGCATGTACAACTTATGTCATATGATTTTATTAGAATTAAAACTACTTTTTACACTTGCGTGAATATGTTGTTTATCGCTCAAGGTCGCACATTATTAACAATATTTATTGCGTCAGGATTGATTCCGTATTTGATTAATTTTAAAAAAAATAATTGTAATCGAATGCATCCATTTATCTGTCTCGCTTTTATCTTTTCAGCAGGCTTTGTTTGTTTTTCTGCTCTTAATATTTATATGGATAGATATCTTTTATCCATTTTGCCCTTACTGGTTTTGATTTTCGGATTTTCTTTGAAAGCGTGGATTAAATTTTCAGGAAAGAAATATTGGATACCAGCTTTAGTAGCTTTACTATTTGCAATATATCCACTCACAAAATATGGGCAAGACGAATTTAAATTTGATCAAGATATTAACTTCAGGGATGTCGTTTCTGTTCAGATGTCAGCCACGAAATATATTGAAGATAGGGTAGTTGAGAACGAGGAAGTTTATGCAAATTTTCCTTTGTATTTTGGCTTGAAAGACGTCAGATATGGTTATCTATCCTCTCGGGATTCCTTAGATGTCTATTCAGTGATCAAAGATAGTATGAGATGGATCGCGGTGATGGAGCCATCACCTGTAAGCATTCAATCTCTCAATTTAGATACATCTAAAATAGATAAGGTCTTTGAGAGGGGCTGTGCAAAAGCGGTGGTGTTTAAAATGCGTTGATGGTTTTTGGTGTTACTGAAAACACACCATTTAGTGTATTTATACATAATTATTTATTAATACAATTTTTATCCCAAAGGGAAGATATGTTGAATAACTTATTTGTTTATCTGTGTTTTCTTCGTTGTCTGGGTGAATGAATTCACCCTCTTGATGTTTGAAGTGCGCAAGGCACTGGGGATTGTGTTTTAATCTTGTAGGTGGTCGTGTGTTATTGAGTGCTTTAGCACTTCTACGTATCTAATTTGGTTTGTGGGTTATGTTCGATTTTAGGGGGTGAATTTATTCACCCAGCAATGTCCTTGATGTTTGAAGTGCGCAAGGCACTGTGTTTTTGTTTCAAATTTATAAATGGTAGTGTGTTATTGAGTGCTATAGCACTTCTACGTATCTAATTTTGGTTGGTGGGTTAGGTTCGGTTTTAGGGGGTGAATTTATTCACCCAGCAAAGGCTGTAATTTATATAATGCTCAAGGCACTGTGGTTTTTTTTTCAATGTTATTAGTGTTAGAAAAAGTTATTTGTTGTCTGGGTGAATGAATTCACCCTCTTGATGTTTGAAGTGCGCAAGGCACTGGAGTTTTTGTTTCAAATTTATAAATGGTAGTGTGTCATTTGAGTGCTTTAGCACTTCTACGTATCTAATTTTGGTTGGTGGGTTAGGTTTGATTTTAGGGGGTGAATTTATTCACCCAGCAATGTCCTTGATGTTTGAAGTGCGCAAGGCACTGGGGATTGTGTTTTAATATTGTAGGTGGTCGTGTGACATTTGAGTGCTTTAGCACTTCTAAATATCTAATTTGGTTTGTAGAGTAGGTTGGCTATTAGGGGGTGAATTTATTCACCCAGCAATGTCCTTGATGTTTGAAGTGCGCAAGGCACTGGAGTTTTTGTTTCAAATTTATAAATGGTAGTGTGTCATTTGAGTGCTTAGCACTTCTACGTATCTAATTTTGGTTTGTAGGTTAGGTTTGATTTTAGGGGGTGAATTTATTCACCCAGCAATGTCTGTAATGTATGATCGTAACAGTTTAGAAGAAGTTAGAATTACTGGCATAAAAAAAGCGTCACCAGAATATATCCAATGACGCCTTGTTTTATCTATTTATTTTCTTATCCAAATAAGTTTTTAGCTTTATTCAACATGTCACCTGCATTACCAGGAATCATACTTGTCAAACTGCTTAAATCAAATTCTTTATCAGCTTCATCTGTAGATTGAAATTTATCTTTCAAGCCAGCAATTAATTCGGGTGTTGTATTTTCTGCTTCAGCAGCTGCTTCTTCAGCATTCATTCCGTTACTTTTTAGTACTTCAGTCATCTTAGCTTTGGCATTGGCAAACAAAGAATTTTCATCTGAAACATTTCCTGAAAAAAGCTCAGTAACTTCACTTAATCCACCAGCACCTAATTTACTTTTGATAGATTCAATTAAAGCTCCAGCACCTTGTTCTGCTGCTGCACTTGTCGCTTCTCCACTTAACGTGTTAGAGGCCATTCTTTCCATCAATTTTTGTGTGGCTAATCTTTTTAAACTTTCGAACATTCTTTTTAAGTTTTATCTGTGAGTAATACAATTCTGACGTGAGTTAATAGCTTAACGTCACATCATTTAGCAAGAACGAGTCTTTATTTAACTAAATTTTTTAAAAGTGTGTTTTGGAACTTTTTTTAAGAACACGCTTTAAAGGCACCAAAAAAAACGGCAAGCCAAACTAACCCCTTGAGAAAGAAGAAGATAAAGGCACCAATCCCCATGTTCTTAAGCCAAGCAAATTTTTTATTTTCTTTTTCTTCTTCCATTGGGAACTTTATTTTAAACAAGGTATCAAGGGTATCAAGAGTGTTGAGGGTATCAAATGGACATTAAATTTTTCACCATGACCTACAAACGCCACTTACAACACCATCTTCTCCAAGCTCATTTATAATTTATATCTCATAATTTATAATTCCATCTTCACTTATAACTCCTCTAAACTCCATCCTAGTCAACCCAATCAGCCAAAAATAAATTGGTATCTCTTGTGCCTCCATTATTTCTATTAGAAGCAAAAACCAATTTTTTTCCATCATAAGAAAACATTGGAAACGAATCAAATGTATTATCAAATGTGATTTGCTCCAATCCAGTACCATCTAAGTTAATCATGAATAAATTAAAAGGAAAACCTTTTTTAGAATTATGATTAGAAGCAAATATTACTTTTTTCCCGGAAGGGTGAAAAAAAGGAGCCCAATTGGCATTGCCTAAATCAGTAATCTTTGTGAGATCAGAACCATCAACATTGCATATGTACAATTCCATATCCGTTGGTTTAACCAATCCCTCTTTTAGTAAATCTTTATACTCCTTAATGTCGGCTTCGGATTGTGGTCTTGAAGATCTAAATATAAGCTTCTTGCCATCTGGTGAAAAGAAGGCACCACCATCGTATCCCAACTGATCTGTAACTTGTTTTACATTTGATCCATCAATATCCATCGTATACAATTCTAAGTCACCAGTCCTTAATGAAGTAAAAACTATTTTATCACCAGCAGGGTTTAGAGTGGCTTCTGCATCATAACCGGGTGTATCAGTCAATTGCTCTAAAATATTACCATCAAGATCCGCTGTAAAAATGTCAAATGTTTCATAGATAGGCCAGACGTATTTTCCATCTGCTCTTCTCTTTGGTGTTGGTGGACAATTGTCATCTGCTAAATGCGTACTGGCATAGATTATAGATTGGTCACCTGGCATAAAATAAGAACAAGTAGTTCTACCTAATCCCGTACTTAATAAAGGAGCTGTAAAATCTTCTGTCAAATCCGAATATGGATCCATATAATATATTTGATCGCATTCTGTACCCCATGCCTCATTGTTGGCTTGAAAAACTAATAATTTATCATTAAAGCTCCAGTAAGCTTCTGCATTGTCTCCTCCAAATGTTAATTGTTTGATGTTTTTCAAATGTTTTTCCTTTGGATATCGTAATGTACCTTCAACAAAAGCAGACGCTGTATCAGCTGATCCATGTGGATTGCCGTTACTATGAGGGTTTTCTTTTTTTTCTGTGCTGTGATCGTGCCCTGAATGATTATTGTCTTTAGAATTTGCTTTGTCTGATTTGCACATGCAAAAAGAGAGCATAATGGCTAAGAATAATGTGAGATTGGTTAATTTCATTGTCAATTTATAATTAAGATTCAATGATGCAAAGAAACATAATTAAATTATCATTTATAGTAATACTGATCAGCTTTTGGTCATGTAAAACAACTCAAGTCCTTCCTGTAAATGTGACCTCAGTTGATATACTTAAGGCAGATGTAAAATACTTGGCTTCAGATGAATTGGAAGGAAGAGAGACCGGCACAGAAGGTGAGCGAAAGGCGGCAGAATATATTGCAGGCAGATTTGAAGAAATGGGATTGTCAGGAATCTTTAATGCGGATAATCCTTATTATCAATTTTTTAAGAAAACAAAACGCAGTAATCCTCATGCAGATGCGCCCGGTCCTGATGATGAGGTTGTGCATGGTAGAAATGTGGGTGCCTTCCTAGATAACGATTCAGATAATACTATAATAATTGGTGCGCACTACGATCATTTAGGATATGGTGCGGAAGGATCTTTGTATGTTGGCCCGCCCGCTATTCATAATGGTGCGGATGACAATGCTTCAGGCATAGCTGCTATGCTGGCTTTGGCCAAATATTTTAAGACTCAAAAACTAAAAAGTAATTTTTTGTTTTTGGCATTTTCTGGTGAAGAGAAAGGCTTGTGGGGATCAAACTTCTTTGTTGATAATAGTCCGATCGAACATGCTGATATCAACTATATGATAAATATGGATATGGTTGGACGTTTAAATGAGAAGAGACAATTGGCGTTATATGGTACTGGTACATCTCCAGTTTGGGATGATATAATTTATAGCATAAAAACACCTTATTTCAAATACACCATAGAAGAGTCGGGTGTCGGTCCATCAGATCATACTTCATTTTATTTGGAAGATATTGCAGTGTTGCATTTTTTTACAGGACAACATGAAGATTATCACAGACCTACAGATGATTTCGAAAAAGTGAATTTTGAAGGGATGAAAGATATTATTCAATACATTGCGACCGTCGTCCTGATGGCAGACAAAAAAGGAAAAGTAAAATTCACTAAAACGAATGATGATACACAAGATGCGCCAGATTTTAAAGTAACCTTAGGCGTTATTCCCGATTACTTATTTGATGGTAAAGGTATGCGTATCGACGGCGTGAGAGAAAATAGACCTGCATCAAATGCTGGAATTGAGAAAGGAGATGTTGTTGTCAAAATGGGTGAATTAGAAGTGGTGGATATGATGAGTTATATGAAGGCATTAAGTATGTTTGAAAAAGGACAAACTATAAAAGTTACAGTTAAGAGAGAAGGGAATACCCTGATGGAAAAGGATGTTACATTCTAATATATTGCTATTGCAAATCGACTTGCGTAAATAAAGCATAAGACTGCACATTAGATTTAAACTTTCTAATAAAAAAAAACGAATGCTCCATTTAAAGAGCAATCGTTTTTTATGCAAAAGTATGTAAAATTTATTTTTGAATAACAAGTCTTTCTGTAACAATATTTCTGCCGTCATTAAGTGTAACGAAATAGATGTTGCTCTCTAGGCTTCCTGTGTCAAGCATGAGTCTGTAATTTCCTTGTTCTTTATATTCGTCTAAAAGTATTTTAGACACTTGTCCCATTTCATTGACCAATTCTATTTTAATGTTTCCTGCTTCATTAACCATGTACTCAAGTGTAGATGCAGACTGACTTGGATTGGGAGCAATAGAAATTGAATTTTTCGAATTCATACCCGAGGATGGACTATCATCCATTTCAGTAAGTTCCAACAATAGAAAATCTATATGTTTGCGTAAGTGTCTTTTTGAAATTGTACTTTCTTTTATGTACACTCTAGCATCATTAACATCTGTTGAGTCCTGATTTTCTTTCATTATTCTATGATGATCTCTATGGCGTTTTTTACGCTGAGCATCTTCAGACTTTCTACCATCTTTTCTTTTTTCTGCAAAAAAAGATTTATTTTCCTCAAATATTCTTTCAATTTTATCGCCATATTTAATAGCTAAAGTTTTCGCCTCTTCGTGCTCTTGAATAAAAGATCTGGAACGTGGATGATTATCTGATTTTTTACTTTTTCTGGGTTCTAATTTCCTTGCTTTTCGATTGCTATGTTCAGGTTTGCGTTCTTTTTTAACGGACCTCAATTGGGCAATTAAATCTTTGTCTTCATCAGAAATTGATTCCTCTAAACTTAATCTCATTTCAAGAAGTTTTGTGTTAATTTCTGGATCTCTTTTTCTGTGTTGTCTTGATTCAGATCTATGTCTTTCGTGGTGGCCTCTCCTAGATGCGTGTTGACCTTTCTCAGTCTTTATTTCAGTAAATTTTACAATTTGGTCCTCATTTAAAACCGCTTTAATAGCTTCTGTCATTTTTACTTTTTCAGAGTGGCGTTCCGCCCTAATTAAGTCATGATCTGGTCTCTTTGAATTCCTAAGAATAGCCTCAACTTCGACGATTTGAGATTCGTCCAGATCAAGTTTCTCAGTGAGGTGCGCTGTTCTACGTTGAATTGGGTCAAAATCTGTTGATTTGTCTTGAGCAAAGCTTGTTGATAGCCCAACAGAAACGAAAAAAATTAATACCATGTATTGTTTCATAATATATGTTTATGTTTGAATGGACTAATATGACTGAGGCGCATATAAAAGGTTTAATTCCTTTAAGTAAATTTTTTTAATAGTATGAAGAAAACTTTTTTTGGAATTGGTGTAATATTATTGTTTCTAGGATTTTCAGGGTGTGGTAGAGATGACGACCCTAATCTTGGGGGGAATACCAATTCCACTAAAGTTTATGATTTAAAATTGCCCTACATTAACGTCAATACAAATGGGCAAACTATTATCGATGAACCCAAGCGCAGAGCTTCAATGCAAATTGTGGATATTGATGATGAAGAAAATGAGAAGGTCGTCTTTAACGGATTTATAGGAATAGAATTACGTGGCTCTTCGTCTCAAGCTCTTTTTGAGAAAAAGTCATATGGAGTAGAGACTCAAGACGAGGGTGGGTTGGATTTGGATACAATGTTGTTTGACTTTCCTACTGAAGAGGATTGGATATTCTACGGCCCATACAGCGATAAAACCTTAATGCGCAATAAGCTTATTTTTGATTTGGCGAATGAGTTAGACGCGTATGCGTCTCAGACCAAATATTTTGAATTGTTTATTAATAATGATTATAAAGGTCTTTATGTTTTGATGGAAAAGATAAAGAGGGATAAAAACAGAGTGGATATCAGTAAGCTTAATCCTGACGAAAATGCTGGGGAAGATTTAACGGGGGGTTATATTATAAAAATTGATAAAGCTTCTGGAAATGGAAACCAATCCACAGAGTATAATTCTTCCAATTCATTTCCTTCTAGTTACGATGTAAACGGCAATATGTCTGCACTCAGTAGAACAAATTATCTTTATGACTACCCAGATAAGGATGTCATTACTGACGCACAAAAAGCATACATTCAAAACTATTTTGATGCATTCGAAAAAGCGTTGCTTTCACCAGAATTCATGGATCCTAATTTAGGTTATCGTCAATATATTAATGTCGAAAGTTTTATTGACTATTTAATTTTTAATGAATTTGCGCATAATCCCGATGCATATAGATTGAGTACATTTTTATTTAAAGACAAAAATGATAAATTAAATATTGGACCAATTTGGGATTTTAATCTTGCCTTTGGAAATATGGAATTTTGCCAAGGGGGAGAGTATAACAATTGGATCATGAATTACAATAATTATTGTCCAAATGATTTTTGGTTGATTAATTTTTGGTGGAAAAGATTGTTGTCTGATCCGCAATTTGTTTTACAGCTTAATGAGCGATACGAGGAATTAAGGTCTAGTACTTTGTCCCTCAGTAATATATATTCAAAAATCGATGGGTATGCTGATCGACTTAAAAATTCTGGGGCTGTCGATAGAAATTTTAATGAGTATAGAATTATGGGACAAAAAGTTTGGCCTAATAAATTTGTCGGTCAAAATTATGAATTTGAAGTGGGTTACCTAAAGGATTGGATCAGTAATAGATTGGAATGGATGGATGCTAATATTTCTGATTTGTGAATTTAAACCAAACACTACTCTAATTTTTAATTTTCACAATTATTTAAATGGTGTTACTAATAAAGGTTAGGAAACTGCATTCTCACTTATTACCCACCCAAGTTGAGTGCATCATTTTTAATCTCCAGCCATCTGGTGTTTCAATTGCAGTTGCGCTTTCTAACCATCGGCCTTTGCCTGCTAAAGTGTCTGCATGTATAAAATCTGCAGAATTATGATAGGCGAGTTGTATTGATGGGCCGAACTTTTCAATAGAGATATAGTCCATTTTGTTGATTCTGTTGACGTCACGATTTTCTTTTATTTTCTTTCGCATAAATGCTTTGATTCTCTCATTATCCCAAACTTCACCATTTTCTAGTATGATAAAATCTTCTGTATGGTAGTTCAGTATTTTTGTAGAATCAAATCCAGCCCAGATATCATCGAATGATCCTTGGATAAGGTTTTTGGCAATTTGAATTTCCTCAGGAGTTATTTTTTCTTGAACTTTTGATGACTGGTTACCATCGCATGCGATAATAAAGAAGGGTAGAAAGACAAAATGTTTCATATAATTCAATTACATTAACTGAATATAATGATAATTCAGCTTTTACTTGAGCTCTTATTAGATCAACTCAATTTTATCTATTTCTAATCTAAAGCTCTCTGTTTTTTTATTCCCTATAAGTATGCCTATTTCTTGAAATGCTTGTCCGGCATAATTTGGCATCCGCAATTTGCGTCCCCTAAAAACGGGATATAAATCTGAGAGCGTAAGCTCAATTACTTCCCATTCGCCAGAAGTTACGAAGGGACTAGTGTAAACAAAATAATTATCAGGATCTGTTTTTAATCGGAATTGATATTCTTTTTGATCTCCTTTAATGTGTAGTCTTATTTTCGTAGAGTTATTTATGTCGACTGGGTCACAATCAAACCTTACTGAGGCAAACCCTCCGTTATTTTCTAGGGATATACTGCCTTCAAAGACACCTATTCCTTTTTCATTAATATAAAGCTCTGAATCTGATAGGCCACCCATAACACCATCGTTCACAATTTGCCAGTTGTTTAATTGGGCATCAGTGCCAAAGTCAAATATGGTAATGTTGCTCATAAGTAAAGTTATTGATAGTAAAAAATTTTTAATGCCCATTAGGAAGTTTTATTAATTACTCAATTTACTAACAAAGTATATATCAAAATGTTTTAAGTATTTTCCCCCTTTTGGGTGATTGGTAAATTGATTAATTTAAATTAAGTACGTTGTACAATTTTATAATTCAAGTTTTATAGAATCCTTCTATTTTTTTATCCTTTAAAACTTGGATAATTTTTAAGATTGTCTTTTACACTCACCTCAATCGGTTTTTCGATTGTCATATTTTATAGTTTCAAAAGGTAAAATGTATAAGTCTGACCCTGACTGCGACTGCTAACTTTATTATTTCGGTCATCGTGATTTTGGATTAAGCAATGTAGTTCGGATATGTGAAGAGATTTACTTTTATGGGCATGCTTGTGATATAAATGTCTTTGGCTTAAAGATTTTTTATTGGATCTAGCTTTGAGGCGTATTTAAGTCTGTATGAGAATCTTTAAAAAGTTAAGAATGTATATGGTAATTATTAAGCTGTGTTTTGAGTGAGTACTAATTCGCGCGCTTGACCAACCCAGTTTTCATTTATGATTTTTTCTTTACGAATATTAAGATTTTTTCAATTCCCGCCTATTGTCTGATTTCCTGTAAATCAATTTGCAGCAAGCAAGAAACAAAAATGTCGGCCATTTCTATTAAGTAGCTAGCTCTAAAAATATGATTAAAAAAAACGGAGAGCAAAGCCACATTCTTAATTCTCAATTCTTAATTCTTAATTCTCAATTCTCAATTCTCAATTCTTAATTCTTAATTCTCAATTCTCAATTCTTAATTCTCAATTCTCAATTCTTAATTCTTAATTCTCAATTCTCAATTCTCAATTCTTAATTCTTAATTCTTAATTCTCCATTTTCCATTTTCCATTCTCCATTCTTAACTCCCCTAAAATCTATTTTTTCAACTTCCGCCTATTGTCTCCGGAGTTCCTATCAATCAATTTATTGTAAGGATCAATTCCTACTTCAACTGGCTTTGCGTCAACCGTGATTGTAAATTTGTTTTCAATGTCACTGGCCTTAATCCGCTCTTCATATAAAACTGTCTCTTCTGTTTTATCATCTACTTCTTCGGCACCAAATATGACCAAGTCCATGTAATCTTCTAGGGGCAATGATTGAGTTGGTTTTTTCTTACCTTCCTGTTGCCACACTAAGCTGTCACCTTCCATGTTCTTATATGATGCTTTGCCTTTGGCATCGGTTCTGTATTTTCTGACTTGGGCTGTGATATCTACAGTGTAGGTAGAATCATCATTCATGACATAATCTGCTTCAGCAATACGATTGTCATACAGTGTGATGGTCTCAAACATGTCTTCCAAAAAATAATGTAAACTATCAGGCGCCGCTTCATACAACATGCCCATCAATTCTGGTGCGGTGGTGTAAGGCGGATCTTGAAATCCTACTGAATCAATATAGGCACTCAATACATTGTTAAGCGCTTTTTCTCCCATTAAATCTGAAAGTGCATAAAAAGCTAAGGAGCCTTTTTGATAATGAATATGCTGTTGGTTTTCATTAGCTACTAAAGATTTTTCTCCTCTCTGTTCTAAACTTCTGGCTTGAAGATATTTGTCTAAAGCATCCTTTAAAAATTTACGCATTTTTCCTTTACCGTACTTTTTTTCTAAGACCTTTAAAGAGGAGTACTCAGATAAGCTTTCAGAAAGCATTGTCGCCCCTTTTGCTTTTGCGCCTATAACTTGATGCGCCCACCATTGATGCGCTAACTCATGTGCAGTAACGGCATATGGAAAATCTACACCGCCTTCATCGCTGTCATCGACTTTGGCGACAAAGCCAATGTTTTCAGAAAAGGGAACGGTATTCGCAAAAGATTGCGCAAAACTAGCGCGCGGAAATTCTAATATCCTTAACTGATCAAATTGAAATGGACTATAGTTTTCTGTATAATAACTTAATCCATCTTTCAAAGCAGACATCATTCTGTCCAAATTGTATTCATGTCCTTTGTGATAATAAATACTTAACTCTACATCATTCCACTTATCTTTAAGGACTTCATATCTTGCGGATGAGATGTTGTAAAAGTTTAGCATTTTTTGATCCATCTTGTAATGAAAAGTCTTTCTGCCATTATTTTCTGTTTCACCTATAAGTTTACCAGGAGCCATAGCAATCTGATCTGCATCCGTTGTGATTTTAATTTCAAAATCTATCCAATCTGCAAAATTTGAAATATAGGTATTGGCTAAAGCTTTGGGATCGTTGGGGTCACCCATAATTTCTTTAGGTTCTAGGCCGTATTTTTCCCTAACCTTTTCTAACGTCAGTTCGGCATCTTCTTGATAACCAATTTGAGGAAATTGTCCATTATTAAAGAATGTACCATTGTCCTGTACTGGTGCATGTATGCGCAATAATGTGTTTGGTTTATTCTTAAGCGCAAATGACATTTTCATTGTGTCTCCTGGAAAGAGCGGCGCATTAAGTTTGTATAATCTAATGTTATAAGCCGTATCTTTTTTAGCGAGTATTGAACCACGATCAAATTCAAGTGATTTGAGACTATTCGAATGGTCAATATAAACGGTATCTATTTTTTCATTTGTCTTATTGGTAAGTGTGTATTCGCCATTCACTTCAAAATCAAAAGTTTTAGTAAAGAGATCTACTTCAACATAGGTACTTATAAGTCTTGGCTGAGCCATGTCCTCATATCTTTTATATGTTTTCTCATATTGCGCAGTCTTTTTCTCTCTTTCCTTTGAACTGGTATATTGGTTGACAGTATTGTCATGATGATAAATCCATCCTCCAATTCCTAAAAAGCCAATGAGCGACAGAATTAAGAATGTTAAGTTCTTTATGTTAATGCCATTTTTAATTTCTTTTAATCGTTTTAGAAAGGGACTCGACATACCTCTTCTCCATAACATAGATGCTAAAGCGAGAAGCACTAAGCCAAATAGCACCCAATATGTCCTATAGATATAGTAAGCACTTAAACCGACACCATAGCCATCTAAATCAGAGTACATTATGCGAGGGTCTCTGTTAAATTTGAAAAGTGTTTGTTCTATACCCAAACGACTTAAAAAGTTGATCCCAACATAGAATGCTAAAATGGCAATTAAACTTAAATAGAAATTAGGAATAAGTGTATAAGCAAATATAACAAGTAATGTCCAAGGTAAAAATGTAGGTAATTTTATTAAATACAGATCTCTCAGATAGAGTCCCAATTCTAAATTTGTGTATCCGTCAAATAGTTGATAGCCTACGCCAGCAATCATAATCGCCAATAAAAGAATCATCTGCATGATCGTCAAAGAAATCACCTTAGATAAGATGAAAGACCATGTCGGGCTGGCTGTTGAATCTTGTAATTGATATATGTTGCTATCAAATTTTCTATTAATAATTAATCCACCATAAATTATTGTGATGAAGGTGATAAATATGCTAAATAATGTACCCGGGATGAGTAACATTTGTTTGGTGGTAGGCAGTGTCGGCGTCTGCATAAATTGCGAAGCGGTAACAATCATCAGAACTAGAAAAATCAAACCGATAATTGTTATTACAATAAAAGGCCCACCTGTAAGAATATATTTTAAATCTATCTTACTTAATTTCCAAGCTGAACTCAATCCTTGCGAGATGCCAAAACTTCTTTTTACTTCTGGAAGATTAATTTTTTGCGCTAAGCTAAATGTCTTGTGTTGTGTGGCTTCCGCATTTCTCTTTCTTCTAAAAAGACTAAATCCTTGATGTTCGGTATGGAATTGAAATTTAAAATAGCTCCCTATCAAAATTAAAAGACCAATAGCCATCCATAATATTCGGTTATAGATAATTGTTCCGCTAAAAGGAATAGAATTTTCATTCAATTCAGAAATCGTCCAGTATTCTGAATGATTCATTACTGATGTCATACCGAAAGGATCAACCATCGCGGCTACTGTCTTCCAGTCCATATTATTCAAAAGAGACTCGCCAAAGCCCTGGAAAATAAAGAATGCAATCATGGCTACAAATCCTGCAACTATATTTCTACTAAATGTCACAACAGCAAAAACAAAACAACTGAATATAAAAGTATTTGGAATAATAAATAATGCATATGATTTGAGATATGCACCAAAGTTGAATGGCGCCAATAGTTCTGCATTGTTAGTGGGTATGATTGTGCCAAGCATAATCCCTAATCCCATAGCAAAAACAAAAAGTAATGCTACAGTAAATCCACTAAAAAATTTTGCGAAGAAGTAAGAGGGTTTGCTGAAAGGAAAAGAATACATAACTTTATGCACATTGTATTTAAAGTCTTTGTGAATGGTAGCGCCTACCATGCTAGGTAAAAATAGAAATGCGATAACTGTTAAGCCCGCAACAAGTTGTAGTAAAGAGAGTGGGGCGTTTATTTTAGTTAATGAGGTTACGGTCACTGTGGAGCCATCAAATGCACCTGCGCCGCTCGCCATAGAAAGGAGACCTGCGATAAATGCGCCTACCATGTAAAGATAAAAACTGACCTTACCCATCCACGACTTTAGCTCAAAGAGATAAATGTTTTTAAACATAGACTTATTTTTTGAGCTAGTCTTAGGCTAGCTTGTTCAAGTGAAAGAAATAAACATCTTCTAGGTTTGGATGACTTGGAGAAAATTCCATGCCCGGCTTTTCTTCAGCGTAAACCTTAAGATTGAGACTGTTGTCAGGGTTATAACTTGAAGATATAATTTTGTATTTATTTTCAAAGCCTTCAATGTCCCCTGTAAGTGTTGTGTTCCAAACTTTACCATTTAAACTAGCCGTAGCATTTTGCGGGGCATTGCGTAAAAGAATACTGCCTTCATTCATAATGGCCATATCTGTACAAAGCTCTAAAACATCTTCAACAATGTGTGTAGAAAAAATCACAATATTACCCAAACTTATTTCGCGAAGAACATTAAGAAACCGTTTACGTTCCATCGGATCTAAGCCGGCTGTAGGCTCATCAACAATGATTAATTTCGGATCGTTCAATAGCATTTGAGCGATGCCAAATCGTTGTTTCATACCGCCCGAATAGGCTGACACATGTCTTTTGGCGGCTTTGGTTAAATTTGTAATATCCAAAACATAATCAACCAATTTTTTTCTATCTTTTTTGCCAGCAACACCTTTCAAGCTTGCAAAGTAATCAAGGAGTTTATATGCAGTTACTTTTGGATATACGCCAAATTCCTGAGGTAAATATCCCAGGACTTTTCGCAGGGCAAATGTATCCTCCAGCACTCTAATGTCATTGAATTGGATAGATCCAGAATCGGGCTCTTGTAAAGTAGCAATCGTCCGCATCATAGTGGATTTGCCCGCCCCGTTAGGGCCTAGTAAACCAAACATTCCTGCTGAGATGTCGAGGTTAATATTGTTTAGCGCTTTCACGCCGTTTTTATAAGTTTTATTGAGGTCGTTGATTCTAAGCAGCATATAATTATTGGTATTGATTTTATAAAATGAAGTATTCTGATTTGATAGTCTTACGTGTAAAATATTAATTATTCATGGAAATGCCTAAATAGAGTGGTGCTTTTGAAAATGTTCTCGATTAAAAGATTAATGTGACCTATTAGAATGAATAAAACCGAAGATTTCGACGCTTTGAACTTGAAATATTGGAGGGAAATCCAAGTTTTCTAATCATAATTCAAGCATGAATGAGTGTTTAATCTTTTGTTGCGTGTAGTGAATTTAAAGAATATATATTTTAGTGATTGGTAATTTAGTCCATTAGGTAAACCCAAAGGAGAGTACGATTATGGCGGCGCCCGAGAATTTAATCGTATGCGGCTATATCAATTCTTATCTATAAAACTGTTAATAGAAAAGAAGGATGCATGAGTGGAAGTTAAAGAATTAAAATAGTAGTCTTTCTACAGTAGAAATCAATGCTTCATGGCACAAAGGTTTTGGGATATAGTCCTTAACCCATTGATTTGCTTCTGCCATTTTTAAGTCTCTGGGATGGTTGGAAGTGGATAACATAACTATCTCAATATTTAGTTTTTTTTCTTTTTGGATTTTATCGTATTCATCTAAAAATTCCCATCCAGTCATGCCTGGCATATTGATATCTAAAAACAGGATAGCCCTATTTTCAAAGCTATCATTTGAAATGGATTTTAAATATTCTATGGCCTTTTTAGGTTCGGTAAATTCATGAATTTTTTCGGCTATATTGGATTCTTCAATGATGATCCTGTGCAATAAATTTGTTGGATAGTGATCATCAACAAGGATGATGAGATCTACTGTTTTAGTTGTTGACATTTATAGATTTCTTTATGGTGAATTGGATTGTGGTGCCTTTATTAAGGGATGAGGTGATCCGCGTTTCTCCATGATGTAACTTTATAATTTTATGACAATGGGCTAGACCTACACCTGTACCTTTATATTTTCCTTTTGGATTTAATTGAGAATAGAGTTGAAATATCTTAGGTATATTCTTGGATTCCATTCCGATACCATTATCGCTAATTTTGAAAATCCAGTGTGTTGGTGATGAGGTTGCGCTAATATCAATGCAACACTTTTGGTCTTCTCTTCTAAATTTCAATGCATTTGAAATAAGATTTTCCCAAAGTATTTTTTGTTCTTTTGGATAAGTGCAGATTATAGGGAGATCAGTAATGTTTATTTTGGCATTAGATTGTTTGATTTCTGGTTCAAATCTTTCTAGAATATTTTCTAGTAGCACTTTTAAATTTAATAGTTGTGTCGATCCATTTTTACCAATTGTAGAATGTTCTAACAAACCATCGATTTGATTTTTCATTCTTGTTGAAGCATTATTCAAGTATCCAAGATACTGATTACCTTCTGAGCCTATTTTGTCTCCATGCTTTTTCTTCAATAGGGTAGTGAAGCATTCTATCGTCTTCAACGGTTCTTGTAAATCGTGTGCTGTGGCGTAGGCAATTTGCTCCAATTCTTTGTTGTTCTGAGCTAATTGCAATTCATTATTTTTTATGCTTGTGATGTCTTGCATAATACTCAACACGTATCCTTTTTCTCTATTGCAAATAGATTGATGTCTTATCCATCTGTAATTACCATTAAAGCGTTTGATTCTATATTCAAAGGGTTCTAAATCTTGATGTACACTTTTTTTAAAAGCTTGGAGAACAATTGGATGGTCTTCTTCTATGATTTTACTCATCAATTCTTTATAGTCTATCTCGTCTAAACTTTTAGCCAAGTCTAATTCCCAAAGGGTATTAAAATTAGATGCACAGGTCAATTGACCAGTTTTGATAATTGTTTTGACCGTGACCATTCTATTGAGTTTTGACCCCATCTCAAGTAGCTTTTTTTCCTCATCGAGTTTTTCAATAAGTAAGGTTTCTTTGATGATCTTAGCCACTGACTGTGACAATAAATCTACTAGAGTACATGCAAAATTCCAGTCATCTTGACTGTCACATGTTTCTTCAGCACAAAAGGTTAGCGTACCATAAACCTCATTATTTATAATTATAGGAGAACATATGTATGCTTGAAGATTTAAGAAAATAGCACCTGGTAAATCTTTAAAGTGCGTGTCACTCACACAAGGGACAAATAGGGGTTTATGAGATTCGTACACGGTATTACACAAAGTATCAAATCTTGGAACTTGTAGTCCAGCCTTACAATCTTTATTCCAACTAATAGAATGTAGAATTGTGTATACATCTTTTTCAATTCTACTTATAATACCTGTATTGAATCCAGTATTATCTAGTCCAAATTGAAGATACTCATCCATCCTTCTTTCAATACTTTTATACTCAGTATTGTTAATTCTAACTAATTGCGAAAGAGTGCTGGTCAAGTCTTGAAATTTTGGGGTTTTAATCATTGACGATAGCTCTAATTGTTTTCCTAAAATTACATTTGGTTTAAACCATTTTAGTTTTCTTTAATTTATAATTCAGATAATAAGTTACTATGAATTGTATGACATATCAAACTTTAATCTTCTATCGTGAGCATTATTTCTTAAAAAGTTTTTGAAATGCTGTTTTTTCATGTCAAAGCTTTCATGTCAGATATTGCCTGTAGTGCTTGCGTATGATAGTGTAGTGCTTTTGTAGTGTGGTGTTTTTTAGAATGTATCAAGCTAATATTTTACTAGCTTCATTTGGGGTGGGAATTCTGCATGTTTCTTTCTTTCCAAAAAACTTATATCTATTCCTTGCTACGTATCGGTATACAGTATTTCTCAAAAATTTTGGAAACAGAAGAAGTACAAGAAATGATTTCCATAGGCCTCCTAGGTCAGAAATGGCTTTTAAGGCTGCGGTGGATTCGGTATAAATACTTTCGCCACGCTTATAGACGATGGTTTTGAGATCTTTTCTATAGTTAAGTGGAATTATCTCAGCGGCAGAATTGCTTTGTAATGAGGCAAACTTTAAATGATCGTGTTTGTCTCTTCGTATAAGAAAATCAATGAATCCATTGCAGAGACTACAATGACCATCAAAAAAAAGAATATTTTCAAGTTCCATTTTCAAAATTTAACTTACAGTTTTCATATTAAACGGTAAATTCTTTAAAAGGATCACTGTAGATGTTTTTTTATATAAAATCATACATGCTGATCTATAAGAATGGCATTCCCATCTGGATCGGTGATGGTAATGCTGCCTGGGCCTGTTATGTGATCTTCTGTTTCGCTATCTAGTTTAAGACCTTTGCTTTTTAACGTAGCTTGAATTTTTCTGACATCTTGAAACGCTTCGATTGTATTTGCATTTTGATCCCATCCTGGATTAAATGTCAAAATATTATTTTCAAACATACCTTGAAATAATCCAATTAAAGTTTCCCCATTTTTCATGATGAGATAATTCTTCTCAATTTCTCCAGCAAAAATAGTGAAGCCCAATTTTTCGTAAAATTCTTTAGATTTTAAAATATCCTTTACGGACAAACTTACAGAAAACGCTCCTAATTCCATGGCAATAAACTTCTATTAAATGTTAATAAAACAAATCCCTAATCCTACCCATTAGCCATCGCACCAAAAAATATTCCGCCTATTATCATGACGCCGTAAAGTGCTAAACCAATGATCATGAGTATGCCTAGAAATTTATAACAAGATTTAAGATTTTTAAAACTAATGGCCAAAGAAGTTTGATCATCTGCGGCTATAGCTGTTTGCATATTCTTAGCGAAACGATAGAGATATAATAATGGAAAAAAGTAAATCAAGGCTACAATAAGAAAGTATATCATAAAGAACCCAGCGCTTAAACCTCCTGTCAACTCTGAGGCTTCTCCCAGCATTGGAGACATAAAAGTGCCCATGGCTAATCCCACGAGCATCATTAATCCGAGCATTACAAAGCCTAATATGGCCATGAATTTTGCCCACTTAGCGACTTCGCTTAGATAAGATTTGATTTCAGGGTTAAACGTCATTGAGCCGTTGCTGTGATTATTGTCAAGTACTTCGTTCATGTTTTTTTTTTTTATAATTTAAATTACAATTATTTATAGTTAAATATAAAAGAAGAATTATAAATCTTAAATCAAAAATTAAAGCTGCTGGTTTATGAATTTCTAATGACCTTGTAAAAAGCATTTATTTCTTTAGTAATATTCCTTTTAAGTTTTTGCTCATACCGATCCATTGCATCTATTTCATCAAGCATTTCTTCAAGCTTAAACTTGCATTCTTCTATTTTATTTATTTCTTTTAAGAAGTATGCATATTCTAGCCTTTGATTGTAATTGGTAAAATTGTTATCCATAGCTTTAAAATTACTTTCTGCGCCTGCAATATTTTTTTGATAATATTGCGACCAAGCATAAGCCACTCTTTCTTCAGAATTGATAAATTCTTTTTTGCCTTCAAGACGCTCCCCATATATAACAGCAGTGGCGTAGTCTTCCATTAAATAATAATTCTGTAACATCTTAAGTTGTAGATGCGGATTTTCTTTTTGGAATCCTTCATTGCAACTTTCATAAAGTTCTAAGGCAGATTCATAATTGCCGGCTAAGGTATATTCTTCCGCCAAGGACATCCTATTCGAAATTGTATCTTTGAATTTTAATTCTTTTTCAAGTTTATCAATTCTGTAATTATTGACAAAAGTGCCTTTGACGTCTTCAGTGAGATCTTCAAGTTTTCTTCTGCTAAATACCTGATCATATAAATAGATTAAACTGCCGATGAACGGTAAGAATAATAATATCCAAAACCACTTTTGCTCAGCTTTGTTTTTAAACGCATGAAAAATGCAAAAAATTTGTATGAAAACAATGATGGGATAAAAACGGATCATCTGTATATGCTCTAATGATTAAATTTAGGAAAGTTTCCAGCGCGATCCAATTTAGATATTTGTTATTTTAAATTAGAGTTTTTCTTCAATATTTTTTCTTTATGGTTTAAGTAAAATGTTTATTTCCCATTAATTGAATCAAGAATGATCTCATTCCAAAAGTAGTGATGGTTTTTATCCTTAGCATAAACAGTATTAGTCTTAAGCGAATCTTGCTTGATGATTTCAAAAGTTTCTAAATCTGCTTCATGGATTATTCCATGCCGTGAACCAAATACATGATTTTTATCCTTTGCATAAATGCTCTCACCAAATGGTTAGAATGTTTTCCTGTCTACAGAGTTTAAACGATATATGATTATACCGTCAGAAGTTTCATATTCATAATAAATTCTGCTATCGTCCGTCCGATATTCTCCTTTGTCTTTAAAATTGTTTATATCTATAGAATCAGGTAAGCGTCTAAAATGAGCACGGCCATCTCCACTGCAGGTTAATATGCAATAAATAGAATCTTTTGCGAATTGGTAAATTTCAGATTTTATTAAAGTATAAGCATCTGGAATTTTTAAATTAGCAAGTTGCTCTAAACATTCTTCTTGATTTGTAAATTCAGTAATGGGATATAATTTTCCAAATTGAGGTGTTTGAATAACTTGCTTCTTGCAAGAACTAAAAACAAAAACGAGTGTAAGGATGTAGAGTAGCTTGCAATACAATATATTCTTAATTTTCCTTCAAAAGTATTTTGTGCACCGCTCCTGATATTCAGTATTAATTTAACGTTGAGTGGCTCGTCACTTATACAGACGCCGGCAGGATTTCCTTGAAATGGCTGGTCTGTGAAAGAATCGACTAGAAATGTTTTTAAAATTTGATTCATTTAAAATCAGGGTTAATTTTATTGTGACACTAATTTATTTTGGCCTGACCTAACTATAAAAGTTTGGTCAATACTCGAATTAGTGGAACGCTGCGAAAGATCTTCAACAATTTTAAATTCAGCTGTGACTTCACTTTTATTAATTGATAATTTTAAATAGCCATGATCTCGCATGTTGACATATTTGAGATGTGGATTGAGCGCCAAGCTCTTAATTTTCTTTTCGTGTTTTAGTACTTTTTCATTTGACATACGTTCGTTTGAGTTGCCTGAACTAATACTTGTCACGCCGAATTCAATACCTATGGCTCCTTCAGCAGTTTGTGGATTATAATTGCTGAAGGGTTCTGCCGTGGCTTCGAATGCCCAACCTGTATGCGTATCTCCTGTAACAAATATTACATTTTGTATAGGGCCATTGCTTATGATATCAGACAGTTTTTTTTGATCAGCAGGATAGCCGTCCCAAGCATCCATGTTTTGCCTGAAGCCATCATAGCCCCAATCTGAGTATGAAAAAATAACTTGATTGCCAATTATTTTCCATTGAGCAGATGAATTCTTCAATTCCTTTTCTAGCCATTGCATTTGAGTTTTTCCAAGTAGGGTATGACTCGCTTTTACTCGCTGTGAATCTGTGATTGTATCTGGTTGAATTGTGCGTCCAGCTAATCTTTCATCCAGCATAATCAAATCGAGATTATCTCCAAAATTAAAAGAGCGATAATGGGTTTTAGTTTCTCTTATAGGAAGCCATTCATAGAATACTTGTCTGGCAATATTTTTTCTTGTGAGGTAATCACCTTCATCCGCTTGATGATTTTGTGCGCCTTCTACATAAGCGTTGTTTGTGATTTCGTGGTCATCCCAAATGTTTATAAAGGGAACAAGTGTATGCAGTTTTTTTAGATCTTCATCCAGACGATATTGGGAGTAACGATCTCTATAATCTTGCAATGAAATTATTTCATGAGGAGGTATATTTTTGCGATAGAATTCTTTGTCACCATAGACATCAGGTCCATATTCATAAATATAATCTCCTAAGTGTATTACAGCATCCACCTCTTCTTTACAAATGGCAGCATAGGCGTTAAAATATCCAAATTCAATATTACTACAACTGACAACAGCAAGGTTTATTTCCTCATCACCTTGTGCTATTGTTTTTGTTTCGCCAACTTTTGAGTATGAGTCTAATGCTTTGAATCTGTAAAAGTACTTGGTGTTGGGTCTCAAATTAGTGGCTTCTACTTTTACTGTATAGTCTCTAGCTACATTCGTTTTATAATTGCCTTTGCCAACAACTTTTCTAAATTTACTATCTAATGCAATTTCCCATTGAACCGGAATATTGTTGGATTTGTATTTTGGTGTGACACGGGTCCACAGAATGACACTTTTTTGTAGAGGATCTCCAGAGGCTACACCATGATAAAAGGGTGCTAGATTTTTATCTTGTAAATGGCTTGTGTTCTCTTCAAGTAGTACTTTTATTTGTGAAGACTCTTTTAGCGGAAGCTTACAAGAAGCAAGGAAACAAAGTAGAACGAGAAAAGTACTTTTCATGATTTGATCTTTAGTTCAATTCAAGGTAAGGAAAAATTGTGATGTAACTATGTGATTGCTTAAACTATGGTTTATCATCAAAGTATCTCTCAAGTGTAAGTCCTAGTTGAACAGCTTTAGCGATTGTTATATGATGCTTGCACAAATCAAGAAACTTATTATTGTTAGTACAATCCAGACAGGATGCCGGCCTTTTGTACTTATCATAACTAAAAGACCGGAAAGAAATAGAGCAATCGCTAATGCCGTACAAATAAAATGACATGTAGCTGCAGCATGATGAAAAGATGTTTTGAACAATATAGCACCAATGGTAAAAGCTAAAATTGAAGTCAAATGCCAAGTGGCATTAATAATACGGAGATGTTTTTCTTAAAACTTAGGCGTGCTTAAGGCAGCAATAACAATGCTTGCTTTTCTTTCAGATTTGAAAATTAGAATATCTCCTAATTTAGAATTTACAGCAGCTAGAACAAAGCAAAGGACAGCAGCTATAAAAAAAAGAATATTCAATTGTTGATTAGTTTTTTTGTGCCACGTAAATTGTTGAAATGCCTTGTGCTTGTGGGATTATTTTTACATCAGAAAACCCTACTTCTACGAGAATTTTTTTCAATGCTTCTCCATAAGGGAATTCTAAAGCTGAATTAGAAAGATAGGAATAGGCTTTCTTATCTTTTGAAAGTAATTTACCCCAAATGGGCATGATCCATTTTGTATACATATGATAACCTTGTTTGAAAGGAAACTTTGTGGGAACTGACGTTTCAAGAATAACGCAATTGCCGCCTTCTTTAAGGACCCTCAATACTTCTGACATTCCAAGTTTTAGATCTTCAAAGTTTCTGATGCCATAGGTTATCGAAACGGCATCAAAGCTGTCTTTTTCAAATGGTAGATTTTCGGCATCACATAAACTGAGCGCAACTCTTTCTTCTAATGACCTTTTATTTATTTTTTCTTGAGCGACAGAAAGCATGCCTTCTGAAATATCAGCACCTACGATTTTGCTGGCACTAGTTTTCGCATAAAGCATAAGCATGTCTCCTGTACCGGTGGCAATATCAAGAATGGTTTCTGGTTTTTTATTTTGGATTTCTTTAAGAACATTTCTACGCCAACTCCGGTCCATGCCAAAAGTGATCAGTGCATTTAATCTGTCATAATTACCAGAGATGTTGTCAAACATTTCTGTGACTTGAGCTTTCTTACTGGCTTCTGATTGAGCATTAGGTTTGATACCGTCCATTTTATCTTGTAATTACAAATTAAGCTAAGTGTATTTTCTTTCGTTTAAACAGCATATATAATGCATGTGGCAACATAAAAAGTGTCATTCCAGAAAAAGGTATCATATAAACACCAATGAGAACAACAATTAAATATGAGACAACAAAGTTAACAGGAATAATAAGTTTTTTCTTTTCAAAATTAAGAACCAAAAATCCTAATGGGATCAAAAGTAAGCCAAAATAGAAAAACCAAAATGCTGCAAAATTTTCGTAGTTCATTTGCCCTGAAAGGATAGGAAATTCACTGAGCCCATCACTAATTTTGAACATAAAATTTCGACTAAATCCCATAAATTGTTTTCCAAAAGCGAGAGGTGAAACAGCCATTAAGGCATGTATTATACCTAAAAATATAAGAACCCTACCATTGCTAAACCTCATGACGTTGTCGATTATAAGATGCAAACAATATTAGCTATAAAAGGTTTCACTTTGGTAAAAGTAAATGACCTTGATTTGCTTTAACTTCAAGAAAGGTGGTGTTCGGTAAAAGGCTTAGCTCAAAACTTTTTTTGACATAAAAAGCATCATCTTTATTAAATCTTCATCTTGTTTTTTGCCTTTTTTAAGGCTAGTCATTTTGGGCATATGTTCTACAAAATAGATCTGATTATTGGACATTTCAAACAGATTGCTTGATAAGCTGGCACTGTATTTAAATTTGGGTTTTATTTCACAAATTATATCTGCTAATAACTTTACAAGTGATTTATATGAGTAAAATAAACCTGCTTTATTCTCTTCGTCTATTGCATGGACATGATAGGCTTTTCCGCTTTCTTTTATTATAACCTGATGCAGTTTATTTTCGTTAATGTATTTGGTCATTGGGTTTTCAGAGGTGGCTTTAACCATGTTGTTGATAGCAATTTCTAATTTACGTTGTGGGTTTTCTATGTTTTTGATATTTATTTTAATAAGATAGTGTACCCATTCCCAATACCAAGAGCTTAAAAACAATAAGAGGAAGTGTTTGTTTTCAAAATATCTGTAGATTGATTTTTCTGTTGAATTTATTTGAAGTGCTAATTTTTTGAAGGTAAATGACTCGAATCCAATGTCATCAATAAGCAAAATGCTGTTACTTAAAATCTTTTTTCCTAGTTCAGTATCTTGAGGATCTCTGTGAAAAAGACTTTCGTTGAGTTCGAATTTGATTTCCATTTAGATATAAATTTAACAGTAATGCTCTAAAAAAAGTACAAACTAATGAACATACGTGACAGTAACACTGTCTATAATAAAAAAAATTGTTTTATATTGCCATCGATTAGTAATTATGATCAAATACTTTCTACTTGTAATAGTCCTTTTAGCTTTTGTCTCTGGTGAGATAGTTAGTCCTATAATGGCTTATGAAGAATGTAATTTATGCTTAATTGATCATTGTTTAGAAGGGGAATCAGAAAATGAAAATGAAAGTGAAAAAGAAGAACAGCTAAAGGATAGTGAGAAGCTTCATGTTTATCAAGGCATATTTGCAGGGTTACTTTTCAATCCTACGGTTGTTGACTCATTTTCATATGCTCCTGGTATTTCCGATTCTTTTTTGGAAAAAATCACACCACCTCCCAGGTCTTTATCTTAAGAGGGACTTTTGATTTTTTGCCATTACAGCCCTTTTGTGAATGGCGCGTTGTTAAATAGTATAAATAATTATATAAAAATGGATTCGAATAAAAGTAATTCCTTAATAGGGAATTTGAAAAATGATTTACCTTCTAGTGTTGTCGTATTTTTTGTGGCACTACCTCTATGTTTAGGTATTGCACTTGCGAGTGGTGCCCCTTTGTTTTCGGGATTGATTGCAGGAATAGTTGGTGGAATAGTCGTCGGAGCTTTAAGTGGATCTCAAATTGGAGTAAGTGGACCGGCCGCAGGATTAGCGGCCATAGTATTGACAGCAATTGGTACTTTGGGGGGATTTGAAAATTTCCTATTGGCTGTTGTATTAGGAGGTGTTATTCAAATGGTTTTTGGCTTTCTAAAAGCGGGAATCATAGGGTACTATTTCCCTTCAGCGGTAATTAAAGGTATGCTCACAGGTATCGGGGTCATTATAATATTAAAACAAATCCCTCACTTCTTTGGATATGATGCGATACCAGAAGGAAACTTTGCCTACAATCAAATGGATGGCGAAAATACTTTTTCTGAAATTGGTGTCATGATCAAAAATATAAGTTTAGGACCTACGGTAATTGCCTGTGTAGGTTTATTCATATTGATATTGTGGGAAAAAGTATTGGCAACAAAATCAAAGTTTTTTAAGATTGTTCAAGGACCTCTAGTTGCCGTAGTTTTGGGTATACTTTTTTATGTTTTCACAAAAGGCACTAAGTTCGAAATTGCTAGTAATCATCTTGTAAGTGTGCCGATCCCTTCTGATTTCTCCTCATTCTTGGGACAATTCAGTTTTCCAAATTTTGGGGCCATAACGACACCTGCGATATGGATAACAGCATTTACTATTGCCCTGGTAGCAAGTCTAGAAACTTTGCTTTGTGTGGAGGCCACAGATAAATTGGATCCAGAGAAAAGAGTGACGCCTACTAACAGAGAGCTCATCGCACAAGGCACAGGAAATATTCTTTCTGGAATGATTGGTGGATTGCCTATTACTCAGGTGATCGTTAGAAGTTCTGCCAACATCCAATCAGGTGGTCGTACAAAGATGTCAGCAATAATTCACGGTTTCTTATTGCTTATTTCTGTTGTTTTGATTCCTAATTTATTAAATATGATCCCGTTATCGGTATTAGCAGCGATATTATTGATTGTGGGTTACAAATTAGCCAAGCCTGCTTTATTTGGTGTGATGTATAGATCGGGATGGAAACAATTTTTACCTTTTGTTGTGACTATCTTAGGAATTGTTTTTACAGATTTATTGATAGGAATAGGACTAGGGCTAGCTGTGGGTATTGTAATAATCTTAATTAAGAGTTACCAAAATTCTCACTTTCTACATAAGATTGAAAACAGCAGTGACAAGCACCTAATTGAGATGACGTTTGCAGAGGAAGTTACATTCTTTAATAAAGGTGCTATATTAAAGGAGTTGGATGAATTACCTGAGGATACATTCTTAAAATTGGATCTTACTAATACTAAGTATTTAGATAATGATGTCGTAGAAATTTTAGATGACTTTGCCATAAAAGCAAAAAATAGAAATATTGATATCAAATTAATTTCCAAAAATGGGGTAGTTGAAAACCCAGAGAGTTATACTGATTTTATTACAAATTGATCATTAGACGCTTAAAATATTATTATGAATTTATTAGAATTAAACAAGGATACACAAACAAAAGAAACACAATCTCAAATTTCACCTGCCATCGCTTTAGATTTACTTAAAGAAGGCAATAGCCGTTTTGTAGAAAATAAAAATGCAGGACGTAGTTTATTGAAACAAGTTGAAGACACAAGTACAGGTCAATATCCGTTTGCCACAATCTTGAGTTGCATTGATTCACGAGTGTCATCAGAATTAATCTTTGACCAAGGTATTGGGGATATCTTCAGCGTAAGAATCGCAGGAAACTTTATTAACGTTGACATTTTAGGCAGTATGGAGTTTGCTTGTAAGTTAGCGGGTACTAAAGTTATTGTTGTTTTAGGACACACAAGTTGTGGGGCTGTAAAGGGTGCATGTGATGATGCTAAATTAGGTAATCTCACAGAAATGTTATCGAAAATAACGCCAGCCGTTTCAGCCACTGAAGAGCCTAAAGATGCAACTTTACGGAATTCAAAAAATATAGGTTTTGTCAATGCTGTCTCTGCTAAAAATGTTTCTATGAACATAGAAAGAATACTTGCTGAAAGCCCAGTGCTTGCAGAAATGTTCAATAATGGCGAAATTGATATAGTAGGCGGAATGTATGATATACACACTGGTAAAGTGACATTTGATAAATAGATGCAATCATAAGAATTCTCCGATGACTTTGCATCGGAGTCAAATAAAATTTTCATCCTCGCGAATGCGGTGATCTAAATATAAAATTGCTGTTTTTGATCTTCAGATCAAAACGGAACCAGCGCAATACCCAGATTGCTCTGCATCGGGCATAGTTGGTTTGGAGGAATTTTTTTTCATTCTATATTTATATTATAATGACAGCAACTATTCGATTGCTGTCATCTTTTTTGTCCCCACCGCTTTAAAGGATTCAATTTTATATCAATAAAGTCTTTGCATAATAACCCAATAGCATGAAGGCTTTGATACAATAAGCTCTCTAGCGGAAATTAATATAATTTTCTTTTTGCATAAAATACCAACGATAATAGCTTGAAAGAGGGTAGAATAAGAATATCATTTATCATATATGCAATCTCTTGCTCTTATATATTCTGAACTTACTTCATAAAATATATGCTATTTTCTAATCATCTATATTTGCAACTTTTTGTTCAAAATATTGGGTCATGACAAAGAGGTTGATTAGTCATTTTACTGAAAATCCAAAGAATGATATTTTATCAGGAATTACTGTTGCATTAGCGCTAGTACCTGAAGCTGTAGCATTCGCATTTGTTGCAGGTATTGATCCATTGGTAGGATTGTATGGGGCGTTTATCATGGGTATTATTACGTCTTTGTTCGGCGGCCGGCCGGGTATGATTTCTGGAGCCACTGGAGCAATGGCTGTTGTGATGATTCACCTCATTGCTAAGGGAAATGAAGTAGGACTGACACTATCTACACCCATTGAGAATTTGGGATTGCAATGGTTATTTATCACGCTTTTGATAGTAGGGGCTATTCAAATTTCGGCAGGTATTTTTAAGTTAGGAAAATTTGTAAGATTGATTCCACATTCTGTGATGATGGGTTTCGTCAATGGTTTGGCGATTGTTATTTTTCTATCTCAGTTGGGCATGTTTACTAAAAATATTGATGGGGTGCCTTATTGGTTACAGGGTATGGATATGGTTGTGATGCTTGCACTTGTCGCATTGACCATGTTAATCATGTGGGGGCTACCAAAGTTGACAGAAAAAATTCCTTCAGCTTTAGTAGCTATTATTGTTGTAGCCGCACTAACCATATTTGCCAATTTAGATGTGAGTACGGTAGGTTCATTTATCCGTGATGGTGGAGGTACAGGACTACAAGGAGGCTTGCCTAGTTTTCAAATTCAAATATTCTCAATGTTCCAGACTGTAGGTTCACACATTGGATTGATTGTATCTACGGCTTTTATACTAGCAGCAGTTGGACTCATCGAATCTTTAATGACATTGAATCTTGTTGATGAATTAACAGAAACGCGGGGAAGTGGTAATAGAGAATGTGTAGCTCAAGGGAGTGCCAATATTTTAAGTGGTTTATTTGGTGGTATGGGTGGTTGTGCCATGATTGGACAATCCATTATAAATGTAAATAGTGGAGGTAGAGGAAGACTTTCAGGAGTTACGGCAGCTATGGTCTTGCTCAGTTTCATTTTATTTGCTGCGCCGCTTATAGAAAGAATCCCCATTGCTGCATTAGTGGGTGTTATGTTTATGGTTGTCATAGGCACATTTGCTTGGTCTAGTTTTAGGATCTTGCATAAAATTCCATTGAGTGATGCTTTTGTATTGATTGCTGTTTCTGCGATTACTGTTTGGAAAGATTTAGCTATTGCTGTGATTGCAGGCGTTATAATTTCGGCTTTGGTCTTTGCATGGAAAAATGCAACCATGATTAGAGCACGCAAGCGTTTGAAAGAAGATGGTACTAAAGTATATGAAATTTGGGGACCATTATTTTTTGGATCGATCCAAAATTTTAATTCCAAATTCACACCTTCTGATGATCCAGAAAATATTGAAATTGATTTTATCGAATCTAAGGTAAGTGATCACTCAGGGATTGAGGCCATGCGTGGCATCGCCAATAAATATTTGGATTTAGGTAAATCAATAAAGTTTACACACCTTAGTCCTGACTGTAAAAAACTTTTAATGAAAGCTAATCCTAAATTTGCAACTGTAATAGAGGAATCTATAGATGACCCTAGGTATCATGTTGTCACAGATAAGTTGGATATTGAAATTTAGCCTAATGCTTTAAAGTTTCTTAGGCTCATTGCAATAAGTTTAGTTAACATTCTTGAAGTTATGAGAAGGGTCTATGGCGTCAAATTCTGATGTGCTGTTTGTTTTTATGTACTCAGTCATGCACGCTATAAAAGCGGAGAAATTAGAAAACCACGAGTCTGAAAAAATAGCTGCAGTGCCTTGTTGCCATTCATTCATGTCAAATAACTTAATGGCAGGGTCTTTTGAGTTGTTTTTGATATCCAAACAGATGTACCACTTTTCATTATACATACCAAAGGGGATCAATCCCAATTGGAGCAATAAATCTGATAAGCCATTCTTTGTGATGTAGTGAGACAAGGATTTTAAATTGTCATTTTCTGTATTGCCTATAATGAAAATGTTTCTAAAGCCGAATTCATCTTCTTGTGAAAAATGTGTTTGGTAGAATGCCTTAAAACTTTCTGGCAACTTGTATTTTATTTTTGATTCTAATTTTTTAAAATCTTTATCGGTTAATGTGCTTGGTTTAAGGACTTCCGTCCAATAGTTTTCTTTTGTGAGCAGGGATTGATCTGAGTCCTGAGTATTGTCTTTCAGGTGTTCCAAAAGAATATCTTCCTTAGAGGTGTAGTAAGCCTTGAAAAATGGATCGAATATATTCATGCGAAAGTTAAAATTATTTATCGTGGTGCGCTTTATCTAAAAAAGCTCTAATTTAGAACTTATACCTTTAATAGCACTTATTTCATTATTAACGACTAAAATTTTAGAATGAAAAATCTAGGAGTGCTTTTTTCAATAATTTTCATGTTTCTCAGCTCTAACCTAGCTGCCCAAAAGTTTGTAAATTCTGCAAATACTTGGTTGACTATAGACCGTTGCTTATTAGGAAATACAGGAAGTACATATTTTTTAAGTTTTGGAGAAGATACCCTAGTTGATGGACTCGTCTACAAAGAATTACTTGCAGAAGATAATGCAAATTCGTTTGTACATACTGTAGGGCATTTATTTAGGGAAGAAAATAATCAAGTTTATTTCAGAAGCAATGATACTGAAACTGAAGTCTTAATGTATGATTTTAATCTAGCATTAGGGGACACTATTGTGAATATGTTTCATGGCCAATTGAAAGTTGTAAGTGTTGATATGATTTCTTTAAAATCTGGGGAGCAACGTCGGAGGTTACATCTGAGTAAACCTCCAGCTACGGTACCGCAGTTTACTTGGATTGAAGGAGTGGGTTCTCCTACGGGGACACATGATCCTTTTTGGTGGGCGGCTATAGATTGCGAAAGTAAACTAGGTTGCTTCTCTACAGATAATGTAGAATTGTTTTGTCCTGATCAAATTTCCTCAAGTGAAAATGAACCTGCTCTCAAAAGACAACTCTCTATTTATCCAAATCCAGCAGCTCATTTAATTACAATTGATCTTGAGGACACACTTAATCTTGAAGCCATTGAGATTTATAGTTTTGATGGAAAGAAGCGCATGACTTCTAAGTCTTTTTCCATTGATATAACAGAATTAATTGAAGGGCCTTATGTTGTTTGTGTCATTTTAAATTCCGGTGAAAGGCTATCACGTAAATTTGTGAAAATCTAGTGATACAATATAATTATTATTGATTCAAGCCAAGAAAAAGCAAAGTTCACCAAAAGAATATTTATCAAATGAAACTAATTTTAAAAACAATAATCATAGTATGTGTTTGGGTAAATTTATTTGCCCAAACACCTTTTAATAAACTCTATGACTCCAATGGTCGATTTGTTCAAATGCATGGAAATACGCTTCTGGAACATAAGAATAAAATTTATGTAATTGGAGAATGTATGGAATGGGCTGATTCTATTGAATTCAAAAGAAACATTCATGTGTTTTCTTTTGATTTAAATGGTAATTACATCAAGAGTATCGTTTGGTACAATGATAATCCAGATGTATATCAAAATTCTTTGGCTGAATGCAGTGAAACCTATGTCCAAAATGATACTATTTTTTTTGGTCTTCGCTCGAATATTTCAAAAGAGCAATATGTCTTGTCTGTGGATAAAAATCTTAACGCTATTCAAAAATTTACAAGTTATCAGGATTCAAGTTCAATATTAATAGTGCCTTCTGCTTTTGGTATCTTCCCCGAAAATTCAATTAGCATCTTGATGACTAATGAAATCGGAAAAAGACAACAACTGCTTGCGGAAGTAAGCCTTAGTGACCAAGGGCAATTTCGAATGTATGATACATCAGATAAAGCTATTCCTGAGAATAGTGAATTAATTTACTCGCCAGCTAAAATCTTTAGCTTAGGTAATGGTGAAGCTGTTTTAATAAGTGTTTATTACCTTGAACATAATATTAGTCCTTGGGATTTCAATAATGAGTTTGGTTTAAGTTTGACTAGGATAGATGAATCATTCAACGTTATTGAACATAAATATCCGATAACTTCAAATGCCGTATCTTTTGTTCTTGATATTGAAGGGGTACAAACGGAGTCAGGAGATATTTTTTTAACACTTCTTACCTTCGATAGAGATCTGTGGAATCAAGATCAATTAGAGAAAAAAAGATACCGTAATAATATTGTCAAAATCAATTCTGACTTGGAGCTGGAATGGATAAA
>ENA-ORXM01001518-ORXM01001518.1-marine-metagenome-genome-assembly--contig:-NODE-1518-length-32157-cov-6.178086_pt1 | contig 32157 bp, 28 predicted proteins | sample MGYA00237867_ERZ511480 | MGnify/ENA primary metagenome ERZ511480 (study PRJEB26309, sample SAMN06266103) | marine metagenome | isolation source: Algal blade | place: United Kingdom:Sidmouth, United... | reverse complement strand
AAGCGCATAGATACATAAGAAAATACGTCATAACCATTGCTTCGTTCTTTCTATTGTGAATTATAAGTAAATAGAAACAAATTAAAAGAAATTAAAAATGAATTTAGTTTTCAAAAAATATTGAAATAAATACAAATTTTGACTTCGGTCATGAAAGAATTGAAACTAGAAAGTGTTGCGTCTGATTTTTAACTTATTAATCACACAGATGATAAATGGAATAAACTAAATCAAATAATTAAAATAGAAAGCATTAGCCGAGAAAATACATATTCATGTTACCCATTTATTTAAAATGGAAAATGGTCACTTATTGCCTTCTATTGACGTTGTACTGCGTTTGATAAAAGTATTTACTGTTAGTAGAGATAACCTTTTAAATGATAAGAAAAATAGCGTAGTAGAGTTACAATGCCATGAACTTAATGAGTAACTAATGCTTATTAATCAAATCGATAATGATGAGAAAAATTCACTTATTAAAATTATAAACTCAATGCTTACCAAAAAAAGAATGAAAGGTCTATTGGGTGGAGAAGTAAAGTTTTAAAGAAAAAAAGCGTAATAATGTGTTTTGAATCTTAATTGTCAATCTAATTACATTTTCTTATTTGTGAATCTATAAGCCTATATGTTTTATTATCTTCTTTAATTAGCCAGACGGAAAAATCTTCAAAGGCTATAGTTGATTTATTAATAAAGCCTTTTAAGTTTACGGAAAACCCTGTTTTAGATAACAAATTTTTCTCATTATCCATTAATACAAATACTATGTTGTCATTAATAACAGTTGTAAATATTTTTCTTTTAGGAGCTTTGCTCAATTCCATTAAATTAGCTATTCTACCTTGAGTCAATACAATATTATCTTCTTTAAAATCGACATACCAATTAATTTTTTTTCTCTTATCTTGACAAGCATTTTTATCGCAGATAATATTTCCCAATGATTTTGCAAGTTGTTCATTATTAAAAAAAACCATTTCTGAACTTGTTATAGGGTAACTGTTTTGAGCATTGATTATAGGAACACACCCAATTGTAAGTACTAATAATTTAAAAATCAATAATCTCATAAGGTCAATTTTTCTTTTTTGGAACAGTTATTATTATTTCATCTAATTCAAAGCTGGATGAGTTTTGATCAAAGTCCTTATACTCTCCTAAAAATGGAGAATAAATTTCAAACCGTGGTTTGTAACCCAATCTTTCACTAAGAATCCCAGCTGTTGAAATATCTCCTGGGGATGGAGCTAAATAAGGATCAGGATGTGAATGTACGTGGTGTAATAAACTCTTATGTCTAGGATAAAGAACATTTATACTATTTTCTGCGTGTGCTTGAAAACTAGTGCTAATGTATTTCCTGTTTGAGAACCAACTTGAATAAGAAAATTCATTATTAGAATTAGCAGTAATAAATTCAAATAATGACTTATTGTCTTTTGAATTTGTAGTCTCCATAATTTGTACGTCTTGAGTTATTCCATCACTATCCATAACAGTCGTATTTTCTATATTATTTAATATACCTTTTTCAACTTCTGTTAAACTTTCTGTTTCAGCTCCATTATCATCTAAAGCAATAAGTTTATCATTTGGATCATCAGTAGTTATTCTAAGTAGTTCAACCTTTCCATTTTTATCTAAACCATAATCATCAAGTGGTATATCTAAAGTACCATCTAAATCAATCCTATTAATTGGATTGATTTGAGCAAAATTATAAGGAGATACCCAACTTCGCTGCTCCGCTAATGGATTAACAATCATATACTTATCAATACATGTATTATACTCACCAAAACTTTGTTTTTTAGCCTTTCTTGGGTAATAAACCTTTGAGTTTCCATTTTTACATCTGCTTTCAGTACATCTGCTAAATCTAAATGAGGATTACGTTCTACATGTGCTATAGCCTTATCCATAGCAATTTTTACATGGCGTTTTAAGCCTGTTTAAACATCCATGTATTTGATAAATCCATTTTCTTATTTTATTTAAGCCCAATTTTTTTTATTTTCTATACCATTTATGCTGACAAGACCTGCAGTAATAGAAATATTAATAACCATTGGGTCACTACCAGTATCGCCATAAGATTCTTCATATAGTATACAATACCCTTTAGTAAAACTTATGGTACGCATAGGAGAAGCCATATCGGTATCTTTAAAAAAAACAATTTTACCATCATGTGCTACTTCACCTTCATTAAACCAATGAAATAGCAATTCGTCATTACTAGCTTCTAGTGTTAAATTTATATGCCCATGTATAGGTGCGCCTGTTGGCTTATTAACATTGTCCGTTTTTTGAATTCCTGAGTAGTGGTAATTTTTAACGGTATATTGTTTGCCGTCTACAAAAAATAATGCTTTAAATGCCATAATTAAGGTTGTTTTTAGGTGTTTTGTTGTTTTTAATTTTTTAAAGCAAACGTTGGTTTGTTTTTGTGTTTACGCTCCGTTGTCCAAGTGCTTATATCCTGTATATCTTTAACTACAATGCAAATTTTTGCCCTCTATAATAAAATTTTGATAGTCATTTTTTGTGCCTGCTATTTTCTGCAGAAAGGATAAATGTAAGAAAAAAATAATGCTTAATTATTTTTTTTCGATGTATTACCAAATTACCTTAGTAGTTTTTATTTACTAAAAATTAAGTAACTACAATTATTTTTTAACATACATTCGTATTTGGTTTTACAACGTATTTTTTATTTTTTGCAAAAACGATTGTAAGGATACCCCGCTGCCCGACTTTGTAGGTACAAGGCGTGCAATATCAAAAGTAATTTTAAATATTAGCTCTAAATTATTTCTCTTTCGCTTTTTTTTTATTGTTTAAAAATATAAGCGTAGCTCATACTGTGCTTATCTCTTTTGCTTAAATAAGTCAAAAAATAATTCTATTTTCTAATCAATTATTAACAAATACATTTGGTATAACCAGAAAGCTCTACCACGCCAAAGCGTGATTTCACCCAAATTATAGATAACAATATTTATTTTTATATATGGCATAACAAGTTTTAAAATATTCTCTATTTTTGATATTCAATAAGAAAAAAGCATATGAGTTCTAAAAAAGGAAAAGTACAAGAAGCTATAGATGAAAAATTACTAAGCGAACGTAAAGTTTTTTTATGGGGAATGGTAGATGATGATTCTGCAAAACATGTGATTGATCGTTTATTGTATTTGGATATGCAGAGTGATAAAGAAATACAGTTGTTTATAAATAGCCCAGGAGGGTACGTTACTTCTGGTTTTGCTATGTATGACACTATTAAGTCTTTAAAAAGCCCAGTATCTACTATCTGTTCTGGTTTAGCAGCATCCATGGGGTCTATTTTACTATCTGTGGGAGCTAAAGGAAGACGTTTTATACAACCACATGCACAGGTTATGATTCACCAACCTAGTGGTGGTGCAGGAGGACAAGCTTCTAATATACAAATACAGGCTAGAGAAATTATAAAAACTAAAGAGTTGAGCGCTCGTATTTTGGCAGATAATTGTGGTCAGGATTTTGAAAAGGTAATGAAAGATTTTGATAGAGATTACTGGATGGGAGCAGAGGAATCTATAGCATATGGTATTGTTGATGGTATTTTAGAATAGCATTCTATTTCTCTTTATAAAATAAAAAGTCCTTTACATATTTTTGTAAAGGACTTTTCTAAAATTGGTTGTTTGGTATTTACTTGTTGCTTATTAAATAGTTTAGTATTTTTATTTTTTTCGATGCTATAATTAGTACTACCCCTACAAATAACGGTTGTTTTTTCTGTTTTTATAAATATTTTAGTTTAAATCAATGTATTCTTCGTTTAATAGTTTTTTATTAGATAAAAGGTCTAAAATATTGGTTAAAAGTTAGTTAGGGTTTTGCTTTATAAATTGTAGAAGGATAAGAAATAGAGTAAATCAATTTTAGTAACTTTAGGGTCTCTTTATTTCAATAATTACATGATAAATACATCAAAGAAAATTGCTATAGTAGGTTCTGGATTGGTAGGTTCTTTACTGGCTGTATATCTTAGAAAATTAGGACATACAATTACTGTTTTTGATCGTAGGCCAGATATTAGGACCATAAAATTTTCTGGGAGGTCTATTAATTTAGCTATGAGCAATAGAGGATGGAAATCTTTGCGAGAAGTAGGACTAGAAGATGAGATAAAAAAGATAGCTGTTCCTTTAGATAAACGTGCAATGCATGTAAACGACAAACCTGTTTATTTTCAAAAATATGGTAAAGATGGAGAAAGTATTTGGTCTATTTCTAGAGGTATTTTAAATAGAAGAATGATTGATTTGGCCGAAGTATCTGGCGTAGAATTCAAATTTGAAGAAAAGGTATGGGATGTGAACTTGCCAGAAGCTAAATTATATACAGGAGAAACCGAAAAAGGGGAGTGGCAGGAGTATAAATATGATATTATTTTTGGTTGTGATGGTGCATTTTCTAGAATACGGCATAAAATGCAACGAAGAAGTAGGTTTGATTATTCCCAAGATTTTATAGATGTTGGGTATAAAGAGTTAACTATTCTGCCTAATGCAGATGGTACACATAAACTAGACAAACACTCTTTTCATATATGGCCACGTGGTAAGTTTATGCTAATTGCAATGCCAAATTTAGATGGTAGTTTTACTTGTACTTTGTTTTTGCCTTTTGAAGGTGAGGTTTCCTTTCAAAGTTTAAAAACCAAAGAACAGGCTAAAACCTTTTTCGCAACTTATTTTTCTGATGTAATGGATGATATTGAAAATCTAATTCATGATTTCTTTGATAATCCTACGAGTGCTATGGTAACTATGAAATGTTACCCGTGGACGTATTGGGATAAAATAGCCTTGGTTGGAGATTCTGCACATGCTATTGTTCCTTTTTATGGACAAGGAATGAATGCTGGTTTTGAGGATATTTATGTTTTAAATAAATTGATAAAAAAACATGGAGATGATTGGGAAACCGTTTTTAAAGAATACCAGGAAGAACGCAAGCCAAATGCAGATGCCATAGCAGAACTTAGCTATAGAAATTTTATGGAAATGAGTAGTAAAACTGCTGATACCAATTTTCTATTACAAAAGAAAATAGAAAAGTATTTTTCTAGTTTGCACCCAGATAAGTGGGTGCCTACGTATTCTAGGGTTACTTTTTCTGATAAACCCTATATTGATGCTTTAACTATTGGAGATAAGCAAGAAGAGATTATGCAGCAAGTGATGCAAATACCAAGTATTGAAGCTAAATGGAATAGTAAGGAAGTAGAAGATAAAATATTAAGTTTACTTTAGTTTTTTCTAATCCAAGATTTTATAGTAAAGGCTTTATTTATTTCTTCTAACAATTCTTGTTTTCTTTTTTTGTCATTACAATCTATAGGAACACCCACGTAATAGGTGTCATTTCTTAAAATTCCTTCAGTATAATCATAGCCTAAACTTATTAGTTTTTCTATAATTAATTTTTTGTTTGTAGTGTCTTTAAAAGCACCAACAATTACCGCACAATCTGCTTCATGTACTTCGTAATTAGGAACTTCGTTTTCTTTAGTAGTAATTGCAGTGTTTTGTTCTGCTGGTTCGGGAACTTCGGTTATAGTAGAATCAATTACTGTAGTAGCAATATCAGAAGTTTTAATAAGCTTATTGGCTACTTCTTCTGTATTTTGAACGATACTATCTTTTATAGCAATGGTAGTAGTCTCAGTTAATGGTAGTGTATTCGTTTTTTTGATTTCGAAATCGGTAATGATAATTGCTTCTAAAGTATCTTTAACGTCAATATTATTTTCTTTCTTTATGGTTGATGCATAATATGTTTTAGAGTTTACAAAAATAGGAACAATAGCTGTTTTGTCTTCTGTTATTTTTTCTAAAGACTCATTGTTTTTAATAGCTGAATTATTGATATTCTCTTGCTTTTTGGAAAAAATAGCATTGTAAATAAAAAAGGAAAATAATGCTATCACCACTATAGCTATAAAAAAATCCCATTTACCTTTTGTAGTAGAAAAAATATCTTTATTCATTATTGAGTTTTTTGTTTTCTTTCTTTCGCTCTGCATAAACAATATAATACCTGTTGGTGAAAAATCGAAAAAGTGGTCTAATACCTATTTTTCTAACAGGGTTGGTCCACTTTGCGGTATCTTTTATCTCCCATCCCGCTTTTTCTAAAAGCCAATCAAATTGCCAGTCTTCAAACTCATGGTAATGTCTATCCCAAGGGTCGGTCTTGCTTTTGTAAGCAGCGGAAAACCACAAACGAAGCGGAATACTAGTTATTAGTTTATCGGCTTTTATTTCTTTTAAAATATTATAAGGCGCAATTAAATGTTCAAATATTTCTAATGCAGTAACAACTTCTTCGTTTGCATTTGTAACCGAAGAAAAATCTATATCTAGGTCTTCTCCTTTTGTGTTTGAAACACTGTATCCTTGTTCTTTCATTACTTTAGAGAAAGGATTTTCTACACCTAAATCTAGAATAGTTTCTTTTTTAGAAATATGTTTTTCAAGAAAATCTGAAGTGTGTTTAAATCGTTTGTTAGGAAAATTGCGCTCGTACATATTAATATTTATAAACAATTGCATTAATATTCATTCCGGCACCAACACTAGCGAAGATAATAATATCTCCTTTTTCTATATTTTGATTTTCTATTTTGCCTTTTTTTACCATGTTGAATAATGTAGGAACTGTAGCAACAGAGCTATTTCCTAGTGTATTAATATTCATTGGCATTACATTTTTTGGCATTTCTAAACCAAATAGCTTATAAAAACGGATAACAATTGCTTCATCCATTTTTTCATTTGCCTGATGAATAAATATTTTTTTTACATCTTTTATATCAACACCATTTTCATTTATACAATCTGCCATGGCTTGTGGTACATGCGTAATCGCAAATTCATAAATTTTTCTACCCAACATTTTTATGTATCTAGTATCCTGCTTTTCTTTAAGAGAATAGCCATCACCAAAAAATAAATAATTAGCTTCTTCATTTGCAAAAGTAGCTGAGTTGTGACCAATAATTTCTCCAGAATTTGGATTTGCTTCAACAATAACAGCACCTGCACCATCAGAAAAAATCATAGCATCTCTATCATTTTTGTCCACAACTCTAGAAAGTGTTTCTGCTCCAATAACCAAACATTTTTTAGCAATGCCACTTTTTATAAAAGCGTTGGCTTGTATAACACCTTCTACCCAACCTGGGCAACCAAATAATAAATCATAGGCTACACATTTTGGATTGTTAATTTTAAGTAAGTGTTTTACGCGTGTTGCTAAACTGGGTAAAGTATCTCCTTGACTTTTTCCATGCGCTACATCTCCAAAATTATGAGCAAAAATTATATAATCTAATTCTTCTTTATTAATGTTAGCATCTGAAATTGCTTCTTCAGCAGCAAAAAAACCAAGGTCAGAAGTGTTTAAATTATTTGTAGCATAACGTCTTTCAGCGATACCAGTAATTACTTTAAACTTTTTTATTATAACATCATTAGAATTCTTAAAAGAAGAGCCATCTTCATTTAAAAACTCGTGCTCAATAAAATCTTCATTTTTAGTTATAGTGGTAGGTATATAAGAACCTGTTCCTGTGATACCAATGGTCATAGTATAATTGTTGGTTTAATTAATACAATATAGAACATTGTTTAATTTTTAAAATATAAATTCTTTATTTATTACGATGTTCAGCAAAAGTGCCTCTAAAAACGGTTAAACAAAAAAGTCTTTCTAAAATTAAAGAAAGACTTAAATGTATTGGTTTTGTTATTGTTTTTTAGGCTTCTATGTACGCTTCAATAGGAGCACAAGTACATATTAAATTACGATCGCCATAGGCATCATCAACTCTTCTAACTGATGGCCAAAATTTATTTTCGGAAACAAAAGGTAGTGGGAATGCTGCTTTTTGTCTGCTGTACGGAAAGTCCCAACTGTCATTCGTTACCATATCTAATGTGTGCGGTGCATTTTTAAGAACATTGTTAGCATCGTTAGGGTACACTTCATCAATTTCATGTCTTATAGAAATCATAGCATCACAAAAGCGGTCTAGTTCTGCCAGGTTTTCACTTTCGGTAGGTTCTATCATTAATGTTCCAGCCACCGGAAACGAAACTGTTGGTGCATGAAAACCATAATCCATTAAGCGTTTGGCTATATCTACTACTTCTATTCCATTTTGTTTAAAAGGTCTGCAATCAATAATCATTTCGTGAGCAGCTCTTCCTTTTTCACCAGTATATAGTACATCAAACTTACCACTTAATTTATTTTTTATATAATTGGCATTTAAGATAGCAATTGTTGTAGCATTGGTTAAGCCTTCTTCTCCTAACATTTTTATGTAACCGTAAGATATTAAACAAGCCAGGGCACTTCCCCAAGGAGCGGCAGAAATAGCTGTAATAGCTTTTTTACCTCCAGTTTTTACAACAGGGTTTCCTGGTAAAAAAGGAACTAGTTGTTCTGCTACGCATATGGGGCCTACACCTGGGCCACCACCACCATGCGGAATGGCAAATGTTTTGTGTAAGTTTAGATGACATACATCTGCACCAATAGTAGCAGGGTTTGTTAAGCCTACTTGAGCATTCATATTAGCACCATCCATATAAACTTGCCCGCCATTATCATGAATAAGTTTTGTAATTTCTTTTATAGAAGATTCATAAACCCCGTGCGTAGATGGGTATGTGATCATTAAGGCAGCTAAATTGTTGGAATGTAGGATTGTCTTTTCTTTTAAATCTGCTACATCTATATTTCCTTTTTCATCGGTTTTGGTTACAACTACTTTCATACCTGCCATTACAGCAGATGCAGGATTGGTACCGTGTGCAGATGCTGGAATTAGGCAAATATTACGGTGCCCTTCCTGCCTAGATTCATGGTAAGCTCTAATGGTCATTAAACCAGCATATTCTCCTTGTGCGCCAGAATTTGGTTGTAAAGAAGTACCAGCAAAACCAGTAATTACATTTAATTGCTCTTCTAATTCTTTTAATATTATTTGGTACCCTTCTGCTTGTTCTAAAGGAACAAAAGGATGAATATTTCCCCATCTAGGAAAACTTAATGGTAGCATTTCAGATGCCGCATTTAGTTTCATAGTGCAAGAACCTAAAGAAATCATAGAATGATTTAAAGCTAAATCTTTACGCTCTAATTTTTTAATATAACGCATTAACTCCGTTTCAGAATGATGGCTATTAAAAACTGGGTTTTCTAAAAAAGCAGAAGTTCTTTTAGTGTTTTCTGAAAGTATAGCAGCATAAATAAATTCGGTTATTGCAATGTCTTGAATATTAAATGCTTGTTTAAAACAAGCTACAATTTCGTTAATCTCATTTATCCCAACAGCTTCATTTAGTGAAATAGAAATGTGGTTTTTGTCTACGTAATTAAAGTTTATTTTATTCTTTTTTGCTATAGCTATTAATTTATCAGCTTCAACCTCAATTAGCAATGTATCAAAGTAGCTACTGTTTTTCTGTTTAAAACCTAATCGGTTTAATGCAGCAGCAAGTGTAACGGTAGCGCTCTGTACTTTATTAGCAATATATTGTATTCCTCTTGGGCCATGATATACTGCGTACATACTAGCCATTACGGCTAATAATACCTGTGCTGTGCATATATTAGAAGTGGCTTTGTCTCTCTTTATATGTTGTTCACGTGTTTGCAAAGCCATACGTAAAGCAGTCTTTCCATCTATATCTTTGGTAACTCCAATAATTCTTCCAGGAATACTACGTTTATATGCTTCTTTAGTCGCAAAATAGGCAGCATGCGGTCCCCCATATCCTAACGGAATACCAAAACGTTGTGTAGTACCAACCACCACATCGGCCCCAAATTCTCCTGGAGGAGTTAATAGTGCTAAACTTAAAATATCTGCCGCTACGGCAACTTTAATTTCTTTTTTATTTGCTGAGGTTACAAAAGCAGCATAATCATAAACCTGCCCATATTTTCCTGGGTATTGTAAGATGGCTCCATAAAAAGATTCATCCAATACAATTTTCTCATGATTACCAATTACTAACGTTATATCTAAAGGAATAGAACGTGTTTGTAATAATGATATGGTCTGTGGTAATATTTCTTCTGAAACAAAGAATTTTACCACTTTATTTTTCTTTTGTGCTCTACTTCTAACATCAAAAAGCATATTCATAGCTTCTGCTGCTGCCGTACTTTCATCTAAAAGTGAAGCATTGGCTATTTCCATTCCAGTAAGATCACAAATCATGGTTTGGAAATTTAATAAAGCTTCTAATCTACCTTGTGCAATTTCTGCTTGGTAAGGAGTATAAGCAGTATACCATCCTGGGTTTTCTAAAATATTTCTTTTAATTACAGACGGAGTTAAGCTTTGATGATAGCCTAATCCTATGTAAGTTTTAAAAACACTGTTTTTTTCAGAAAGTATTTGTATGTGAGACAAAAACTCATGCTCGCTCATTGCTTCAGGCAAAACAAGCTTGTTTTTAAGCTTAATATCATCTGGTAATGTCTCGTATATAAGTTGTTCCAAACTATCAGCTTTAATAGTTTGTAACATATGTTGAAGGTTTTTTTCGGCTATACCAATATGGCGAGATGCAAACACGTCTGTCTTCATATATTTATGAGATTATTCTTTGTTAGGAAATAATAGGCAAAATTAAGTAATATATTAGATTATTATAATGATATAGATGTGCACTTTAACTAAAGTTTTTAACTAAAAAGGAATGTTATAAACAGTTTTGCTATTTTTACATAGTGAGCATGCTTAAACGACTTTTTGATTTTTACTTGGATGCAAGTATACATATAGCACTATCTGTATATTCATTAACATATATTTCTACACTTTTATTAAACATACCTTTAGATGAAAATCTATCCTATTTTTTGTTTTTTGGAACCATTGCTAGTTATAATTTTATTAAATACGGAGTAGAAGCTAAAAAGTATATTTTGGTAGCAAATAGGTATCATAAAAACATACAATTTGTTAGTTTAGTTTCATTGGTAATTGCTTTGTATTATGGATTTTTTTTAACGTATAAAACGTGGTTTGTAATTATAGGCTTGGTATTGTATGTTGGTTTATATGCATTGCCTGTTTTACCTAAAACAAAAAATTTAAGAAGCTTGGGTGTATTAAAAGTTTTTATAGTAGCATTAGTTTGGGCAAGCGCAACTGTAATTTTACCCGTAATTGCAGTGAAAAACACTATTTATTGGGATGCTATTGTAGAAACTTTACAGCGTTTTATGTTAGTGCTTGTGTTATTAGTACCATTTGAAATAAGAGATTTACAATACGATACTCCAGAATTGCAAACAATACCACAACGATATGGAGCTACTAAAACTAAAATTTTTGGTGCTTTTATAACTGTATTTTTTTACTTCTTTACTTTTTTAAAAAATGATATAAGTATTTTGGATACTCTGAGTAAAGGAATTCTTTTTTTAGCATTTGGAATGCTTATGTTGGAAACTGGAAATGCAAAAAAGAAATATTTTGCTTCTTTTTGGGTAGAAGCAATACCAGTTGTCTGGTGTTTAATAATACTCCTATTATTAAATTTTATGTGATATTTTTATCTATTAATTTTTTCATTTCAGCCTTATCTTTTTTAGATAGGCTATGTAATTTAGCTTGCTTACAAAGACTGGTGAGTTTTGAATTTTTAGCACTATGCACAGAACAAACTTTACAAATAAGTAAATGAAACTTAAGTTGTAGTTTTTCTATAAAGGTTGCTTCTTTATACTGACTTTTATTACACAAGTGTGCTGCTTTATCACAAGAAATCATATTTGAAACCAATTTTGATTAAGGCAATCCATCAAAGATGTCCTTGCTCTATGAATCATTACCCACAGGTTAGACGGGTTAATATCTAACTCATTACAAATATCCTCAGTATTTATTCCTTGAATTGTTTTCATGGTAAAAACAAGGTTTTGTTTTTTAGGTAATTTAGATAAGCAATTTTGTATAGCTGATCCTAATTCTTCATTTTCAATAGCACTATTTTCTAAATTACTAAAAGGGTCTGCTACTTGTTCTTCTAACCAATCACCTTCAGAATCACTACCTGCGCTATAGTTCATACGGACTTCAGCTTTTCCTTTGTTAGAATTTATTTTTCTGTAGTGATCTATTACTTTACGTTTTAGAATAGCAATAAGCCAAGTACGTTCAGCAGCATCACCTTTATAATTTTTGGCAGATTTTAATCCAGCAAAGAAGGTTTCTTGCACTAAATCTTTAGCTATTTCAGCATCGCTAATTCTAGATACCGCATAATTAAAAAGGTAATCTGCGTATAAATCTATCCATTTATTAGGATTTAATTGATGTATGCCCATAGTATATTGCTCCTTCAAATATAATTCATTTTTATGATGTATTATAATTCTACTCAGTAAATAAAGTATTTATGTGTCACATAAGTTTCACAGAAAAATATAGAAAAAGTACTGTTTTTCGATTTATTTAGTACAGCTAATAATATAATAACCAAAGCTTTGCATATGTAACCCAGAAAGTAGTGCATAAAAAGAGCCCTTAAGATTGTGTAAGCTTTCATGTTTTAAAGAATTTAATCCTAGTATTCCTTTTAAAACAAACCCAATAATAGCAAAAGGAACGTGTAATACTGATGGTGCAACTCTAAAAGAAATATCTTCTACTTCTATTTTTGTAAACCCTTGTTTTTTTAATTGACGTACTACAGTGTCAATATTTCCTAATTTTTCTAAGCTCCAATGATTGCAAAGTTTTTGGTATGCATAATTACTTCCATTACATAAATCTGTAGCTTCTTTTTTTAGAAATGCATCAGCAATAACTAATTTTCCACTAGGCTTAAGTATTCTGTAGGCTTCTTTAAATGATTTTTCACTGTGACCGGAATGACAAAAGCTTTCTATGGCAAGAGCACCATCAAAACTTTCTGAAGCAAAAGACGTATTGTTATAGTTCTCTTTTAAAATAGTACCATTGTAACCTTTTAATAATTCATTTCCTTTTTTAACTTGAAAATCTGATAACGTAACACCAAAAGCTGCTAGGTTTTTGTTCTTTTTTAAAGCATAACGCATAGAACCACCCATACCACAGCCTAAATCTGCTAAAAGCGATTTGCTATCTATTAATTTTAATCTTTTTAAAACCTGATTATTCATTTCATTTAGCATGTTATCCCTCATAAATGGGTTTGTTTTAAACGGAATAAAATACCCAAAATGCATATTAAAATCCTTGCTCCAGAATTCATAATCTTCTGTAGCTCCGTTATAAAAGTCTACCATTTCTAGTTTAATTTTCTCTACTCTTTCTTGAAAAGTGATTGCTGTAGATTTCATAGTTTTATGATTTAAGTAAATTAATTAAAGCTAATTCTATATCATCATGTATAAATTTAAAGCCGTTATCCAATAGGCGCTTTGGAATTACATTCCTACTTTTTAATACAAGTTCAGTTTCTGTTCCAATTAGCTTTGCTCCAAATTTCAGCAATCCAATAGGATGGTTAATCCCAAAAGGAATTTTTAAAACTTTTCGCAAATATCTCATCAAGGATTTATTATCTGTTGGATTTTGAACAGAAAGATTAAAGTTTCCATCTAGATTTTCGTTTTGCATTAAAAATTCAATAGCTCTAGCAAAATCTAACTCATGAATCCAACTCACTTTTTGTTCTCCAGAAGCCTGTTTTCCTCCTAAACCAAATTTTGTTAGTCTTTTTAGAGGAATTAGTGCCCCTCCGTTTTTACCTAAAACAATAGAAGTACGTAAAGCTATTTTTCTAGTTTTTGGATTGGGTACATCATAAAATGCTTTTTCCCAAGATGTAGCAATGTTCATAGAAAAATCATCTCCAATAGCTCCATTTTCTTCTGTCATTTTTTTACTTAAAGAATGTTTGTAGATGGTAGCAGTAGAAGAATTAAACCATATTTTTGGTGGGTTCTCACATAAATTAATGGCTAAACCTAGTATGCTAGTAGCGTCTATTCTAGAACTAAAAATTTCTTTCTTGTTGTTATCAGTATAACGGCAGTCAACTGACTTTCCAGTGAGATTAATTAAAGCTTCAATATTTTCCAATTCATGTGTCCAGTTCCCTAATTCTTTAGCATTCCATAAGATTTCGTTTTTTCGTTTAGGATTACGAGTTAATATTTTGACTTTATATTTTTTGTTGGTAAAATAATTTTCTAAAACTTGACCTAAAAACCCACTGCCACCTGCTATTAATATTATTTTCATAATTAAAATTTATAGATTAAAATAAGAAGTTAAATTGATGATTAATAGCCATGTAAAAACAATAGCAAAGAGGCAGAACAATGTATTCATGCAATAACCTCCAATTTTAAAAATCATTTTTTTAGGAATTTCATACATTGGATAATAGGCTATTTGGGTTGCTACTTTGCCTATCCAGTATATAGCAATAAGACCAGTTATTGCAATGGCTAATCTAGTTCCGTTTTGTAAATCATTAGCTAACAGAATAGCTATTAATCCGAATGAGAAATTTAAACCTTGAATATACCTACCGTAGGTTTTAGCTATTTCTTGATTTAGAGGCTTTAATTGTTTTACGTCATTATACCAATCAAATACTTTATGGCGTATGTATGGGTATATTAATGCTGTGAAAATTTGTCCTATTCCTCCAATAATAATTAGCCAGTTTGGAATTTGATGTCTCATGATATTTATATTTTTTGATTATAAATAGTGTATGTTAAAAAGAATATTAGAATAATGGGTATACTAAATAGCCAATCAAATGAATATTTGTCCCAGAAAATAAAGAATATTATCACCAAACCGAAGTAGGTATAGATTAACCTGTTTTTTGGAAAAAGAATAAAAAATATAATGGCAGCTATAACTTGTAACCCTCCAGTAATAGCAATTCCATAAGGACCAAGTAATAAAAATAGTAAGCCAATTATATTTATGACTTTAATTATTTTGAATGCTAGTTTCATAATTTTAATATTTAGAACTTTCAGAAAATATTGAAAGTATGATTTAAATTTTTTTATGTTACAATTTTTAATAAAGATTTAGTTAACCAGTTTTGTTTTTGATTTATTATTTTATTTAACATGCTATCTGCTGTTTCAGCCAAATCATGCAATGCTTTGGTTTGTTTTATAAGCTCTTTTGTTTTCTCGGAACCGTCATCTTTGATAGTAGATACTTCTTCTAAAATTTTTATAACAGGTTTTATTTCTCTTCTACTTCTTTCTTTAGCTACAACTCTTGCTAATTCTTGTACATCTTTCTCGGTTGTAAAATATTCTTTGCGTTCCCCTGGAATTAGTTCTTTTGTTGCAATGCCCCAATCTATTAACTGTCGAACATTCATACTTGTATTTCCTCTAGAGATTTGTAACTCTTCCATAATTTCCTCCATAGACAATGCTTTTGTAGAAATAAAAAGTAAGGCCTGTATTTGTGCCATGGCTTTGTTTATACCCCATAAAGAACCTAAACTTCCCCACGTACTTATAAATTTATCTTTTGCTTCTTTGTACTCCATGAAGCAAATATAATTATAATTTCTAAACTTTCAGTAATTATTGAAAGTTTATTTTAGCATGTGTATTCTATATCGTAATTAATAACAAGGATTTTTAAAATGTAGAAATCTAAAAAATGCTTAGTTTTGCAGCCTTAAACATCAAGATTTAATGAACATCCAAGAGGTTTTATCAACTAAAGTAAAAGAAGCGGTACAAGCTATTTATAGTGTAGAATTACCAACAGTAGAATTTCAGCCTACAAGAAAAGATTTTGAAGGTGATATAACGGTTGTAATTTTTCCTGTACTACGTTTTGTAAAGGGTAATCCAGTACAGATAGGAGAGCAAGTTGGTCTGTTTTTAAAAGACAATATAGCAGAGGTAACAAACTTTAATGTTGTTAAAGGGTTTTTAAATCTTGTAATAAGTGATTCTTTTTACCTTAATTTCTTTAATGAAGCTAAGGATACATCTAATTTTGGATTTGTAACCGAGGATGCTAATGAGGCTGTGATGGTAGAATATTCTTCGCCAAATACAAACAAGCCTCTGCACTTAGGGCATATACGTAATAACTTATTAGGATATTCGGTAGCTGAAATTATAAAAGCTTCTGGTAAAAAAGTATATAAAACCCAGATTATTAATGATAGAGGTATACATATTTGTAAAAGTATGTTGGCTTGGCAGCGTTTTGGTAATGGAGAAACACCAGAAAGTACAGGGTTAAAAGGAGATAAGCTTGTTGGTAATTATTATGTAGCTTTTGATAAAGCGTATAAAGTAGAAATAGCTGACTTGGTTGCTAACGGAGTGGAGCAAAAAGTAGCAGAAAAAGAAGCGCCAATTTTAATAGAAGCACAACAAATGCTATTAAAATGGGAAGCTGGCGATGAAGAAGTAGTTAATCTTTGGGAAACCATGAATGGTTGGGTGTATAAAGGTTTTGATGTTACCTATAAAAATTTAGGTGTAGATTTTGACCAGTTATATTACGAGAGTAATACGTATTTATTAGGAAAAGATGTTGTTGCAGACGGATTAGAGAAAGGTGTTTTCTTTAAAAAAGAGGATGGTAGCGTTTGGATAGATTTAACTGATGAAGGTCTGGATGAAAAAATAGTTTTACGTTCAGATGGTACAGCGGTTTATATGACCCAAGATATTGGTACTGCCATACAGCGTGTAAAAAATAACCCCGATGTTAACGGAATGGTTTACACGGTGGGTAATGAACAAGATTATCATTTTAAAGTATTGTTCTTAATATTAAAGAAATTAGGGTTTTCATGGGCAGAAAAACTATTCCATTTAAGTTACGGAATGGTAGATTTACCTAGTGGAAAAATGAAAAGTAGAGAGGGTACGGTTGTAGATGCAGATGATTTAATGAATGACATGACCCAAACGGCTGCCACTATTTCTGAAGAATTAGGGAAATTAGAGGAGTACTCAGAGACAGAAAAACAAGATTTGTATAAAACAATAGGATTAGGGGCTTTAAAATACTACATATTAAAAGTAGACCCTAAAAAACGGATACTTTTTAACCCAGAGGAATCAGTAGATTTCCAGGGGAATACAGGTCCGTTTATACAGTATACCTATGCTAGAATACAGGCCATTATAAGAAAGGCCAAAGAGACGAAAATTGATACTTCAAACGCAATTGATAGTTCTTTGGAATTGCATGAAAAAGAAAAGGAGTTATTAAAGCAATTGCAAATCTTCCCAGATACAATTCAGTTAGCGGCAGAAAATTACAGTCCGGCTATTATTGCAAATTACGCCTATGATTTGGTAAAAGAATTTAATTCTTTCTACCAGAATGTATCTATCTTAGGAGAATTAGACAAAGATAAAAAAGCCTTTAGAGTGCAACTTTCTAATAAAGTAGGAAAAGTAATAGCAGCGGCCTTTAAATTATTAGGTATACAAGTGCCAGAACGTATGTAATACTAGTTTTGTTTTATTATGTTTGGTGAATGAATGTATTTTTAAATATTTTTCCAATACTAGCACTTGCATTTATAGTCTTTTTTTAGGGTATATTATTTACTATGCACTGGATTTATTTTTCTTGAATCCTTTTACAGAATTAGCATCACTTACAGCAAAGGAAGAAAATTTAATTAGAACCAATCTTCCTTTTTATAAAAAATTATCAGAAGCCAATAAAAAGAAATTCAAGAAACGACTGATACGATTTAGAAGTCGGAAAAATATTGTTTTTCATGAAGATGTAGAAAAGCAAGAAGATATTATATTGCTTTTAAGTGCTACAGTAGCAATGTTAACCTTGGGAATGCGAGATTTTATGGTACTTTCTATAGAGCGCATCATTATATACCCTACAGAATACTATTCGCAATTTACTAGGCAAAATCATTATGGAGAGTATAATCCAGGATTAAAAATAGCGGTGTTTTCTGCAGAGCATTTATTACACGGATTTAAAATACCCAACGATAATATAAACTTAGCAGTGCATGAGTTTGCACATGCTATTAGTTTTAATGTGATGAATAAAAATTCGTTTGCGAGCTGGTCCTTTACACAAGGTTTACGCAAATTAAAACGTATGTATAACAGTAAAATATTTATGCAAGAATTGAAAGATACTTCCTATTTTAGAGCGTACGGTAGAACAAATATTCATGAGTTTTTTGCCGTTGCAGCAGAGAATTATATTGAAACACCTACTATCTTTAAAAGAGATTATCCTGATTTATATAGGATAATGAACCGAATGCTAAATTTTGATTTTAATACATAATATATTTTTCCAAAGCTTATTAGTTTAGTTCTCAATAATTTTAGAGTATTCTTTTGAAGTTTTCAAACTAATATAATTAATTGATGGTAGAAATTGTTAAAGCCTCTAAAACTAATTAGTTTTAGAGGCTTTTAATTTATATACACTAAGGTGTATTGTACTAAATAATTATTTAAAGGGTTCTTATAATTTGTTACTAATATGCTTGTGTTTTAGCTTAAAATAGAATAATAGCTAAGACTAAGATTTTCTTATCTTTTTGAGCATCTTTATACTTCAAATTAATTAAGATTCATTTTAAATTTACTTGGTTTTATTTTTTTATGAATGTTATTTTTTCTTTTCCTTCATTATAAACTTGGTACCACCCATCACCTAAATTAGAAACATCTATCGTTTCATTTTCAGTAGTTGCATTATGTGTTAAAACAATTGTTCCTAAAATATTATAAATAATAATTTGATTCCCTGGGTTAACACCTTCTAAATTAATTTTATTTGTAGCGGGATTAGGATATAAAATTATAGTATTTGCACCTCTAGAAAGACTATTTTGTTGTGAATTAACAACCTTAATAAGTTTCCATTTTTGATTATTGTTATTGGCTGTGTAATCCCACAATTGAGCATTAGAGTTAGTCATTCCTCCCTCTCTGTCTAAGGCTTTAGATAAGCAATGCATAGGTTTTAAGGAGTAAATACCGTTACCTTGATCAATAGCTTTCCATTTAATATTTTCTCCAGCTACAGAAGCCCATGTTGTTACATCTGATTGGTTAGCACAAAGAGCACCTCTAACTTCTAAATAACGTTGTGTTTGTTCATTTTGAATAGTATAGACATTGTCTCCTAAATGTTTAAATATCCACTTTTGATTATTTTCACTGTTTTGGTTATTCATTCTAACATTTCCATCTGTACCGTTGGCAACCATCATATTTTGTGTAGTTGTAAAGGATTGCAAGTGGTAAGATCCATCAGAAATAATAGAAATATTATCATCAGTGTTATCGTTTGTATCATCATTAGAATTAGATACTTTTTCAATAGTAATATTGTCAATATCTATATATCCCCAAGATGCATCTATAGTTATAGTATTTGTTCCTTTAATTAGATTAAGATTTACAAAATCTGTTTTCCAAACTTTAGAAGGTTCAAATAGGTGATTAATTACAGTATTATCTGCACTAGAATTTATGCGCTGAATTTTTTCTCCATATTGCTCGTTGCCACCTAAAGACCTATTATTAATACCAATTTTATATAAGCCGCTTAAGGGTACTTTATTAAGAGTAAATATTATTTTAGCAGGACTAGAAGATATTTCCACATATGCTGTATTGCTAGCCAAAGTATTATTTAGAATAACAGTGTTTTGTTTTAAATCAGCTGATTCAGCTTCTAAAATATTGGTAAATTGCTCATCACCATCGCTGTCATTGTCATTGTCATCATTGTCATTGTCATTGTCATCATTGTTAGCATCTCCGTCATTGTCATTGTCATCATTGTTAGCATCTCCGTCATTGTCATTGTCGCCATTGTTAGCATCTCCGTCATTGTCATTGTCGCCATTGTTAGCATCTCCGTCATTGTCGTCATTATCATCATCACCATCGTTGTCATCACTATTGCTTAGACTGGCTGTAATTAAGGCTATATTGTTCCTGTCTGTTGTTGATGTTCTATCAGTCCAAGACCATACTAGTGAGCCTCCCCAATTATTTTCTGCTAATTTACTTCCTAAATCTTGAGCATTAATTGTAGGTGCGCCCTCAAGGATTAAATTATCAGGGTAGTATTCACCAACAACAGTTGCTTTATCTATTTTATTAGCGTCAAATTTGTTGTGAAAGGGTGACCCTTTTATCCCAGCCCAACTGTAATAATGTACATTGTAAAAATCTAAGTACCCATCTTTGTCATTACCTGAATTAATTAGATTTGCATCAGAATAAGCATTCCAAAATCCTTTGCTTGAGTCCTCCATATTAGTTAAAAGACCTAATGCACCATTAGTAATTTTAACCATAGGTTGTGCTCTTCTAATTGCACCACTTGTTTTGTTTACGAATTTTTGTATAACTGGCATTTCAACTTTTTCTAAAAAACCAGGCCAATGACCAGCGTAAGCACTAGTCATTCCTTCTGCTTCATTAAAAATTTCCCATGCATAAAGTCCTGGGTGATTTCCAATAGCATTAACAAGAGGTAATAGCGCATTGTTTATATATGCATCTGTGTACTCATCTTCTGTAAGTAGTAACTTATTTGTGGAAGCATCTACACCCCATTGTTCTTTTAGCATATCAAATGACCATAAGCATATTTGAACCTTTAGACCTTTGCTGTGTGCTAAGTCAAGGATACTTTTTACATCATCATGAAAAAACTCAGGGTTCTTAGTTACTTTTTTGTCTACAAAGGCGGGGTTTGTAGATCCATTAGTATGGTACCACCATCGTACTACGTTACCTCCTTTGTCTACTGTGAAATCCATTATTTCACCAAATTTAGAAAGGTTTGGATGGTATTCACTACCAGTAAAAGGATCTAACCCTGTATCTCTTCCGAAATTTACCCATGCTATATTAATACCATTAACTAACGGAATTGAATTTTCTGAAGATTTAGAAGTTCTTGATTTTTTTTTACTTAGAGGGTTATAAGCTTTGTTTTGATTGTCAAATTCTTTGAATAGCGTTGTTTTTTTTAGTGTTTCAGAAACATCAATTAAATGTTGCTTATTTCTATCATCGCTATTATTCCAAGATTTTTTTGAGCGTTGGGAGAATGTGTTTACACTAATTAGTAATGCAAAAAATAGTATTTTTTTCATAATTTATTATTTAATTCTTTAAAAATGATTAGTAGGTGTTTTTTTTATCAAAAAAAATTAATTATTATTAGGGCGCAATTTACAGCGAGTATTTTTTTTAAACTAATACTATTCTCTCCTTATATGTGCAGTTTTGATCAAAGATAATTTTTAATGCTCGGCTGATTTTTATATTGTTAGTATGTTTAATAATTGTTGCGTTTGTACATGTGTTTTTTAGCCAAGTTTTTTAAAATTAGCGGCGGTAAAGAATGTGTTTTACAGCTGTATGAAAGCATAGCATAAAATAATTTTTTAGGATACCATAATAGTTTTAAATATAAATTGAGTTTAGCTTTTTTAAATAATCGGCTACCGATAGTTAAAAGCTAAAGTGCTACTACTTAAATACATGTATTTTAGAAATGCCTCATATTATTAAGTAGTGTTTGTTTTTTGTAGAATAAGTGTGGTGAGTTTATAGGAAAGTGTGATAACGCTTTACCATATTAAATTAGGGTTTTAAAGAAATAAATAGTATATCTAAGAACCAGAGACTAGAAAGTTATGCTGTTTTGGAGTCTTGTATTATTTAAAAGGGTTTTAGTACGTAAAATAGATATTACTAATTGTGAATAAATGTAAGTAATAAGTTAATCTCATTTGTAATTTGCTTATAAAAATAATTGTTTTAGTATAATTGAAATTTTTACTAAATGTTTAACGTATTAAATTACCAATATTTTCTGTAGTGTAGTACATTTGAATACAACCCTTAAATTCTAAAATATGACTTGTAAAATTTTAAATTCATTATTATTTTTAACTCTATTTCTAAATTTTTCTTGTAAAAAAAATTCGGAACTAGAAAACAACAAAGAAAAAGAGATTATGGCAGAAGAACAACTTTTTAAATCTGATAAAACAACACTCTCTCACCTTGCTAAGGCACAATACTATCGCTGGTATCAATTATATGAAAGGCCTATGAATGAATTTCGAATAGTGAATCAGATGGATATGTTTACTGATAATATTACTATAAAAAGTACGGCTGGTACTATGGTAGGAAAAGAAAATTATCCAGAAAGATTAGGTGTATATAAAGGTTGGAAAAATGCACACCACGTGCAAAATATAGAAGTAATTACCGGTGATGATGGTAAAACTCAAATTAAAGCAGATATTAAATATCAAAATATTCAGCCAGACGGAAAAAAAGGGAGTTATACCATAGATTACCTAATGAATTTAGAAAATGATTTAAATGGTATATTACCTAAATTATCTGAAGTTGTTATAACGCCAACAGGAGAAACTAAAGATACGTTTGAAGATGCGTATCCAAATAACCGTGTAAATTCTCTAATGTATTACTGGTTGGCAAATATGGAAAAATTAGATGGTAATGTAAAACCATTTGAAGAGTTACTTACAAACGATTTTGAGCTAAATTTTTCTACAAGTTCACAAATAAAAACATTAGCAGATCTTGAAACATGGTTGAACGGAACCCCTAAACAATTAACTCAAAGTAGTCACCACCCAGAAAACCTTATCATAAAATCAATTGGTGAAAATGTTTTTAAAATTTCTGTAGCCTTTGACTGGTATGGAATTGCAAAAAACGGACAGAAAATGAAGGCTAAGACACAACATGAATGGGTGGTTGTAGATAATCCTAATGAAAGGTTTGCTAGAATAAAAAAAGCAGATGTAAGTCAAATAGAACCTATTACGATGATAAAATAAAGGAGTTGCTCTGAAGGACGAATTTAGTTTTTAATTTGTAAAAATAAGAGTGTAATAATTATAGAAAGGCTCAAATATTTGAATAAGATGTTTGAGCTTTTTGTGTTTGTATTTCATTGTAAAAAAAATGAGGTTATCATTAATTTTTAGTTGTCCAAGCATACTATAATTCAAATTTTTGAAATCAATTTTAAAATTTACTTGGAGTTAATAGTGAAAATTAGTAGTAGTAATTAAGCTAGTGTCGTGGCTTAAATTAAAAAGATACTCTAAAGTTCACATTAGGAGTAATGCCTAAAGAAACACTTTCTGTGGTTTCTATTTTATTAGCATCATTTAATCTATAAAATGTGTTTAATATGTTTTTTCTGCCTAGTAAATTTAATACAGATACACCTACAGAAGCTTTAATTTTAGAAGCCAAAGTAAAATTGTAAACAGCAGAAGCATCTGCTCTTACGTAATCTGGTAACCTACTACTATTTGGTTTTTCGTAATTGATAGTATTGGGGAAATTTCTATAATTTATCGTATCACCTTTCAATGGTTGTGTATAAGGGCTTCCAGATTTATAAGTGATACTAAGCCCTAATTTCAAATTCTTATAATTATAAGTGCCAGCTATAGAAGCTGTGTGTCTAATATCTAGGTTATTAGAAAAAGTACTAGGGCTAATTGTGTTAAAAGTATAGTTGTTAATATTATAAGCATAGCTAAACCAAGTACTAAAAGTATTCGTTTTTTTATTAATAAGAAACTCAATTCCATTTGTCGCATAGCTTCCAATTTGCCCATTAAATTGATTTTGGTTTTGAAAACCCTGAGAGGCAGTGCTAATGCCATTTACTTTTTTGTAAAAGCCCTCTAATCCTATATATAAATCTTTTTTTGTGTAATTAAGTCCAATAGAAAGTTGTTTACTTTTAATAACAGGCAAAGACTTACCATTAGATAGTATCCATCTGCGTTTTTCTACACCTAAAAAATTTTGTTTTAAATCTAGAACTTGGTTGGTCACCTGATTTTTATATTCGCCCAATAGTTCAATATATAAATTTTTGGCAAACGTATAGTTTAGGTTTACTCTAGGTTCAATAATATAATCTTCGAAAGTGCCATTTATATTTTCAATACTATTAATCCGCATTCCAATCTTTGCGTTTGTTTTTTTGTTTTTAGAAGTGTGAGCAAGTTCAGAAAATAAGGCATGGGTTCTAACAACCCCTTTTATATTACTTTTAAAAGCAGGGGACATTACATTTGTAGTATTATTTATTCCTATTTCGCTAAAAGAGTATCCATTTAACCAATTTACAGTATTAGAAAAAGTATAATTGGTGTGTAGTTGTATTGCAGTTTCTAAGACTTCATTTTTTTGGTTAAGTTTTTGACTTTCATTTGGTAAAATGTTTTCTGAATCTAAATTATAGTGCGTGTAATAGGCGTTTATAAATGATGAAAATTTTGGAGACCAATTACTTTTAATGCTACTACCTAATGCTATATTAGTTTGATTTAGTGTGCTATTTGTATTGTTATTCGTATTCTCTGTGGACTCTTTATAATCAAGTGCGTTAACAGAATTTATGAGGCTAATACGTAGTTTATGTTTGGAATTAATGTCATACAAGATTTTAGTAGTAAAATCATAGAAATAGAATGTTTCGTCTCTAAGAATTTTTGTATCATTAATATTATTTCTGTCAATGTCACTATTTTGAAAAACCCGATTAAAAAACTGCTTGTAAATAGGAGTGTAAAAGAAATCTGTTATAGAACGTCTTGCAGAAAACTGAAGTGCTAATTTTTTAGTAATTGGCAATTGCCCATAAAAATCACTACTAATTAAATTTATACCAGCTCCTCCATAAGGTAGTTTTTGAATTTTATCATTGGTTTCCATACGCACAATACCACTAACTCCATCTCCATATTTAGCACTGGTGCCATTCCTAATAAGAGAAATTTTAGTAGTTAAATACGGGTTGAAAGAAGAGATTAACCCAAAAAAATGACCAGATTGATACATTTTAATATCATCCCATAAAATTAAATTTTGGTCGTTTGTACCTCCTCTAATATTAATATTAGATACCGTTTCATCAATGCTTTTAATTCCTGGTAAGGCTTGTACCGTTTGTAAAACATCGGGTTCTATGAGTCCAGGTAAAATTCCAAAATCATTCGTGTTTAGTTGTATGCTAGCATCTTTTTGTTTGGTTAAACCAGTAGTTAGCAATTGTACCATAACAATTTCATCTAGTTTTTGATAATGCGGATTTAGCAATATAAAGCTACAAATATTTTTATGGGCTAAATTTTCTGCGGTAATGTATTTGGTTTTAAAACCTAGATGCCTAATTCGTAAAACTGCTTTATTAGGTATATTTACTGAAGAGAAATTGCCAATTGCATTAGATTCTAAAGCAACTGTAGATTCTAAAACTTCAATAGTAGCACCATCAATTGGATTCTTAAAATTATCTAAAATTTGTCCACAAATACTTATGTTCGTAGTTTTAAATATAGAATAATAGCGGTTATCAATCTGCTTTATTTTTAATTTAGTCTGGTCTGCAATGCTATCTAAAATAACTTTTAAAATAGCGCTTTTAGGAATAAGAAATTGAGTATGTTCTATGTCCTCATCAACAAAAGAAAATTTAACATCAAACTTTTTTTCTAACTTTTGTAGATAGGGTATAAGCGGTATGGGGGCTAAGTTATTATCTTGTCCCTTTGTAGTACTAACAATAAAGGATAGTACTATAATTAAAATTATGTGAAAATATTTATGGTGTGTTTTCGGCATAAAACAGTACTTCGTCCCCTTCTAGTTTAAATTTTATTTGATTGGGAACACTAATACTTTGTAACGCTAATTTTAGGTTAGTATTACTAAAACCACCAGTAAATAATTTATTTATATCAATATTTTTAATTTTAACAGTAATATTATGTTGTCTTTCTAATTCGGCAAAAACGTAGGATAAAGGAATACTTTTAAAAGAACTTTCATTATTAATCCAAGAAGGTTCAGGTGTATTCGTTTTACTAATGCTTTTGACTTTTCCGTTGACTACCAAAAAGGAATTTCCTGCGGGTAGTTTGGTTTCTTTATTGTTAAATAATACACTTACAAGACCTTCAAAACATGTAACCTCGAAAATACCATTTCTTTGTTCTACATTAAATTGAGTCCCTAGTACAGAAACATTTCCTGCGGGTGTAACTACAGTAAATCGTTTTCCTTTTGCAACTTTAAAATAAGCTTCGCCTTCTAAATTTATATTCCGTTTTTTATTCCAGTTCTTTTTGCTATATGATACTTCAGAATTTGCATTTAAAACAACTTCAGAGGCATCTGGCAGTACAATCTCCGAACGCTCTGCATATTGTGTAGTTACAGTTTCGTTTAAAGAGTTTATATAAAAATAAGAAAGACCAATAATGGCTACAGCAACAGCAGCTACCCGCATTAATTTCTTAATTGGATTTAGCCTTACAACTTTAGCTTTATTGTTAAATTGTTTTTCTCTAATATCGTTAAAGGCTTTATCTGTATCAAATTTTGGCGCTTCTAAACCTTTAGAAGCGTCAATAATTTTTTGATAAGACGCATATTCCTGAGACTTTTTAAATTCAAATAACTCAGCATCTGTGAGTTCGTTGTTAAGCCATTTTGCTAAATAATTTTCTTGCATGATTTTATGCTTTGTGTATAAATAACAATTTAAAATGTAAAAACCCTACTTTTAAATTTATAATTATAAGTTTATTGTTCAGGTTTAAAATATTTTTTTCATACCAATTCTATATTCCATCAATTCTTTCTCTAAGATATTTTAATGCTAAATGCATCCTTTTTTCAATGGCTTTTACACTCACACCTTCCATTTCGGCAATCTCAACATATTTTTTTTTATCAATTCTGTTTAGTAAAAAAGTAGTTCGTTGATTTTCTGGTAAACCATTAAGGGCATTGTCTAATTTTTTTTGATACTCTTTGTGTTCCATTATAAATTCGGGAGACTCATTAGAGATAAGCATAGTTTCATTAGCGTATTTTAGGCGTATTTTTTCTGCCTTCAATACATTTAAGTATAAGTTATTTGCAATGGTATATACATAAGATTGTGCTTTTTTTGGCGTTACTTTGGCACAATTCTCCCATAATTTTAAAAAAGCTTCTTGTACAGCGTCATTTGCTTTTTCTTCATTACCAAATTTATAATATATATAGTTAAAAACCGTTTTAGCATTAGTCTTAAAGATGAGGCTATAAACCTTTTCCTCACAAACAGTATCATTATTTTTAGAAGCCACTATTCATTTTTTTTCAAAGATATTCTAAAAATAAATAAAAAAGTAGGTAGGGTATTTTTGTATACAGTTGTTTCATTTGTATAAATCCAAATCAATTATGAAAAAAATTATTAAATTTTTAGTATGTATGAGCCTATTTATAACGGCAATTACTTTTACCTCATGCCAAGACGAATTTGAAAGTGTCTCGGAAACAAACGAACAGGAAACAATTACAGCAAATTCTGCTACTGCTAAATTAGTAGCGCAAACCGTTTCCAATGATGGTTCTTTTGATAATATTGTTGATGGTGCTAGTTGCTTTGCAGTTAAATTCCCTTATACAGTAACTATTAAAGGATTAGATGTAACGATTAATTCTATTGAAGATTTGAAATTAATAGAAGAAATTTTTGATAAAATAGATAATGATGCAGATACATTAGAATTTATTTTTCCAATTACAGTTACATTAGCAGATTTTACAGAAATTGTAATTAATGCAAAAGAAGATCTTGTAGAAATAGCTAAAGATTGTAAAGAAGGTGGTGAAGATGATGATATAGAATGTATAGATTTTGTATACCCTATTAAATTATTTACATTCAATGTAAACTTAGAAGAAACAGGAAATGTAACTGTTACTAATGATATGCAATTAAGTAACTTTTTTACAAGCTTAGATACTAATGACATTGTAAGTTTAGATTTTCCAGTAGAACTAGCTTTATATGATGGAACAAAAATTACTGTAAATACGAATACTGAATTAGCATCTACATTAGAAAAAGCTAAGAATACTTGTGATGAGGATGATGATAATGATTATAATGATGACGATTATACACAAAAAGACTTAGAATTGTACTTAATAGAATGTCCATTATTACTGAACGAGATAATAAGAGACAACCAAAGTAAAATAGATCAATATTCTGGATATTTAATGAGTTTTACAGAAAACGGAGAAGTATCTGTTAAAGATGCACAAGGAAATGTTATAGTAGGAGCTTGGAGTACAAAAAATATAGGCTCTAGAGTTGTGTTAAAATTAGAGTTTGATGAATTGGAGGACTTTAATTTAGAGTGGTTTGTTTCCGAATTAGCACAGGGTGAAATTAAATTATCTGTTAATGACGACAATAAAATTGACCTAAGAATGGCTTGTCATGATTTACCTAATGATGCAGAAGTAAGCGAAAAATTAAACCAATGTAAATGGGGAATTACAGATGCTACAGGAGCCTTTTTTGAAGATTTAAAAATAGATTTTTCAAATAATAATATTCATGCTTACGATCCAGATGGTGCCACTATAGTTGATGAAGGTGTTTGGTCTTTGCAAAGCGGGACATTAATGCTTGATAATTTAACTGAGAAACTTGTGAATTTTAATGGTATTTGGGCTGTTATAGAGAGTTTAGATGACAAGATAACATTACAGAGAGGACAAGAAGTAATTTCGTTGGACAAATATTGTGAAGCTAACATATGTACAGATGAAATAATAATCGAGAAAATAGAACAGTCTAAGTGGAAAGTTGGAAATTTAGAAGGTTCATTTTTTGAAGATTTAAAACTCGAATTTATAAACAATGATATTAACGTTTACAGTCCTAATGACAACATTGTAGATGAAGGTAACTGGTCTCTTCAAGAAGGTATATTGTATTTAAGCGGTTTAAATAAATCAATACCAAACTACACTGGAGAATGGAATGTGATAGCCTGTGAAGATGGAACGTTTAAATTGGAACGAGGGCAAAATATTATGATTTTAAATGAAGTATTTAATCAATAATTAATAAAAAAATATAATACAAAAAGGGCTACTTGTAAAAAGTAGCCCTTTTTGTATTATATTTTTTTACTGAAACCCCAGACATCCCATTGTTATTCTTAAATTTGCACTACTTGATAATAAGGTAAGACTATGTTTGATAATTTAAGCGAAAAACTAGATAAAGCATTCCATGTTCTAAAAGGACACGGACAAATAACAGAGATTAATGTTGCAGAAACTTTAAAAGAGGTTCGTAGAGCTTTACTAGATGCCGATGTTAATTTTAAAATAGCTAAAGAATTTACAGCTAGAGTAAAAGAAAAAGCACTTGGTCAAGATGTATTAACAACCCTGCAGCCAGGGCAGTTAATGGTAAAATTAGTAAAAGATGAGTTGGTAACACTTATGGGTGGAGATGCAGAAGGCATTAACCTATCTGGTACACCATCTGTAATTCTTATGTCTGGTTTACAAGGGTCTGGTAAAACAACCTTTTCAGGTAAACTGGCTAACTTCTTAAAAACAAAGAAATCCAAAAAACCTTTATTAGTAGCTTGTGATATATATCGCCCAGCGGCAATAGATCAGTTACACGTGGTAGGAGAACAAATAGGTGTAGAAGTATATTCAGATAGGGGAAATACAGATCCCGTAGCTATCTCAAAAGCAGGTATTGCGCATGCAAAGGCAAACGGACATAATGTGGTTATTATTGATACCGCAGGACGTTTAGCTGTTGATGAAGAAATGATGCAAGAAATATCAAATGTTCATAAAGCAATACAACCACAAGAAACTTTATTTGTAGTAGATGCAATGACAGGGCAAGATGCTGTAAATACGGCAAAAGCCTTCAATGATATCTTAAATTTTGACGGAGTTATTCTAACAAAATTAGATGGTGACACACGTGGTGGGGCTGCAATCTCAATTAAATCGGTAGTAAATAAGCCTATTAAATTTATAGGTACAGGTGAAAAGATGGATGCTATTGATGTGTTCTATCCTTCACGTATGGCAGACCGTATTTTAGGAATGGGAGATGTTGTTTCTTTAGTAGAAAGAGCGCAAGAGCAGTTTGATGAAGAAGAAGCTAGAAAAATCCAAAAGAAAATTGCCAAGAATAAATTTGGTTTTGATGACTTTTTAAGTCAGATACAGCAAATTAAGAAGATGGGTAGTATGAAGGATTTAATGGGTATGATTCCTGGTGCTGGAAAAGCTATGAAAGGATTAGATATAGATGATGATGCTTTTAAACATATAGAAGCTATTATCCATTCTATGACACCATTAGAAAGGTCTACACCAACCAAATTAAATGCAAGCAGAAAAAAACGTGTAGCAAAAGGTAGTGGAAGAACAATACAAGAAGTAAACCAATTACTCAAACAATTTGATCAAATGAGTAAAATGATGAAAATGATGCAAGGCGGTGGCGGCAAAAAGATGATGCAGATGATGAGCAATATGAAAGGAATGGCTAAATAAAAAATAATCAAATTTGAACTCCTCTTTAACGAGGTTCTAAGTGATAATAATAAGGAATGGAATTACTAGACGGAAAAAAAATATCCAACCAGATAAAAGAAGAAATTACTGTTGAGGTAGTTAAAATGAAGGAGCGTAATGAAAAAGTTCCCCATTTAGCAGCAGTATTAGTCGGTAGTGATGGGGCAAGTATGACCTACGTAAATGCAAAAGTAAAAGCTTGCGAAAAAATAGGATTTAACTCTACGTTGATTGAATTGCCAGAATATACTTCAGAAGAAGAATTGTTAAGAACAATAAAAGAACTAAATATAAATAATGATATTGACGGATTTATAGTTCAACTACCTTTACCTGATCAAATTGATGAACAGAAGGTATTAATGGCTGTAGATATAGATAAAGATGTAGATGGGTTTCATCCAACTAATGTAGGTAAAATGGCTTTAGATTTACCAACTTTTTTACCAGCAACACCTTATGGAATAATGGAGTTACTTGAAAGATACCAAGTGGAAACTTCTGGGAAAAATGTAGTGGTTTTGGGAAGAAGCCATATTGTGGGCAGACCTATGAGTATTTTAATGAGCCAAAAACGAAAAGCTGGAGACGCTACAGTTACCGTTGTGCATAGCAGGTCTAAAAACTTAAAAGAGATTACTAAAAATGCAGATATTATTGTAGCAGCCATTGGTATTTCTGAGTTTTTAACTGGTGATATGGTAAAAGAAGATGTAGTAATAATTGATGTAGGAATAACAAGAGTACCAGATCAAACAAAAAAGAACGGTTACAGGTTGGCAGGAGATGTCCATTTTGAAAGTGTAAGTAAAAAAGCATCATTCATTACACCAGTACCTGGTGGTGTTGGGCCAATGACCATAGCAATGTTGTTAAAAAACACATTGTTGGCAAGAGAAAGACACATGTCTAAAAAATAAATAAGAAGCTATAAGATAGTTTTAGTAAAAAAGGCTCCTTAAAAAAAGGAGCCTTTTTTTATACAATAAAAACACCCCTGACACATATCGTCATGGCTTGCTTCTATTTTTGTGTTATTATTAATTTCATATTTAATGTAAATCAAAAAAACAACATGAAAAGTATTAAAATAGACCCTTTTACAGTCGTTGGTATTACTGTTAGAACATCAAATTTGAATGGAGAATCTGCCAGAGATATTGGAGCATTATGGAGTAAATTTATGAACGAGGATATTTTAAACAAAATTCCTAACAAAGTATCAAATGATATTTATGTCGTGTATACGAATTATGATGGAGATCATTTAATGCCATACACAACCTTGTTAGGTTGCTGCGTAAAAGACTTAACAAAAGTTCCAGAAAAAATGATTGGCTTGCCCTTTAATGGAGGAAATTATGAAGAATTTATTGCAAAAGGAGATTTAACCCAAAAAGTAGTTTATGATACTTGGGATAGCATTTGGCAACAAAATTTAGATAGAAATTATAAAGCAGATTTTGAAGTCTATGGAGTAAAAGCAGTGAATCCAAAAGACGGAGAAGTTTCAATATTTGTGGGTGTAAGATCAGGGCAAACTCATGCTTTGCTAAATTCTCTTAAATTAAGAGTTATTCAGTACACTCTCATACTTTTACATTTAGA
>ENA-ORXM01001516-ORXM01001516.1-marine-metagenome-genome-assembly--contig:-NODE-1516-length-32177-cov-108.461090_pt1 | contig 32177 bp, 28 predicted proteins | sample MGYA00237867_ERZ511480 | MGnify/ENA primary metagenome ERZ511480 (study PRJEB26309, sample SAMN06266103) | marine metagenome | isolation source: Algal blade | place: United Kingdom:Sidmouth, United... | reverse complement strand
ATAGCATTTTTGCTTACTTTTTTTGCAATTGAAAAAAGTAAGGCCCGCACGGCGAGTGCAAGTTAGCTTTGCATCTAAAGAAAATGTGTTTATGCTTTACTTCTGAATACCCCTGAATATGCCTACATAGTCATTATATAATCTTAGTAGAAAGACAGTTCGTCATCATAATCTTAGTAGAAAGACACTTCTTTATCGTTCGGAACGTAAATCATGCCTATTAATTCAATATTATTTGACACAGTATAATTGAAAGTATAGCTAAGTAGGAATTGTGGACTCAGATAAGAGTCCCGTCTGCTGCCTTAGTTCATAAATATTTCATGGCTGGAGCAGTCTTGTCATACCATCATCTCGAAAAGGGTAGGGTTTTGATTTAGATGCTCATACTTAATGTCAGCTTTTTGCATACGCTCTATAAGTGGTTCAAAATCAGATTTGGATTTTAACTCTATCCCCACCAGTGCTGGACCGCTCTCCCGACTGGTCTTCTTGGTATACTCGAAGTGCACGATATCGTCGTCAGGACCCAAAGACTCCAAAAACTCCCGTAGAGCTCCGGACCGTTGAGGAAATCTGATAATGAAATAATGTTTTTTCCCTTCATATATCAGAGAACGTTCTTTGATCTCTTCCGTACGAGTGATGTCATTATTCCCCCCGCTGAGAATAGCGACCACATTTTTACCTTTTATTTCTTCAGCAATATCATCCAGGGCAGCGATGACACTGGCGCAGGCTGGTTCTACAACGATGGCATCTTCATTATAGAGCTCCAATATCTTAGTGCACATCTTACCCTCTGGCACGAGAATTATTCGATCGACGACTTCTTTACAAATTTTGTACGTGATATCTCCAATACTCTTCGTTGCGATACCATCGGCGAAGCCATCAATCGTCTCTAAAACTTTGACACCGCCGTGCTCCATGGCTGCGGAGAGTGAGGGAGCACCTTCCGCCTCTACAGCTATGATTTGGGTGTGTGGGCTGACAGCTTTGACATAACTCCCTACACCTGATATGAGTCCGCCCCCTCCGACTGATATGATGATGTAGTCTACATCCCCTTCTGCATCTTCTAAGATCTCTGCACCGACTGTGCCTTGGCCAGCTATGATCTGCTCATCATTAAAAGCATGAATGTATGGTAGTCCTTTGGACTTAGAGATGGCTTGAGCAAAGTGCGAGGCATCGTCATAAGTATCTCCCTGCATGATGACCTCTACGTATGCACCTCCGAATTGTTCTACCTTTCTTATCTTCTGACTTGGCGTCGTGCTTGGCATATAGATCGTGCCATGAACTTTCAGTCGGTGGCAGGCCATTGCCACTCCTTGTGCATGATTCCCAGCGCTCGCACATACGACACCATATTTGAGCTCTTCAAGTGACATGCCCTTCATCTTATTATAGGCACCTCTGATCTTAAAGGATCTGACAACTTGCATATCTTCTCGCTTCAGATATACCTTGCAGTCATATTTCTGAGAAAGATTAACATTAATTAACAAAGGCGTCTTGATTGCGACGCCTTTGATTCGCTGTCTGGCAGCGATGATCTCCTCTACTGGGATGAGCACTTTTGAATTTCTGTAATCCAATCCTTAGCTATTTTGTGGCCTTAAACCTCTTACAGTTCTTCCAGCTCTCCACATCTCAGATTCTCTTAGTTCTGCTAATTCTTTCTCCAGTTTGACCCTATAGTCTTCTTGGCTATTGCTATCGATGGATAGTTGCGCTTCATTCCCTGTCTGGACGCTATCGTATAGCTCCTCGAAGACAGGCCTCGTCGCATCTCTAAATTTTTTCCACCAGTCTAAAGCGCCTCTTTGGGCAGTTGTAGAACAGTTAGCATACATCCAGTCCATGCCGTTCTCCGCTATGAGTGGATATAATGATTCTGTCGCCTCTTCTACTGTCTCATTGAATGCTTCCGAAGGCGAGTGGCCTCTGCTTCTCAAGAGATCATACTGAGCAGCGAAAATTCCCTGAATGGCACCCATAAGTGTACCTCTCTCACCAGTTAGATCACTGAATACTTCTTTCTTAAAGGTAGTCTCAAAGAGATAGCCTGAGCCAATACCTATGCCTAAAGCAACGACGCGATCCATTGCCTTACCAGTCGCATCTTGGAAAATAGCAAAGCTAGAGTTGAGGCCTTTACCTGCTAAGAACAATCTTCTGAGGCTGGTACCACTTCCTTTAGGAGCTGCAAGTATGACGTCTATGTCATCAGACGGAATAATTCCTGTGCGATCTTTATATGTGATACCAAAACCGTGGGAGAAGTATAATGCTTTGCCCTTCGTAAGGTAGGGCTTAAGCGTCGGCCATACTGCAATCTGGGCTGCATCAGATAGTAGATACTGGATAATGGTGCCTTTCTCTGCGGCTTCCTCTATAGAGAATAAGGTCTCACCTGGAACCCATCCATCAGCTACGGCCTTGTCATAAGTTTTAGAAGGACTACGCTGACCTACAATGACATTGAAGCCATTGTCTCGCAGGTTAAGAGCTTGACCTGGACCTTGTACGCCGTAGCCAATAATTGCAATTGTTTCATCTTTCAAGACGTCTCTTGCTTTGTCTAATGGGAATTCCTCCCTCGTCACCACATTCTCTTCTACACCGCCAAAATTTAGTAATGCCATTGTATTTGTATTTTAGTTTTGTTTTACTATTTAGTTTAGCCCGTTCTCTTGACTTGCTGCCAGTTCTAATGATTTTAAATAATTATTAAGCCGCTCCATGGGTTTGACTATTGCCACTCTGCCAGACCTGACGAATTCGTAGATACCTATTTTCTTTAGCTCTTTTAGTAAAGCTTCAGTCTCCTTTGGATGTCCAGTCTTCTCGATCACAATATAATCAGATTCTATTGATAGGATTCGAGCACTGTGATTACGCACTAGCTTTTCTACTTCGTTACCTTTATAGAAAGCCGCGCTAGGTATTTTATAGAGCGCTATTTCTTGGTGCACGATCTCATTATTTTTATAGTAGAACGCTTTCAGAACTTCCACTTGCTTATCGATCTGAGCCACCAGTTTTCTGACATTTTCCTCCGTTTCCTTGATAACTATGGTGAATCGATGAATACCCTCGATTGATGACTTAGATACAGTCAGGCTTTCGATATTCATATGTCTTCTGGTGATGACAGCTACGATACGAGCCATCAGTCCCGTGACATTCTCAGAGAAGACTGTCAAGGTGAATTCTGTTTTTCTCATCCTAATTTATATCTAATGTTTTATTCGAGTACGATTTCATCAACTGCTTTACCAGCGGCGATCATCGGGAAGATATTTTCCTCTTTCTCGCAGTCCACATGGAGTAGATAAGCCCCTTTATGTTGAAGCATCTTCTTTAAGCCAGCAGACACATCCTTAGCCTTCGAGACTCGATGACCAGCCACGCCGAAGCCCTCTGCTATCTTTAAGAAGTCAGGATTCATGAGCTCTACGGACGAGTAGCGCTTATCGAAGAATAGTTGCTGCCATTGCCGGACCATCCCTAAGTGATTATTGTCTAACAAGACGATCTTTACGGCTACATCGTACTGTGTACAGACACCCAGCTCTTGTAGAGTCATCTGAAATCCGCCGTCTCCCACAAACAGGACGACTTCTTTTTCAGGTTTGCCCATCTTAGCGCCGATAGCCGCTGGTAGGCCAAAGCCCATCGTGCCAGCTCCACCTGAAGAAATCCAAAGATCTCTACCTAAGTAATCATAGTATCGGGCAGCGGCCATCTGGTGCTGACCCACATCAGTCACAACTATAGCATCACCATCGGTGAGATCTGACAGTTCTTTAATGACTCGTCCCATTTTGATTGGGCCGGTTTTCAGTTTTTTAGTGTCTTTCTTGATGACGACTTTATGCTCTTCCTTCTCACACGCTGCAAATCCAGCTAACCACTCAGGATAAGATTTTTCATCTATCATAGGTAGTAGTGCCTCCAGGGCATCTCTAGCATCACCGAGAATTGGTACATCTACTTTAACATTCTTATTAATCTCTGAAGGATCTATCTCGATGTGTATTTTTTTGGCTTGAGTGGCATAGCGACTGAGGTCACCTGTCACTCGATCATCGAATCTCATACCGATAGCGATGAGCAGATCACATTGATTAGTCATCACATTAGGACCATAATTACCGTGCATACCGAGCATACCCTTATTCAGCTCATGATTATCAGGTAGCGACGATAGACCATGGATGGTGCATCCGATCGGAATACCACTTTTCTCTACGAACGCTTTAAAGACATCTTGAGCCTTAGCGATATGGATGCCATGACCAGCGAGAATAAATGGTTTCTCAGCTTGATTAATCAATTCAGCAGCTTCCTTAAGATTTGATTTCTTTAATCTTCGCTTAGGGACATAGCTTCTGATGGAGTTAATTCTCTCGTACTGAAAATCAAATTCCTCAATCTGCGCATCTTTAGTAATATCAATCAGCACGGGTCCTGGCCTTCCAGAATTAGCAATATAGAATGCCTTCGCAAATACTTCTGGTATCTCGTCAGCATCGGTAATCTGATAATTCCACTTAGTAATAGAATTAGTACAACCTATCACATCTATCTCTTGGAAGGCATCCGACCCCAATAACTGAGAAAATACCTGACCAGTAAAGCAAACCAATGGTGTAGAGTCCATCAATGCATCTGCTAATCCTGTAAAGAGATTAGTAGCCCCAGGACCCGATGTGGCTACGCACACACCAGTTTTTCTTGTGGCTCTTGCGAATCCCTGAGCTGCATGAATGGCGCCTTGCTCGTGTCTCGTGAGTACGTGCGTAATTCTATCACTATAGTGATACAGAGAATCATAAAATGGCATGATGGCTCCTCCTGGATAACCATAGATGAGATCTACCTCCTCAGCGAGAAGACACTCCAAAATAGCCTGAGCGCCACTCATCAAAATTGTTTTCTTCTTCTTTTTACTACCTGCGGCTTTCTTTTTTGGCTTTGATTTACCTACCGTTTTAGTTGCCATATGTTATTAGTTAAAGATCAGTCACACAGCCTTCACTTGCTGTAGACACTGATCGTCTATATTTTTTTAATATTCCAATGATTTCATCTTGAGGTTGCTCCCAAGCAGCTCTTCTGATGGATAACTCTTCCTCTGAGAGACTGACATCGAGTTTATTGTTAACCGCATCAATGGTGACAATATCACCATCTTCTATTAAGGCTAAATTTCCTCCATCATATGCTTCTGGAGTAATATGTCCTACGACGAATCCGTGGGTACCGCCAGAGAAACGTCCATCCGTAATAAGTGCTACCTCTTTACCTAGACCAATGCCCATGATTAACGAGGTAGGTTTGAGCATTTCAGGCATCCCTGGTCCACCTTTGGGACCACAGTATCTGATGACGATGACTTCGCCTGCTTTAACTTCTTCGCGTTGAATTGCAGCATTAGCCATAGGCTCTGAGTCAAAGACTTTAGCCGGACCGCTGAAGTATTCTCCTTCTTTTCCAGTGATCTTCGACACGGCTCCCTCCTGCGCCACATTACCATAAAGTATTTGCAGATGCCCTGTGGACTTTACAGGGGTGCTGATTGGTTTGATTATCTTCTGGTTAGGTGCAAGATCTTGTACTTCTGCTAAATTTTCAGCTATAGTCTTTCCAGTAACGGTCATGCAGTCACCAATCAAAAGGCCTTCTGCAAGCATCATTTTCATAACTGCTGGAACGCCGCCTACAAGGTGAAGATCTTCCATGACATATTTACCACTTGGCTTGAGATCAGCTAACAATGGAGTTTTATTTCCGATAAGCTGAATATCTTGAAGACTGAGTGGGATTCTTGCAGCTTTGGCCATAGCTAATAAGTGCATGACCCCATTAGTCGATCCTCCTAAGACGGTCACTAATCTTATCGCATTTTCAAATGATTCTCTTGTGACAATATCACTTGGTTTCAGATCTTTTTCTAAAAGGTTTCTGATGGCCTTACCGATGCGCTCACAGTCACCCTTCTTATCAGGACTCACAGCTGGGATCGAAGAATTAAAAGGTAGACTCATTCCTAATACCTCTATGGCAGATGCCATGGTATTAGCTGTATACATGCCACCACATGCACCTGCGCCAGGGCAGGCATGTCTGACCACTCTTTTAAATTCTTCATCATTTATCTCACCAGCGTTTTTCTGCCCTAAAGCTTCGAACGCTGATACAATATCCAATTTTTTATCATCAATACAGCCAGGTTTAATCGTACCTCCGTATACCATGAGGGAGGGTCTATCTATCCTGCATAGCCCCATAATTGTGCCAGGCATGTTCTTATCACACCCTGCTACTGCTATGATGGCATCGTACCATTGAGCACCAGCTACAGTCTCTATGGAGTCAGCTATAATGTCTCTCGAAGGCAGTGAGTATCTCATACCTGTGGTACCCATAGACATCCCATCACTGACACCTATGGTGTGAAATATCAATGGGATCAGGTCTTCAACTGCGACTGATGCTTTAATATCTTTAGCTAGATCATTGAGATGCATATTGCATGGATTACCTTCCCAGCCTGTGCTGACGATACCCACCTGAGCTTTATTTAGGTCTTCCTCCGTCAGACCGATGGCGTGTAGCATAGCTTGCGCTCCGGGTTGCGAATCGCCTTGCGTGATGGTTTTACTGTACTTATTTAAACTCATTCATCCATAAATTAAAAAAGCCATTCTTATGGGAATGGCTATATATTTTAGACTCCATTCTATTGGATACTCATGTCACAATTACGATTACGTTTACTACCTCAATTATCATGCTATGCTATTTTACAACTGAAAGGTCTGTCTATTATCTCAATAAACAAAAGCATGTCCAAGATATTTTATATGATACTTGAATTACTTTCTTTCAAGCCTTTAATATTAATTCCTTCCTCCTCTGCGACCAGCGCTTGGATCACGTCCCCTAGTTGGGAGCATGTGTAGTCTACATCTGGATCCAGGTCATTAGTCAATATACTTTTCACCATGCAGTAATCCACTGCATCAGTCACAGACTTAGCCTCAGCGTGCATATCAAAATAGTCTAATAGCATGGCTGTAGATAATATGGCGCCCATGGGATTAGCGATGTCCTTACCTGCTGATTCTGGGTATGAACCATGAACAGGCTCGAACAGACAATACTTTTCTCCTATAGATGCTGAGGGTAGTAGTCCCAATGAGCCAGCAATGACGCTGCCCTCATCTGACAGTATATCACCAAAAATATTAGAGGTGAGCAGTACGTCGAATCGTATCGGGTTAGTGATGAGTTGCATCGCTGCATTATCTACATAGAGGTAATCCAACTCTACATCTTGGTAGGATGCGTCATGTACCTTCTGCACTGTCTCTCTCCATAGCCTAGAGGATTCCATTATATTTGCCTTATCTACGAGGCTGACTTTATTGCGGCGCTTACGTGCCTCCTTAAATGCCAGATGAGCTACCCTCTCTATCTCATGCTGATAATAGCTACATATGTCGTAGGCAAAGGTGCCACTCTCCTTCCGACCGTGATCTCCAAAATAGATGCCTCCAGTCAGCTCCCTGATGATCATTAAGTCCACACCCCTGATCCTCTTATTCTTTAAAGGCGATAAATGGTGCAGTCGCTCATAGGCTTTAATGGGTCTCAGATTAGCGAATAATTTTAGCTCTTTTCTGAGGCACAGCATGCCATCCTCAGGTCTAAACTTATCGGCGTATTTTTTATATTCTGGATCACCTATAGATCCCATTAATATAGCATCTGCGGCCTTGCAGGATTCTACTGTGGCAACGGGGAGTGGCTGACCAGTTTTTTCTATGGCATCTACGCCAATAAGGCAGGTCTCTATGTTAAATGTGTGCCCAAAAGAATCTGAGATACCTTGAAGTACCTTGACAGCCTGCTCCATGACTTCAGGACCGATGCCGTCACCAGGTAAGACTGCAATATTTAATTCTTTCTTCGTAGCAGGCATCGTAGTGCTTTAAGCTTTACTTTGGCAGGTCGGTACATTAGACGGTCGCTGGCAGTGTCTCCTGAAGTAATACTTCGAGGTCATCTACAGATACATACTTCTTAGAGTCAGCAAGAGCAATAAAGTTATGATAGATAATATCTAATTCGTCTTTAGATAGGTCATAACCTATCTGCTTAGCTTTATATGCTACTGCCGCTCGGCCACTTCTGGCGGTCAAAATAATCTCAGAGTGCGTGAGACCGACATCAATGGGATCAATAATCTCATAACTCTCTCTAAATTTGATCACCCCATCCTGATGAATACCCGATGAGTGCGCGAAGGCATTCTCTCCGACAATAGCCTTATTCGCTTGTACCTGCATGCTCATACTTTCTGAAACTAATCTACTAGTTTCAGTGAGTCGCTTTGTATTTATATCACTGTGGTATATGTGCTTGAACTTTTGCCTTAACACCATGACAACTTCTTCCAGTGAGGTGTTTCCAGCCCTCTCTCCTATACCGTTCATGGTGCATTCTATCTGTGTGACACCATTCATGACGCCTGCGATTGAGTTAGCCGTAGCGAGTCCAAGATCATTGTGGCAGTGGGTAGAGATGGTGGCTTTATGTATACCCTTAACATTCTCTACGAGGTAGGCGATTTTTTCTCCATATTCATGGGGCAAGCAGTAGCCGGTCGTATCTGGGATGTTCACTACGGTAGCTCCGGCAGCGATCACTGCTTCGATGACTCTGGCCAAATACTCATTGTCAGTTCTGCCTGCATCTTCAGCGTAGAATTCTACATCCTCTACGAATGATTTGGCGTAACTGACGGCGTCTATTGATCTCTCAATGATCTTATCTTGGGTAGACTTTAACTTATATTGTATATGAATCGGCGAGGTACCTATGCCGGTGTGAATTCTTGGTCTTGCAGCATACTGTAGAGCTTCTGCTGCGATTTTAATATCTCCTTCTACAGCTCTAGATAGCCCGCAGATGATCGGTTTTCTTATTTCTTTAGAAATCATCTCGACTGCTTTGAAGTCCCCTGGGCTACTCACTGGGAATCCAGCTTCAAGCACATCTACACCTAATTCTTCAAGCTGTCTGGCGACAATCATCTTTTGGCTATGGTTCAATTTGCAACCAGGTACTTGCTCACCATCTCTCAGTGTAGTGTCGAAAATTTCTATTTTTTTGCTTGGCACAATATGTGTTTTTGATTAACCCTTATAAATGTATTTCACTATTGCTGCTGTTTCGGATGAATTATCATTATCATTCCGATGAATAAATACAAATTATTACCTTTAAGAGCTTGATATTCATGAAATTAAATTCTAAGATTATCCGATAAATAAGCTGATTTTTGCAGTGAATTTATATTGCCAATATGCCTAAGCAGACCACTGAACATCTACTTGATTTGATCAAGTCTCTTACAAAGGGAGAAAAGCGTCATTTTAGACTCTTCGTGAACCGGACTAACACGAAAGAAGAGAAGTTATTCATTCTGTTATTTGAACACTTAGACAAGTACGGCAGTTATGACGAAGCCAGCATCTTAGAAAAGATTCCCAAGATAAAAAGGCGTCAGCTGTCAAATCTTAAAGCACATCTATACAAGCAGCTGCTGATCAGCCTCCGACAGCAAAACAGACAGCATCATCTTGATATGCAGCTGCGAGAAAATCTGGATTACGCAAAAATTCTTTATTCGAAAGGAATGTACCGCGCGAGCCTACAGATATTAGATAAAACGAAGCGGATCGCGCTGGATAATCAACTCTACAGCCAAGCATTGACAGTCCTAGAATTCGAAAAACACATAGAGTCTCAACATATCACAGGCAGCATGTACCCCAAGGCTGAACAGCTGACTAAAGAAACCCAATCAGTGATTGAGCGTCTCCGCTTGAGGCATAAATTGTCGGATTTGTCTTTATCATTGTATGGCTTATATCTGCAATATGGATACGTCAAAGATCAGAAAGACCGGCAGTACATCACTGATTATTTTGAGAGTCATTTGCCTAAATATCGTCTAAGTGAAATGGATTTCCATGAGAAGATGTTTCTATTTCAATCATTTGTGTGGTACCACTACATGTCTCAGGACTTTATTAATTTTTATCGCTATGCGCAGAAATGGGTGGATCTATTTGATGAATATCCTGCCATGATAAGCGACAAGATGCCACTCTACCTCAAGGCATTACACAATTTATTGTCAGCATATTTTATGGCGGGCCGATTAGATAAGTTTCTTCCTGTGTATCAGAAGCTCCTCCACTTTAATCAGGGCGGTAGCTATGTATTGTCTAAGAATGAGACATTTCTTCACATTCTATTTAAGCACATCCATAGCATAAATAGAATCTTTTTATCAGGCGACTATGAGGACGGTGTCTCACAGATGTCGGACCTTGCAGAGCTACTGAACTCTGGCGAATATCAATGGGATCTTAATAGATTGATGAATTTCTATTATAAAATGGGTTGTGTCTATTTTGCTGCCGGAGATCTGGATAATGCGATAGAGTGCCTTAATAAGGTGACGAATCAAGTCGTACCTAATTTTAGAGAGGATATCCAATGTTATGCACGAATACTAAATCTGATCGCTCATTTTGATTTAGGCAATGACTTGCTGGTCAGCTATCAGATTAAGTCTACCTATCGCTATCTACTGAAAGCTAAACAAGATGAAAGGATATTAAAGGAGATATTTACATTCTTAAGAAAGACGACACGTATGCTGGAGTCTGAATTAAAAAGGGAATTCATCATGCTGAAAAAGAAGCTGGAAAATCTGGAGAACGATCAGTATGAGAGAAGACCTCTACTATATCTCGATATCATCTCTTGGCTGGATAGTAAAATAAATCATAGAAGTATGGCAGAAAGTATACGCCACAGATTGAGTCAGAAAGCACTTGAAAGGGACCTGACGACCTCCTAAGCATAATGAACTATATGGTGAGAGGCTTCAGCATTCCTATTGAACAATCTATGATGACCATGAGATCAAATGATGAGTACACGCATGCGATCAATGTAGATTACAACTCTGCTAAAAAATTAGACTCACGCACTCGCAAGCTATTTGTAAATATTTACCTCAGGCATGCATTTTGACATATGCACAGTTTATGAGCATGGCGGTTATTAATCAGAAAAAAGTATATATTTGCAGCCCGATTTGAAATAATAGTAATTTTTTGATGAAATCAGGTTGATTTCGTCTGATCCTAATGGGTCAACCAAAAAAAATGTATATGAATCAGTATGAAATTACTTTCATCGTAGATCCAGTATTATCTAATGATGAAATAGAGAGCACATCTAAGTCCTACCAAGACCTCATTACGAATGAAGATTGCGCTATCGTGCATGTCAATCGTATGGGTCTTAAGCAATTAGCCTATCCTATCAATAGAAGATCATCAGGTGTCTATTATTGCGTAGAATTCAAGGGCGATAAAGGAGGCATCATACCCAAGATGGAGCTGGCACTCAGAAGAGATGAGAGAATCATGAGATTCTTAACCGTGAAGCTTGATAAATATGGAGTAAAATACAACGAAGATAAAAGAGCTGGTAAGATCGGTACAATAAAGAAGAAGGAAGAGAAGAAAGATGACAACAGAAGGGGTGGAAGAAATGATAGGAATAAATCATCCTCAAAACCTACTCCTGCCAAGCCAGCAGCTGAAAAGCCAGCTACTCCTGCACCTGCTCCAGCTGCTAATCCTGCACCTGCAGTAGCAGCAGCCCCAGTCGTAGCGGCGGCTACAGCCAAATCTGAAGAAGAATAATTGATAATAATATTTAAACTACCAAACTTAAGTTATGGCAGCTACAAGAGATGAAATAAAATTTTTAAGTAATCCCAATATCGGCGGTAGAGAAAAGAAGTATTGTCGATTTAAGAAATTCAATATTAAGCATATTGATTACAAAGATCCTGACTTCTTAACTCAGTTTGTCAATAGCCAAGGTAAGATCTTACCTCGTCGAATCACAGGCAACTCATTAAAGTACCAAAAGAAAGTAGCTGTGGCTGTGAAGAGAGCAAGACATCTGTCTCTCATGCCATATGTGACTGACCTTTTAAAATAATAGCGCAATGGATATTATCTTACTAAAAGACATGGATAAGTTAGGGTATAAGCACGAAGTAGTCAAAGTAAAAAATGGCTTCGGACGCAACTACCTGATACCGAAAAAGCTCGCCGTGATCGCCAATGCGGTGAACATGAAGAAGCTAGACAAAATCAAAGAAGAAGAGGCCGCCAAGGAGGCTACTAGACTCGGAGAATATCAAGAAATTGCTAAGCTATTAGAAAATAAAACCCTGAAAATTGGTGTAAAAGCTGGTACATCTGGAAAAATATTTGGTAGTGTGACTAACGTACAAGTTATGAACGCAATCAAAGAACAGTTCGACATAGATATCGAAAGAAGGAAGATCGGCATGCCTGATAATGTAAAAGAAATAGGTAGCTATTCCACAACTATCCAACTTCACCCAGAAGTTGCTGTAGAATTACCATTTGAGCTCATTCAAGAGTAACATATTAATATTCTGGATCGTTCTATTGCAAGTACGATCCAGAGTATGATTAATCCCACAAGACAGCTCCCTATATTAGTTAGCTTGTTATACTTAATAGGCTTAACGAATCCAGCTCAAGCACAGATATACCTGCAAATAGAAGTCTTCAACTCAGCGAAGACTATTAAATTTGTTCCTGGTGATATCATCCGCTTTAAGACTAAGCAATTTCCGAAAGACTGGCAGACAGGTGTCTTAGAGCAGATCCTTCTTGCAGATAACGTCATCATACTGAATGGTGTTATATTTAATTTAAATGAATTTAAGGAGGTTAAAATACTGAGACCGTGGGCCCAGACAGCGAGTTTCGTACTTAACAAATTTGGCATTGCTTGGTTCGTATTTGCAGGTATTGCGGACTTAGCTAATCTTCCAGCTGGACCAGAAACATTCAAGATAGGGCCAGATACAGTGGCCATTGGTGGAGCCGCTCTTGGATTAGCTGCCATTATTAAGTATGGCTTTGCCAAAAAGCGTTACAAGCTAGGTAAGAACTCTAGACTCAGACTGATAGATCTTAGATTTTCAATAGAATAATAATACTTCGATAAATGACATGGCCAATTATCAAGCTTTTATTCAAAAGAGCTGACAAATGAATACTGTGCAGATTGATTGTAATAGTGTAATTCGATCTCGTTTATGTTACAGCATCTAATTTACATTCTCAGTCAAAAACTTGATCTTCACCAACTGTATCTCTTCCATGGTGATGTCATCCTCCTGCAGTTCTGTAAGGGCATCCTCTACGGAGTCTGAATCAGCATCAGCAAAGTAGTCTACGATCTCTTCTACGATCCCTTCATCTACGTTTTCTTCTAAATAGTAATTGATATCCAACTTAGTCCCAGAGTTAGCGATGTTATTCATATCATCTAAGAGCTCTGAGAGGGTCATCTTAGCCGTTTTAGCGATGTCTTCCAGAGGCATTTTTCTGTCGATGCCTTGTATAATGGTGATCTTAGATTTTGATTTATTAGCTACTTGCTTAATGACGAAGTCTGATGGACGCTCTATATTATTGTCTTTTACATATTCTTTGATCAAACTTATAAAAGGCTTGCCATATCTCTCTGCCTTACCTGCACTGACACCTGATATCTGCACCATATCATCTATAGAAATGGGATAATAAGTGGCCATATCCATGAGTGAGGGCTCTGAGAAAATAATCCAAGGCTTCACTTCTTTGGCTTCTGCTTCAGTGATTCGTTGTTCTTTTAGCAGTTCGAATAAGGTGTTGTCCAGCGCTGCACCATTGGACTGCATGGAAGAAACGATCTCTTCATTAGCTGCTTCAGAATAATCATGATTAAGGGTGATGTACACGCTTGACGGCTTTTTCAGAAATGACCTGCCTTCCTTTGTGAACTTCAATATTCCATACTGCTCTATTTCCTTATACAAATAACCCTGAAGAATGGCCTGTCTCAGGATGGAATGCCAGTACAGCTCTCCTTTTTCCTTACCATTGCCATAACCCTCTAACTTATCAAACTTAAAGTCTAATACCTCTTTACCTTTCTTTCCTACCAAGAAGTCTACAATTACCTTAATACCGAAATTTTCTTTTAATAGATCGACTGCCTTAAGCGCAGCATGCATCTCTGACTGAGACTCTATCCTGTCCTTCGGATTTTTACAGTTGTCGCACATGCAGTTACAGTCGTTGGCGTCATAGGTCTCACCGAAGTAGTGGAGTAAGAAGGTACGTCGACAGGTACTGGTCTCTGCGTAGGCAATCATTTCCTCCATCAGCTGAGTGCCCAGCTCTCTTTCAGACACAGGCTTATCACGTAGAAATTTCTCTAAGCGCAAGATATCTTTATAGGAATAGAAGGCGATGCATTTCCCCTTCAGCCCGTCTCTACCGCCTCTTCCAGTCTCTTGGTAATAATTCTCTATACTTTTAGGTATATCATAGTGAATGACAAATCTGACATCAGGCTTATCGATACCCATACCAAAAGCGATGGTGGCTACGATGACATCTATTTTCTCCATGAGAAAGTCGTCCTGTGCCTTCGATCTTGTTTTGGCTTCTAAGCCTGCATGATAGGGAGCGGCATTGATTCCATTTATTTTGAGAAGATTAGCAATCTGCTCTGTTGTCTTTCGGGCCTGTACGTAGATAATACCCGATTCTCCAGGTACTGTCTTGATGTACTGTACTATACCTTTGACGGCGATTTCCTTATTGGGCTTAGGTCTGACTTCGTAGAAGAGGTTATCTCTATTGAATGACGACACAAAGGTATTCATATCCATCATGTTGAGGTTCTTCACGATGTCTGACTGTACCTTAGGTGTAGCGGTAGCAGTAAGAGCCATAATGGGAATGGTATCATCAATGGCTTTAATCATCTGCCTGATCTTGCGGTATTCTGGTCTGAAGTCATGACCCCACTCAGAGATGCAGTGCGCTTCATCGACAGCGATGAAGGAAATTTTGACAGATCTGAAAAATTCTTGATTTTCATCCTTGGTCAATGTTTCTGGGGCAATATATAATAGCTTAGTCTTACCAGACACAATATCGGCTTTCACCTCTCTCATCTGAGTCTTAGATAGTGATGAGTTAAGGAAATGGGCGACGCTATCATCATCTCCGAAGCCTCTGATAGAATCCACTTGATTTTTCATCAGGGCGATCAGGGGAGAGATGATAATTGCAGTGCCTTCCACCATTAAAGCGGGTAGCTGATAACAGAGTGATTTTCCTCCACCTGTCGGCATAAGGACGAACGTGTCTTTACCCTGAAGTATGCTATGCATAATGTCTTCTTGATTCTCTTTAAATGAATCAAAGCCAAAATATTTCTGTAGTTCATCCTGCAGATTCACTGTAGCAGCTACCATAATTTTTAGTGTGTGTTATGAATTCAACCAAATAAATTTGAATTGGCAAGGTTGAAAGGAATTCTTAGTGGTTACTAAGTATTAATGTACAATTATTTGTGCAACATTGCTATAGATAGGATTGTAAATATCAGCAAAATAAGGGAATAACTCAAGAGCAAAAATTAAATAAGTCGCCATACTGCGTCATTTAATGACAAGCTTCGTTGAACTATGCTAATAGATATATTTGGAATATTTGTGGTTTGGAAGGTGTGGCTCGATGGCTATAGCAAATCTGTTATAGTTATATTGATTTTAAAGTAATTGTACTGGCTAAGACTAATTAATATTTGAGAGTATTTAAGGTAATTTAACAGCTATTCTGTGTAGACCTGTTCGAATGCAGGTAAGAAGCTATTCATATCCGCATTGGACATGTCGCCTCTCCATGATTCCGGGATTAGATAAGCATCCAATAGAGAACCCTTCGGGATGTAGGGGTATATCTCGTCGTACCTTTGATTTGTATTCATGATAATTCTTTTATGGACGTGGGATCGATTAATTTTATCTGGATCATCAAGCCCAGCTGCAGCAAGTAGCTCAATAAAGCTTTCTATTGTTTCTTTATGGTAGTTAGCTACGCGTACTTTCTTATCATTGACATCCAGTCCGCTCACCAGTGAAGGATCCTGGGTCGCTACGCCGACAGGGCAAGTATTTTTATTGCATTCTAAGGCCTGAATGCAGCCGACTGCCATCATCATAGCTCGTGCACTATAGCAGATATCGGCTCCTAAGGCTAAGGCTCTCATGATGTGGAAGCCAGTGATGATCTTACCAGATGCAATAATTTTAATATCTTTTTTTAAGTCGAATCCGATTAATGCATCATAGACAAATGACAGCCCTTCTTTATAGGGCATTCCCACAGAATTAGAGAATTCTAAGGGGGCTGCACCAGTACCACCCTCACCACCATCTACTGTGATAAAGTCAGGTGTGACGCCAGAGTGCACCATAGCCTTGCAGATAGCCAAAAATTCACTTTTATGTCCTACACATAGCTTAAAGCCTATTGGTTTGCCCTCGGATAGATCTCTCATTCTCTTGATCAAATGCAATAGCCCCAGCGGATCTGAGAAAGCTTTATGATAGGGAGGAGATAAGATATCCCTGCCCATCTCAATTCCTCTGATATCAGCTATCTCTTTAGTCACCTTCCCAGCTGGGAGTATACCACCGTGTCCCGGCTTTGCCCCTTGTGATAATTTTAGTTCTATCATTTTTATTCTGGGGTCTTTGGTCAGTTCTCTGAATGCATGAGGATCGAATCCTCCATCATCAGCTCTACAGCCAAAATAGCCTGTGCCAATCTGATAGATAAGGTCACCGCCGTACTTAGTATGGTATGGTGATACTCCACCCTCACCAGTGTTATGAGCGAAGCCACCTATAGCTGCACCGCCATTTAGCGCCATGACGGCATTTTTGCTTAGAGATCCGAAGCTCATCGCTGCGACATTAAAGAGACTGCAAGAGTAAGGTTGCTGGCAGCCAGGACCTCCCACTTGGATTCTGGGATCTGGATTGATATCATGATGATCTTTTGCGCCTATGCTGTGATTCATCCATTCGTAGCCTTCTGCATATACATTGAGCTGCGTTCCAAAAGGTGTGGTATCTCTGACATTTTTAGATCGCTGGTATACGATGTTTCTAAATATCCTGGAGATCGGTCTGCCATCCGTATCAGATTCTATAAAGTATTGAAACATCTTAGGCCTCAGCCACTCCGCAGCATAGCGACCATGGCCCACGACTGGAAAATTACGCCTGATGCTCTGCTTCTTCTGTACCATATCCACGATGCCCACCATGATGACCGGCACAATGACCAGGAGAGCCCACAGAAATGAAGCTGATATATAGTAGGATAAGCAGGCCACAACTGCGCATGCTATGATGGAAATGGCTATAAATGTGATCTTCATATAATGATGTGCTATAACGAAATATGAATATAGTCATCTTGAGTCTTTCTGACGAAGGGATGATAAGCGAATGGAGCGGTTTTTGGTATATAAATGTTTATACTATGTAAATGGACTGGAAATCAACTATTCACGGCTTCGAATCGTATCTGCTATTAGAACGATCATTATCAGGGCACTCGATAGAGGCTTATCAGCGAGATGTCAGTAAGCTGGCTACATATGCCCTATCACATGCCATCACAAGTCCAACGAAAATCAACAGCAGAGAACTGGAGGCCTTTATCACACACAGCTCACTGCAAGGGATATCAGCACGAAGTCAGGCAAGAATGATCTCTGGTCTGAAGGCTTTTTTCAAATACCTATTGATCGAAAATCTTATAACTGATGATCCCACCGAGCTCTTGGAAGGACCAAAATTAAGTCGCAAGATTCCTGAATTTCTGACTATAGAGGAAATGGAACGCGTGTTATCAGCGATTGATTTCTCACATGAGCAAGGTCAGCGAAATCGGGCGATTTTGGAGACGCTATATTCATGTGGGCTGCGAGTTACAGAACTTATTAATCTTAGGATATCTCACTATTATCCTAATGATGGAATTGTCAGAGTGATCGGAAAAAATAATAAAGAAAGAATATGCCCTATCGGCAGCGAAGCTATCAAGCATATCGACTACTATCTCGAAGCTGTCAGGCGCCATATGTCAAAAATCCAGAAAGGAAGCGAAGACATTCTATTCTTAAATCGTAGAGGAAGAAAGCTAAGCAGGGTGATGATATTTCACATCGTGAAGGAGGTCATCAAAGATACTGGGATCCAGAAGAATGTCAGTCCGCACACTTTCCGTCACTCATTCGCCACACACATGGTAGAAGGAGGGGCTGACCTGAAGGCTGTGCAGGACATGCTGGGACATGAATCAATTACCACCACAGAAATATATACCCACTTAGATACGAAATACCTGAGAGATACGATATTACTATATCATCCCAGAAACAATTAATCATGAACCTGGATTTCGTTGGCCGCTAATCGACTACAACTTTTCTTATTATCACTATGCTCTCTCCTATGGTGGTCATGCGCACAGGAGTCCAGACCTCAAGGCGGCCCTCGGGATGAGACAGCACCAGTCATCGACGAATCTAAATCTACACCCAACTATCAGGTGTACTTTAATGAAAAGATGGTCAGATTGACTTTTGATGAGTTTGTGTCCATAGATAGACCAGTACAGAGTGTAGTCATCTCGCCCCCCTTGTCTCGCAATCCCAAGATATACGCTAGAGGTAAAGAAATCAGAATCGAAATTCCAGATGAAGAGAAGCTGAAGCCAAATGCGACCTATCTCATAAATTTTGGCGAATCTATCAGAGACTTTACAGAAAGTAACAAACTCAAGAACTACAGCTTCATTTTTTCTACCGGAGCATACATCGATTCGCTCACGGTAAGTGGTATGGTCACTAATGCATTTGATAAGCAGCCAGTAGAGGATGTTTTAGTTATGCTATATGATACGTTTCCAGACTCAATCGTCTATGAGCAGAGACCGTTCTATTTTGCGAGTACCGAAAAAGATGGCAGTTTCACAATTAATAATGTTAGGGCTGACACCTTTAAGGTCTTTGCGCTAAAGGATGAAAATGTAAACTATCTCAATGATCTTGACAATGAACTGATTGGCTTCTTAGATTCTCTCATAGTGGTGAAAGATGACTCCATTAGGCAATCCTATGAGCTTGAAGTATTTCTGCCTGAGCAGGACTATGCGCTCAAGGAGTTTGACGCGAAAACATACGGCAGGGTCAGTTTTATCTTTACGCAGTCGCCTCAGCATGTGCAGGTAAGTAATACTTTGAATCAGGGAGATTTCTATGCTGAGGTGAGTGGAGACAGCCTTATATATTGGTATCATCTCGAAAAAGATACAAGCTTCACGGTTTTTATTCAGGATAGCACGATCATATTAGATACGATAAACGTTCGAAAATTATCCATCTCTAAATTCCAACAAGAGAATAGCCTCAAGATGTTAAACAATAATCTGGAGCCAAAAGGCCTACTTCGTCCTAATACGGCGCTCTCATTGGAATTTAATTTCCCCTTGGCGAATATCGATACGTCGGCTTTTAGCTTAGCTAAAGATTCGGTTGCGCTTACAGACTACAGCGTGCGCATAGACTCTATCCGTAAGAGTCGCGTTTTAATATCCTATCCTTTTCAGGCAGATTCTGCATATATACTGACGGTGGATAGTGCAGCTGTAAGGAGTTTTCATGGCATGATGAGTGATAGCCTGTCACTCAGCTTTAAGGCTAATAATTTGGATAATTACGGGTCTATCACCCTGTCTTATGATTCTTTAGATATCAGCAAGGACTATGTGGTCCTACTACAGCAAGGTGACAAAATTATTGAGAAGAGGCTGATTCGAAACAGTGCAGCGGGCAGCTTTAACTTTACGCAGCTCGTCCCAGGCGAGTACCAGTTCGAGTTCATTAACGATGATAATAAGAATGGAAGATGGGATCCTGGTGTATATTTGTCCAAGAAATTCTCAGAAGACATCCTCAGCGTAAAGACTGAGGCTGTGAAGCCGAGCTGGGAATTGCAAGCAACATTTTATGGATTCAATAAGTAAAAAGATAGTTGAATGAAACTGTGGACTAAAGGCTTAGTAAAGATATATGGTAAGCGAGAAGTCGTCAAGTCTGTATCTTTGGAAGTCAGCCAGGGAGAAATCGTCGGTCTCTTAGGACCTAATGGCGCTGGTAAGACCACCACATTTTATATGACAGTCGGATTTATCAAGCCCAATAAAGGATCCGTATACTTAGACGATGAGGAGATTACTCACTTGCCCATGTTCAAACGAGCGCAGAAGGGCGTCGGTTATCTGCCGCAGGAAGCCTCTGTGTTCAGGAAGCTGAGCGTCGAAGACAATATAATGGCGGTACTGGAGATGACTAACTTAAGTAAGCGTGTACAAGCAGAAAGATTAGAAACGCTCATCGAGGAATTCGGTTTAGATAAAGTCAGAGAGAATGCTGGAGATTCCTTATCAGGTGGTGAGCGGCGCCGGACAGAGATCGCACGTGCACTAGCCACAGACCCCAAATTCATACTGTTAGATGAGCCATTTGCTGGCATTGATCCGATAGCCGTAGAAGATATCCAATCCGTAGTAGTGAAGCTCCAGCAGAAGAATATCGGTATTCTGATAACCGACCATAATGTACAAGAGACGCTATCGATCACTGACAGAGCCTACCTCATGTTCGAAGGAAATATCTTGAAGCAAGGGACGGCAGAGGAGCTGGCAGCGGATGAGACGGTCAGAAGAGTCTATTTAGGGCAGAATTTTTCACTGCGTGATAAGCGAGAATCGACATGAAACCTGGGACTGCACTGATGCGAATAATTGTACTACTCTTAGTGATCTCCTGTATGAGCTGTATAGAGCAACCAGAAGTCGAACTGGTGAAACGCGATTTAAATTTAATAGACTCGCTTTATGCATTGCACCGAGATAGCCTGACTGCCCTCTCAGACTCTATCTGCGCCCAAGACAGAGAAAGGTTGTATCAACATCTTGTGGACTCCATGCTATTGCGTCAGCGCGAGGATATACAGCACATACTAGAGCGATAATCATGAAGACATCAGTCATCATTAGTATTTTTTTAATTGCAGTGGCGATACTCTTTTACTCTCTTTTTAAAGGAGAAGATCGACAGGAGTCCTCTACTATCAGGGATTCGCTCATGACAGAAAGATTATTGAAAAGAGAATCACAATTTCTTAAATCAAAAAAGAGGCGTTGTGTGGAGAATATCTACATAGAAGCTGAAAGCTACGTTGATTCTCTCATCAAATCCATCGGCATAGAGGCAGGGATTATCGTAGACTCCACTGTTAGACCTTTCAGGCCAGAGGTGCGCCAAGTTGATAGCTCTGATCTTCGTTTCGTACCATTAGAGCCATTATTTGACACATTTATCAGTGAGGACAGTATACCTCAGTGATCATATTCTATCCGAATCATTTATTAATAAGATGATGAGTAATTAGGATGTATATAGCATTCTCAGACGATCGTGCTGTATCGCTAATAAGTAGCCTCAAGGTATAGTATTTTAGTAAAATATTAAGATGTTCTTGCGATGATAGAGCTGTCTTTTTTTTGCATTTTTGTGCACTCATTTAGACAGAATACTTTTAAAAAAATCTAATAGACATGCAAACATCAGTTGACATAGAAGCGCTGAATAAACAGATATATCAAGACAGTGCCTTTTTAGAGGAGTTAGACATAGAAACATCTAAGGTCATCGTGGGTCAAAAATATATGTTGCAGCGTCTGCTGTTGGGTCTATTAGCCAATGGTCACGTCCTTTTAGAAGGGCTGCCAGGTCTGGCTAAGACATTGGCAATAAAGACGCTATCCTCTTCTGTGGGCGGCTCATTCAGCCGAATACAGTTTACCCCAGATCTACTACCAGCTGATATCATCGGGACGATGATCTTTAATCTGAGTCAAAATGAATTTACTGTGCGAAAGGGACCTATATTCGCTAACTTTGTACTGGCGGATGAGATCAATAGAGCACCAGCTAAAGTGCAGAGTGCGCTCTTAGAAAGTATGCAAGAGAGGCAAGTCACTATCGGTAAAGAAACGTTTAATTTGCAGGCGCCTTTCTTAGTTCTGGCGACTCAGAATCCTATTGAGCAGGAGGGTACCTACCCACTACCAGAAGCTCAGACAGACCGATTCATGCTCAAAGTAAAAATAGACTATCCCACGATGGATGAAGAGCGGCAGATCATCAGAAAAAGCATCTCAGGAGAGACAGGTCAGAAGATCAATCCTGTAGTCACCACGGATACCATCATGAATGCCCGCGAGCTGGTTCGCAAGGTCTACATGGATGAGAAAATTGAGCAATACATCTTAGATATCGTCTTTGCTACAAGAAATCCCCAAGACAATAAGTTAGAAAAGCTGGCGCCACTAATCACGTATGGTGGTTCACCTCGAGCCAGCATCAATCTGGCCATGGCTTCCAAGGCATACGCCTTCCTGAATAGAAGAGGCTACGTTATACCAGAAGATGTGAGGAATATCTGTCAGGATGTAATGAGACACCGCATCGGGATCAGCTATGAGGCTGAAGCAGAAAATATTACCCAAGAAGATATTATCAATGAAGTTTTAAATCAGATAGAGGTGCCATAAAGCCTGTACTGACTGTCTAAACATCAATGTCTAATTCTCAAACGAATACAAATACTTAATACACTCAGCACTATAGATGGATACAAGTGAGATACTTAAGCAAGTCAGGAAAATAGAGATTAAGACCAAAGGTCTGAGTAAGCATATTTTCTCCGGTGAGTATCAGAGTGCCTTCAAAGGGAGAGGAATGTCATTCAGCGAGGTGAGAGAATACCAGTATGGTGATGATGTAAGAAATATTGACTGGAATGTCACGGCTAGATCTGGCGAATCCCATATTAAGGTGTTTGAGGAGGAGAGAGAGCTGACGGTCATGTTTCTCATTGACATCAGTCCATCATCCTTCTTTGGTACCGTGAATAAATTTAAAAGTGAAATCAATACTGAGATTGTGGCTACATTAGCTTTCTCAGCCATCACGAATAACGACAAGGTGGGGGCCATCCTCTTCTCTGATCATGTGGAGAAATACCTACCACCTAAGAAAGGAAAATCACACATCCTCAGAATCATCAGAGAGCTTATCTATCACAAGCCAGTAGGTAAAAAAACCAATTTAGAAGATGCTCTGATCTACTTTAATAATGTAATCAAGAAAAGATGTACTTCTTTCGTGTTATCTGACTTTCTGACTGATGGCTATGAGTCAGCCCTGACCATTGCAGCTAAAAAGCACGATGTGATCGGCCTGCACATTTATGACGAGAAGGAGATGATGCTGCCTAAGGTAGGACTGATGAGAGTGAGGGATGCGGAGACAGGCGCAGAGCGCATCATTGATACCTCTTCCAAAAAACTTCGCGACAAGTACAACCAGTGGTTTGTAGATCATGAGCGGTATTTCAAAGAAGCATTTGTTAAGACAGGCTCTGATATGCTCAGTATCAGGACAGATGATGACTACGTCAAGTCTTTACTTAAGTTTTTTAAACGCAGAGGTAAACGATGATTAGATCAGTAGTTATATCAGTAATCATCTATCTCTGCTCAGTGCTTGTGCTTGATGCTCAGGTCACCATTAGTGGAGGATTTGATCGAGACAGTGTGTTGATTGGTGATCCTCTACATTATACACTTACCATCAAGAAGAATTCGAACATCAGTTTATTGAGAATCTATGGCACAGCTTTAGACTCCATCATATCAGCCGTACAGACGCAGCGCAAGGCATCAGCTGATAGTCTTGAGGTACCTGAGCTGGTCATCTCAGACTATACCATCACAGACTATGGCAAATGGAATGATAAGAATGGTGACGGGCAGTGGGAAGGTAATGAGCTAGAATTTGACACTACTGCTGTGGGTGGAGAAGTGATCTTGGAAAATACCTTTCAGTTAAGTTTTTGGGATCCTGGGCCACAGATTTTGCGGCACTCGGCTATGGACTTCAGGTTTCAAGACTCTATTTATCAATATCCCTTTTCTGGACAGTCACAGGTATTTGTGATGCCACCCTTTGACATGGCAGAATTAGAGTCTGATTCGATCGACATAGCACCCATAAAGTCCATTATTGAAGAAGAAAGGAATATCACTGATTTCTATCCATTCTTTACGATAATAGCTGTCTTATTAGGACTGGGCATTCTCTGGCTCTTGATCAATCGGCTGAATCGTAGTAAAGAGCGAACTGAAGTGGTCCAAGATATTGAAATCATTAGGCCAGCTCATGATATTGCCTTGGAAAGGCTGCAAGGCCTCAAAGAGAATCAACTCTGGCAACAGGGCGAAATCAAAGAGTATCAGTCCCAATTGACGTACACCATTAGAGAGTATTTAGAGAACAGATACGGCATCCAGGCCTTAGAATCGACGACTGATGAAATCACCAACTCACTGAGAGATCTAGACTTTGATGCAGAAGATGAACTATCATTAAAAGAGATATTACAAGTGGCTGATTTGGTCAAATTTGCGAAAGCTACACCAGAAGCCAGCATTCATGAACGATTTTTAAATAAAGCTTTTGACTTTGTCCGTAAGACGAAGAAGGAAGTCATTACTAACGAGGAAGGATCTTAGATGGGCGTATTTGGTAACATAGAATTTGTTAACCCTTTATGGCTTTTGCTACTGATAGTAATACCCTTACTAGCCGCATGGAAATATTGGAAGAAGCGCCAGACTGAAGCCTACTTTACCTTACCCAGCTTAGAAGCTATTGAGAGTATGGTGTCGTGGCGGAGTCGCTTAGTGCCATTCATGCCATGGTTAAGAGCCTTAGCTTGCGCTGCCTTTATCATCGCGCTCGCTAGACCACAGCAAGCGCTGAAGGAGGAAGAGATAAAAGCAGAAGGAATAGATATCATGTTGGTGATGGATTTATCCAGTAGCATGTTAGCGCAGGACTTTAAGCCAGATCGGTTAGAAGTCTCTAAGCGCGTCGCAAGTGAATTTGTCGATAAGCGTCAGTATGATCGAGTCGGTTTAGTCGTGTTTGCAGGGGAGAGTTTTACTCAATGTCCTATCACCACGGACCATCGCGTCGTCAAAGATTTCATGAGTAATCTTAGCTGTGGCCTATTAGAAGATGGTACAGCTATCGGTATGGGTCTGGCCTCTGCCGTGAATCGACTTAAGACCAGTGAGGCCAAAAGTAAGGTAGTAATACTACTTACCGATGGTGTGAATAATGCTGGCTACATCAAACCCAATACGGCAGCTGATATTGCCAAAGAGTTCGATGTCAAAGTGTACACTATCGGGGTAGGTAGCATGGGGCAGGCGCTCTCACCAGTAAGTCGACGCAGTGATGGAAGGTATATCTTTGGCATGGCAAGAGTAGAAATAGACGAGGCCTTACTCCGAGAGATAGCACAGATGACTGGAGGGCGATACTATAGAGCGACTACAGAGCAGAGCTTAGAAGCTATTTATGCTGAGATAGACCAGCTGGAGAAGACAGAAATAGACGTAACCGTATTCAAGCGCTACAGCGAAGAATTTGGCAGATTCATGATTTGGGGCATGGGATTTTTGCTGTTGGAAATAGTGCTGCGATTCACGGTCTTAAAGACATTACCCTAAACCTAAATAAAACAGACTCTCTTGTTTCGATTTGAATCCATAGAATATCTCTACTTGCTGGTCTTAATCCCGATATTAATCCTACTATATGCAGGATATAAAATATGGATGGACAAAGAAGTGGCTAAGCTAAGCGATGCTTCATTGTTTGGAAGGTTGAGCCCTCACTTCTCTTGGATGCGTAAGCACCTCAAGTTCGGTATATTGATGTTCGCCCTGCTGTTCTTGTGTGTGGCGTGGGCCAATCCGCAGTGGGGCAATCGTAAGGAAAAAGTAAAAGCTAAAAGTTCGGACGTCTACATAGCATTAGATATATCCCAAAGTATGATGGCGGAGGATGTCTCACCTAATCGGCTGGAAAGATCCAAGCGGCTAGCTCAAAGCATCATCAGAGCACTGAGAGGCAATCGGATCGGACTAATATCCTTTGCAGGCAGCGCTTACCTGCAGATGCCTCTTAGTCAGGACTATGCAGCAGCAGAAATTCTTATCGCCTCAGCTAATACGAATCAGGCAGGTACGCAGGGGACAGCTATAACCGAGGCAATTGATCTCGCCACACGTGCTTTTGAAGATGACAAGGATCATCAGCGAGCCCTGATTATCATTACTGATGGAGAGAATCACGATGATTTAGCCATTGCAAAAGCCAGAGATGCCAAAGAAAGCGGGCTGGTAATATTCACCATAGGGGTCGGCACTGAGGAAGGAGGCTTCGTGCCCTATACTGATCGTGGGCGAGAATCATACAAGAAGGATGAAGCTGGTAATACAGTAAAGAGTCAGCTGAATATCCAGCTGCTGAAGGATCTATCAGAAGCTGGAGGAGGCGAGTATTTTCTTATACAGGAAGGAAATAAGATTGTCCAAGATATGAAGAAGGAGATCGATCAAATAGAAAAGCAAGAGGTAGAGCAGCGATCATTCTCGGAGTATGCCAGCTACTTTCAGTATTTTTTAGCTATCGGCCTTTGCTTGCTTTTTATAGAATATTTAATATCTAATAGAGGAAATCTATCTAAAGCTTCCAGTATTTTTGAGGTATAAACCAAATGTGACACATGGTAAAATATTTCTATTTAGCCGGCATTATACTATCTCTGTGCTGCTGCATGCAAGCTCAAGAAGCACATAAGGCACTGCGTCAAGGAGATAGCTTCTACAATAGCGGTGACTATGCCGTCGCGGAGGAAAAATACAGAAAGGCTGTTGAGAAAGAAAATACACTCAAAACCCAATACAATCTGGGGAACACGCTGTATCAGCAAAAGCGTCTCGAAGAGGCTGTCAGTCAATATGAAGCTGCCTCACAGAAATCTGGGACTAACTTAGAAAAAGCAAATGCCTTTTATAATTTAGGTAATTCATTAGTCAACAGTCAAGAATTCGAAAAAGCTGCAGAAGCTTACAAGCAGAGTATCATGCTCAATCCAGACGACGAAGATGCCAGAAGAAACTTGTATCTCTCTAAATTAATGGAGCAAAAACAACAAGAGCAGCAGCAAGAACAGGAGCAAGAAAATAACGAGCAGCAAGATCAACAAGATCAGGATCAAGAGCAAAGTCAGGAGCAAGAGAGTCAGGACCAGAACGATGAACAAGATTCAGATCAAGAACAACAAGAATCAGATCAATCTCAAGTAGGAGATGAAGAGGAAAAAGAGCAACAGCAAGAGCAAGAGGCTCAAGAAATGACGAAAGAAGACGCAGAAAAACTTTTACAAGTCATTGAAAATGAGGAGAAGAAAGTGCAAGAAAAGCTCAGAAAAGTTTCAGGCTCCAAGAATAAGCCTAAGAAAGATTGGTAATTAGTTAAACTCATTATGATGAATAAAACATACATCTATACCACTCTCATAGCATTCCTACTCTCCATTAGCTGCATGGCACAGGAAAGTACATTTGAACTTAACATCAGCTCTGATTCCATTCTATTAGGCAACTTTGTGGAACTGAGCTTCACCGCAGTTAATATCGAAGGCGAATTTGAAGGGCCAGACCTTTCAATGTTTAATGTGGTAGGTGGGCCCAATATTTCCAGCAGTGTGTCCTCCATTAATGGAGACGTGAGAAGACAGATTACATATTCATACTACATAGAGCCAATGGACATAGGCAGCTATACTATACCACCTGCCTATTTAAGTATGGGTGAGACTGGTATGGAGACAGCACCGCAGAGTATTGAGGTATACCCCAATCCCAATGGTCTCATAGAGAGACCTTCATCCCTGAGACAGGAATTTAACTTTAATTTCAATGACTTTTTTGACGGAAGATCTCCCTTTGATATGGAATCATCCTTTGACTCTTTAAGACAAAGAGAGGATATGCCCACTGCAACAAAAGCCAAACGGCGCAAGATCTGATGAAGTGTTACTTTTTACTACCAATCATATTATGTTTTGTTGCTGCTAATTCACTTGCGGGACAGGCAGAATTCACAGCTAGTGCTGATGCCTCTGAGATTGTTGAGGGAGGCATCGTGGATATTGAGTTCTCCCTTAAAAATGTCGAAGGGGGATCTTTTCAGGCGCCTTCATTTAACGATTTTCAGGTAGTAAGTGGTCCTAATCAGTCTACTCAGATGTCCATAGTGAATGGACGAATGAGTAGAAGTATGAGTATTAGCTACTCCCTTATCGGAAAGAAGCAGGGCAGCTATACCATTGGAGCGGCCTCAATTCAAGCAGGTGGCAAAACGCTGCGCTCGAAGCCTATTAACATAAAAGTACTGAAGGGCAAGGAGCAGCCGAAGGGATCAGATGGATCGGTAGTAGAAGAGATATATGTGCAGTTGGAATTATCTGACTCAACGGTCTATATTGGGCAGCAGGTTACGGCTAAGTATGTACTTTATACTACCCAAGATGTCAGCTCAGCAGACTTCCTTACTGAGCCCGAATTAGACGGGTTTTACGCTAAGCGGCTCAATTATGCAAATGAAAAGGCACAGCGAGTGGTCATTGACGGAGTTCAGTTTACCAGAAAGGCTATCAGGACGATAGCATTATTCCCTCAGCAGACAGGTGACTATACCATCGAGCCTGCCTATATTAACTTAGGTCTACCGCTGAAAGGTGGTCGGCGCAGCGGCTTCTTCTTTAATACTCGCGTGAGGCCGATGAAAGTAAACACTCAAGCTGTAGACGTCAGCGTGCTGAATACGCCGGATAATGCACCATCATCATTTTCTGGGGCTATCGGCAAGTATCAGATGACTGCACAAATTGATAAGCGGACTGTGTCTACAGATGATGCGCTGACCATCACGATGAAGATCAGTGGTGTTGGCGATGGCAAATTTGTAGAGGCGCCTTCTCTCACTAATGAGGCATTTGATTTTTATGACCCAAATGTGATTCAAGATGAGACTAAGGAGCAGCGAGACAAGATATATGTTCAAAAAGTTTTCGAATACTTAGTAGTGCCTAAGCGACCAGGTAAGTTCAGTATTCGCCCTGAGTTCAGCTACTTTAATACGGACAGTTTGGATTATATCACTCTTTATGGACGTCAGTATCCCATCACTGTAGTACAGGGAAGTGGAGCTGTCCGTGAAATAGATATTGACAAGGATGGCCTAAGCGAAATGAAGGGTTTCCTCAAAGAGGTCAAATTACACAAACCTTCTAAACCCTTTTTTGGCAGCCCTGGCCATATTGCTTTGTATTCACTCCCGCTATTTGCTATACTCGGACTTGTTTACATTAAGCGTAAGAGGGATTTAGAAGATGGTATAGACCCTGCACTGAAGAAGCAGACTGCTGCACAAAGAGTTGCTATGAGCCGCTTAGTGAAGGCTCAATCGGCCATGAACGCAGGTCATGAAAAGCAATTCTATGAAGAAATAAATGCTGGCCTGTTTGGTTATGTTTCCGATAAGTACATGATCTCTAATGCAGATATCTCTACGGAAAAAGTGATGACCGTCCTGCAAGATCACCAAGTGTCCGAGATTTATAGAGAAGCTTTTAAGGCGATCATCAATCGCTGTCAGATTGCCTTGTATGCGGCTGCTTCAGGCACTGACATGAGGGATGTCTATGATCAAGCAGTTGAGATGATAACGGTCTTGGAAAGATGAAATCTGCCCATTCTGAAGAAGCTCGATTATCATAGTTAGTTTACATGTCGGGTCATTTAATATCGTTTCAACATTATACAAGTGATATTATTTTTCAATTAGTACTGGTCTTATTCGAGGTCAGTGCTAAACCAATCAGATACTATGTGAAGCTGCGACTTTCCGAGTGACTACTGCCTATAGCAGTGGTCTTAGCTTCAGCTCCGCAATCATATTTGAGGAGCATGATCCGCTGTAAAAATGGTGAGTCGATATATATTATCGATTGACTTCAATATATTGATATAGGGTGATACCTTTACTCGCTCAAGAGAAAATGGAGCATTATGAAGCGATCAAGAATCAAAGCACTGCTACAGTCAGGGACTATCGGAGAGAAGACAACAGTCTGTGGCTGGGTGAGGACTTTTAGAAATAATCAATTTATAGCACTTAATGATGGTACCACGGTGAAGCCACTGCAAGTAGTCGTAGATCGTGACAATATGGACGATGCCTCACTAAAGAGGATCACGACTGGGGCAGCCATTAAAGCTGTCGGTACCCTTGTCGAATCACAAGGTAAAGGCCAGCGTGTCGAGATAGCAGCTGATGAGATTGAAGTATTGGGAGACAGCGATGCAGAAACTTACCCACTGCAGCCTAAAAAGCACAGCTTAGAGTTTTTAAGGGATAATCATCACCTCAGATTTAGAACGAATACATTTGGTGCTATTTTTAGATTGAGAAATTCAATTGCTTTTGCTATTCACAAGTTTTTTTACGAACAAGGCTTTGTCTATATCCATTCACCGATTATTACAGGCTCTGATGCAGAAGGGGCCGGCGAGATGTTTCAAGTGACGAATCTAAATTTAGATAAGCTACCAACAACAGAAAATGGCAAGGTTGATTACAGCAAAGATTTCTTTAATAAGCAGACAAATCTAACGGTATCAGGTCAGTTAGAGGCAGAATTAGGGGCGTTGGCATTTGGCGACGTATACACTTTTGGTCCTACTTTTAGAGCTGAAAATAGTAATACCTCAAGACACTTGGCGGAGTTTTGGATGGTCGAGCCAGAGATGGCATTCTCCGATATTCATGATAACATGGATAATGCTGAAGCAATGCTTAAGTATGTCATCGAATACTGTCTGAATCACCATCAGGAAGAACTCGAATTTTTAGAGCAGCGACTACATACTGAAGAGAAGCAGAAACCACAGAACGAGAGGTCTGATATGTCTCTGCGCGAAAAATTACAGTTTATAGTAGATAGTGAATTTGAGCGATTGAAGTATGAGGAGGCTATCAATATATTGTTAAACTCAAAGCCCAATAAGAAAAAGAAATTTCAGTTTGTCATCGAAGGATTCGGAGCTGATCTTCAATCAGAGCACGAGCGTTATTTGGTGGAGAAGCACTTTAAAAAGCCTGTCATCCTGATCGACTATCCAAAGGAGATAAAGGCATTCTATATGCGCCAGAATGATGATGGTCGCACCGTAGCAGCCATGGATATCCTCTTCCCTGGTATCGGAGAGATCGTAGGCGGTTCTCAGAGAGAGGAGCGCTTAGATAAGCTGATGCAGCGCATGGAAGAAATGGATGTATCCCATGAGGAGATGGACTGGTTCTTAGATACCCGCCGCTATGGTACCTGCGAACATGCGGGTTATGGTCTCGGCTTTGAGCGCTTAGTACAGTTCATCACTGGTATGAGTAATATTAGAGATGTCATACCTAGTCCTCGATACCCAGGACATTGCGAATAGTCAGTGCTTATATACTGCCTTTCTAGTCTAGTATTCATCTACCTTAAAGTAATCCTCAATTAAGTTCTAAAATCGGCTAACCACCATCAATAGGCTGGAATAGTGCAGGAGCGAGGCTGATTATGATTTATCTGATATTGTATAAGTTTTACGTGCTACTGCCTCTGCGGTAGTACCGCAAGAGCCAAGATCGCTATTACAGTCAACTAAGGTCAGTAGTCGACCTGTATAATAAAGTAGTGAGCTTGTTTTGACGCAAATGTGCTCTGATAATATTTTAAAGGGATAATATATCCATGATTGAAAAAAGTAAATGAAGTAGAATACAAATTTAAGAGTATCCGTGAATTTACGTTTCTCAAATTAGGCTGAATTATAAATAGCGTAGATAGGGAGTCCAAATGCAAGATGCGACGAACAGGACCCTTTTGCAAGCTATGACTACAGAGCATAAGGACAAAAAACCAATCACAACTGGCTATGACCAGGTCGCCGCGTAAGCTAAGTCTTTTAGTGCATGTTGAACATTATATTTAGGCATGTTCAGTAGTAGTAAATAAATTCAGAAGTAAGAGAACTGTTGGTCAAGCTGATATGACTTTAGCACTT
>ENA-ORXM01001515-ORXM01001515.1-marine-metagenome-genome-assembly--contig:-NODE-1515-length-32207-cov-14.312574_pt1 | contig 32207 bp, 17 predicted proteins | sample MGYA00237867_ERZ511480 | MGnify/ENA primary metagenome ERZ511480 (study PRJEB26309, sample SAMN06266103) | marine metagenome | isolation source: Algal blade | place: United Kingdom:Sidmouth, United... | reverse complement strand
AGGTCGCAGAGTTTTTCGCAAAGACCGCAAAGAAAGTGGTTTCTGTCAAGCTTTACCGTTCTTTGCATTAAAATTCTTTGCGCTTCTTTGCGCTTCCTTATGTGAAATACTCTTTAGTTTTCCCACAATGTCCATTTCATTTTGTCCAGTTACTTACAATAGTAGTACTGACCATGTAAAATAGCCCTGATAGTAGTGATTGGATATTTGCGTTGGCGATTGATAGGCTTTTCGCAGCGAAAAATGCAAGGCATCTTGACAATGCCATCCATAAACGGATAGCAGGACTTGGCGTAACGACGAAGCAACAAACCTTTCGCTCCTAAAAAATTTGCAAATATACATTCAATAACTAAAAACATTTGTGTTTTCACAAAAGGTCATTGGGATATTATCAAGATTATTAAGTTCTTTGCAGAAATTTAAAAGCACTATATACTATGCGAAAGCTCAAAAACAGCGAATTAGGAAGAATTTCTGTAGAAGAATACAAAAAGGCTTCAAAAACACCGATAACTTTGGTCTTAGATAATGTAAGAAGTGCGCTAAATATCGGTTCTGCTTTCAGAACAGGAGATGCTTTTAGAATAGAACGCATCATTTTGTGTGGAATTACAGCACAACCACCCCACCGAGACATCCAAAAAACTGCTTTAGGCGCAACTGATTCTGTCGATTGGCTCTATTTTAAAGATATAAAAGATGCTTTGGAATTGCTAAAAGAGGAAAAGCACCAGCTTATTGCGATAGAACAAGCAGAAGAAAAAGTGCTTTTGAACGAATTTCAGGTAGACGAATCACAAAAATATGCCTTGTTTTTTGGCAACGAAGTCAAAGGTGTTTCCCAAGAAGTTATGGACTCAATAGATATTTGCATAGAAATTCCTCAAATTGGTACAAAACATTCCCTCAATATTTCGGTCAGTATTGGAGTGGTTTTATGGGATTTCTATGTCAAATACTATGCTTAAATCTCCCCCTTAACATTACACTTCTCTTCTATATACTTGAGTCATATTATATTTAATAACAATACATCTTTCTCATTTCAGCACCTACATTCCAATATTGGGATTATCTTATATGATTTTATATATATAAGCCTTTCATTACCAAAGACAATAGAAGTTGGCACTTTTTTTTCAAGTAAGGAAATCAGATTATTTAGCGTAATCAGATAATGTTCTAAATGTTAGTTATTGAAACGAAAAACAGTGCAGTCAGATAGTAAGTATCTGCCACAATAGATAGAGACTTATTATTTGGCAGCCCGTTTTTCAAACAAAAATTTTAATTTAAAAATGTATCTTATTTCAAAATCTCACGTAAAAATAGACTGTAAATGGGATTGAAACTCCTAACGATATGTGAAGAGTTTTTGTGACCATTAATTTTGAATAGGGAAACAGTGCGGCTAAGTAACGGAGGGGAGCTTCCAACTATGTTGGGGGTTTATTTAGTTGCCTGTTTTTTTTCATTTCATTTATAACCCCTCTAAGTATCCCTTCCATACAAGCAAACAAAAAAGGGAAACAGTGCGGCTAAGTAACGGAGGGGAGCTTTCGACTTCGGTTGGAGGTTTATTTAGTTGCCTGTTTTTTTTTATTTGGTTATAAACACCAAAGGAACGAATGAACTGCCAAGCTCATTCTTGAAGTTTAAGAAGAAGTCTGAGACCAAATCTATATTAACAAAAGGTTTGGTCTTTTGCTCATGACACCCTCCTCTACCCAAGCATTTTCTTCAATTCATTTAGCTTAATCATCGCTTCTATTGGCGTCAGGGTATTCACATCTATTTCATCCAACGCTTTCTTCACTTTCTGCATTTCAGGATTATCTACACTAAACAAATTCAATTGCAAGTTAGGGTCTGTTGTTAATTGCTTTAGCTTCTCGCCCATTTTTCCATCACTATCAATATGTTTTTGTTCTAATTCTGCTAAAATTTCATTGGCTCTTTGTACAATCCATTTAGGCATTCCTGCCATCGCTGCTACATGAATTCCAAAGCTGTGTTTACTTCCGCCTTCTTGCAATTTTCGTAAAAACAAAACTTTGTCGCCTACTTCTTTGGTTGCCACATTAAAGTTTTTGATGCGTTCTAATTTTTCTGATAATTCGTTCAATTCGTGGTAGTGTGTCGCAAACAATGTTTTGGGATTGGCTTTGGGATTGTTGTGTAAATACTCTGCCAATGACCAAGCGATGGAGATGCCATCATAAGTACTTGTGCCTCGTCCGATTTCATCCAACAAAATCAAACTTCTTTTGGAAAGATTGTTCATGATACTTGCCGTCTCGTTCATCTCTACCATAAATGTAGATTCTCCCGATGAAATATTATCCGACGCTCCTACCCTTGTGAATACTTTGTCTACCAAGCCAATCGTCGCTTTGGTCGCAGGAACAAAACTGCCCATTTGTGCCATCAATACAATCAAGGCTGTTTGGCGCAACAAGGCAGATTTTCCCGACATATTGGGTCCTGTGATGATGATGATTTGTTGTGTCTCTGTATCTAAGTAAATATCATTTGGCACAAACGCTTCGCCCAATTCCAATTGCTGTTCAATTACGGGATGACGCCCCTCTTTTATATCTAAGCTGTATTCATTCGTAATCGTCGGTTTACAATATTCGTTGCGAATGGCGACATTGGCAAGGCTCAACAAACAGTCCAAACGAGCAATTAAATGGGCATTGAGCTGAACGGGACGAATGTAGTCCATCATGCTGTGTACCAACTTATTGAATAAGTCAATTTCTAAATCTCCAATTTTATCTTCCGCACTTAAAATTTTCTGCTCGTATCCTTTCAATTCTTCCGTGATGTATCGCTCGGCATTGGTCAGCGTTTGCTTGCGAATCCAAGTGTCAGGTACAATATCTTTAAAGCGATTGGTTACTTCTAAATAATAGCCAAAAACATTGTTGAAACCAACCTTTAAAGAAGTAATGCCTGTTCGTTCAATTTCTCTTGTGCGTATTTCCTCTAAGAACTCTTTCGCATTGCTGGAGATATTTCGATACTCGTCTAATTTTTCTGAGACACCTGATTTAACAACTTCTCCTTTACTAAAATTAACGGGCGGTTCATCCACAATTTCCTTTTCAATTTTTTCACACAAAGCCTGACAAGGATTTAATTGATCCGCTATTTTTTCCAAAAATGGGGTTTTGCTTTCCTTCCCCAAAATTTTGATGGGCTTTATGGCATTTAAGGAATGTTTGATTTGTACAACTTGTCGAGGATTGATTTTTGCTAAAGGCACTCTGGCAATCAATCGTTCCAAATCGCCAATTGATTTGATGTGTTGTTCGAGGGCTTCCGCCATTTCCCTATTTTCAATAAAGAACTCTACTAAATCCAATCGCTCTTGAATGGAATCGTGCGTTTGTAGAGGTAGAACGACCCATTTTTTCATGAGCCTTGCCCCCATTGGCGAAATGGTTTTATCTAAGATTTTAATCAGTGGCGTTCCTGTTCCATCTGTGCTGTGTACCAATTCCAAATTGCGAATGGTAAACCGATCCAACCACACATATTTATCCTGAATGATGCGTCCTATCGACGTAATGTGCTGTAACTGGACGTGTTCTGTCGTTCCTAAATAATGGATGATTGCTCCTGCTGCCACAATCGCAGCAGGCAACGCTTCTATACCATAACCTTTTAAAGATTTCGTCTTAAAATGCGTCAGTAATTTTTCTCTTGTAAAATCGTAAGAATAAACCCACTCTTCCAAAAGATAGGTATAATGCTTATCCCCAAATTGCTCAACAAAATCATTTTTCTTATTGCGCTGAAAAATCACCTCAGATGGCTTAAATCCCTGTAATAATTTATCAATGTAATCAGGGCTTCCTTGCGCCACTAAAAATTCGCCCGTAGAGACATCCACAAAAGAAACGCCCATATCATGTTTATCAAAATAAACTGACGCCAAATAATTGTTGGTTTTGTGGTCTAAGATTTTTTCATTGATGGCTACTCCTGGCGTAATGAGTTCTGTGACGCCACGTTTCACAATTTTTTTAGCTTTTTTAGGATCTTCCAACTGCTCACAAATCGCTACCCTAAAACCTGCCTTTACCAGACGAGGCAAATACGTATCTAAAGAGTGATATGGAAATCCTGCCAATTCAATTTCCGAAGCCGAGCCATTTGCCCGCTTCGTCAAAGTAATGCCCAATGCCTTTGAGATGGTAATGGCATCAGGTCCAAAAGTTTCATAGAAATCCCCTACCCTGAACAATAAAATCGCATCGGGGTATTGGCTTTTAATCCCGTTATATTGCCCCATCAAGGGCGTCACCTTTTTTACCTTCTTGTTTGTACTTTTTGTTTTTCCCACTTTTACTTAATTTGAGATTCACGAATATATTCGGTACAAAAATACTAATACGTTTTAGAGCTTGTTTGGATTTTCAGATTTAATTTGAAAATGCGTCTTTTTCCCCTTTTTTTTCAGCATTATAGCTCGCTATAAACTTCAAAAAATGCTTCATTCAGTCAAAAAATACATCATTTTCATTCTCAAATTCAAATTCTAAACAAACTATATATTTTAGGAGAGAACGGTTTATCTTTCATTGTTACGTAAGGTCCCGCTGTCCGTTCTTATGGTGGCTTGCCTGCACTGCGGGCAGACCCCATGGGTCTGCCCCTACACGCCAACGCTGCCACCATACCACTACCATCGGGTCTATGTTGGATGGACAGGACGTCAAACAAAGGTTTAATATGATGAATCTTAAAACTTCTCTGGTCTTTAGATATGACATGTAGGGGTGCTGTCCTTGCAAAATAGACCTGATAGAAATGGTATGGCTTTCTTTAGGTGCTATAGTTCTTAGTGCCGTAGTTCTGTGGTTCGGTTCTTACGTGATTTGTGGTTCTTTTTAAGCCATAAGAATGGATAGCAGGACTTTCCGTTGCGATGAAAGAGGAACTGTTCTCTCCTCAAAATAAATAAAAATTAAAGATATATTTTTTAAAAAAGTGATACTTTATTCTTTATCTGCTACTAAAGAATGAATAAAAAACACAAAAATTAAAGTTTCTGAGAAGCTGCCTGTCATGTAATCGTTATAAAAAAATAAAATTCAATAAAAAACGTTGTTTATACACTTATTCGGCTTTAAATTCTTATCTTAGACGACTGAATTCTCCAAATACCTTGGTATGCTATTGAGCAACAAGATGTTATCTGCAAAATCTCCTTACACTGCTCTCACAAAGGCTTACAGCTTGAGTTAAAATAATAATATTAATAAAATCATAAAAAAAAATGGTTTTATAAGCTCTTGAATATCAAGACATTAAAAAAAAATTTGCTTTTTTGCAAAAAAAAGTTTAAGGATATGCAACTAATTTTAAATTTGGGGCGTTCTAAAAGTATAAATCTATAAGGCATGAGACAATTACGCATACAAAATCAGATCACAGTTAGGGAAGGTCCAGCATTGGATAAATACCTAAATGAGATAAGCAAGCTTAATCCCCTATCTGCAGAAGAAGAGGTGGAGTTAGCCATTCGTATAAAACAAGGAGACCAAACGGCACTTGATAAATTGACGACGGCAAATCTCCGTTTTGTTGTTTCGGTAGCGAAGCAATACCAGAATCAGGGATTGACCCTTAGTGACCTCATTAATGAGGGAAATATGGGATTGATTAAAGCTGCTAAAAAGTTTGATGAAACCAGAGGTTTTAAGTTTATTTCTTATGCGGTTTGGTGGATTAGACAATCCATCATGTCTTCATTAGTAGAAAATGCTCGTATGATTCGTTTGCCCTTAAATAAGGTGGACTCATACAAAAAAATCAATCAGGCACTTGTGAAGTTTTTACAAAAAAACCAACGAGAGCCAAGTGCTTCAGAATTATCAGATATCACAGAAATTTCTGTAAAAGATATTCGTATGCTGTTAAAAATTACCAGCAAAACGGTTTCTATGGATGCTCCTATGAGTTCTGATGAAAGTAGCTCTTCGATGATTGAAGTGTTGGAAAATGTAAATGAAGATGAACCTGATGAAGGATTAATGGGACAATCGCTCAAAGACGAAGTAAAAAACGCTTTGGCGGTACTCAATGATCGTGAATCAGAAATTATTAGTTATTATTTTGGTTTGGGTAAAGATAGATCTATGTCTCTCGAAGAAATTGGGGAGAAAATGGACTTGACTCGGGAACGAGTTCGCCAAATCAAGGAAAAAGCTATCCGTAGACTAAGAAAAACTACTTTAAGCCGTGACCTAAAAAGTTACCTAGGATAATAGAAATAGAAGAGGGAAGTCAGGAATTGATTTATCTTTACTCGTACTTTTCTCTCCTTTTCATCCATTCTTAGGAAATCTGAAAGAGTGTAGCCGCCCGTCATTATTGATGGGCGGCTTTTTTTATGGATATAATGGGACGAGTGGAACGAGTGGGGCGAAAGGGCGATGATGGAACGAGTGGGGCGAAAGGGCGATGATGGAACGAGTGGGACAAAAGGGAATTTATACTTTTTCTTATCTTTGCCGTATGATACAAAAACACCTTATTGCACCGTCTATTTTGGCGGCTGATTTTGGGCATTTGGCTAAGGATATGGAAATGGTCAATCAAAGTGAAGCAGATTGGTTTCATGTGGATGTAATGGATGGACGGTTTGTACCCAATATTTCTTTTGGTTTTCCCATTATGAAAGCCTTAAAAGCTCACGCCAAAAAGCCTTTGGACATGCATCTTATGATTGTAGAACCTGACCAATATTTAGCTCCTTTTGCAGAAGCAGGTGCGGATGTTTTGACGGTTCATTTGGAAGCTTGTACGCATCTTCATCGAACGATTTCGGCCATCAAAGCTTTGGGTATTAAAGCTGGAGTTGCGTTGAATCCACATACGCCCATTCGCTTGTTGGAAGATGTCATTACTGAAGTAGATTTGGTTTGTTTGATGTCTGTCAATCCTGGCTTTGGGGGACAGTCTTTTATTGAAAATACTTATCGAAAAATTCAGCAGCTAAAAGCTTTGTGTACAGAACGACAGGCACAACCTTTGATCGAAATTGATGGTGGGGTGAGTCTTGACAATGCCACAACTTTGTTGAAGGCAGGAGCGAATGTTTTGGTGGCGGGCAGTAGTGTTTTTAAATCGGAAAATCCTACTTTGACTATTGAGGCACTAAAAAGTTTATCTATTGATAATTTTGTGGTTTAGTTTTCCGTTATCTGAACCATATAAGTTATATCAGTTTGATTTGAGTTCATATAAGTTCTCTTTAAAAACCACAAACGACTTAAACCACTAAAACGACTTAAACCAAAGTATGCGAATAATATTTACTTTTTTCATCTGTCTTTGCTGGAGTGTTGTACTGTTGGGACAAGATTATTTACTAACAGGGATTGTGAAGGATGAAGCAGGAAAGCCTTTGAGTGGAGTAACTGTCGCTGTAAGAAGCCTGACCATTGGTACCAATACCAACAACAATGGATATTATGAGCTAAAAGTGCCTGACCAAAAAACAATAGTCGTGGAATATAGCTTTATTGGCTATGAAACACAGAAGTTTACACTTTCTTTTTATAAGGACAAATTGGCGCAAAATGTGATTTTGAAAGAAGGTATTGAAGTTTTTGAAGAAATCTCTGTAAAGGGCGAAAGAGCATCCAATTACGGTGCAGTTACTCGACTTAAAACAAAACAAGTTGAAAGATTGCCAAGTGTAACGGGTGGCGTAGAAGCTTTGATAAAAACCTTGCCAGGTGTTGCCTCAAGTAATGAATTGAGTTCTCAATATTCTGTAAGAGGGGGAAATTTCGATGAAAACTTGGTTTATGTCAATGATTTTGAGATTTATCGTCCTTTCTTGGTCCGTTCTGGACAACAGGAGGGATTGAGTTTTATCAATGCTGATTTAGTCAGTTCAATTAGCTTTTCTGCGGGTGGTTTTGAGGCAAAATATGGGGACAAACTTTCTTCTGTCTTGGATATTCGCTACAAACAACCCAAAGAGTTTGGCGCATCTGTCGCCTTGAGTTTGTTAGGAACAAGCGGACATATTGAAGGAGCCACCAAAGATAGAAATTTTACGTATGTCTTGGGTGTTCGCCAAAGAAGCAATCAGTATGTTTTAAATTCTTTGAAAGTACAAGGGGATTACAAACCTTTATTCCTTGATTTTCAGTCTTTTCTAACCTTCAATGTCAATACCAATTGGCAACTTCAATACATCGGTAATTACTCCAAAAATCGCTATAATTTTGCCCCAAATACTTCTGTAGACCGTATAGGAAACATTGCGACTGCCAAGCAAATTCGAGCGGCTTTTGAGGGACAAGAACGAGATGAGTACAATACTTTTATGTCGGGTTTGGGCGGTGTTTTTACTTCTGACAATCAGAAATTAAGCCTTAAAATCTTGTCTTCCATTTTCTTAACTTCCGAAGTAGAATCTTTTGACATCATTGGGGAGTATTTTATTGGGGAAGTAGAAACCGAGTTTTCTTCGGAAGATTTTGGGGAAGTGGTTAGTGAATATGGCGTTGGAACGTATCATCGTTGGGCAAGAAACAATTTGAATGCGGTTATTGGGAATGTTGCTTTTAAGGGATTTTTGGATCAAGGCAAGCACTTTTACAATTGGGGATTGAAATACCAAGTCGAGGATATTCAAGACAACATCAATGAGTGGAATCGAATAGATTCAGCAGGTTTTTCGCTGAGTTCTTTAGACGGGACTTTTTCCAGTGGTTATAATGAGACAGATGTAGAGTTATTTAGGGTTTTAAAAAGCGATTTTAATTTACAGTCTCACCGTCTTAGCGGATTTGTGCAGGACACTTGGTCTTTGGATTCGATCAATGCCAAATTAACGGGCGGTGTTCGCTTCAATTATTGGAACATCAATAAGGAATTTTTTGTAACGCCTCGTTTTCAGTTTTCTTGGCGTCCTAAGCGTTGGAAAGGCGTAAAAGATACAGTCATTGAAGAACAGTTTGCAGGCAATCCTACACAAATTCAAAAACTAAAAAAACGTCGGGATTCTACAGATTTGGCTTATCGTTTTGCCGCAGGATTGTACTACCAAGCTCCTTTTTATAGAGAGATGCGGAACAATCAAGGCGAGGTCAATACCAATCTAAAATCCCAAAAATCGGCACAGATTGTCGCAGGATTGGATTATGAATTTTACTGGTCTGAACGCCCTTTCAAATTTACAACCGAAGCCTATTTCAAATATATGTGGGACTTAGTTCCTTATGACATAGACAACGTCCTAATCCGTTATTTTGGCGAAAATAGTGCGGTGGGTTATGCCACAGGTATTGGTTTTAGATTGAATGGTGAATTTATTCCTGGTACGGAATCTTGGTTTAGTTTGTCGCTTTTGGACACGAAAGAGGATTTGCTCAATGACGTTTTCACCATGTATTTCAATGAAGATGGAAAAGAAATTTTGCCTTCTCAAGACAGTGTAGCATATCAGCGAGATAGCATGCCAGGTTTTTTGCGTCGTCCTACCAATCAAACCATCAATTTCGCCATTTTTTTACAGGACAATTTACCCAATAATGAAAATTTCAAAGCGCACCTAAATTTGCTTTTTGGCTCCCCTTTGCCTTATGGTCCTCCGAATCGTCCTCGCTGGCGTAATGCGATTTCTACAAGCCCTTATATTCGAGTAGATTTGGGTTTTTCTGCCCTATTGTTTGAGGACGGAAAACGAGAAATTGCGGCAAAGAGCTTCCTTAATAATTTTCAAAGCATTTGGTTTGCTGTCGAGGTCTTTAATTTATTGGACAATTCCAATGTTTCGTCCTACTCTTGGATCAATGATTTTACGGGTCAATATTATAGCGTTCCCAATCGTTTGACGTCAAGGCGTATCAATGCGAGGTTGTTGATGAAGTTTTAGACGGCTGTTTGGTTTATTAGTAGATTAGGGAATTAGGCTCTGCATTTAGTGTATTATTGATATACGCTTTTAGAAATTGATATTTTCTAATTTGGAGCGAACTGTTTAGTGCTTCGTCGTGGCGCAGGGTCTCGCTATCCGCTACTATACCAAAAGGCCATTTGGGCAGACACATGGGGTCTGCCCCTACAAGCCAACGCTGCTTTTGCTATAACGCTACTATCGAGGCTATTTTACATGGTTTAAACGCTATTAAAACCGCATTAATTTCCAATGCGTATATCGTGAATTAGACTCTACATTTAGCAATTCTTATATGCACTTCTAAAAACTTTTATTCCTTATATGGTTCTATCCTGATTTCTTTTATAGATTCTATTGCTTTGTAAATTTCGGCTAATTGGCTTGCTTGAGTTGGTGTTATTTTTTCTTGAGAAAGAATAAACTGCGCTTTTAATGACAACGTTATTTCATCGAGTTGTTCTATTTCAAAAACATAACTTCCCATTTCGTTTTTGATGTGAATAGGTTGATTTTCGGGAATATTGACATTTACTTTTTTGTCGAATGTGAGGGTGTATTGGTATTGGTCTTTGAAGCGAAAAGCGGGATAGTAGGATAAGTCTCTACCTTCTGCGTTGAACTCTTTTTCTATGAGGTATTGAAACCATTTTTGGAGATCGATGATGTAGGTTTCCTGCTCTTTTTTTAGGTAATTTTGGAGTTCGTAGGTGGTAGTAATATTGGCTTCAAAAGGGTATTCTGTTTTGTAGTCTATTTCGCTTTTTTGGGCAGCAACATACTCGCCGAAGTCTGCTATATTTTGATAAAAATAATCGGGAATTAAAGGGTCTTGTTCTTCGTATAAATAGTAAGGGCGCAAGAGGGTTGAAAATTGTCCTGTCAGGCGTTGTTGGGCTTGTAAAATGATGGTATTTTTCTCGAGCGACACCTCCCCTACTATTTTTGATAAACGCTTGTTTTCTTTTTCTGTGCTTATTCGGGTTTTCCAAAAAAGGGTGTTGTCTGGTTCAAAACGACTTTCTAAGGTTTGTTTGATTAGGAATACATTGGCGTTTTCCATGTAATACGGCAATTCGTTGATAAACAAGCCATAACGATTGCTTTTAGGCAGTATAAAGTTTATTTCTCCATTGATTCTAACGCTATATAATTTGTGTTCTGCGACGAATGGGCGGTAAATACTTGGATAGATTTCGTCTATGCGGTTGTCGCTAATATAGCACAAAAAGAAGTCTGTATCTAAACGGGCCAATAAACTTTTATATAAGGGAAATCGGCTAATTTCTCGTAGGGTTTTGAGTCTCAAAAATTCGGGTAAACGCTCCAATCCATTATCGCTTCCTTTATAAAATGCATCATCGTTTTGGTAGCGAAATTCTTCGGTTATATAATGGTGTATTTGTTTTAAAACTGCTAAAGAATCATTGCTTTTTGCCAAGTTTTTTTGTTGGGCAAATAAGGCATCTATGGATTTTTCTTTTTTAGATATTTTCTTGAATAAAAAGGGATTGTTGTCGCTTCGATAACCATACAAATCATACGCAATAAAACTCCATTTGTAGGGCTTCATTTCTTCTATGTCGTAGTCGCTCCAAATTCCGTATTGTCGGTTGTGGCGATAGTAGGTAAAGTACGGCAATTCTTGGTACAAATGCGCTCCGACTTCATCAGTACAAGCTGCTAAATCTTTCCAATTCCATTGTAGTGTTGTTGTCTTTTTCTCATAAATAGTGTTGTGGGGCGTTGCGTCATTTTCAAAGGAAAAAATGTATAGTTCGTTGGAAGGATAGATAAAATTCCATTCGCTTTTTTGTTTGGCGATGTCGCTGTGAAAGAATAAACGCAACTTATCATATGCGCCTATTTCGCTGAATACTTCTTCGGCTAAAGTGAAATCTGATTCGCTGCTTCTGTACTCCACAATGGGCAAATATAGTTGATATTCGATTTCGACGATATCGCCTACTTCGAGGTTTTGCAGGGTGAAATAAAAGTCGAAAATGTTCTCAGGAACTTTGTTATAAATTTGTACTTCTCTGGCGATGCTGTCTTTGACCATCACATTTTTTGTCTCGTTTTCTTTTGAGTTTCGGGCGACGAAGTATAGGACTTGTGGCTCAAAGTAGCGTAATTTTCTTGGTCGAATTTCTCGGTTTACTTTGTTTGTGTGTGTTTCCCAAGCAGGGTCTATGGTTTCGGGCAGTTTGAATGTTTTGTGGTCGTCAATGCCTTTTTGGGTTTGGTATTGTAGTACGACTTTTCGCTTGATTGTGGTGATTAGGGTGTTTCTGTGTATGGTGAAATCGGTGGTTTCTTGGAGGATTACGATGTCTTCGTTTTGGAACTTTTCTTGGATGGGGTCTGCTGTGGGGAATGGGGTTTCCCATGTGTGGTCGTGGTTGAGGTAGGGCGTTTTTTGGGCGTGGATTTGGGTGGCTGTGATTAGTAGTAGGAAGATGAGTAGTTTTTCAACCATGTTTTGGTTTTTGTGGTTTAAGTAGTTTTTGTAGTTGTGTTTTGAGTCGTTGAACGTTGTTGTTTTTCAGTAGTATTTTGTTTTGTCCATGCAAAATAGACCCGATGGTAGTGTTATGCAGAAGGGCTATTTTTCAGCTTTGTTTTTTATCACAATAAATGAGTTTTGCGTTGGCTTGCATAGTAGCGGACAGCGGGCCCATGCTTTGCGACGAAGCATTTTACCATTCTCTCCTAAAAAATAGTAAGATACAGCGAAAGTTTTAGTTTTTCAATTTTATTATTTTTTTTGGGGGGAAAGGTCTGCTATTCTGCTATTCTGCCTTGCGCTGCTTTTGGTATAATGCTGCTATTAGGGCTATTTTAGTTCGTAGTGTCGTTATATTGTTGGTTCTTTATTGGGCATAAAAAAAGCCCATTACCATGATGGTAACGGGCTTTGAATTCTAATAAACCTAAAAAATTATTTATTCATCTCCACAGTCTTTACAGTTAATTATTTCGTTAACTTCAAAAGAGAAGTCGCCTACTGTAACGCATAAAGGGCATCCTGCTCCTAATGAAACGTCAACTGAGTAAGTACCTGCTATTTGTGGTGAGTAGTATGGTTGTCCTGTCACCACTGCTACTTGTTGCCAAGCACCGCTTGCGTCTAAGATGTACCATGTGTAGATGGCAGCAGGATCTGCTACTGGTGTACCTGTATCGGCATCAATGACGTAAATCATATTACCATCGCAAACTCTGTCTAATCCAAGAATATTTGGACAAGGAGGACAGCCTAATGTAAGGGCTGCTGGATCGTAATCATCACTATCATTTGGATTATCCATACCGCCATTCATATCATCATCAATATCATCATCTGTTCCTGTTTCCGCAGGCGTACCGCTATCATCGTTTGGTGTACTGTCTTCATCCATTGCTAAAGGTCCACCGTCTGATTCAGAGGCAAAAGTGATTTCTGCATTATTGATAATATTTGTACCTGCAAAAGTAGGATCAATCGTCAAGGTAACATCCACTGCTGTACTCATGCCTGCTGGAATTAAATCAATTTCAAAACCATTGACGCCATTGTCTGTAACTGTTCCTGTAGAACTTGCATTTAAGACAGAACTAACATAGATTAATTCACCTGCTGTAAAGTAGTCTGTCACTGCTACATCAAAAGCATCTATTGTACCTTGATTGAATACATTGATGGTAAATACTGCATCGTCCCCAAGGCTAATGACGCCATCCATATCGTTGTCGATATAAGTTGAGAACGTTTTTGTTAAGGCTAGGTCAAAGCTTCCGTTACAAGCAGGATCGCAAGCAACTGTACCTGATAAATCAACATCACAACCACCTCCTGCTACTTCCATTTCTGTTAAGAATGGGAATAAGCTATTGAAATCATAAGCATCTCCACAAGTGACATCACCAATGTCTGTTTCATCAGCACAAACAGTGTTGTCTGCTGCCAATACTTGAACCACAGGCTCGCAAGTTGGTGCGGTTTCATCTGTAACACTCACACTTAATACTGGATATTCTGTATAAGCAATTACTTGGTTACAAGAAACGCCTGCTGCATCGAATAGTGGTGTAAATGTATCTAAAACACCATCGGCATCTGTGTCGGTTAATGCTCCTGCTACAAAAGCTAAAGAGAATGCTGCGGGCGCACAAGTTGTATTGTTAAATACTTGGAAATTTAAATCCCCTATTGTTGCTGGTCCACCTACAAATTCACCAAAGTTTACTGAATTAGGGTCAGCTAAAGGATCACCTGCAAAAGTTGCTCCGTCAAAATCAGCTACAGTAGCTCCGCCTGACATTGTTGCATAGAATACTAAGTAAGCGATTGTATCACCTGCTGCTGTTACTTCGTCTCCTGCTGGTGCAGAGATAACTTCTGGTGCATCTGTGGCACATAAGCTAAAGTCTGTAAAGCCAAATGCGCCTTCACAAACAACTGGAGCAGGAACTGTTACAAAAGTAGAGTCTGTATCATTTACGACTGTCATAGAAGTACAACCTTCGGCAGAAACAGCAATATCGTTTCTAAAATCGGCTGTTACTCCGTTTACTGTACACATATATGTTTCTGTTTCGCCTACTGCTAAGATGCCATCTCCTGTACCTGCTGCAACGCCACCGTTGTCTGTATCAACACTTCCAAAAGTAGGCTCACACATTGTTACTGTTAATCCAGCATCTGATGGTGTATCTACTAAAGTAATGTTACATAAGTCTTCGTTTCCTGTATTGGTTATTGTGATGGTGAATGTTGCATCACCAGCAGCCGTTGCTTCTTGTGTATCGTCGCTATCGTCCGCATCGTTTTTATCAACTGTAATAGCTGGTGCTAAAGCAACACAACTCGCTTCATTATACATTGCGCTTCCTTCACAAGTAGAAGTAGGCACAAAAGAAATCTCCATTCCACCTGTAGTACTTGAGTACATAATCTCATCTACAATTGCACTTGCTGCATCATATAAGGTTGCTGTTTCAGCTCCATTGTTCCATACACCTGATCCACAAGATGGTGCTGTACTCAAATCAGAGTTGTATATCGTTAATGATGCTCCTGCTGCTAACATTGTTCCGCTTGGGAATATGTGCCTTGTACTATTTGCTACATCTCCTATTGCATAGCCTGATAAGTCAATAGCAGCACCACTTCCATTTGTGATGACAATGTATTCGTCACAGAAATCTTCTATGCCATCTCCATTTTGGTCGCCTCCACCTGTTTGATTTGGATAGATAGCACTAATGAATAAACCACTTCCTCCTGCTCCTGATGCATCTGTATCTACAATATCAACAACAACACCCATTTCTAAGTCTGTCGCATCTCCTGTAAAGTCTGCTAAAGGAATAGTGAAACAAGTTGCTCCTCCCATTATTGCTGCATTGTAAGCAGTATAAGTATAAGAACCCACTGTTGTTCCTGCAATAACAATATCAAAGGTGTCATCTGGACCTTCGTTCATAGAATCAAAAGAAACACACAATTCATATTCTTCTCCATTATTGGTACAAACTGGTGTTGCAACTACATTGGTAATTGCACATTCTGCAACAGGCACTGTTACAAAAGTAGAATCTGTATCATTTACGACTGTCATAGAAGTACAACCTTCCGCAGAAATAGCAATATCATTCATAAAGTCGGCTGTTACTCCGCTTACTGTACACATATATGTTTCCGTTTCGCCTACTGCTAAGATGCCATCTCCTGCACCTGCTGCAACGCCACCGTTGTCTGTATCAACACTTCCAAAAGTAGGCTCACACATTGTTACTGTTAATCCAGCATCTGATGGTGTATCTACTAAAGTAATGTTACATAAGTCTTCGTTTCCTGTATTGGTTATTGTGATGGTGAATGTTGCATCACCAGCAGCTGTTGCTTCTTGTGTATCGTCACTATCATCCGCATCATTTTTATCAACTGTAATAGCTGGCATATTGAATTGCGGACAAGTCAACATAAAGTTTCCAGTTGCTTCACATCCCATAGGTGCGCCTACAATTGTAGCCGTCCAAATGACCATTACATCTGCATCACCAGGACTCAATGCTGGTGGCATTGTTGAGAACATAACACCATCTGTTGTGTATTGAATATCTAAGATACCTCCACAATTATCTGTAACCATATCTGTACAAGCCCCGCCTACTGCATTGGTCACATCAGGAAGTGGATAGACTGCCAATGTATAAGTACTGATTAAGGTGATTGTTTCATCTCCATTATCCACAACACCGTCAGGATCACATACAAAGTAAGCATATGCTATTTGATCTTCAGAAGCACAACTTGGACTTGCAGAGTGATTTCCTGTTGGTAATATACCATCTGGTGCTGTTACGGCAACGCCATCTACCACTACACTTGAATATTGAATAGAAGTCGTAGCATCCGTAGTGTTTGCATTGGTGACATCTAGTTGCCAAGCAGTTAAGTTTGGCGTTCCGCCACCTGTACAAACCGTATCAGGCATATCCATTACTGTTGTTGGCATTAAGCAAGTAACACAACTTGCTTCATTATACATTGCACTTCCTTGACAAACAGGTGTGAAAGAAATCTCCATTCCACCTGTAGTACTTGTGTACATAATTTCATCTACAACAACACTTGCTGCATCATATAAGGTTGCCGTTTCAGCTCCATTGTTCCATACACCTGATCCACAAGATGGTGCTGTACTCAAATCAGAATTGTATATTGTTAATGATGCTCCTGCTGCTAACATTGTTCCGCTTGGGAATATGTGCCTTGTACTATTTGCTACATCTCCTATTGAATAGCCTGATAAGTCAATAGCAGCACCACTGCCATTTGTGATAACAATATATTCATCACAAAAATCTTCTATGCCATCTCCATTTTGATCGCCTCCACCTACTTGATTTGGATAGATGGCACTAATGAATAATCCACTTCCTGCTCCTGATGCATCTGTATCTACAATATCTACAACTACACCCATTTCTAAGTCTGTCGCATCTCCTGCAAAGTCTGCTAATGGAATTGTGAAACATGTTGCTCCTCCCATGATTGCTGCATTGTAAGCAGTATAAGTATAAGAACCTACTGTTGTTCCTGCAACCACAACATCAAAGGTATCATCTACCCCTTCGTTCATAAAATCAAAAGAAACACACAATTCATATTCTTCGCCATTATTGGTACATACTGGTGTTGCGACTACGTTGGTTATTGCACATTCTGCAATCACTTCACACATGCAGTCTCTTACCCAAGTTGTTGGTGCAGAAACGTAGCAATACACATCAAATGGAGCTGTTGTTCCATCATCTAAAATTGGATCTCCTGCCATAATAGAGTCAAATGCAGTTGCATCTAAATCAGCTGTAAAAGCAGCTAATTCAGCATCTGCAACATTAAAAGCATAAGAAGTATAAGAAGTATTACCATCTCCTATCAATCCTGTAAATATACCTGTATTGTTAGAGGTACCAACAATAGCTCCTGAAGCATCTGTTAAGACATAAACCATACTGAAACCATTTCCGTTTCCTGTTGCTTGTGCATTAATATCATAAGTAGCAGCAGGGCAAGTACACTCTTCTGACATTTGAGCTTCACAATTTAATTGTAAAACCTCATACATCACTGTACAACCAGGGTTTCCTTCATCTTCAATTGTTAAAGTAACTTTTGTGTTTTGATCTGTGTATGCCAATCCTGCAAGTGTTCCTGTTGCAGCTTGTCCAGTTAAAGCACCAAGACCTGCTTCCATGATTGTATAAGGTCCTGTTCCACCTGTAATTGTATAGTCAATATCGAACATAGTGCCTACCGCGCTACATACAGGGTTCGCAACCACTGTAATGTCTGGACAAGCAGAACAAGTTGCAGGTACAATTACATCCACTGTAGCTGTGCAAGTTGGATCAACATCATCAACAATTGTTAAAGTAACTGTTGTTCCTGCTAAAGCTCCTATTACGATATTGCCTGAAGTATATCCTGCCACACCATATGTTCCTGGTACATTTGTGCCTAATCCTAAAGCAGTACCATCAAAAGTATAAGTTGTTAAAGTTACATCACCTTGTGTAACATCTAATGTAAAAGTAAATGTATCATCAGTATCATCAGGCGAAGTCGTTGCATTGTCACAAGCACTTGCTGTTGCTATTACTGAGCTAATATCACAATCTGTACATAGTACTTCATTTAAAGTAGTACATCCAAAGCATTCTACTTCTGCTACAGAAGGTACGACTTGAGGTGTACAATCTCCTGAAGAGTTTATATTTCCAGGATCAGGTGTTCCCAAATCAGAAGCAGTAGTACCAGAACCTGTTGCAATAACAATATCTGGGCCAACAAATGTAGTATAATCACCATCATTTCCATCTGAGTTTACATAAGTGTAGCTTGTTGTATCACAACCTGTTGTACTTGTAAAATTTAAAAATGTAGAACGAGGATTACTATTACTAAAGTGTCCAGTACTACCAGTGCCACTATCTTGTAAAACATATAATGTACCTGCACTAGCACACAAACTCGTAAAATCAAGTGTTGAAGTATTTGCTGCTGTTGTTATAATTACTGTCGCATTAGCAGGAATTGTTGCTGTATTATCTACATAAGTACAACAAGGACAAATCCAATTTGCAGGAGCAGTTGTGCCTGTAAAATCATCATAGGCATTTCCTGAAGGCGTAGTAATATCAAAAGAAGTAGGATTAAGTGGATCATTTCCATTAAGAAGAATTAAAAATTCGTTAGGCCCTTCGCTATCACCAGGAGGCGCACAAGCATTGTGTAGAATGCCATAGATTTGAGGACAGTCAAAAGTAGGAAGTCCACTACTCGCTGAAGGTGGAGGTGTAGAACCTGGAGGTAATGCGCTACCTGGGGCAGGTGCATCTGCATCTCCTACACAAATTTGGATTCCTGCTTCGGTATCTACTGCATCTCCTGTAAAGTCAGCAGCAGGAACAGCAAAACAACCACCAGCTAAAGCTGAATAAGCATAAGTTCCAATAACTGTAGTTGGGTTATTCGTTTGTGGGGCATCTACATATACATTAAACATGCCAGTTGCTCCCGTTTCGTAAGCATCAAAACAAACTTCGATGGTGTACATATCATCAGTACCTGTACAAACTTGGGTTACCGCTACATTTTCGATTAAGCATAAAACAACAACCTCTGTTGCATCTGTTGCATTTAAAACAGTGCCTGGATCATCACAGCTTTCGTAATCAATGCTAATTTCATTGGTAAAGTCTGTTGTAACACCTGACACCATACATGTATATGTAATCATTTCGCCTGGTTCAAAGTCCATATCATTATCTCCTGTTGCAGCAACTAAGGCATCAATCTCTGCTGCTGCTAAAACACAATCAGCACCATTAGGATCAGAAATGACAATATTACAAATATTTGTTGCTCCTGTATTTTCTAAAGTAATGGTAAATTGAGCATCTCCGTTAGGTAAGACATATTGTATGTCTGTTCCGTCATTGGCTGTTTTTGTCGCTGTTAATTCTGGTGCACTGTCCATACATTCAGGAATATTTAAAGTAACTTCTGTATCATAACAGGTCTGGTCAATGGTTGCTCCTTGAGGAATCACCGTAATCGTAGGACTTGATGCAGCAGTTGGTCCTGTAATTGTATAATTTAAAGTACCTGCTGCAGCTCCTGTTGTAGCTGATGCTAATAAAGTAGCTCCATCATACACTTCAATGACTGTGGGTAAGAGCGGATTTGCAAAAGTATAATCAATGGTAAACTCTGCATTTTCTCCATTACAAGTTGCTGTAATATTGCTTGATAAGTCAAGACAAGCTCCATAGGTATTAGCTACTCCAGGAGAACCACCACTAAATGATACACCAGCATTAGCACTGGCTGCCCAAACAGCAGCAGCATCATTAGTTGTAGCATCTTGGTTCATCCAATCTATCAAAGACATAGAAATACCATTATTGCCATCCCAACATCCATCTTGAATCATATTATAGTCAACTACATCAATAACCTCTCCATTGCAATTCACAATAGAGACTGCATCTCCTGTATTATTTAATATAGAATTCAATGATCCTACAGGTGTAGCAAAACAGTCACCTGCAGCAAGAGAAGTTGAAGCAGGAACAGTGTATTGAAGATTAGGTGTGACAGTGGCATCATCGTAAAATTCCCAACCACTTATGTCGATTGCAGCAGTACCAGTATTACAGATTTCAATAAACTCGTCATTGTCAGTCCCACAAGGATTATACATAATTTCTGTAATGATAATATCTCCTGCGGCATCTAAATCACAAGCAGCAGCAGTTGGACATACGGGAATAGTTACTGCTGCAGGTGTACCACCGATACAAGCAACGTCCATATTGTCTAATACGTCAACATTGAGTGTTGCTGTTGCAGTTGGTCCTGGTACAGTTACACTAAAGCAAATATTTCCATCGGCTTGTCCTGTTAAGGAAAATAAAATTGCATTCGCATTATCTGTATCTACTAAGTCATAGTTGCCACTTCCGCCAGCAACATCGGCACAAACAGTATAAGTAGCATCATCTCCACTACAAGCTCCATCAGCAGTAACCAGCACATTTGTAATTGAACAAACTGGTGTAGGGCATACTCCTGGATCTGTTATGACAACCATTGCTGTACAAGATGCTGTTCCATCATCTGTAAGTATTAAGTTTAAATCACCTGCCCCTGCTGCTCCTGTTCCTGTAGCAAAACTAGTAGGCAAAGCACCTGTAGGTGGTGCGTCATACGCTGCTGTAGCAGGTGTCACGGTTGCACCTGATACTGTGTATGTTGTAGCTGTTCCTGTACCACCTACACTCAAATCAAAAGTGATAATATCGTCTGTATCATCTGTTGGTGTATCATTATCATCACAAGCAATATTGGTTACTACTGGTGGGTCAATGGTACATGTTGAAGCGGTACAATCCTCAAATAACTGATTTGTTGTAGGAAGATTTGCAGCACCACAAACTAAAAGAATATCATCAACTGCAACATCTTCATCTCCTGCGTCCATTCCATTAATTGAGATATTTAAATCCAAAGAACTTCCCGCAGGTATAGAAGCACAGTAAGTCATCATTGTACCTGTAACAGTACAAGCAGAGGCAATGTCTCCATTGGCAACACCTGCACTATTGGTACCTGTTCCAGCAAAATTAGCTGCTGTTATCGTTGTACCTCCATCAACTGTAACATTAATAGAAATTGAGGAATTTGCGTCCCAGTCATTCGCACCATCAGTTGCATCTGCATCTGCAATATCAAAACAGATGTATAAATCCGCAGTACAGCCTGATATATCAATGCCGCTAAAATCAGCCGCTACACTTCCTGTGCCAGCCGAACAAGCTCCAGATACAGCAATACCATCTGTGTCTTGAGCACTTAAAAAAGAACCTGTTGCTCCATTATAATTTACATTAATAACTGTATTATCTACTATACCAAAGTAATCTCCTGTTTCTTCTACACACTCTCCTGTTAAGGTGGGGATATTGGAGGTGTTAGCCCCATCAAAATCTTCCGTGAAGATTACTTGGGCTTGTATATTAGTACACATAGCAACCAAAATCAAGGTTGCCAAAATAAATATATTTTTCATTTTATTATTTTCTAAGATTTTTTAAATTAAATTAAGACTCATTTCAATCTTAGAAATGATTAATTAGCTGGATATGAGATGATTAATGGTGTATTTCCTGCTGGTGCAGTCAATGGACCAAATTCATCGTTACAAGCTGTATCTGTTCCATCTACCAAACGAATAAGGTAAGAGGTTGTACCATCTGCTGGTAGGTTTACATCTAAAGCAATTGGCGCAGTGACAGGTAAAGCATTAGGTGTTGAAGCTGATATCCAGTTTGCTCCATTGTCTGTAGAGTATTCAATATCAAAAGAAGTTTGTCCTGCATCTTGTGCAACAACATTGGTTACTTCAATATCAAAAGCACCACAAAATTCTGTTAAAGCTACATCAGCTGTAAATCCACATGGTGGTGGTGGTGGGCAAATTTCAATATCCTTCCAGCTAGAAGAAGGATTTGTTCCTACTTTTGTACCACCGTCCATATCACAATCTGTTCCTGATGCATTACTCACATAATATACTAATTTGAATTGTGTGATGACGTCTGTTGCAGCCAAACCAACATTAGGGCTTACTGCTTGGATACTCGTATTGTCATTAGGGTTGTCTCCTGAACCTGTATCTTCTCCTCCTTGTCCTGATACAGCACAATTATTAGGGATACCTGTTGGTTGATCAACTGCAAAAGTACCTGGTCCTGTTGCACCTACATGAGCGGAAATGGATGTTGAGAGGTATTCTGCATTACAGAAAGTAGCGATGTTCGCTAAATTTACAGTAGGTAAGTTTGCTAAGGGTGTACCTGTGGCATCCGTACCCATAGTTACATAACCAAAGGTAGCTTCAACACCTTCGGTTTGACCATTAGAGCTGGTAACGGCTAAGTCAAATGTTCCTGCTTCCGCAGAAAAGCCGTTAATTAAGTCTATGGTTACACAGATGTAACCACTTTCACAAACGCAATCGTCAGATTGAGTATTGCCGTAATCAGAGCTGCCACCTAATGCGCCTGCTCCACCAATGCAACCACCCATTGCAAAGTCGCCATCATCACAAGTTCCATTGGCATTTGGGTTATTGACTACGGCTTCTAAGGTTAATTGAATATCGGCTGTTCCGTCTGCTCCTGGCGTATTTCCTGCTAAATCCCAAACATCTAAGGTATTAGATGTTTGTGGTCCCGAATTGGGAGCGGCTTCGTTAGCCTCCACGCATAGATCAGCAAAGTCCCCTTCATCAACTGTCACACACTGTGCATTGACGAAATGGGCAACCCCAAAACAAAGAACTGCCATAAAAAGAAGTCTAAGTTTTTTCATTTTTTAAGGTTTATTATAAATTAATTGATTTATTAAAATTCAGACCAATATGTATTGAGAGTAAGTTATTTTTGCTTAGAAAGTGTAGGTTTCTTTTCCTAGCAAAATATGGGTAAGAGACATAAAAGACAGTGCCTTTCATAATAGATAATATAGTATTGTGTTAGTATTTTTTGGAAATCTGTTTTTTCTTTTACAAAGATTGCATAAAAACCACGTTCTGTCCAAAGATAATTAACATTTTTTTAATTATGGCATTTTATTTACATAAAATTTACTGTTTTTTTTTGAAAAAAACACATAAACAAAATAAAAATACATAAGCAAGGTATAAATTTTACATTAAGTAGAACTTGTAAAAATAAAAATCTCCTTTATAAAAACATTATAACTTCTTATTTAATAGTCTATTAGCTCCTAAAGAATTTGTCTTTTGCGGAGTTCCCAGAAGCATTTTGCAGTGGCGTTGATGTCGGCTTTTGCGTTGTGGGCTTCTTCAAATTCGTAGCCAAAGAGTTTTTTGTGGAGTTCTTGGAGTTTGGGCCATTTGTAGCCTCGTTTTCCTGGTATTTGGCAGAAATCAGTAGACTCTTTCATGGTACAGAGTCGTTCTTTTTGGAATAGTTTGTGTTTGATTTCTTTGCGTAGGAATTCTGCTCCTACAATCATTTCGTCGAAGGCAATATTGTGGGCTACAATGGTAGTGGAACGGCTAATGTCAAGCGCAAATTCTTCTAAAATGGGCTGTAATTCTATGCCTTCTTTATCGGCTATTTCTTGGGTGATGCCATGTATTTGGGCAGCCATTGGATCTATTTTGAAACCTTCTGGTCGAATGATAACGTCTTTTTGTTTGATTAGGTCTATTTTGTCGTCGTATACCATCCATGCTATTTGGACTAAGGGTGGCCAGTTGAGTAAGTCATTAACAGGTGCGCCCCATCTTTTGGGTAAGCCGTTGGTTTCTGTGTCGAAAAATAAATACATGGAAGTCGTGTGTTTTTTGGTGACAAAGAGTGAATTCTTTTGCAAATGTATGGTTTTTCGGTGATTTAGCGGTTCTGTCTTTCCAAAATTGTAACCATATAAGTTATTTTAGTATTTTTTAGTACATATAAGTACTTGGTGCTGTGGTTCTTGGTGCTGTAGTTTTGATTTTTGACTATTTTAGTTCGATTTCGCTCAATGATTAAAGCAGATATAAGTGGTTCTGTCCATAACGACCTAGACCCGATAGTAGTGGTTGGATGTAGCGTTGGCTGCGATTGGCTTTCACAGAATATATTGTGAAAATGTAAGGCATCTTAGAGATGCCATCCATTAGCGGATAGCGGGCCCATGCTTTGCGACGAAGCGGCTGACCGTTCTCTCCTTATTTTTATGATTTTTGTGTGTTAAGAAGGGGCGGGTATTTCTGTTTTGTTGCCGTAGCGCATTTTTAAAAATAGGCTGAGGAGGACGCCTGAGAGGAATAATCCGACGGCTATCATTTGGGCTTGGGATGGGTTAAATCCGAGGAATTCGTAGCGGGGATTGACTCGGATGGATTCGACTAAAAAGCGTTCTATTCCGTTGAGCATCAGGTAGATACCAAATAGTGTACCTGGTATTTTGATGCTTTTGCGAAGACTCCATAAAATGAGAAAAATGAGGGTACATAAGAAGATTTCGTAGATGGGTGTGGGGTAGACGGGGATTTCTAAAACTCGGCAGTAAATGTCTTCGCAATCTGGTATGAGTACGCCACTATTGGCGACGTTGTGGGGGTAATTGTATGACCAGATCCAGTCGGGTACAAAGCCCATCCAGTCGGGTTTGGGGCTCGGATTGGGAATGCCCCAATCGCCGTCTCCTGAAAATTGACAGCCCATGCGCCCTACGGCATATCCTAAAATTAGACCTGGTGCAGCGCAATCCATGAGGTGGCGTAGGTGGATTTTTTTGCGGGAAGCATAGATGAAAATGGCGATGGCTGCGGTAATTAATCCGCCATAATAGGTCAGTCCTGAAAAGGACAAAAGGGAGCCGATGGGGTCTTGTACAAAACTGCTCCAATCTTCGACACTTGCGAGAATTTTTGCGCCTAAAACTCCCGTAATAGCTGCTATGGTAAGCATTTCTGTCAATCGCTGTGAGGGCATTATGGTTGCTTCTTTCCAAACGGGTTCGGGTAATTGTTCTTGCTTTTTTTCCCAGTAATTGAGTCCGCCAAAGAGCAATGCGCCTAAAATTCCACCGATAAAATTGCCGTCTCCATTGAATAAAACGAGTTGGGGATCTTGTGCAAAAGTGGAGAAATTCATAAAGGCGTGGACGGCTTTGTATCCGAAGAAAAATCCAAATAAACTGTTGAAGATAACTGCTGGAATACTTGGGGCTTCTCCTACTTTAATGCGTTCTGTAACGCCTGTGAGTTCGCCTAATGCTTCTTTGCGTTTCATGGCTCTGAAGATGGCATAACCTCCGACAATGAAGCTTAAAACCATAAAGAATCCAAAGGTTTTGAAGAGCATTAAAAACTTTAGTTCTATGCCAAAGGTGTATTTAAAAAATTCGTAAAATGATGGATACATTGCTGTTTTTTCTTTGTTTTTTAAGTAAAGTGACTGGTGACGAGTGGCTGGTGACGTTACTTCTGCAAATTTACGGCTTTTATTTAACTTTTTATGAATGCATAAAGTGTTCCACTCCACGTTAAAATTTCATTAAAACAAAGGGTTTGCTCGTGTTTTTCTGTTATTTTTTTGAGGGATTTGTGTAGCTTTTGAATGATTGTCGTTTCTTCTTTAGCATTTTTGGCTCGGTTAATTTGGCGACAGGCTTGAATGATGGTATCTTGAAATTCGTGGAGTTGGTTGTTGTTTTTGAGGGTTTTTCGGGTTGTTTCAATTTTATTTTCCCAATCAAAATCTTTGGGGAGTTGGTGTCCTTGTTTGCGATATTCGTAGTAGAAAATGAGTTGAAAGAGTCTTGAGGCTAAAAGAATGTCTTGTCGTCGTTTCGTTTTTTCATAGGTCAAAATCCGAAGGAGCCAAGATTTTACGGCTTTGTATTGTTGTGTCTCCCAATAAAACATCATAAAATTGAAGCAATACGCCAATTGCCGACCATCGTGTATGACCTCGCATAGTTCTTTCCATCGTGCCTCTACCCTCTCAATAATATTTTCGACGGCTTTTCTATTCTTTTTATTCAAATAATAACGTAATCGCAAAAAATTAACGGTATTGAAAGTGCGAATATCGTCAATTTTGTCTTGATAAATTTTTTCTATTTTTTGAAGTGCAATGGGAAATTTATCAAAATCTTGGGCAGCATCACAAACGACTAAATATTCACATAAAGCTTGTTTGTATTCGCCTTTTTCTACTTTCCTTAAATCTTTTTCACAAATATTAACCAACGCCTCCACATGTTTTAAAGCATTTTTAAAATCTTTATTGACCCGATGATAAATTGCTTTAATTTGATGATAATTTTTCTCATCGCCCTTTGACAAAAATGTAATATCTTCTTTTAATAGTTCACTTTCCACTATTTTTTCTATTGCTTCCACATCAATATCAACCGCTTTTTTTCGGACAAGTGTTTTGATTTGAATTTTAAGATTTTGATAAGTCAATTGTTTTTGAAGTTTTTGCATACACGAATTTTCTTCTTCCATTATTCGTTCCATTTTATTTTTTTTCTCTGTTTGTTTCCAAGTTAACTTTTTTTCCCACTGCAATAACTCAAGGAGTAAATGAAAATTTTCCACTTGGTTTGCCTTCTTTTTGGCAGAATTAATTTGTCTCCGCATTACCTCATATTGTTGATGTTTAAATAATACAGGGATGTAGATCAACATCTGTTTAAGTTTAAGTTCTACTTCTTCTTTTTTTCTTGGATACATTATCGCCAATGCTTCCAAAATTTTCTTTTTCAGTTCTCCTTTCTTTCCAGAAAGCGATTTACCTTTTAAACATGGAATTTTTCCCAAAGCATTCTCATCATATACCTCCTGCGCCTCCAACACCTCAAATAATTGTTGATAATCGGGACGTTCCTCCTTCCTGTTGTGTAAATAGGCAAATTTATTAAAAAAATCTTTTTCATCAGACTTTAGTGATTTAATCAACTGAAACAAAAGGTCATTTTGTGACATAAGTATAATTTTATAAATAAATATACAAATATATATTTTTTATTATTATTATTTTTTTAAGAGAGAACAGTTTTATTAAGTAGTGTGACAGAATTAAGGTTACATTTGCGATGAGGTTATTTTTAGTCAGCTATAAGGCAAAAAATGGAGCGGTTCGACGCTTCGACATAGCCATAGCTATGACGAGATTTTTTAACGAAGTAGATGGCAAAAAGAAGCCATCATCAGATGTTAAGATAAATTTGTCAGACTACTTAATTACTATGGATACGAAAAATACCCCAATCACAGAATCAAATCAATCCACTATGGAAAAATCTTTAAAAATATACAATAGTCTTTCTCGCAAAAAAGAAGTTTTTGAACCGCTCAATCCGCCTTTTGTCGGAATGTATGTATGTGGACCTACTGTGTACAGTGATGTACACTTAGGAAATGTCCGTGCCTTTGTTTCTTTTGATGTGGTATATCGTTATTTATCCCATTTAAACTACAAAGTACGCTATGTTCGCAACATTACCGATGTGGGTCACTTGGTCAATGATGCCGATGAAGGGGAAGATAAAATTGCTAAAAAAGCACGATTAGAGAATTTAGAACCCATGGAAGTCGTTCAACAATATACCAACGGATTCCACCAAGTCATGCTTCTATTCAATGCGATTCCACCAAGCATTGAGCCAACTGCAACGGGACACTTATTGGAGCAAATTGAGATGATTCAGCGCATTTTAGACAATGGCTATGCCTACGAATCAAATGGTTCTGTCTATTTCGACGTAGAAAAATACAACGAAAACCATCCATATGGCAAACTCTCCGGACGAAAAATCGAAGATTTACGTTCTAATACCAGAGAATTGGACGGACAGTCTGAAAAGCGCAATCCATTAGATTTTGCTATCTGGAAAAAAGCGAGTCCCGAACACATTATGCGATGGAATTCACCCTGGAGCGTTGGATTTCCAGGCTGGCACTTAGAATGTTCTGTCATGAGTACCAAATACTTGGGACAAAAATTTGACATACATGGTGGAGGCATGGACTTGAGATTCCCACACCACGAATGTGAGATCGCACAGTCTGTCGCTGCCGATGGCGAAGAGCCTGTTCGTTACTGGATGCACAGCAATATGCTGACAGTCAACGGAACAAAAATGAGTAAGTCCTTAAACAATTCTTTTTTACCTCATGAATTGATTTCAGGCAATCATCCTTTACTAACAAAAGGATATAGCCCAATGACGATTCGTTTCTTTATGTTACAATCGCACTATGCAAGCGAAGTAGATTTCTCTAATGACGCCTTACAAGCCTCTGAAAAAGGATTTTATCGCTTGATGAACGCCTATGATGCCTTAAAGAAATTGGCACACGATGGCAATAACGACAAGGTGGTAGAAGCGGAAGTAAAAGAAGTCAAAGACTTATGCCAACAAGCCTTTGACAATATGAATGATGACTTCAATACGCCACAAGCAATTGCCCGTTTATTCGATTTGTCTAAAAAAATCAACTCTTACAAAGATGGACAAATTTCTTTAAATTCTTTGGATGCAGAGACGTTTGTTTATTTGCAAAAAACCTTTGAAGATTTTATAGAAAATATCTTAGGACTCAAAGAAGAAACAGCAGGCAACAACGAAGTTGCAGAAGGATTGATGGACTTAATTTTAGAAATTCGCAAAACATCAAGAGCCAACAAAGATTGGGGAACTTCCGACCAAATTCGAGATGTTTTGAATAACCTAAACATCGTTGTTAAAGACGGAAAAGAGGGTACAACTTGGTCGTTGAATGGATGATTTTAAAAATTAAAGGTATGAAAGGAATTCAATATGTCAAAAACGATAGAGGCGAAACAACTTTTTTAATGGTTGACTATGAAATATATGGTGAAGCCTTTTTGGAGTATATTCAAAAACAGGAAATGGAAGTAGATTTAAATGCTTTTCAAGAAGGCACTAAAAATGAGCAAAGAATTTCTTTTGAAGAGATTAGACAAATGGGATTAGATAAAGGAATACCTGAGAGCAATCTTAATTCATTTTAGGGATTCTATTTCACATAAAGAAATGCAAAAAAACTTCTTAGCTCAACAAGAAATGATTTCTCTGCGACCTTTGCGAAAAACTTTGTGGCCTTTGCGTGAAACATACTTTTTCTATTTTCAAATAGGACCGCTATATTCAGGAGATAAAAATCAAAACTCATGAGAAAACTTTTTTTGCTAATAATACTTTGTGGCTGCTGCTTCTTCGCTTGTCAAGAAAGCACGACCACGACGCCACCTGTTACACAAACACCACCTCCTACAAAAATGCCAGAAATCAACTATCCTGTCTTCAATGCAGAAACCGCAATGGGATACATCCAAAAACAAGTTGATTTTGGCCCAAGAGTACCAGGCACACCCACACACAAAGAATGTGCCGATTGGTTGGAAGCCAGCATGAAAAAATATGCGGACAAAGTGATGGTACAATCAAGCGAAGTAACCGTCTATACTGGTCAAAAAGTACCCATGTACAACATCATTTCAAGTTTCAATCCCGATGCCAAAGAACGCATTATGTTGTCAGCACATTGGGACACCCGACCTTTTGCCGACCAAGATACAGAGCGCATAGAAGAACCGATTGAGGGCGCAAACGATGGCGCAAGTGGTGTAGGCGTATTAATGGAACTTGCAAAAGTATTAAAAGCAAATCCTGTTGAGATAGGCATTGACATTATTTTTTGGGACGTCGAAGATTATGGTAGAGGTACAAGCGAAACCTATTGTTTGGGAAGCCAATACTGGTCTAAAAACAAACACGTCGCAGGCTACGATGCCAAATACGGAATTTTATTAGATATGGTTGGCGCAAAAAATGCAGTCTTTTATCAAGAAGGACACTCCATGAAGTATGCCCGAAACATCGTTGATAAAGTCTGGAAAGCAGCCCACAAAAGCGGCTATCGTTCTTACTTCCCCTTCCAACGAGTCAATCCCATTACAGACGATCACTACTTCATCAACCTCATAGCAGGCATCCCCACCATCGACATCATCCAATACGACCAATTTTCCGAAAAAGGATTTTTCCCCCATTGGCACACACACGAGGACAGCATGGATAAGCTCTCTACAAAAACCTTAAAAGCCGTTGGGCAAACATTGGTACGAGTCCTTTATGATGAGAATGCTTCTTAATTCTTGGTGCTGTAGTTCTTGGTTCTTGGTGCTGTGGTTTTTGATTTTTTTAATGAAAAAACAAATTCCTACTACACTAAATTCCTGATTTCCTAAAAAGGAGCGAACGGTCAATTGCTTCGTCGTGACGCAGGGTCTCGCTATCCGCTACTATACCAAAAGCCATTCAAGCATCTGCAATACATTCTGACAGATGCGCCACGCTGCTTTTGGCATAACGCTACTATCGAGGCTATCTTGAATGGTCTAAACGATTTTTGTCTGGATTCTTAGTGCTGTCGTTCTTGGTTCTTGGTTTCATTTATGAATGTATACTGTAGAGCCTAATCTCCCAATACACCATTACACTACTACACAAACTTAGAGCCTAATTCCGAATAGACTAATAAACCAATTCCTAAACATCAAGTGTACTTAAAAATCGAGAAACCTCCTTATCATTTTTTAAAATAACAATTGATTTGGAATGCTTTAGTGAATCTAATTTCTTTAAATTTTTTTTTCTTCTTCTTATATTATAAGTAGCCACATAATGATAGAAATCTAAGTCAAATCTTTCTTTACATCCCTTATGCATATCAGGTCGCTCTTGCCCAAAATACTTCCAAGTTCGTTTAGTAATCCTCCACAAACATCGAAGCGCAGAATAATCTAAATAAACAATAGTATCGGCTCGTTCAATACGAATGTCCATCGTCCTACCATAATTCCCATCCATAATCCATTCCTCTTTTTGAGTTAATGCTTCAGCAGTTTTTGTCCATTCCTCCGTATTGGATTCTACCCAATTGGACTTCCAATAATATTGATCTAAATGAATAACTTCAATTTTTGTAATAGAATGAAGTCGCTTAGAAAAAGTTGATTTTCCCGCACCACTACAGCCAATGACCATCACTCGTTTCATGGAACTTGTTTTTTTAAGAATAGTCTTTATAAAATATGCTTAAAGTACCGATAAGTAATTGCGAACGTGGGCAAATTGCATTGCTTTAGGGTTGGCTAAATGCTTTTTGAAGACTTTTTTATTAGAACGTTCTAAGCCCGCTTTAAATAATAAATGTCCTGTTTGCAAACCATTTAAGTTTTCTTTTTTACGAACAGGTATTTGTGCAATGGGGTTACTCCAACGTTTAGGACCAAAGGAAACAGTAACCTTATTTTGCCAATTTCCTAAGCAACCCCAAAAGTAAGGATCAATTGTAACGTTTTTAATATTTCGTTGTTTGAGTAAACCTTTCCAGTAATCATCTTGCTGCCATCGCCAAGTATTAGGACTCGTTTTTTCTTCTTTAAGAATACCAATAATACCTATTTTTTCTTGAATCGTTTTCCAATCTATCTTTTCTTTTGCTGCAAAAAACTGAAGTAATTTGATAAGGAATTCAAAGGTTGAGCCAGTATCTACTAAATCAACAAAGACTGTTTTGCCTTTTCGATGTAAAATGCTTGTAGGGCAAATACCTACTTTTTGCATATAGTAATACAAATTATCAATTGCATAAGGATGTTTTTGATTGAGGTATTTTATCGAAGTAAAACGAGCACTAAATTGAAATATAGAAAAACGTTCTTGAAATATTGTCTTATAAAAAATACCTTTTAATAAATCATGATAACTTTCGGGAGAGCGACCCACAAAATACAAATGTGCGTCTCCTGCAAACGTTAAAATTTTCGCAGCAGATTCTAATAGATTATCAAGTAACCATTGATTTGCTGTTGAATTTTTACCGTCAGGAATCAGTGCTTGAAATTCACTATATTTTTCGATATTCCATCGAAATGGTATGACTTTGTTGATACTCATGACTTTTGTTTTCGATGGATACAACAATGTCTTATTTTTAAAAGTTCCAAAAAAAAATCCCTAACTATTTTTTGCAAATGGTTAGGGATTTTGATTATTTTTAGAATATAGCTGGTTATTTACGTTGCCAAGTCTGAGAACGTCCAAACATGGAAAAGCCCATATAGCCTCGTACATTGAGTGTGCCATCAG
>ENA-ORXM01001511-ORXM01001511.1-marine-metagenome-genome-assembly--contig:-NODE-1511-length-32313-cov-4.340737_pt1 | contig 32313 bp, 32 predicted proteins | sample MGYA00237867_ERZ511480 | MGnify/ENA primary metagenome ERZ511480 (study PRJEB26309, sample SAMN06266103) | marine metagenome | isolation source: Algal blade | place: United Kingdom:Sidmouth, United... | reverse complement strand
TTCGGTATCTTCACTTTCATCGAAGTCGATGCTGTACTAGGTTAAAGAACTTATCACGCGGTCTCTGGGAAACATGCTGCTGCCCTCAACGACAGTCGCAGGCGCTAAACCGTTGACGCGCACCAGCGGCGCTAGCTCCATAGCGAGTTCACCAATCAGGTGATTCACCGCAGCCTTGCTTGTGTCATAAGCCAGCGAGCCTTTTTTAGAAACAACGGCGTTAGCGCTGCTTGTTAGAACGAGGCTACCTTTGAGGCCCTGCCCCTCCCAAACACGCCGTGCTTCGTCGGCAATGGTGTGGCTGCCAACTACGTTAATTGCAAAGGTAAGCCCCCATTTATCATCGGGAATACGTCCGCTTGCGTCAGGCGAGACAAATATACCAGCGGTGACGATGACATTATCCAAACCGCCATAAGCCAGAAGTACCTGTTTGAAAAGTGCTTCGACACTCTCACGCTTGGTGATATCGACCTGCAAGCCAATGGCGGGACCGCAGTTGGAAATGCCCGTACCCGCCACGCCGATACCCAGTCCGTAAATTTCGGTAAGTTCATCGGCGGTAGCTTGCGCCGCCCCTGCATCTAAGTCAGCGCAGACAATGTGACCGCCCTCTTTGGCAATGCGGTGCGCGACCGCTTTACCGATACCGCTACCTGCACCGACCACGACCACGACATTACGCGCGAAGTCTTTTTCAGGCGGCATACGGCGCAGCTTGGCCTCTTCCAAAGCCCAATACTCGATATCAAACGCCTCTTGCTGCGGCAGCGAAATATATTCGTCAATCGCTTCTGCGCCGCGCATCACCGCGACGGCGCAGGTGTAAAACTCAGCCGTCACGCGCGATTCACTTTTGTTTTTGCCCCAGGCAATCATGCCGACACCTGGAATGAGGATAACCGTGGGGTTGGGGTCGCGCATAGGCGGCGAGTCGGGGCGTTTGCAGGCTTCGTAATAAGACGCGTAGTCTTTGCGGTACTGCTCGAGCCCCGCCTCGAGCTTCTCAAAAAGCCCCTCGACAATTTCGTCTTTGGGATGCCAGTCGACATAGAGGGGCTTAATCTTGGTGCGTAAAAAGTGGTCAGGGCAAGAGGTTCCTAGTTCGGCTAAGCGTGCGGCGTCGACACTATTGACAAACTCTAAAACCTCGGGTGTGGCCTGTACCGTGCCAATGAATTTGTTCTGCTGCGACACCATGCCGCGTAGCTTGGGTAAAACTTGGACGAGCACATCCTCGCGCTCTTTATCATTCAAACTCGGATATTTCTGCCCGCCGAAGGTTGCCTCGCCCTTGTCTTTCGACTCAATGAAACGCGCCGCTTTTTCGATAAGCTCGAGGCTAAGTTCATAGCACTCTTTATCATCATCAGCCCAGTTAATCAGTCCGTGCTGCCCCATAATCAGGCCCTTGAGTTTTGAATTATCCTTGGCCTGCTTACCCATGACCAAGCCGAGGTCAAAACCAGGACGCTGCCAGGGCGTCCAGCCGACCTCGTCGCCATAAATCTCCTCTGTAAGCTTTTGAGAGTTTTTAGAGGCTGCTACTGCAATTGCCGCGTTGGGGTGGGTGTGGTCAACGTGCTTGTAAGGAATAAACGCGTGTAGCGGCGTGTCAATCGAGGCCGCGCGTGGGTTCAGGTCATAAACCGTGTGCGGGTACATGGCAACCATCTTGTCTTCGATAGGCGTTTTGACGCCCTTTTCGTCGGCGCTGTTGTAAATTTCTTGCAGGGCGTAAAGCTTCTCCATATAAAGAGAGGCGAAGTTTTCCCGCTTCGAGGTGCGCAGGTCGCCACCCGAACCCTTGACATACATAACTTCGGTGTCATCACCGTTCAAAGGGTCCGGCCTGAGCAGTTTGCTGCTTGTATTGCCGCCACCCGTATTGGTAATGCGCTGGTCGGAGCCGAGCAGGTTCGAGCGGTAAACAAGGCGTTCGACAGGGTCCAGGTCGGCTGCAACCTTGTCGTCCCAAGCGTACGTTACGTGTTTAAAGTCTGATTTGTTCATTTGCGATACTCTCCCTAAAGATTGAAACGCTGTTACCGAGGGGTACTTACTCGAGTAAGTTAATGTAACAAATCTTTGGTCAGGGGTTCTTCAGGTGAGGGCCCGAGTTCAGCGAATACATTATCGAACGCTTCCCGGTTCGTACTTGGCGTAAAATAATTTTATGACCACTGTCGCTTTAAAGGAAGCAAAAACCAAACTCGAGCAACTGTTAAGTGAAGTTGCTAAGGGTGAAGAGGTGCTTATTACCCGTGAAGACGGTAGCGCCTTCAAACTCATAGCTGCATCCAGAAAAAAAACTGGGAAAAATCGTGGTGGGCTTGGGAGTGCTAGAGGTCAAATAGTAATTAAGGAGGGCTTCAAAGAAATCCCTGAGGGTTTTGAAGACTACCTGCCACCTCAATAAAATTTTTGCTTGATACACATACCTTTCTTTGGTACATAAGGGATGACAGCAAACTCAGTAAAACGGCTGCTGAGCTACTCGAGGACACCGAGAATCAACCTGTGTTGAGCGTTGCTAGTCCGTGGGAAATAGCTATAAAGGTGTCGCTAGGCAAACTCGAGATAAACATGTCTTTTAAAGACCTTCTAAAAGACAAAGTTGACGGACTTGATATTGAGCTTTTTCACATGACGGCTGAGCATTTCGATGTGCTGGCTGGCCTTCCTTTCCACCACCGCGACCCTTTTAATCGACTTATCTTGGCGCAGTGTTTGTCCGAGAATTTGCCGTTGCTAAATAAAGACTCTGCTCTGAGCAACTATGGACTTAAAAGGCTTTGGTGAAACTCGCGGCCCTCTCAGGCTTTGAGAATGTTTGCGGGTAGGGCAGTCTCAATTCCTAAATCGTTAATTCCTACTCCTGCACGGCTATCGGCGACAGTTTCCCTGCATTTATTTTTCTAGCTGAGTTGTTCCTCCCTGTTTCTAGCGAAACCCTCGAGCATCCATAGCCCACACCTTCTGGCTATCAGCCAAACTATTAAAATAGCGTTCAAGTGAGCTTTCCGTAAGCTAAGCCCGTGCTAGACTTTGGCCTATGAATATCGATATTTCCGAAACCACGCGTGACTTGCTTGTCTTAGAGCGCGGGGCTATTAGTAACTTACAATCCCTGCTGACCCGTTTAGACGCTTCACCTGAAGATATAGAAGACATTCGCACCGCGCTGCTCGACCTAGAAGGCATTTTTATGCTCGTGGTCGCGGGTGAATACAACGCGGGTAAGTCAAGCTTATTGAATGCTCTGTTAGGCGCTAAAGTCATGCTAGAGGGCGTGACGCCGACGACTGACCGCGTCACGATTGTTACCTACGGTCCCGAAGCAAAAAATGTCGAGGAATCGGGTACGATTTTGCGCCGCGAATTTCCTGCGGAAATCTTAAAAGACCTTGCCTTTGTCGATACCCCTGGCACGAACGCCGTTATTCAAAAACACCAGGAACTCACCGAGGACTTTGTGCCGAGGGCCGACCTGGTGCTGTTTGTCACGAGCGCCGATCGCCCCTTTACCGAAAGTGAGCGCACCTTCTTAACCCTCATTGGTTCGTGGGGTAAGAAAATTATTATCGTTGTGAATAAGATGGATATTGTCGAATCCGCCGACGAGCGCCAGAAGATTTTGGACTTTGTCAAAAGCCATGCCCGCGAAACCCTGGGAGTAAGCCCGCAGGTTTTTGCCCTTAGAGCCAAGCAAGCCTACCGCGCCAAACTGCAAGGGGAAACGAGTTTGCTAGAAGGGTCCGGGCTGCCCAAGCTCGAGGCTTACATTGAGCAAACGTTAGCAGCTAGTGAACGCACCCGCCTCAAACTGCTCAGCCCGCTGGGCGTGGCCCAGCACGTTGCCGAGCACTATAACGGCGTTATCAGGGAGCGCCTCAGACTTTTAGAAGACGACCGCAAAACCTTAGAAGAGGTTGACCGCCAACTCGTTCAATATGACAAAGATATGCGCCGTGAGTTTGAAAATTACCTTACGCGTATCAAAACAGTGCTATTAGAAGTCGAGCGGCGCGGTGACATCTTTTTTGACGATGTGGTGCAGTTTCGCAACGTCCTCGGACTTATGAATACAGATAAGATTCGTAGGGAATTTGAAGCCCGCGTTATTCGTAAAGCTGACTCAGAAATCGACCTTGCCGTGGCTGAACTGGTCGACTGGTTTATTCAGCGCAACTTAAACTTTTGGGAAGATGTCATGGTATTTGTCAACGAGCGCCGCAAAGCTGGCGAAGAACGCGTCATTGGCGAGGTCGGCGGCAAATTTCAATATGACCGTGAGCAGCTTATCCAAAGTCTGCGTAAAAGCGCCGAAGAGGTTTTAGAAGATTACGACGAGGAAATAGAAGCGCGGCGCTTAGCGGACAAACTGCAAAGCGCTGTGGTGCAGTCGGGTCTTTTGCAGGTCGGGGGCATCGGCTTAGGCGCCGCAGTGGTTGCCTTTTTATCTGGTGCGGCCTTAGATATTACAGGTGTCACAGTGGGACTAGCGATTGCTGGCATGGGCTTTTTGATTATTCCCAGACGGCGGCGCGCGGCTAAAAAAGAATTGCACGTCGAAATGCAAAAGTTGCGTGACGGCTTACACGACAGTATCGGTGGTCAGTTTGGTATTGAACTGCGCCGCGCCAGCGAAAAACTGCACGCCTCGATTGAGCCCTATACGCGCTTTGTACGGAGCGAGCTTGACAGACTCGATACGCTAAAAGGCGAGTTGCAAGCGTCAGAAGAGCAGTTGCATGATTTGAAGAAGAATGTTGAGGCCTTAAGCGGAGCTTAGTTAAAAAGCTATCGTTGGGCACTTTAGGTGGCCGACTTAGGCTCGACTGAGCTACACGTTACTTCGTAATAGGTTCACATACCTAGGCTTTTCTTAAGCTATCTGTTCCAGGTGCGATATCATCTTGCATGCCTAGCGTGCACGACTTTACAGAGTTCTACAACTCGCCCCGAAGCTCGTCCAGAAGGTGTTCGCGCCTGTTCTATAGTGTTTCATTCACTCATATAGTCACTGCCTCTGTTGGCACTGTCTCTGTTGGCACTGTCAGCGAGTTTCATTAGATGCTGCCGCTAAATATTCTGGGAACGCTTGGCGGGCTTTATGTATTCTTGGCGGTCTCGAGCTTAGTGGCGGTTCGGCTCGGTGGTACGCCCGAAATCATGCTCAGGATTCGTTCTTGGTGGGTCATGGTAATTGTCTTCACTCTGGCCTTTTTTGCAAACCGCGCCGTTCTCACTCTGCTTATAGCTTTTATAAGTTTTTTGGCCTTAAAGGAATATCTTTCTATCATCCCAACGCGCCGAGTTGACCGCCGCGTACTTTTTTGGGCTTATCTTGCTATACCCATGCAGTACCTATTCGTTTATTTCAGAGATTACGGTATGTTCATCATTCTTGTGCCTATCTACATGCTGCTTTTCTTGCCAATGGCTATGGTCTTGATAGGGGAGACCAAAGGCTTTTTAAGCGCCATTGGTACCTTGCAGTGGGGACTCATGCTCACGGTCTTTTGTCTGGGCCACCTCGCGTTTTTAGTGATTTTGCCTCCTGAGCGAACCACGGGGCTTGGGCTTTTACTTTTCTTACTGCTTATTACTCAGTTTAATGACGTGGCTCAGTACTTATGGGGTAAGCGCTTTGGCAAGCACAAGATTTTACCGACAGTGAGCCCTGGCAAAACTGCCGAGGGGCTTCTTGGGGGGGTATTAACAACAACGCTTTTATCTGTTTTACTCAGCCCATTGCTTACCCCCATGTCATGGTGGCTAGCCTTGGCACTGGGGTTTTTTCTGGCTGTCATTGGCTTCATTGGCGACGTGACTATATCTGCTTTAAAACGTGACTTGGGCGTTAAGGACAGCAGCAACCTTATTCCAGGGCACGGGGGTATTTTGGACCGCGTCGACAGCCTTACCTATACTGCGCCGCTTTTCTTCCACATTATTCGCTTTGTTTTCTATGTTGAATTCTAATGCGGGTTGAATTCTAATGCGGGTTGAATTCTAATGTTACGCCTACTTTTCTTCATCCTCATTGCCCGACCTCTCGTTTTTATTTTTTTAGGTTTGAATGTGCGGCATGCTCAGCGCATGCCCAAAGCTGGCCCCGCCATTATCGTAGCGAACCACAACAGTCATTTGGACACCCTTGTTCTAACCACCTTGTTCCCCCTCAAACTGTTGCCCAGTATTCGCCCCGTCGCGGCGGTGGATTATTTCACAAAGAGCAAAACGCTCGCCTGGTTTACCACCCACATCATCAACGCTATCTTCATTGACCGTGACCTAACGGCCTCGCGCGACCCGCTGAGCGACGTACACGGGGCCCTTGCTCAAGGTGACATTGTTATTCTTTATCCGGAAGGGTCTCGAGGTGAACCCGAGCGTTTAGCAACCTTCAAGGGTGGCGTTGCGCGCTTAGCTAAACAGCACCCGGACATACCCGTTGTTCCCATCTTTTTTCACGGCCTGGGCAAGGCCCTACCTAAGGATGACTGGTTGCCTGTTCCCTTTTTTATAGATGTTTTTGTCGGCGACCCTATTTACTTCTCTGGTAATCGCAAACAGTTTATGAACGTTATAAATGAACAGATGCAAGGGCTTGCCAAAGAGGGAAACTTTCCGGTGTGGGACTAAGCTGTCTATAGGTATTGCGGCAGGTATTGCGGCTTTTAAAACGAAGAGGTCAAGCTCGAGTTTTCAAAGCTTTTAGTATACGTCTTGCTCTTCGCAAGCTCGTGAACCCAGCGCCAATAGCAACAACCCACAACGCCACTACCAGAGGGCTATTAGGCATTCCCCATACCCCAGCAAAAATAGAAATAATCGCGGCAAGTGTCACCAGCGCCATGCGGTGCGGTTTCGCCATAGGTCCGCTGAAATCTGCCTTTAGCCCTGTAGTCTGACCCAACTCCCGGGCATAAGCAGTCAGCACAGCGAGGGCGGCTGCGGCCCAGCCCAGTGCGGGCTGGGTCACACCGTAGCCGATACCAACAAGGATCAAAATGTCTGACACCCGGTCAGGAAACTCATTCCAAAAAGGTCCATCTTTTTCACCTTTGCCAGCCTCGACAGCAACCATGCCATCAAACAAATTGCACAGAAGGCGTAACTGACAGAAACAAGCAGCGGCAATAAGCAGGGGTGTACGTCCTCCGCTCGTGGTGCCGTTCGCAAAGTAAAAGGCGATAGCAGCCAGTGCCGCTGCCACCATGCTCGCCTGCGAAATCTGGTTAGGGGTAACGTTGCGTTGGGCTAACCAAGTAGCTAGCTTTCTGGCCCAGCCGGTATTGCGGCTGGCGATAGGGCGGCGATTGTCAGGCTCAGCCATAGTTTTTCTTCTCGTAGTAAAGCGACAGCGTATAGACAACCGCGTACGTAGCTGCGACGCTAAAGGGGAGGGCAATCGTCTTTGTCAGTTCTGGCGTGCGGGCGAGGGTATGTAAAGTAATGAGCACAGCCAGTGAGCTTGTGCAAACGATAAGGGGTGGCAAGTAAAGCGCGCTGAGCCCTGGAAGCCTGCTCGAGAGAGACTCGAGTGCTTTTTTCATAACCAATGTAATAGAGGCGGAAATTACGCCTTGTACCAAGCCCGCAATCAGAGGCTTGGGCATAACGTGATTACTATTAGCAAAAAAGGCCCAAGCACCCATGACAAGAAAGGCGAAGAGCACATGCGTGACGCTGCTTTTTGCAACGGCAGATACTAAACTCACCATAAGGTACTAGCTTACAAGAAACGGAAATAAAAGCTTTGTCAATTCTGACTTAACGACTCTGACTTCGCGACGGGTCTGCGCGTGGGCACTAAGTATCATTTCACACGTTAACAGAAAGGCAGCTACACCCTATAGATATGAGGCTCGAGCCTTACCAAAGCCTGTTGCTTGGAAACTGGTCGAATATAGCGTTCTTACTTACAAGTGTCATTCCCTCGAGCACTGCCTGAGCAGCCAGTAAACGGTCAAAAGGGTCTTTATGAGTAAGTTTGAACTGACCTGCCAGACGCGTGTGCGGCACTCGCACAAAGAGTTCTTGCGTTCCCAATCGCTGAGTGAACTGGTCGTACTGCTTATCGTCTAAAAAAGGCGCAACTTCAGGCCATTTTCCAGCCGCGTATTGAATACTCATCTCCCAAATAGTTACGGGACTGACCCAAAGCTCATTTTTAGGGTCGCTGAGAACTAAGCGAACGCGCTTGCTTAGCAAACTCGCATTACCTACAGCCCAAGCAAGGGTATGTGTATCAAGCAAATAGCGCACTACTTAGTCGTCACCATAAAAACTACTTGTAATGTTGTCATCTGTGGGCTCGAGCAAGTCACTTTCAAAGTCAATAGGATAAAACCCCAGCTCTCGCTGTTTTGGTTCGAACAAACCCGTAAGTTTAGCGACTGGCTTTCCGTAGCGGGAGATAATGATCTCCTCCCCCTTGATAGCTGCGTCAATAAGCTCAGATAAATGCGCTTTGGCTTCATGCAGTTGGTAAGCCTTCATAAGATAGTCTAAATAGGTTGGTCAAACCTGGTCAGCCATATTCCAAACGATGTATGCTATCAAGCATCCCGTGCCCAACTATGAAGAAAAAATCCGCCACGCCCTCAGTGAAACGCGGGGTCACCATTCTATAAGTGAAACGCGGAACCTAGATGACCTCAAGCTCGTCATTTTCTCCGACCATCACCGCGGCGTGCGTGATGGCGCAGACGACTTTGTGCAGTGTCAGGCAACCTATCACGGCGCGCTTGGGTACTACCTGGAAGCAGGCTATGAACTCGTTTTATTAGGTGATGTCGAAGAGTTGTGGGAGGCTGCACCCGAGGCGATTGTTGCGGCGTACGAAACTACTTTGAGGCTCGAGCAGCAATTCGCTGAACGCGGCGCTCTAAAACGCTTTTTCGGCAATCACGATGACCTGTGGCGCAACCCCGACGCAGTGCAGGAACATTTGGGACCTTATCTTGACGAAAGTAATCATATTTATGAGGGGCTCGAGCTGACAGTAGAGGAAGGGGGCGAAACCCTCGGCACGCTCTTTTTTGTTCACGGTCACCAGGGCACAGGCTTATCCGACGACTACGCTTTCATCAGCAGAGCCTTTGTACGCTATATCTGGCGACCCTTGCAGCGCTTGCTGCGCTTTAAGGTAGCGACCCCCTCGACAACTTACAGTTTGCGTTTGAAGTTTGAAGACGCCCTTTACACTTGGGCGGCCCAGCAAGAGGGATACGTCGTTATCGCCGGGCACAGCCACCGCCCTGTGTTTAGCCCCGGTGCGCCCACGGCAAGGCTTTTAAAAGAACTCGAGACCTTACGCCAGGACCTTGCAGGGGCAGCTTCTGAAGCTGAGCAGAAACGTTTGCAGGAAGAGGCGGGCCACAAAGCCGCTGAACTCCACTGGATGCTAGCTCGCACAGAAAGTGCGAAGCCGTTTGGCTACGAAAAACCTTGCTACTTCAACACAGGCTGCTGCTCTTTTTCTAACGGCGATATAACGGGCTTGGAGATAGCCAACGGCACCATACGCCTCGTGCGCTGGCCCAACGTAGAAAAACCCAAAAAGCAAATCCTCCGCACCATCTCTTTGAAAAAAGTTCTCGAGCGCTGTAAAACCTGAATTTTCCAATTTTATATTTTTCAATTTTCAATCCTTTTAATGTTACACTCCCACCTTATGAGTGCCGCTAAAAAACGTCCCCGCATTGGCTATCAGGGTATTGCCGGAGCCAATAGCGAACAAGCCGCCTTGCAGTTTGATGCCAAGTCTGAACCCGTGGGCTATCATTCCTTTGCCGACGCTTTTGAAGCCGTGATCAAGGGTGAATGTGCTTACGCGTGTTTAGCCGTGGAGAACAGCTTAGCAGGCTCGATTAACCAGACCTATGACCTGCTGACCGACTCTGTTTTACACGTCGTGGGCGAACAAATTATACGTATACACCACTGCCTAATGGTCCAACCGGGTATGACCTTAAAAGATGTCAAACGCGTTTACTCGCACCCGCAAGCACTCGCGCAGTGTCAGGCGTTTTTAACAAAACACGGTTTTGAGGCCGTGACTGATTTCGACACCGCAGGCGCCGCGAAGGTGCTTTCTGAAAACGGCGGCGAAGGACGCGCCGCGATTGCCACCCGACGCGCCGCTGAAATGTACGGTCTCGAGATTTTAGCGGAAAACATCGAAGACATGGACTTTAACTACACCCGCTTTTTCATTCTCGGTGAGGATGAGGTTGTTAAAACGAACGGTAAGCACAAAACGAGCCTCGTTCTAGCCACCCGTCACAAACCTGGCGACCTCGTCGCTTGCTTAGAAGCGTTTCCGCGCTACGGCATCAATATGACCAAGCTCGAGTCGCGCCCCCGGCGTGACAAGCCCTGGAGCTATCTGTTTTATATCGACATCGAAGGTCATATCGAAGACGAGCACGTCGAAAAAGCCATGACCGAACTCATGCGCAAAGCCGCCTTTGTCAAGTTTTTAGGCTCCTACCCCGCTGCCCCTACCCTCGGGCCAGAATCTTAATTTTCAAATTGCCCTTTTGGGACTAACATCCCTGGTTACAATGGGGGGCGCAATTTATAGTAATAAAAGCCTAAAAGCCTGCGGGCTTATCTAATTATGATGAGACATTCTCGAGGAGGAAGACATGAAGCTTAGAACAGCTTTTTTACTTATAATGCTTGCCCTGGCTATGAGCGCCTGCGGGCCACGCGGTAGCGGCTACGCCCCAGCGGATAACGCCGTCACGGCAAGCCCGGATGATGACATAGATTTGGAACCCCATGACTACGAACTACCGGAAGCTGAGGAAGAGGGCGAGGGCATCAGTTCGACCTACGCCACAGGTGACAGCTCGGGTGGTGCTAACCGCAGTATGAGCACTGTTGATATTGACGCGCTGCCTATGGGTGGGGGTGACGGTCACGGTGAAGAGGGCGGTCACGGCGAAGCAGCTGAGCACGGTGAAGATGGTGAAGAAAGTCATGCCGAGGGTGAAGCTATGGCAGAGTCTAGCGAAGAAGACCATTCTGATACGAATGAAGCTGCTGAGGCTGACAGTGTTCCGGCGATTTCTGGTGGAGGTAGTCCTTCAGAAACAGCGAAAGCACTCGAGGCTATCCAAAATCGCTCAGCTGAACTCAATCAGGAACTGAGCGACCTCGACGAGCAAGCCGAGGCCCTCAAACGTGACCTGCTCATGTCCCAAATAGACGCGGCTTCGGGTCTTTCCAATATTCGGGGTACCTATGTTGTCCGAGAGGGCGACACCATTGGAGCCATCTCTGACTCTTTTTTTGGTGACAGTGAAGGTGGTAGTGCTATTCTCGAGGCGAACCGCGACCTCTTAGATGCTGACGGCAATATTTTCCCAGGACTTGTCCTCATAATTCCCGACCCTGATGGTGCTGGCATGGGCGCCGCAGTGGGGACTGATACGGGGGAAAGCGAAACTGAGGCAAATGAAGAAAGCGCTGAAACGGAGAATGCTGAGGACAGTCAAGAATCTGAAGATGACGCAGGGGACTCAGAGAATGTAGAGGATTCTGAGGATGCGTCTGAAGAAGGTGAAGATGACGCCGAAGAAACTGATGAAGATGCTGACAAAAACGCCGAGAGTGAAGAAGCTTCCGAAGAGTCTGAGGGCGAGGCTAACGAAACCGTAGCCGCCAACTTTGACTGGCAAGAAATCGGCGAGAAAACCTATAACGCAAACTGCGTTGCTTGTCATCAGGGTAACGGTCAAGGTATTCCAGGCGCATTCCCACCCCTGGCAAACCACATTCCTAAGCTATACAACGCTGAGGGCGGTAAGGACTACATCATCAACGTTGTGCTTTACGGACTTATGGGCGAAATTGAAGTTGACGGTACGACCTATAACGGTGTGATGAATCCTTGGGGACAGCTCAGTGATGAACAGATTGCTGCAACGCTAAACCACGAGCTTAATAGTTGGGGTAACGACGCAATGTTAGACAACTTCAACCCCATTCTCCCTGATGATGTTGCTGCGCTCAGAGGTCAAGATTTATCGAGCAGCGATGTCTTGGGACTTAGGCCAGAGCTGCCCTAAAGACGCTAAACTTATAGGGTGATGGTCACGCCATCACCCTTTTTCTTTACGGGAGTACGCTATGGAAACCCCCATTTTAGGTTGGCAATTCGACCCTGTGCTGATTGGTAGCTTGCTTGCACTCGCGGTGGGTTACGGTCTTGCGGTGGGGCCCTTGCGTTCTAAACTAGCGCCCGGACAACCTTTCCCCTTAAAGAAAACACTTATTTTCAGTTCTGCCATCGTCCTGACGTATTTGACCGAGGGCTCGCCCCTGCATGACTTATCCGAGCGCTACTTACTGAGCGCTCATATGGTGCAGCATCTGTTGATTACCTATTTCTGCGCCCCGCTGTTTATCTGGGGTACGCCCGAGTGGGTCTGGCGACCACTGTTGCTTCATAAGCGAGTTTTTCCCGTCGCCAAAGTGCTTACTCAACCGCTCGTTGCCGCTGTAACCTTTGGTCTCTTTTTATCGTTTTGGCACTTACCCCCTATTTATGATGCGGGCTTACGTAACTCTACGATTCATCACAGCCAGCACGTTCTCTTCTTACTTGTCTCTCTCATTATGTGGTGGCCTATTATGAGCCCGCTCAAAGAACTGCCGCGTCTCAATTACGGTGTTCAACTCGTTTACTTATTTGTCACCTCAACGGTGCTACAACTGCCGCTTTTTGCCATCATCACCTTTTCAAACGAGGCTTTTTACCCAAGTTACATCAACGCCCCGCGCATCATCAACTTGAGTGCAAAAGATGACCAGGCATTAGCAGGGGTGATTATGAAAGTCTTAGCGCTGTTTATTTACAGTGTGCCGCTCGCTGTGATTTTCTTCAAGTGGTACAACGAATCGGAGCAGGGGGCTACAAAAGCCAGCAAGCCTAACCCCGCCTGACGTGGAGACACCTCGTAAGCTTTTGCAGGGCTATATCTGGCACCCCAGGGACGAAGCTATCGACTTAGGCGACTACCTTCCCCAAAGCTTAGAGCCTGATTTACACCTGTTATGGGACGCGATGCCAAGCGCCCCCTTCACCTTTTTCGATGACGGCACCCTGTCGGCAACGCAGCAGCTTTACCAGTTTACGGTTGTAAGCCTGAGTAGCACTGAAGAGGAGGCCGCCAAGCTTACCCTTCCCCTTTCAGAGACGTTGCAAGCCAAGCTTAACGCCACTCCCCCGTCGGTTGGCTGGCAAATTTTTGAAGACTTGCGAGATGTGTAAATGGATCCAAATCAATTTATAAGCTTTTACCCCTGCCACGACCTGAGCGCAACGCGCGACTTTTATGAGCGTGATTTGGGTCTAGAGCTTGCCCGTGACCAGGAAACCTGCCTCATTTTTCGGGTTACAGCGACAGCCTTTGTCGGCTTTTGTCAGCATGAGGGTGACTTACCTAAGCATAAGGGACTCATCATTACACTCGTTACAGAGAATGTTGACGGCGTCTACTCGCGTCTCAAGCAACTCGGGGTCGAAACCGAAGCGCCGCCCAAACTCAATGAGCGTTACGGGATTTACCACTTTTTTGCTCGAGATCCAGACGAATACAAGCTAGAAGTACAGCGTTTTCTTACGCCTTTGACCTAGATTGTCAGAATCAACCACCTTTTTGACACAATTGTAGGTCAAATGCCCTAACTTGCCATTTTTAAGTACGTTAGACTGTGTCGGGGTAGCACTATACCTATGCAACACGGGAGGAAAAAGGGATGTTAAAAGAATTTCAGGAGTTTATAGCTAGAGGCAATGTCATGGAGTTGGCCGTCGGTATCATTATCGGCGCTGCGTTCACGGCTATCGTCAATTCACTCGTAGAAAATATCATCACTCCGATTATCGGTATGATTATGGGTGGTGTAGACTTTAGTGGACTTGCCATTACCGTTGGCAACGCCAATATTACCTATGGCGCTTTTATCCAAGCCATTATCGACTTCCTCATTATTGCCTGGGTTGTCTTTCTTATCGTTAAGGCCTATAACAATTTCACAAAACGCTTCGAAGAGCCAGCAGCGGAAGAACCACCTGCAAAACCCCGCGACGAGGAACTGCTCGAGGAAATCCGCGACTTACTAGCAAGACAAGCCTAAACTTTTAAAGGTTTGAACCTGAGAGATACCTGCAAAGGTATCTCTTCTTTTTGGATTGAGATGCCAAGAGCTAAAAAGGGTAAACACACGAAAAAAGGCGACCTGCCTCAAAAAATTTGTGCAAATTGCGGCTTGCCGTTTAGCTGGCGTAAAAAATGGGAACGCGATTGGGATAATGTAAAATACTGCTCGGAGCGTTGTAAGAGAACGAAAGGTAGCGCTGTCGGTTAATACCCTACACGTCTGAGTACGTGGACAGGCTATGCTTTGACCTATGACGGAGCCAGAAAAGAACACACCGCAAAGAGGCTTTGTCGACTATTCTCACGAAACGAACGTAAGCAAAAATATAGCGCTGCGTTCTTTATGGTTTGTACTGGGTTTCTTTTTCACAGGTTTGGGCTTTTTAGGTTACATTTTACCCGGTCTCCCTGGAACGGTATTTATACTTATTGCGGTTTACTTTTTTGCGCGTAGCAGCCCAAGGTTTTACAACTGGCTTTTAAACAACCCTATGTTCGGTAGTCTGATTCGTGACTGGCGGGCCGGTCTCGGTTTGCCCTTACGGGCGAAAGTGATGGCAGTCTCGCTGATCACGCTTACGGTGGGCTCATCTGCCCTATTCATACCTAGCATAACTGCAAGACTTATCGTGCTGACTTGCGGGCTCGGTGTCAGCGCCTATTTGATCAGCCGCCCAACCAAAACGGTCTAAGATGTCTTGCTGCGACGTCAACGGTTTGAACCGTATCTTCAAGCGTAACTTTGCCGAGACCGATAAGCGAAAATTCCTTAGCAGAGGTTTAGACAAACGCCAAGAAGGATTTTTGCAAGCCTTTAACCCTGAGGGTGGCTCTGTTTTAGATATTGGCTGCGGCGTCGGCGCACTCGGCTTTACGGCGTTGCGACAGGGCGCTTTGAGTTGTCAATTTGTCGATGTCTCGAGGGCCTACTTGGCCGCAGCCCAAAATCTCAGCAAAATATTTGATGTCGAAGACAAAACCGTTTTTCTTCAAGGTGATTTTGTGACTTTGGAAACAGGGGAGGCCGATACCGTCGTACTCGACCGTGTGGTTTGCTGCTACCCTGACGCTACTGCATTACTCACCAAAGCCGCTGCAAAGAGTCGTGAGACGCTTTTATTCAGCTACCCTGTGCCGCGCTGGTGGCTGCGCTTAGGGCAGCAACTTGTCAACAGCGCCATGAAACTTAGCCGCAATCCCTACCGTTTTCATGTTCACGATGAAGCTAGTTTGTTAAGCGCCGCCTCGAGTGCTGGGCATAAGCTAATGAACACGCAGCGCTACGGCATATGGCAGCTGCGCACGTTCCATAAGCCCTAATTTAGAATAATAAACTCGAGCTTAGCTGGGCCACCGGAGTAAATATCATCACTGGCGGTTAGGCCAACGACCACGGGACCACTCAGGCGCAAAAGCTGATTGGTAAAACCCTCGATCTCAAGTGACGTTTCAGCGGTTACAGGGTAAACGCCGTCAGCTAACCCCTTTGATAACAAACTGCTGTTGGCACTGATAAAAAGCTTACTCAGGTCTGAGCGAACGCTGTCACGCTGCTCTTGAAACTCGGGTGAGCCTAAGTGGATTTGTTGGGTGACGACAAGCTGTCCCTCTTCAACGAGCATTTTATTTTCAGCGACTTCAACCGTCACGCTTAAAGGTTCGGAAACGTACTGGTTCTCTCTCGAGCGTAACGTGATCACGTCTGCCCCCGAGGTTTGCAGCGCCTCTTGCACTACTGTTTCAATAGTCTCCGGTTCGACGATAATGTCACCCGCCCGCGTTTGAACGGCCTTATCATTTGCCACTGCCAGAAGTTCACCCAACTGAGCGCGAATCGCGGGCAATTCTTGGGCGCTGATAATACCCGTGTGCACGACTTGATTCACCGTATAGGTGAGATTGCGGCTGTTGACGCTCTGGGCCTGAGTTCGGGCTAGCTCTAAAGCGTTAGCCTGTTCTGCCAAGCGATTATTGAGCGTGTCCACCTGCTCATTAAGCAACTGTAACTCGGCATTTTGTCCAGAGACCTGGGCTAATAAAGTGGCATTGATGCTCTCTAGTTCTGTATTTAAACCCTCGAGTTTCGTATTCTCCTCGCTCAAAGCTTGCTGCTGCACTTTTAATTCATCCGTTTGCGCTTGTAAATCAAGAATAGAGGCTTCTAGACCTGCTACTTGCGCCTGCACCTCATCTCGCGCTCGCACCGCTTCATCTCGCGCTTTTGTCGCCTCATCAAGCGCAAGCCGAGTGTCCTCTAGCTCAGACTGTTTTACATTAAGCTCGGTTTGAATCGTCTCTAACTCCGACTGGGTTGCTTCAAGCTCCTGTTGAGACGCGTCTAAGTCCTGTTGCACAGTCTCGAGTTGTAAGCTTGCGTCTGTAACTTGCGTCTCGAGTTCGGCGACAGCCTCCTGCGCTTCCAGAACTTCGGCGTTGGCTGTTTCAGCGTCAGCGAGGGCTTGCTCTCTTTCTGTCTGGGCCGTCTCTAAAGTTGCTTGCGCCTCGGTGAGCGCAGCTTGCGCCGTTTCAAAGTCTGTCTGAGCGGACACTAGGTCGGTCTCAAGATATTTGACTTCTATATCCAGGGCGTCGATTTCAGAGGCGAGCGAATCTTGTTGTTGCAAGAGCGTGTTGAACTCAGATTGCGCCTCATCCCGTTCCTCTACGGCTGTTGTTAAATCCAAACGCGCCGCTTCTAAGTCTTGAGTTTGCACCTCAATTTGTTCTTCCAAGCCTGAGACTTGCTGCAAGAGCGACCGCTGCTGAAGGCTTAGTTGAGCATTTTGCTCGGATACGCTCTGAAACTCGAACAGGGCGCGCCGCGCGTTGCTAAAGGCGAGTGCCAGCGTAACAAGGGTTACGAGCATAATCAGAATACCCGCTAAAACCCCAATAATTTGCCCACTTCGTTTGGGGCGCGCGCCGAATAGCGTCAGGCGGCGTTTGCCCACAATCGTCCCGAGTACGTCGCCCGTATAGGAAATAACGCCCGCCAAAACGACGAGCAAGGTCATGAGAACAATCAGGTAAGTCACGGCTGCTCCTGCACACTCGCCCGGTTACATCTGGAAATCTGTACCCAGGTAATACTGCCGGACCTCTTCGTCATTTGAAAAGTCTTGGGGTGTGCCGTCAAAGCGAACCTTGCCATCGAACATAAGATACACCCTGTCAGCAATTGCGAGCGTTTCACGGACACTGTGGTCGGTGAGCAAAACACCCAGGCCGCGCCGTTCGCGCAGGTCAGCAATGAGCATTTGGATTTCGCGGATGGACTTGGGGTCAACACCCGTAAAGGGCTCATCAAGCAGGATAAAAGCGGGGTCAATTGTCAGGCTGCGGGCAATCTCGAGCCTACGCCGCTCACCCCCTGACAGTGTATCGGCGCGGTGGTCGGCAAGGCGGCCCAGACCAAACTCATCTAAGAGGGTACGCGCCTTGTCCTCTTGGTCTTTCTTACTGAGCTTTTGAAACTCGAGAATCGAGAGTAAGTTATCCAACACACTCATTTTGCGAAATGCGCTCGGCTCTTGCGCTAAGTAACCCAAACCCGCCCGCGCCCGTTTGTACATAGGCCACGAGGTTATAGTTTGCGAGCCTAAAGAAATGCGGCCCTTCGTCGGGCGCACAAAGCCCACCATCATATAAAAACTCGTCGTTTTACCCGCACCGTTGGGGCCGAGCAACGCGACAATTTCACCAGGATTGAGCAAAAAGTCCACCCCGTCGACAACGTTGCGTCCCCCGTACCTTTTAACAAGCCCCTGCGCTTGCAGGCTCGAGGCCGTTGGCGTTGCTTTAGAGGCACTTGCTTTAGGGGCAGAAGCTTCGGTCAGAACAGTCATAGTGGCTTATCGTAGCACGTGAAAACTGAGGATGAAGTTAAAAATAGAATCGAAGAGAGAATCGAAACTCAAAAATCGTAGGGGCACGTGAGAACTACGTCCGACTTCGTGAAATGTAGCGGTTTTTTGCAGATGGCGAAGTCAACGACCAAATACCTGTAGGGGCAGGCCCATGTGCCTGTCCTTATTTCGCAGGTTGCGAGGTCGAGAATTTAATATCGTAGAGGCAAGTCTTGTGCCTGCCCTTCTTCGCAGCGAGGCGGCGTGGCGCAGGCTGACCAAGAGGGATCGCCCCTACGGGTGTGAATGGAAGGCGTAATGTCGTGTAGCGTAAAGAAATGGTTAGCGAAGAGGTCACAAGTGAAATTAAACCTATGACCTCAATTTTCCATCTTCTAATTTTCAATCTTTAATCGCTTTTACCCCTCGAGTGCCAGCAAAAATGGGTCTTCGACGGCGGTGCATAGCCAGCGCAAAAACCGCGCCGATGCTGCGCCGTCTATGAGGCGGTGATCATAGGTAACGGACATGGGCATCATCATGCGGGGGATGAATTCGCCCTTGTCTTTATCCCAGATGGGTTCCATGCCGCCGCGCGACACGCCGAGGATGGCGACTTGGGGTGGGTTGACAATCGGGGTAAAGCCGGTGCCACCGATACCGCCCAGGTTGGAAATATTGAAGTTGCCGCCCTGCATTTCGTCGGGGCTGAGCTTGCGGTCTCGAGCTTTGGCGGCTAATTCGTCAAGCTCGAGGGCTAAGTCAATCATGTTTTTCTGGTCGGCATTTTTAATCACAGGTACTAAGAGACCGTTGGGCGTATCGACAGCAATGCCGATGTTGATGTACTTCTTATAAACAACTTCGTTTGCCTCGGTGTCAATGGAGGCGTTGAAGTCGGGGAACTTTTTCAGCGCTCCGGCAACGACCTTGATAAGCATGGCAGTGGGGGTTAGTTTGACACCCGCTGCCTCGGCTTTGGCTGCGTACTTTTTACGCAGAGCGTTGAACTCGGTTATGTCAGCCTTGTCGAACTGCGTGACCATTGGCACAGTTGACCAGGCTTGCGTCATCGCGCGTACCGTAGCTTTGCGAATGCCTGACATGGGCTCGCGCTCAGTTTCGCCCCACTTGCTAAAGTCAGGCAGCTCGACTTTGGGCGCGGCAGGTGCGCTTGCAGGGGCTGACTCTTTGGCGGGTGCACCTCGGCTTACGCTGCCCGTTTCGGCGAAGGTCCGCACGTCTTGCGCGGAAACGCGGCCCAAAATTCCTGAGCCCTGAATTTGCCGAATGTCCACATCCATCTCTCGAGCTAAACGCCGTACCGAAGGCGCTGCGGGAACCAGTTTTGAACTACCCTCGCCATCTGCAAGGGTTGAGGGCGCTGACTGACCCGAAGGGGCTTTTTTACTACCTTCTTGACTCTTCGGCGCTTCTTTGCTATCAGATGAGGCCGATTTGTCACTGTCCGATTTAGCAGCGGACTTGCTCTCCGATTTAGCAGCGCCGCCCCCACTACCCCCACCGACGGTGAGGATGACTTGACCAACACTTGCTTCTTCGTTGGCCTTGACGTTGATAGATTGAACCGTACCGCTCACACCTGAAGGCACTTCAACAACAGCTTTATCGGTCTCGAGTTCCAGCACGGGCTGGTCTATTTCAATCGTGTCACCCTCTGAAACCAGAATGGCAACGACGGTTCCAGCGTCAATACCCTCACCGAGTTCGGGCAGTTTGAATTCTTCGCTACCACCGCCGGAATCATCAGAGCCTGAGCTGTCTTCACTCTTAGCATCTTGACTCGAGCTTTCAGCCCCTTCATCCGAGGCATCTTCGGCGGCGTTATCACCTTCATCGTCCCCATCATCAGCACTGTTCGCGTCGGCGCTACTCTCGCCCACGGTCATAATGACCTGTCCGACTTGCGCCTCATCATTCTCTTTGACGTTTATGGACTGCACCTTACCGCTGACGCTCGAGGGTACTTCGACGACGGCTTTATCGGTCTCGAGTTCTAAAACAGGCTGGTCAACCTCGACAGTGTCGCCTTCGGATACCAAAATGCTGATCACCACACCCGAGTCGATACCCTCACCCACTTCAGGAAGTTTAAATTCTGCCACGTTACGCTCCTTTACCTAGAAAAAAGATTGAAGAAGAAAGAAGAAAGATTTGGTTCTTCCTTTTTCCTTCTTCCTTCTTCCTTACGCCTTATATGGATTTAGTTTATCAGGATTGACGCCCAAGTCTTTAATAGCCTTGCCGACAGTCTTAGCGTCCACGTCGCCCTCTTGCATCAGGGCGTAGAGCGTGGCGACGACGATGTGGCGTGCGTCGACCTCGAAAAAGTCGCGCAACTCTTCACGGGCTTCGCTACGTCCAAAGCCGTCAGTGCCAAGGCTATACATGGGCTTGGGCGCGTGCCGCGCTAGCGAGTCGGGCAGAATTTTCATATAATCTGATGCCGCGACAAAGACCCCTTTTTCTTTTTCAAGTTGCTCAAAAACGTAGGACTTCTTAGGTTTCTCTTCGGGGTGCAGGCGGTTCCAGCGGTCAGTCTGCAAAGCGTCGTAGTGAAGCTCTTTGTATGAAGTGATGCTCCATACGTCGGCGGCGACCTTGTAGTCGGCCTCGAGCATCTCTTGCGCTTTCAAGACCTCATTCATAATCGCGCCGCTGCCAAAAAGTTGGGCTTTGAGTTTAGAGCGTTTTTTGCTCGACTCTTTGAACTTGTACATGCCCTTCAATATGCCCTCTTGCACTTCTTCGCGGCTTAAGTGCTCGGGCATTTTGGGTTGCGCGTAATTGTCGTTACCTACGGTGAGGTAATAGAACAAATCCTCTTGTTCTTCGTACATACGGCGCATACCCTCGCGGATAATCGTCGCCATTTCATAGGCGAATGAAGGGTCATAAGCTTTCAAATTCGGCAGCGGATAGGCCAGCAGTAGCGAGTGACCATCCTGGTGCTGTAAGCCTTCACCCGCGAGCGTGGTGCGCCCCGCCGTTGCGCCGAGCATAAAGCCCTTGGTCCGCATATCGCCCGCCGCCCAGGCTAAATCACCAATGCGCTGAAAGCCAAACATCGAGTAATAAATAAAGAAGGGAACTGTATTGACGCCGTGCGTCGCGTAGGCTGTACCCGCCGCGATAAACGACGACATAGACCCAGCTTCGGTAATGCCCTCTTCTAGAATCTGCCCGTCTTTAGACTCTTTGTAATAGAGGAGGTTCTCTTTGTCGACGGGTTCGTAAAGTTGCCCCACCGACGAGTAAATACCGATTTGCCTGAATAGCGCCTCCATGCCAAAGGTACGCGCCTCGTCAGGGATGATAGGGACGACGAGGTTTTTCCAGGTTTCGTCGCGCAGGAGCTTGCGCAAAATAGTGACGAAAACCATTGTCGTTGAGACCGCACGCCCGTCGGTGCCTTCCATAAATTCTGCGAAGGCTTCCTCAGAGGGTGGCGCAACAGGTTCGGCCTTGACAACGCGCTGCGGCACAAAGCCGCCCAATTTGCCACGCTGCTCGACTAGATATTTGTATTCCTTGCTGTCCTCTTCGGGTCTATAGAAAGGGAACTTACCCAGTTCATCATCTTTAACAGGAATATCGAAACGGTCACGGAAAACTTGTAACTCCTCTTCGTTCAGTTTTTTCTGCTGGTGAGTGACGTTTTTACCCTCACCAGCTTCGCCCAAGCCGTAGCCCTTAACGGTACGGGGCAGAATAAGCACAGGTGAACCCTCATGCTCGGTTGCCATTTTGTAAGCGGCGTAAACTTTGATGGGGTCGTGCCCGCCTCTATTGAGCTTGCCTAAGTCCTCATCGCTCCAACCCTCGATAAGTTTTTTGAGTTCGGGGGTGTTGAAGAAGTGCTCGCGCAGTTCGCCGCCGCCAAAGGCCGCGTAGCGTTGCGATTCGCCGTCGACAAGCTTGCTAAAACGCTCAACCAGTGCGCCCTCATCATCTTTTTCTAAGAGTTCGTCCCAGCGCCCGCCCCAGGTGACTTTGATGACTTTCCAGCCTGCGCCGCGGAAACTCGCCTCGAGTTCTTGAATAATCTGCCCATTACCAAAGACAGGCCCATCAAGCCGCTGTAAGTTGCAGTTAATCACCCAGATGAGGTTGTCTAACTTCTCGCGCCCTGCCATGCGAATTGCGCCCAGGGTTTCAGGCTCGTCGGTCTCACCGTCACCCAAGAAGGCCCAGACCTTGCCGTTGTTAGCCTCAATATGCCCACGATCACGCAGGTAACGGTTAAAACGCGCCTGGTAAATCGACATGATCGGCCCCAAGCCCATCGACACGGTTGGGAACTGCCAGTAGTTCGGCATAAGCCAGGGGTGGGGGTAGCTCGAGAGTCCATCCTCATCTTGCAGTTCACGCCGGAAGTTGCGCAGTTGCTCAACGTCAAAACGGCGCTCCAAATAACTCCGCGCATAAATACCTGGGCTCGCGTGCCCCTGAAAATAAATGATGTCCTGGTCCGCGCCTGCGTCGGGTCCGCGGAAAAAGTGGTTGAAACCGACCTCATATAGGGTTGCCGCTGACGCATACGTTGAAATATGTCCACCGATGCCATCAGAAAATTTATTCGCCCGCACCACCATCGCCATAGCGTTCCAGCGAATGAGGTTGCGAATTTCTTTTTCGATTTCCAGGTCGCCAGGATACTCGGGTTGTTCTTCGACTGGAATCGTGTTGACGTAAGGCGTCTGCGCGGTAAAGGGAATTTTGACGCCGTGTTTGTCAGCGTATTCTTCCAAGCGCTCTAAGATATCCGTCACGCGCTCGGCGCCGCCACTTGCCAGAACGTAGTCGAGTGACTCGAGCCACTCGCGCATTTCCACTTTGTTAAGTTCTTTTAGTTCGTCGGGTTCTAACTGTGAGCGGTCCATATTCAAAATCTCGTCCAGGACATCAGCCATTGTTTACCATCTCCTTTACTATTGCTATAAGTTACGCTTATCCGTTAATTCATTTGCAAGGCTCGTCTGCCTTACCCTACCGCACTTAAGTTTGTCTGACCCACTTAGTTTAGTCGAACAGCTACGTCTTTGCCTAAACTGTAACGCGCCCCCAAAGGTTTGTGCCGTAGCGTGCAGCTAATTTCTGGGCGTTGAACGTAGGCTTGGGGCGTGGCCCTCTTACTCAACATAGCTTCAACTCTTTTTATGACGGGCGTCATCTGGTTCGTACAAGTGGTGCACTATCCGCTGTTCGACGGCGTGGGCTTAGACGGGTTCGAGCTTTACGAAACGCGGCACTCAAATCTCACAACGTTCGTCGTGATTGTGCCTATGTTTGTCGAACTGATTACGGCGGCGCTACTCGTTTGGAAACGACCCGCTTTGCTGAACGTTTGGAAAGTCTGGCTGGGCTTGGGCCTTGTCGGTATCATCTGGCTTTCGACAGCGTTTTTGCAAGTACCGCAGCACAGCAAATTAGCCCTTGGGTTCGACGTGTCAGCGCACGGGTTTTTGGTCTCGAGTAATTGGTTGCGCACCGCCGCCTGGACGCTGCGCTCAGCTTTGGTCGTGGTTTGGTTAAGTAGACTGATTTGCTCTACTTAAAAGAGTTGCTGAGCCAGGCAAGTCCGTTGACAATCACTGTAAGCAGTACACTGATGACAATCATCGAGGTTATCGGCATGAACACCCTCGTATTCTCGCGCCGAATATTGATGTCGCCTGGTAAGTTGCCAAACCAGCTTAAGGCTTTGGGGAAAACTAGCCATAGCGCGCCTACGAAAGCGATGAGGAGGCCGAGGGTGATGAGAGATTTTGCCATAACCACAGTGTAACGCAGTCCCTCTTTAACTCAGCTTTAGAGAGTCAGTTCCGTTTATAGTTTATTATGATTTCGGAGAGTTTTATACAAGCGCGTATCTATGAAACGCCTTTTGGTGAATCACTCAACTACCGTCTTTATAGCCCTGATACTGAGCCCTCAACCTCTTATCCTCTAATACTTTTTCTACACGGTGCAGACGAGCGCGGTAACGACAACGCTGCCCAGCTCAGCTACGGCGTCCCAGATATTCTCGAGTACATACAAGCGAACGAACCTGCTTTTCTTCTCGCGCCGCAGTGCCCGGATGAACTGCGCTGGTCAAATGTTCTTGGCAGAACGAACCTGCAACCCTCATTACCAGAATTTCCTTCGCACCCCATGAAACTGGTGATTGAGTTGCTCGAGACCTTCCTAAACAACAACCCCGTCGATCCTAATCGCATCTACTTAACAGGCTTGTCCCTGGGCGGTTTTGGCACTTGGGACTTGCTCATGCGCAGACCTGAATGGTTCGCCGCAGCCATACCTATTTGTGGCGGTGGCGACACGGATCAGGTAGGAAAAATCAAACACATCCCGCAGTGGATTTTTCATGGTTCGGCAGACCCGGTTATCGTGCCGGAGCACTCGAGGCGCATGGTCAAAGCGCTAAAAGAGGCGGGCGGCAATCTTAAATACACTGAATACGAAGGCGTTGACCACAATTCGTGGGACCCAACCTATACAAACTCAGAGGTGCTCGAGTGGCTCTTCGAGCAAAAAAGCATTGACTGACGTTGATCGAACGTCTAAGAGAACCCTAACGGTAAAATGCCCCTAGTCTCCCTCTGTAACAGCGTCTTTGACCTCTTCTTTATGCTGATTGACATATAGAGAAGCCATAATGCTCACACCCAGCGCCAGCGCAATAATAAAAAGACTCAGCAAGGTGGGAATGTGGTAAATATCCAAAAGTAGTAGCTTGACACCGACATAGGTCAAGATAAAAGCGAGCCCGAAACGAAGGTAGATGAACTTGTCGATAATTCCCGCCAGCAAAAAGTACAGACTCCGCAAGCCCAAAATAGCAAAGACATTACTTGTATAGACAATAAAAGGTTCTTGTGTAATGGCGAAAATGGCAGGAATGCTGTCTAGGGCGAACATAACGTCGGTTAGCTCTACTAGAATAAGCACCATAAACAGTGGTGTCGCAACGCGCTTACCGGCCTCGAGAATAAAAAACTTCTGCCCGTGGTATTCACTCGTAATAGGTATGTAGCGCCTGATAAATTTCAAGACGCGACTGTTTTCTAAATCGATAGGGTCTTCGTGGCTCATGAACATGCGCAAGCCTGCCAGAATCAAGAACGCCCCAAAGATGTAAAGCACCCATTCAAACTGGTGAATAAGCGTTGCGCCCACGCCAATCAGGGTGCCGCGCAAAAGAAGCGCACCCAAAATGCCCCAAAAGAGCACGCGGTGTTGGTACTTTGCGGGTACGCCAAAGGCCGAGAAAACAAGCACAAAAACAAAAATATTATCTACTGAGAGCGAGTATTCGATTAAGTAGCCTGTTAAGAACTCGAGGCCCTTCGCCGGACCAAATGAAATTAAAACAAAGAGGTTAAAAAGCAGCGCACAGCTTATCCAAACGGCGCTAAAGATACCTGCCTCACGCACGCTAATCGCGTGGGCCTTGCGGTTGAAAACACCTAAATCAACGGCGAGTAAAACGAGTACAAGGGCGTGAAAGCCCACCCAGAATCCAATTGATACATCCATAAAAACTCCTGACCAAAGCGGCTGTTCAGTCAGGTCTCGCTACTTGACTCACGTACCGGAAACGCTCAGGTTTTTTGAGAACTCTCAGTGTTTCGTATTGACGATACGTAACCCACACGTGCGTGGTGGCTACTCCCCTGCCAAGCGTCAAGTATAACGCACTGACCCAGGTTCATTGTTAAGCCAGCTCGCATCTTTTATGATTTTGTGACCTTGTTGCCCAAGAAAAAAATGCTTGCGCTAGTTACGTAGTAGAAACGCGCCAGGGGGGATTGTGCCGATTCTCACCTGCATAAAATAGACAGATGACGTTATCGTCGGGGTCTTTGAGCCGCGCCTCGCGCCATAACCAGCGCTCGTCTTTAGGCGTTTGGTCAAAGTGATATCCTTGACTGGCTAGACGAGTGACTAACGAATCCAAATTTTCAGATTCAAAATAGATGACGACGCCTGTGTGTGTGGGCGTTTCGTTAACCAGGTGAAAAGAAAATGTCGAATCGCCACTGGGGCACGCAAAGCGGGCGTAGTGAGGAGACTCAACAATTAACGTAAAGCCCATGCCCGTATAAAATTTTATGGACCGCTCAATATTGGTTGATGGAAGCGTGACTTGGTTCAGATTCATACTTTTCCTTTAGGTCTATCCTTTCTACCGCGCCACTGTGACCAGGTACCTGTAAACTCTGGATCAGGCATCTCGTCAAGGATAGTGATGTACTCGAGCGAATGCCCGTCAGGATCGGAAAAGTAAACTTGTGCAGAGGGCATCCAACCAAAAACGTTAGGCTCACGGCTTCCGTCGTCATTAACCTTTGTTGTAATACCTAGACTCGCTAGCCTTTTAGACATGCCTAGTAATTCGTCCAGGGTTGTTGCAATAGCCAGGTGGCTTTTAAAACGTTGATCCCCTTTCCAACCGTAAAGACTGTCCGGCCCCCAGAGACCCAACATGCTTTGCTCACGACTGCCAATCCACATAAAAGCAACATTGCGGTGCGGCTGTTCTAGAGCGAGCTTCAAACCTGGAAGCTGACCATAAAACTCGAGTGCGCTTTTGACATCGCTTACGGGTATATGGGTTTCGTAAAGATTCATTTGTTTCAGTCTAAGCGTATTGGCTTAGGGGTGAAATCAGACCTTTGTCTTAGTGGCTGTTCAACCACTGATGATTGAATTAAAGAAAAGCAAGCGAAACATGAGTCATTCTGAAACTCAAAAGCACCGTCTCTAACGGCAAAATTTTACTCTGGATTGTAAAAAAAGAGACCTGTTTGGGTCTTTATTGAAAGAAATCCCCTCTAACTCCCCTTTACGAAAGGGGAGGACTAAAAGCTTCCCCCTTTGGAAAAGGGGGATTGAGGGGGATTTCCTTCACGGAAGCTCGAAATCAGGTTGCTTTGGACAAACAATTCTTGTGGGACTCATGTAATCAGTGATTCGTATTTCGACCCTTTCGAATTTATAACCTTATCTCTTTACCCTCGGCTTGCGAGCGGTAAATACCGTCCAAAATACTCATGACCTGTAGCGACTCTTCGGGGGGCACGGGTGAGGGGCGGCCTTCGGCGAGGGCTCGAGCAAATTCAAAGCATTCGTAAGCGTGGGGTTCCATGACATTTTTAGTGACTTGCAAGGTGCGGTTATAAAGTTGCTTGGTGTCGTAGTTTGAGTTTAAAAACTGTCCTGAGGGCCAGTGTGAACCGCCTTCGGTGCCGTAAAGCCACATCTGCATGTCTTCACTAGCGGTGTCGTGGTGGAGTATCCAGGCGACCTCGAGCATCAGCGTTGCGCCGTTTTCAAAGCGAACAAAGGCGGCGGCAAATTCCTCAACGTCCATGTCTTTGGGCATGCTGCCCTCGCGCCAAACGCTGAAGGTTTCTTTGGTTTTCGACAGCGTATTGCGCGTTACCCCTGAAACGGTGACGGGTTTGGGGTTGCCCATCATCCACAGGGTCAAGTCGAGAATGTGCACACCAATATCAATGCACGCCCCGCCGCCCGAGTGCTTTTTGTAAACAAAGGTTGGCGTGGGAACAAAGGCGTTGCGGCGCAACATCCAACCGCGTGCGTGGTAAACGTCACCAAGTGCGCCCGATTCGATTTCAGCTTTAAGTGCTTGTGAGTGACCCGCAAAGCGGAAGTGCTGCGCGGTCATAAGTTGCTTTCCAGATTTGTCACGCGCTTCGATGATTTTGTGAATGTCGTCAGGGGTCGGGGCCAGGGGCTTTTCGCAAATAACGTGCTTACCCGCCTCGAGCGCCGCAATCACCAGCGGCGTGTGGTACATGTTCGGCGTGCAAATATCAATAATGTCGATGTCGGGGTTATTAAATAAATCTTCGGGTTTGGTACTTAGCTGGGTAACGCTGTGGGTGTCGCCCCATGTTCTAAGGGCTGCGTCGCTAATATCGCTGCCCGCAATCACCTCAGCGTGCTCCGAAGCCGCCCAGCCGGGCATGTGGGTACGGTTGATTCCGCCGACACCAATAACGCCTACTTTAAGTGGTTCGCTCATAGTTTCCTCCAAAGGGGTTAGACAAGCTGTCGTTTAGGCAGGTGCGCCTAAGGGAACCTGCTCTCTACAACGACCTCGTCTTAACCGTTTTGCTTAGCTGCTTGACAAATCAAGTGAAGCGATTATAAATTGGAATAGTCCAATTGTCTAGACCGATCTACTCAGCTAATTAAATCTAGCCTGAGAGTAAGAGTCTAAAACTTGTTAAGGAGGCCTGTGAAGGGTCGTCGTCTCGATGTAAACAGTCCACTGCCGCGCTATTACCAGATTTATAGCGCGCTGCTAAGCATGATGAAGCTTGGCGACTTAGCGGTGGGCGAAGCCTTGCCACCCGAGCGCCAGATTGCTGAAAGCTTTGGTGTTTCGCGGCCTACTGTCGTCAAAGCGCTTGATTTGCTAGCGCGTGAGGGACGCATTGAAAAGCAGCAGGGGCGCGGGAATATTGTCCTCGAGCCCATAGCCAGTGAAGACGTAGCACCCAAAACGATTGCCTTTATCAGTTCGCCGAGCCTTACCTATGACCTGATGATGGGCATTTCGCAAATGGCCTTCGAGCACGATTATCAGTTGCAAATCGTTGCCGTAGACACAGATTCCAAGGCGCTCGATAGCTATTTGGAAGCCTGTGTCGACAACGGGGTTCAAGGCTTTTTGGTTTACGGACGCTCCGACACGCGCGACATTGCCAGCTACGAACGGCTTATGGCGCAAGGTCTTGCCGTTGTTATGGTGGACCGCTATTACCCAGATTTAGCCTGTGACCACGTGGTTTATAACAATGAAGAGTCGTGTTATCAACTGGTCCAAAAGCTTCTTGACAGAGGTCACCAGCAAATTGCAATTGTGCCTGGGTTTGAACTCGAGACAACCTCAGTTCAAGACCGCTTAAGTGGTTACCGCCGCGCCCTCGAGACTTCGGACATTCCTTACGACGAAGACCTCGTGTGGTTAGGACTCTACAACCAGCGTTCCCCCTCGGGCGTGACGAATGAAAGCTACCAAGTGGGCTTGCGCGACCATTTGGAACGGTTCAAGCCCACGGCGCTTATTACGATCAATGACCTTGTGGCTGACTACGTGATTCACGACCTGCTCGTGATTCAAAGTTCGCTTATGCGCTCGGCCTTACAAGGGGACGCTGAGTTTTCTGAATTCGATTTGGAACTTGCAAGTTTTAATAACCTAGTTAGAGCGGACTCGAGCTACCTGAGCGTCGTCGCTGTTCACCCAACGCTTCAACTTGGGCGTAGCGCAGCTAAATTGCTCATTGACCAGCTTGAAACACCTCATACCGAAATCAAGCATTTGACTTTACCTATGGAGGTTGTTGAGTGCTCTGGTAGGGCTAAGGCTTTAGCTCTGGAGAGGGGGTGATGCGCTAGGGGAACTTTATGTATTTCACGTGATTTTGGGAACTAGGGTTTACGCTTTACTTTTAACGAAAGGACTTAAATGAAATTGAAAAAAGTTACATTTTTACTTTTAGCTTTCGCACTGCTGATTAGCTCTGTGTGGGCACAAAGTAGCTTGGCAGACTTACCGCGTGAGGAGACCGTCATTTTTGATAGAGACGGTGGCCTCATTCAAAGCCCGTTCAACTTCAACTGGATGGTGCCTGGCAATGAAACCCGCAACGTAGGCATGCACCAGGCTATCTGGGAGCCGCTTTTCATCCTTAACTATGAAACAGGCGAAATTCAGCCGTGGCTCGGCGAAAGCATGACCTCAAACGACGCGCTTGATGTCTGGACGCTCAACATTCGCGAAGGCGTTAAATGGGCAGATGGCGAAGACTTTAATGCCGACGACGTCATGTTTACTGTCAACCTGCTTTTAAATGATGAAACACAGTCGCTTAGCGAGGCAGCGCGCCACCAGCAGTGGGTGGAAAGCATTGAGAAAATTGACGACCTGACGGTGCAATTTAATCTCAAAGAGGCTAACCCACGCTTCCAACTTGACTTTTACTCCGTACGCATCTACGGGGGCACAAGCATGATGCCTGAGCACATTTGGGCCGACAAAGACCCCTTTACCTTTGAGTTTTATGACCCTGAGCAAGGCTGGCCATTTGGTACTGGTCCCTACAGATTAGTAAGCGCCAGCGAGAGCGAATATATCTACGAGCGCCGCGATGACTGGTGGGGCGCCGAGAGTGGTATTCCCGAAGTACCCAATGTTGAAGGTTTGCCTGAGCCTAAATATCTAGTATGGGTCGTTACCGCAACTGAAGAGAACCGTTCGCTGCTCGCTTCAGAGGGTGAACTCGACAGCGTTATGGACATTACGCTTGGTGCTTATGAAGCCATTAATTCTCGTAACCCCAATGTCAAGTCTTGGGTAGACGGTGCGCCTTTCGCTTGGCTCGACCCCTGCCCCCGCCAGCTTTCACTCAACCTAGACGATCCTGTTTGGGGCACCCGCGACCTGCGCCACGCGCTCAACCACATTATCGACCGTGACCAGGTACTTGAAGTTGCCTACGAGCAAACTACCATTCCTTCACGCAGCATCTGGGTTGAATATGGTGGGCTTTTTCCCTTCATCGACGCCGTCGTTGAAGATGGTTACAACTTCTACCAGGAACCCAACATTGAAGGTGCAAGAGAGCTAATCGAGGGACAAGGTTACGCGCTTAACGGTGACGGATTCTACGAAAAAGATGGCGAAGTGCTGTCGTTTGAAATTCAAACGCACGAAGGCTTTATCGAGAAACGCCGTATCGCCTCGGTAGTTGTTGAGCAGTTACGCGCTGCTGGTATCGACGCTGTGCAAACAAATGTTGCTGGCGCCACCTGGGATGACAACAAAGCGTTTGGTGAATTCCAAGGTCATATGGACTGGCACGCTTGCGGTTCTATCAATGAGCCCTTTGCCTCTATGGACCGCTTCACCGCGCAGTTCTACGCACCTATCGGCGAACGCGCCATCGGTGGTAATAACCACACCCGCTGGAGTGGCGAAGATAATGACCGTTACAGCGAAATCGTGGCTGAAATCGGTAGTTATCCCTTAGGTGACGAGCGTATTCTGCCGCTTGTAAGAGAAGCTTACGCAATTCTTTATGACGCTATGCCCTTTATTCCCATTACTCAGGCTAAAAAGCTGATTCCATTTGATTACACCTATTGGACAGGCTGGCCGAGTGCCGAAAATAACTACAACCACCCTGCAACCTGGTGGCAAAGCACGCACCAGATTATTCATAACCTCGAGTCTGCTCAGTAAGGACTTGTTGGTAAAGACCTAAATGTAGGGAACCTTTCGGGGTTCCCTACCCCCTAACCGCTACGGCGATAGGGATTTATCTAACGAAAGGGCGTAGAACATCATGGCAGGTATAACCCTAGGCTATTTGTTAAGACGCTTTGGTATTTTTTTACTCACTATTTGGATTGCTGCCACCGTAATTTTCATTATTCCGCGGCTAGCACCTGGTGACCCTATCGCCGCTATGGTCTCGAGGATGACGCAGCAAGCGGGCACCGTTGAAAATTCAGACGCGATTATCGAAGGATGGAAAGAGCGTTTAGGGCTTAATGCGCCCATACACATACAGTATCTAAAGTATTTAGGCAGCATTATCACCTGGGACTTTGGCTATTCGCTAGCAGGTTTTCCCACGACGGTACGAAGTATTATTTTGCGGGCCCTTCCCTGGACCCTGGGGCTGTTAACGATTGCCACTACTATGTTTTTTATCATCGGTAATTTGTTGGGGGCACTGCTGGCCTGGAAGAAGTCACCCAAGGTTCTCAAGATGCTCATACCGGTCACCATGATTTTTACCTCACTACCCCCTATTTTAGCGGGTCTTTTTCTTATTTATATTTTTTCGGTGTCACTGGACTGGTTCCCCTTGCAAGGTTCCTTTGCGAGGGGTTTACAACCGAGTTTTGACTGGAACTTTATAAGGAGTGTTATCTATCACGGCACTTTACCTGCCCTGTCTATTGTGCTCGTAACGTTTGGTTACTGGACGCTCGGCATGCGCGGCATGATGGTCACTGTTGAAGGTGAAGACTATATGATGCTTGCGGAAGCGAAGGGCTTAAACCCCTTTTACGCGCTTTACCGCTACATGATTCGCAACGCGATTCTGCCGCAGGTAACCGCCCTAGCACTCACCGTAGGAACGCTCGTCGGCGGTTCTATCTTAGTCGAGTTCATTTTCGCTTACCGGGGTATGGGAAACGCAATT